>Ga0194116_10000687_pt1 | contig 56074 bp, 87 predicted proteins | sample TA2MahsurfametaG_4_FD_148617 | JGI IMG/M metagenome (GOLD analysis project Ga0194116, IMG submission 148617) | Freshwater microbial communities from Lake Tanganyika, Tanzania - TA2015008 Mahale S9 surface | ecosystem: Environmental > Aquatic > Freshwater > Lake | place: Tanzania: Lake... | reverse complement strand
ACCTCTTGAGGAATCTCTACCCTTTCAAGATAAGTTACATCGTGCCACTGACAGGTATCATAACACAACCACTCTCCGTCGGTGGTATAGAGATACGCATACTCTTCTGCATCTTGAGTGAGATACTCAGTCATATTGTTGTCATGACGAGGAAGACGAGTTTCACCACGAGAAGAATAGTAAAGAGGACCAGATTCAGGCAGAGTTTCATTCTGCCAACCAGCATTTGTCCACAGACAACTCATGTCACCACCATCAATCAACTCAGCAACCTTCTCACGAGTGTTGAAATGTTGCTGAAGTTTGACACCATTGAAGTCAGGGTAACCATCCCAGTGGCAATACACTGAGAGAACAGAATCGTCTGCGAGTTGAATACCAATGCGAGAACGGGTTGCCATGTCGTTTGTTTGTTTGACTCTTATAGTATTGCAGGAAAGGACCGAGAAAGCAATGGGTAGTGGACAGTTGTCAATCTGTCACATGGAATCTCAGTTGAGACAAATCTTCATCATTATAGGAAGTCAAATCTGCCATAAAAATTGTATCATAAAAACTTGGATCCTCTCCTTTTGTGATAATAACTTCTTCAACGATTGCATCTGCATCAGCAAATCGTTTCTCTTCAATTAGTTTGTCAATCCTATCGGAAAAGGTTATATCGAGCAAGTCTAAATTGTAATCACGAATATGTTCAGTGTAATTCATACGAAAAACTTTTCCAATGGACTTTGTTTGATAGGCATAGCAGTATAGGGTGTAGTATCGCCAATGTCAACTACACTACCCACTGTCTGACTATTAACTGGGGCGTGGAAGTTCCTGGTTTTGGTGTTGTAAAATCCCCAGATGGTTTTAACTGGTTTCCCAAGGTTGTAATCGTACCGTTTATGGTGATGCAACCAAATAGCAGTAGTATTACGTTTGTAATTTTTTTCCTGCTCATAGTGATAACCATTTGGGGGTTTGTGGAACATTTCAATCATATTATTGTTGTAAGTAAATTATTGAAAACAATGTCGCATATCTCTTTCTGGTCATTAACACTCTCTGACTGTTTCTCTACTTCTATGGCATACTTTACTTCTGCCTGAATGAGAGTTCTCAACATATGAAGTTGAGATTCGTCGATGAGAATTGACCGAACTTCTAATGCCATTACTTTTCAATTTTCCAGTGTTCATTTCCCGCAGTGGGAACCCAAAAATGATACTGTCGATTTAGAGAAACCAGATACATGTGAGGAACACCGTCAATCTTTTTTTCTTGTTCTACAGTACATGTATGAAACAGGTCCATCATATTATGAAACCTATTCTTTGCTTTGTTAGAAACAGGAATCACAGAAACCCGTTTGATTTTAGTAGTCATTGTCATCTCCAACTATTTTATGATAATGCATCAAGAAGAGGATTTGAGAGTATAGTGGACACTTCTGTTATTGGTTTTTTACCAGGATTGGATTTGGCATTTTTGGTGGTATCACTGGAAATACTGGGATCTCTGGTTTTAGATCCCTTGCCACCACTAGGCGTTTTCGCCTTTTTCTTGCAATTCTGTTTTACGGGAGTCCTAGTACCTCCCTTGCGGGTTCGATGCGAGTTTTTTAATTGTTCTAATCGAATACAGGCAAGTTCACGACTGTGGCACAACTCAAGTTGTTTCCCATCAGCAATAATGATATACTCATTGCCGTAGGGTACAGCAGCAAACTGCCAGTCTGGAGTAACAAATCCCGATGGTGGATGATCGGGGTGAAGTATAGTGGTATCAGGAAAGTTCATGCAACTAGATACTGTTTTTCGTACTGCAGAAGTTCCTCAGGAACATCTAGAATGTTAGTTTCTTCAGGAATAGAATACTTCCAACGAGTTTTGCCTGGAAATCTTTTGTAAAGATTGATTCCCAAATGGTTGTACTTTTTGTTGGTAGGAACTAGAATCCTGTACCCATTCTCATCATTGATGGTAAGATTGGAAAGGTCTTCATTCTCCTTTTGCACTACCACAATAGTGCTGCAAGCATACCAAAAGACTGATTTGAATTTTTCATAATCAGACAGATAAATCTCCTGATTATCCATCACCATTCGTCCAATAAATTGTGGAGAGAAACAGTGATCTTGCACTGTCTTCTTTGATGATAATTTGTTACTTAGTGCCTCTTCACTGATGTATCCAGTAGGATTGGGATTGCCAGAGTCGAATACTCCAAGATAGAAATCTCTGGTGATAGCACGATCCCATTCGGCACTAGAACGCCAAGAGATGGCATTTGCCCGAAGATTGCGATAGGTTTTCTCGCAATAAACTGTCCAGTCTTTAGAAAACTTGGACAGGGAATTGTAATAGTTGCTCATGAGTGATTCTCCTTTCAATTAAAAATACATTGAGAAACATTGAGTGTCTTTAGGGCGCATCTCATTCCCATACATTCTACCGTTTGATCACAGAAATGGCAGGTTCTCCTTGTTCGAAGATAATATCAACAACAGATTGAACTTTGCGAGATGTACTGATACCCACATTATCATAGACAGGAATACAGACAAGTCCAAACTTTTTCTGTGAACTACCAAGACGAATTACACGTCCAATAGTTTGACTGATACCGATGTAATCCATGTTACGCATGAACAGAACTGCCTCCAGTCCAGACACATTGATACCCTCAGATAGGATACTGTGATGAATCACAACAAACTTTTTAGATTCATCCTTACCCCATGCGTTCAGAGTCTCAAAGAACTCCTCACGATTTACTTTCTTACCATCAATAATAGGACCAGTCTTAGATGTAATCACCATCCAAGAATACCCACGGACATACAACTGTGAACAGAAATCAGATTCCGAAATCAATCCTACAATTTGTTTGGTGGTACGAGCACAGACAAGAATCTTTTTGACTTTCTGCTCATCAATAGTTTCAATTAGATTGTCACTGTCACGAGAGAAAATGACCTGTTTTCCCTTAATCATGGGTAGTTGCTTTACTACAACTTTAGGGGGGAGAATATAACCATTTTCAACAAGTTCGGGTGCAGGAACTTTACACAAAACCTCACCATAAACTTCAGGATGATTCATCCCAGGTTTATCAAAAGCAAGAGAATGTTTTGGAGTTGCAGTGAAGAAATAACACCGTTTTGCCTTCTCGGAGAAGTGTTTGGTTGCGGGGAAAAAGTGTCGCTGAACACTGTTGTGTGCTTCGTCAAAGTAAATTGTATCTACATCAATCTCTGCCTCTTGAATACGATTCAGAGAGTTGTAAGTAGTGAAGATCAACTGATGAAGACCTGCAGCAGCACACATACCAGCGTGAACCACAATGTCAGCGGGGTTAGTAGTGCTAACGTGATGAGTTTCACCACTATGAACGTGCAAAACTTCTGCGTTGGTAATGTGTTCCAGAAACTCAGAAGACAACTGCTCCGCAAGCAAAATGCGAGGAGCAACAACTACAACAGTCTGAGGAGTTTCTGACTGAAATTGACGTTTGGCATCAAAGAACATATTCGGTGTTTTTCCACTACCAGTAGGAGAAATAATTTGTCCCTTGTCGTATTCCTGCATCTTTGCATCAATACGAATTTGGTGTGGACGAAACTTCATAATCTGAATGTCAATGGAAGTATGATAAAGGAACCCCCCCTGCAGGGCAAGGGGGGTTTGGATAAGGATCCCTTATCTAATCAGTCGATGTGAAATGCGGATAACCATTCGTTACTCAACCCTTCCAACTCTTTGATGTGAGTAATAGTAATCGGCCGGCGAAGACCTTTTTGTCTCACATAGAAGTTGAACCGTTGCGACAAACGAAACGCAACACTTTCCCTTGCACGACCATAACAAGGTTTCTCAGTGTAGGACCGTTGAGTATCAGTCAAGGTCATCATGCTGTTGAACCAAGTGATAAAGAGAACTTTCGTCTGTTCGTTCAACTGAGGGAAGATCTTTGCAATAAAACATGCAACACCACCGACAAAAGTGGGTGCAGGTTTCTCACCTCTCCATTGGTTGTTTTGCACCAGTTGAGATGCGTACACAACGGCATCTTTCCCATAATCAATATAGGAATCACGGATATGACCGTAATCACTGATGACAAATTGTCCATCACCACCAAGTCCTTTGATGGTCCAGTTCGTAACATTCAGAATACGTTCGATCTGAAGAGATGCAGCATCACCGGCATAAATGCCTGCTTTGAAGTTACCATTCTTACTAACTTTTTTGTTGCGACGGTTACTAGCAAGAAATGCATCTGCTTCAATCTTTTCCATCTCAGCGGTAGATAGACCTTGGGGGTGGACTTTTACCAATGCAGGAACATCCCTAATCCCACAAAGCATTGCTTTCACAATGCGATGCATACCGTCCACAACGTAATACTTACCATTGGGACGAAGATACACCAGTACGACATTAAAAAAGTCGTACTTAAATCCACCAACATCTTTAATATTGTTTGCTACTTGGTTCTGGTCAAAATCTTCGGGTCGCTGATAAGCACCTACGATGATCTTGTCCACGGGAATCAGTGGAATGCCGGGCGGGGGGGAATCAAGAACCACAAGAGGATAAGAATTCTTTTTCCTAAGAATCTTATGGACTTTACAGTCATTGTGAGTCTCATCAACAAAGTTGACAATCTCATATGACAGATGTCCCTCAATCCTTTTGAGTTCATCAAGAGTTTTAGTCACAGAGTGTTTCTCCTTTTAATTTAGAATACATTGAGAAATGGTGAGTGTCTTTGGGGCGCATCTCATTCCCATAAACATAAAATATCAGAACTCCTTGAGCAAAGCAAGTGTCTCAGAGTCAAACTCTTCAACAACACCTGAACTCATCCAATCAAAAAGATCGTCATCGAGAACAGAAGTTTCGATACGATCTAATTCATCAAAATCAAACATGTCAGTTAAAATTGTGTTGACTTTCTTAAGGTAACGCAGTTTTGTATGGTTGTCAAGAGGTGTGTACCAGTTCGCGGAACGTCACATTCACCCCCCAAACAATTCGTCAAACAGTGCATCACCAGACAATTCACGTTCGGTCCACACTTTTTCAGCATTGTCAGCAATCATTGCCTGTTCAATCTTAGCATCAATGGGAGATTGAGTAGAGTGCCAGGTGCCGTTGCGGTCTTGCCAGAGCATGGGTCCGTTTGTTGATTACCTATGTAATATAACCCCCCTCAACAGTCTTGTCAAGGGGGGGATTGATTAGGAATCCTTATTCGATTGGTGGTGCTCCAGGTCCTCTAGCAACTTCGGTAGTGAGATCAAAACGATCCTTGGCAGCTTTTTCATCTCTAGAATCTTCCAATTCCTTGACTCGCATTTCGATCTCATGGAGAGTAGCAATTACGTTTGTAAATGTTGCTTGAAAATTAACAGCATTCACTACAAACTTTTCCAAGGCAGATAATCTACTATCAAGATTTCCAAGAGTAGAAGAAACAATCTTGAACTGTTTATTGAGTCGAAGAACTCTTTGTTCATGTCCCTCGCCTTTACCTACAAATGCTTGTGAAGGGGCACCAGGAGCAGGGTAAGATTCTTGTTCTACTGTATTTTCGGTGGTACTTTCCATGTAATTCAATTATACTTACAATTATTATATATTATCATCAATTAAAAGTCAATACCGTAATTTCCGAAAGACAACGATTGCGGCAGAAACAAGTGCAGTGGTCAGTATAATTGCAGGGGGAATAAACCATAAGATTAAAAAGATAATCGGAACTAATAACATTTCTGTCAGAGTTACTGCAGATGTTGCAGCAGCTGCAACAACTGGATTTGAGTTTCTAGTTTTATTGCCAGATTTATGAACAATCGTATTGCCTGCTGGGTTACAACTAATTACTTTTTTAGCACCGTAAGTTCCCTGTACCTGAGCAATAGCATCTTGTCTCCAACCACTAGCGGAGTCAAAGTTAATTCTTTGAAGAACACCCGTAGATGTTTGTATTAGTGCAGTCCACTTAGTCATGGTTGATTTGCTTTGTATTTACAATACATACCGTCATAGGTAATGGCAAGTGTGACAATCATCAAACTGTCACACACATAATTATTGTGTGTCGGGAGAACTCCATGTTTTACCAGATCGAAATGTTTGATAGCAAGATTTTCTTTCGTTAGGATTCAGTTTACTCACTCTCCACCCATAACTTCCATTAGTCATCACTGTAGGCATAAAATTCATGGATAAAGTAAAACGATTGTCTTTATCATTTGTTTTATATCCATGAACCATATGAGATTCCCATAGAAATAATGTACCTTCTTTACCAATTACTTGGTCAAGTTGATTGTATCTTGTATTCTTATCATAGTTGAGTTCCAGAACCGAATATTCAGGAAACTTACGACTAGATGATGGTCTACCAAAGTATGTTGGAGCATGATTGTTTTCATCAAAATTGATGTAATACAATCCACAAACAAAAGCATTACCATGATAATGTGGATACTGATGACCATTTTTGGCACATACGTTAAACCAACTATCAGTCATCATCATGCTTTCATTATCTGGCAAATGATACCCCAGAATATCTCTCACAAAAATCTCAGCTTGTATTTCTACCCAGGTTCTAAACCTAGAATACTTATCATCATCTAATACGCAGTAATAATCAAAATGATACAGTCCTTTCGCTGATGGGTTTTCCATGCCATTACCCAGGACTTGTAGTAGTTCTTCATTAAATGTCCTCTTATTTTGGTCATGAAAAGGACACTCTTCCACATATAGTGGTGCAGGCAAAATATCAATAACTGACATTGTGATAAGTCAATCTTGTTTGGGTTCTGTTAGTACCGCAAGCATTTCTAAAGCACCTTGAATTTTAAGATATTCTTCTTTCTTTACATTAAAGGATTTTTCCATTTCTCTTAGTTCAAGAGCAAGAGCATCGTGTCTTTCGATCAACTCTTTTTGATAGTCTTCTTGGTTTTTCATAATCAATTTCAGTGATTTTTATTATTTATTATGCTAAATATTGATTGGAATCAATAAATTTACCAATGTCCTCATTAGAGTGTGTAGAACTGGAAAGACAAGCAGAGGAAGATGGTCGTTCTGGTATTATACCAGAATGGGCTCCAAAAGTATATCAATCCAAATTTAGAGAAATAATATACAAATCTCTAAAAACACATGGAGATTTTCCAATGTATGTTTGGTATTATGATGGAGAATATGATGATGGTAAAAAATTAGGAACTAGACCTATTTTCATTCATGCAACACATGAGGTCAAAAATGGCATTAAGTATGAAGAAGATGGGTCAAGCAATATCACAATCGATAACGATATACTAATCAAGTTCTATTCATCGCCATCTTCAGTATTCGTCAATGTTCTCATCAGAGATTTAGATAAAGATTCCGATGATAATATTGATTTAAAAGATGCAGTTCAGTATTTAAGAGAAAATGCTGCAAAATTTAACGGAAATTCTGAACTGATTTACATTATCAATGATGATGAGGAGACAATAACCAAATTAGATCCAAACGGACCTAGGGTTATTACTATGGATTTGGATGAATCATATACGATTAAAAATGCATCAGATATAGAAAAAGTACGAGACATATCTAATTTAGTTGCAAACACAGTTACCTTAGTTCCAGATAACTTATTCACTAGTGGTTCAATTAGCTTTGGTAGTATTAGATCAGCTTTTGGTGGCGGAAATAATATTGGTAATTATTTCAGAGGAGGTTCAGTAATTCCCAACATTTCATATAATAACGGTATTCCCACAGGCGGCACGATCCGTTTTAGTAACTTTAGGGGTTCTACGGCAAAAATACGAGCTAATTGCAATGGTCAATTTACTCATCTTAATAGCAGATGGCAAATTTTTGGAGATCAGCTTTGGACTGGAAATATAAGAAAAGAAATATATTTGAATGGTCAGTGTGGTTCTAACGATGGTAATCCTGGGTTGAGAATCAATGAAGGTTTGACTGGACGTTGTGAATTGCGTGTTTCTGGAATGGTTAGAGGGAAACCTGGACCAATAAACGGTGGTGCAGGCGGTGTAGCAATGCACTTATCAAGCACGATTCATATTACCAACGATGATTTTGTTAATAGAATTAAAGGTGCCGGCGGCGGTGGCGGAAAAGGAGGCCGAGGCGGTGATGGAGGCAACGGCCAACAAGGTGGGGACGTGAGATGTGACGGCAGTTGGTTCTGTAATGGAAGTCAGCGAGTATGTTATGGAGGAAATAATAGTGGTGGCGCCGGCGGAGCGGGCGGCAACGGTGGTATGGGTAGAGGATTTTGGTGGAACGGTCAGTTTTGGGTTGATACATTTGCCACCTCTCCATCAATGGCATCGGGAGTTCCCGGCTCGCAAGGCGGTGGTGGAAACGGCAGAGGAGGCCGTGGCGGTGATGGCGGAAGTGGCGGCCGCGGGGGGGATAATGGAGCAAATGGAAACCCTGGCGGCCGCGGAGGCGATGGTTCCGGCGGTGGCGGCGGACAAGGTGGGTGTGGAAACGCTAATAGCGGTGGATCTGGCCAGAATGGTGAAGGGGGAGGTGCTGCGGGGACAAAAGTAACCCAAAGTGGCTCAGGAAATTGGGTATTTATTTAATTCCTAACACCATAGATTACTTTAGATAACACAGAGTTAGATGTTACAGAGACATCAAACGATATGAATACATTTGTAAATCTATTATCATTTTTCCACTCAGAAATCTTCCAAGAGTGTTCTTCAGGGATCCATCCCCACCTACAAGACTCGGAAATAATGTGGTTTTCGCAATCTTGAGGAACAGTAGAAAAAGCATTGACTAATTCGCGGCTTTGTCCAGGAACAGCAGCATATCCAATCTGTTCACATATTCCATCTGGTGTTACTTCAATAAAAAATGAAGAATTAACATTTTCGTTGTAAAACAATCCACTAAAACAATTAGCTACTCCATTTGCATTTTGGAATAATTTGGATGTTTTATTAGTTGCAACTTTAGAAATTAAGTTTGTAAGATTATTTGTATCATCTGTTCTCTTAAAAATATACAATTTAACAGAGTTTGACTTATGATTGTGCAGTATATATCTTAAAGAATACTCAACAGTATAATCTTCAGATAATCCATCAATATTTGATAAAAATGTTGAAATATCTGGAATATCCGCAACACCCAGAAGTTCTGAGATAAAAGTTTTTATATATGAAATACTTTCCGCAAATAGAGGAAAATATTCAAAAAATATAAGTTCTTCTTCTACTTCATTATTACTTAGAGTAATGGATTTTACCTCTAAAATATAATTTAAAATTTTATTTTCGTATATTTTTCCGTTAATACTTTGCCATTGACCAATACCAGTTGGTTGAGACATCATAAAGGCATATTTACTTCTTTCTAATGGTTTTTTATTAACATACTCTTGGACAAACATAACACCATCATGTAATTTTTTATTACCAAACACATCTTGTCTATGAGTAATTAGATTCTCAAGGTTTTTATAGTCAGTTTCGTTAATCAACTCAGAATAACTTCCGCAATCAATAAGTCTTCTAATAGAAGTTAGATTTACCATGTTTCTCTCCAATCCTCTCCTTTTTGATAAGCAAACCAAACAACTACAGAGTATCTAACCCCCTTCGTTATTTTATCAACTCTGTGCGGATGGGTTAAAGAACTTGGATATGTATGTATGCAGTTCTTTTTCTTTTCAATTTTATAATCATCCCAAAAAATGAGATCACCACCCTCATAATTTTCATTGATTGAAAATGATGCTGTGATTGAACCAGCATCAGCATCAGAATCACTATGATACGAAAGATATGATCCTTCAGTATATTTACATAACCAGTATCCACTGTATTTATTGTATCTTAAATCATTTGGAATCACACTACCATACTGTTCATATATTTTTGGCATAGTAGATACAAATGCCTTATGAATAATATCAAATATCAGTCCATCATTTTTGATTATTTTTTTATTGTATCTTTTACCATCAAGAAAATAAAAACTCCCTCGTGGAGATGATATATCACCAAAATCAAACCCATTACATAGGTTTAGAAGAGAAAAATAATCATCTGCATCTAAAATATGATCAAAATGTTTAATATGATCTTGCATTTGTAAAATAGTTTTTACTTACAAATCCAGAAATGGAAACTCTAGAGAACTCGGCGTAATCCGATTTATTATAAACTGCAGTGTGCCACAAATAACTGGGATATATTACCATTCTATTATATTTCATCTTAACATGATGGATTTCTTTCCAGGATGCATCAATATTTGACCTATCCGTTTCAATGATTTCAGTAAATTTTTCTACATTATTAAATTCCCATTCTTTATAGTTCCAGTAGATTTCCTGTCTCTTAAACTTCGGATCAACATGTTCCATATTATAAACTCCACATTCAGAATGTTCAAAGAATGAAGTGCCTCCTCTACACTCTTCATCTGGATTTAAATATAGTACAAATGCAAACATAGAAGGATCTACATGCGGTTGAAGAGATTTCCACTCGCATGTATCATTTGTTTTTAATATATTCAATTGATATGATATGTCCAAGCTATCTGAATTATCTACATCGAAATCCGTTTGTTCATTGATACAATAAGCTAAAAAATTGTTAATTTGACCAAACCTCAAATTGAGTGGAACTTGGATACCAGGAAATGACGATGATCTAAAGGCAGATACATCCACAGGCATCTTTTCGATTACATCAGACACCAATTTATCTGGATCTGTTAGTATATTATCAACAGTGAATACAGGATGATTTTTATCTGGTCCAATTCTATCAGTTCTAATCAGCAAATGATTATTAACATCAATATTATTCGAATCAAAAATATTTAAATTCATGACGAAAATTACTTTTTATTATTTATTAGTCAAATTCTCAACCATTGCAGTCAATTTATCAATTTGATTTTGTTGTTCTTTAATAGCCTCGATAAGTAAGGGAACAAGTTTTTCATATTGTACTGTTAGATATTCTGGATTTGCAGGAGCAGGTTTTACTGCCTCTGGCAATACCGCCAAAACTTCTTGAGCAGAAAGACCAACTAATCTTTCCTCGCTTGTAAGTCCAAGTTCATTTTCTGCACGATCATTTAAGTTATACGTAAATCCACTAAGTTTTCTAATTCTCGAAATCGCATCTTCAATGGGTTCAATATTGGTTTTAAGTCTAATGTCAGAAGCAAATGCAACAATATCCCCACCAACACTTAATTGGGATCCATTGAACGTAAAGGAACCGCTTGTAGTAGTCTGATCTTGACCGCTTTGATATAGAACAGATCCACCATTACCCCGTACATTATTGGCAAGAGTCGCTGTCGCAGCATTGCCACTAATATTACCACTAATACTACCAGTGATTCCACCACTAGCATTAAGTGTGCCAGTTACGGTCATTCCACCATTGCAGGTTAACTGAGTGAATGTTCCATTACCACCTGCAAATGAATTTGCACTGATAATATTTCCTGAGAAATTGCCACTAGTTCTTGTTACAACACTATTGCCACTAGTATCTGTAGAAGAAGTATCCAATCCATCCAATAAATCAGCATTAAGGTTAATAACTTTAGCTGTAGAGTTAGTAACAATTGGGGGAGCAGAGTTGGTTGTAGTAGATTCAAACTGGAATGCAAAGATTTTACCAGTAGGTCCCAATCTGACTGTTTGGTTTGTAGTGCCATCACCAAGATTGGTGATAATACCAGTATTTGCATAAAGAATAGGAATTGATGCTCGACCACCAGAAGTCAACTGCAACTCCTGATATGTTATTGCATAACCAACAAGGGAAGTTACCACACCAGAGTTAACATTCATCTGTAAAGATGGTTGTCCTGGTCCAGCATTACCCAAACCACCAATGTATCTTGCCTGAACTGAGGTGATGATACCCGTGTTAACAAATGCGGTAGGGCCAAAGAATTGGTCAGTAAAATTCAATCTTGTTGCTGTAACAGCAACACCAGTAATATTACTGTAATTCAGATTGGTTCCGCTAATATTTGTTAAGACACCTACATTGCTGTAAACAACTGGAGTTGTTACATTATTAAGTGCTACAACATTAGTGGTGATGCCATTAAATGCGTATAGTGTATCGACTCTAGTTGTGGTAGAGAATAGATTGGTGACAATTCCTACATTTGCAAATAATCCGTTTGTAAAAACACCAACAGTTGAATGAAGATCAGTAATAACACCAACTCTAGCTGATAATGTATTGTTAACCGCAAGAGTACTAATGCCTGCTTGTAGTGCGTTGAGGAAGGTTACATTAACTGACCCACCATCACACTCAAGGTTTCCTACATCAAGTGTACCAACAAAGGTACTAACTCCAGCAAATGAGTCAAAAATTGGACCTTCAATTCTAAGTTTAGATGATGGTTTAAAAGTTACATAAGTACCAACGGTTTCCAAATCATAAAGTTGAGAAACCCCAGCTTCATGAACCTGTGTATAACGATTGTAATTTTCCCAAGGAATGCCCTCTGCAGAAATACCACCAGTTGTATTATATCCCCAGAAATTTGCAACCTTCTTAACAATAATGGTATCGTAAGTTACACCAGAGAATGACTGGTTGGATGCAAAAGTAACAATACCAGAGACATAAAGATCTTTTAACTTAACAGTACCATTAACTTCGAGAGCATCAGTAAAATTAAATGCAGAGTTAGATCTACCAATACCAAGTTGGTCAAGTTTGATAAAGTTTCTATCTCTCTCTTGAGAGACTACACCAAATCTTCTCCACTCACCTTCAGAGAAAATCCAACCAAGATATCCGCCAGCAAGAGGCGTAGAAACAAATGATGTGTCACCAGATCGTTTTGTTACTGCTGGAGTAGAAATACCAACTGTAAGTAGTTTTCCTTGAGGAGCACTACCTTTGAGGTAGAGATTGATAGTTTCAATGCCCTCTTCAGAGTTATTTGTAAGTTTCTTTGTGAAGTTTACTGGACCATAGAACTGGGAGGTTCTATTGTTGTTATCTCCACCTTCTACGGTAATGCCTTCTCTTACCAAAAGTTCGTCAAATACACCAGAGAGTTTTCTGGTAGTTTCTGTTTCTGCATCATCACCAGTATATGTGAAGATGGGCGCCCCGATAATTTCTTCCTCACCAGTAATTGCAGACAATTTGTTATATCCAGTATAAAATTCACCACTGTCATTCATACCAGTGTAAACAACTTTACCTCCAGAAAGTTCTTTCTTCTGTGCGGTTAATTGTTCTTCAGATCCAAGAACACGGTTTTGTTTTTGCGGCAATGAAGTCGAATAGTTACCAGAACCATACCCAAGATATTCAAATGTGTGACCAGAGGCGCGAAGAATTGAAGGACGACGGAGTTCAATCGGAATAATATCAACCTTCTTGACTGTAGTACCAGAAATTGCAGGAATAGAAACTGTACCAAACTGGCCACGAAGAACTGTATTGATATTATCATTAGCGATTCTTACAATTTCCGCGTTAATTTGTAAATAATCGCCTCTCCTAAATCCAGCAGTGTCTGTTAATGAGATTGTTGTGTCTGTTGCAGAAATAGGAGCAGCAAGTGTAGTACTAATACCTGTCCATATAACAGATCCTCTTGCACCTAGATTATTTTCACCTTGACCAAGTGCTCTAGATTTGGATCTAACCCCATAACCAAACAGTCTTGAATTAGTAATTGAATAGGCAGTAGATACCCCCGCCGTAATAATACCAACATTGATATGCAAGCCAGTCAATGGAGCATTTGGTTCAACGTCATCCACAACAAATGTTCTTTCGTCAAATAGTCTATTACCAGTACCCCAAATAGTGAGAGTATTTCCAGCAACTAATGTGTGATTGCCTTTTACTCTGACTCTAGCGATACCTTTTGACCTATCCAATACTTCAATAGAAGTAATAGCAACTCCTGGATTTGCAGCAGAGTACTGTGGGAATCTTCGGTCGGTTCTAGGAATATAAACATCACCAGCACTTCTATAAGTTCCCAATTCAACAGAAACTGACTTCGAAGTCGGAACTTCTACTATCTTAAAAGTACCATTATATGCATCATTAGCAAATCCGTTCAAATCTAGTCCATCCCCAACATTGTCAAAGATATCGGAAACTTGAACAACAGCAAAGGTTGTTGGATTGCCTGCAGGATAGGCAGAAATTGTCATGGTATTTCCAATACCATAGGCAGATCCACCATCATTTAGGCTTATATCCGTAATTGTACCAGCAGCAGATACAGTTACTTTGACAGAAGCATTTCTTCCAGGAAGAGCATTGTTAACAAGTTCTGCATCATAAATGACCGTGGCAATACCAGATGCATTATTGTATCCCGCGCCTGGATTGATTACATTTAATTTTTTAATAGAATTGAATTTGTGTTCTACTGTACTGAACAGTGTAATTGTGGTATTACCAGTACCAGTGATGACTGCACCAGTTACAGCAGTACCAACATTGAACCCCTGCATAAAAATATTAAGGGATTCTCTAGTAAGTGATCTTTTTCTATCGTTGGTAACAACTTTACCGACAATTTCTGGAGATGCAAAAGATACTGTTGGCTGTGGATCAGAGTCATAATTATCTCTGTCCTGTTGAGGGTAAAGATTTCTTACATCTTGTGAGAATGCTTTGAAAGATACACCAAATCCAAGGTCTTTATCAAGTGCAATAGATCCACAGGCAAGAGTAACGTTATAGATACCATCTTGCCCAGAAATACCTGGTCTATGCCCTCGAATTTCATTTACACGATAAACATACAAAGAATCCACACTCTTAGATTTTTGTATTGTTGGTAGAACATCAATCTGTTGCTGAGTTGTCCTTTGGTTAATTTGGTTTTGGAACGTTCCTGGATCCGTTGTGATCCCAGCAACTCTAAATTGTTTTGCACTTAATACTTGAGTTACAACATTTTCGCCATTGTAACCAAATCCAAATTTAGCAGTACTATTGTTAGAACTTTGTACATTTGTTACTGTAACAAGGTCATTTTCTTCTAATCCATGGTTTTTTTCAGTAGTGAAAATAATAGATCCGCTAGAATATGTTGCATTTTTAATAAGTTTAACGTTCTTAAGTTGAGTTGGGTTTGAAAGATTTGCACTTAAGAATGATGCACTGGAAATTCCAGTAGTTTTAGATTCTTGTAAAACAAATCCAGGAGTAGGTGGTCTTGCATCAATGTGTTCTTTTGGAATTACATAACGAACTCTATAGACTCTATCTAATAGACTTCTATTATCAACTCTTCTAGTGATATATGTTGAACCAGATTCCTCACCAATTACTCCAGCACCAAGGGCTACTAAGTTTGGATAGATTGTGTTTACAGAAAAACTAGGATTAACAAGTATATACCAATTAAGTACTACATCATCCCACTGGATTGGGTGTCCTGGTTCACCTGGAACTTTATCAGCAACCGTACTTACGATCTTGAGTTTGCCGCCAGCATTCGATAATCCAGTAATTGGTCTACGTGCAATAGCATCATTGAATGTTGCTGCAAGTTGCATTCTATTATTTGCAAGCGTACCACCAGTGATTGCATAATAAATTTTATCGTTAACAATACCATTAGGAGTTTCACCAGTATCACTGAATATTCTTACTTTTTCACCATTAACCAACTGGTGATTCTGAACGAGTCCAAAAACGTTAGAAATAACGTAGTTTACTCCTGAAGATCTAATTACATCATATTCTTTTGATCTTGATGTACCAACTCCACTTGTAACCTGCATCAAAACAGGGGCTTCATATGTCGCTTGTTGAGCAGTACCAGATAGAGTGTTAACCAAACTCAAATATAACCGTTCTCCCTTTTTACCACCAACTCGATATGAGTCAATCTGCGATGGTGGAGAAATTTCTAGAGTATCATAACCATACAAATACAATCTACTTGTATTTGCAGTTCCTACAGTTTTAGCTACGTCAATTGTCAACCAAGATACAGTGGTTTCTTCCTCTACAAGTTCTCTTGGTGGAATGATATGTGTGATGTAACCAGTGTTATCCCTATCGAACGATTGTGGTCTAAAACCTTCAGACTCTAGTGCGGTCTGACCAAAGTTTGAGTTGGAGTTCGTAATTGAAGCATCTCCCCCCCTCTCTGCGTGGAAATGTCTTGCAAATGCAATAGCAAACACCGAAACGATTTGCACAACTGCATTATTACGAATACGCATGTGCGAAGTTTCATACCTAGGCTTATAAATTGCCTTTGAGTTTGAGTGTAACGGTTTTTCAGCGTCAGAAACAGTATTGGTGTCATTAAATACTGCAGTATCTGGGTTGTAGATAACAAATGCATTGTCATCTTTTTGAATTGAAATACCAGTGAACTGAGCAACAACCATGGACTTAAATCCTGTTGCTTTGTCACCATTACAATCCATACCATTCATACCGTAAACAGAACGGAGTGAACAGTTAAAAACGTATGGAGATGCAGAACTTACTGTATCAGGTTCAATAATAACAGAAGAATTTTGAAATTCTTGTGGAATAGGTAATGGATTTCCTGGTGCAGATGGAGCAACAAATCTAAACTGCCTGTCTGTTATAACTTCACTAACTAAGAAAGATCCATTATACGATTGAATACTAGTAGTGATACCAGCAATTAAAATAGGAGTATCTTTGAACAGTCCGTGATTTCTTAACGTATCAACAGTAATAACTGTAGATGATGTATTACCATCTCCAGCTCTAATTGACGTAATGCCAATAGGATCAGCAGAAAGATCACCAACAATTCTAAATTCGTCAACGTTTGGTTCGAAATCATCAAAAGTTGGAAAGTCTCCAATCGCTCTACCAGATGCATCACCATAAGCTTTCGCAATCTTGTAATAATACATATCAAGATCGGTCAGCTGACTATCAGCACCATCAATAATGATGTTATTTACTCCATCAGCATACTGGAAGCAAGATAGTTTGTGGTGAGAAAATGTTGGTCTTCTTACATTGCTGTCAAAGTCATAATAACAGGTCTTAGAAATATCTCCATCAAATATAGTAAATGCAGTAAAGTAACAAGTACCCGTTACTCTAAAAATGGAAGTATACTCAAATCTAGAATCCTCTGGATCCGGCACATAGAGTGGTCTAATCTTTGTTTTGCGGAGATCTAAACCAATAATAGAAGTACCACGAGGAAGAATAACTCCACCTTCAACAGAGTTATATTTGTATAATTCGTTGTTCCTATCAAGGATATCAAAGTTAGTTTCTGTTGTAAACTCTTGAAGAGTCTGTGATATATAAGAACTATTTCTTCTCGCTTTATAGACTGCAACACCACCAGTCTCTTGTACAGTGTATCCTGGTCTGTTATCGATATAGTGAGTGCCTGGAAAAGTTAAGATAGTTGTTCTATCAATCCTATCATTATTTTTTCCAGTTTGATATGAAAATCTTGCTGCTTCAATTAGAGCTCTTTGGATTGTCTTGAATGGTCTAGTTAAAGAATTGCCTCTATTTTCGAGACTATCCGTGGCATCAAAGTCGCTTGGATTCACATATAAAATATTGCCTTCAGCGTTCTTTAAGAAATTTTCTAATCTTGATAGAGGCATCTTATTAGCTCAAACCTAATATCTTCTGTTGTATTTAGAAGAGTAAAATTCCCGTATTTTTTCAATCCTCTTTGATTTCCCAACACTTCTCAAACTGATATCTCAATTTATTGAGTCTCATTTCTTCTTCATACGTGAGAAGATGTTGGTTAATTTCTTTCTCCTCATCCGTAAACTCCATACGGTATTTGTGTTTGATCTGTATCAGTTTATCCATATCATCTAGAAAAGTTGTAGGCATATCCAAAAACTCTTCGTAAGTCATTAGTGACCCTTTTTTTGATTTAATTCTTTTATATAATCAATCCACCACTGTGGGTCTTTTTGCATTCTCCATCGAGGAACTTCTTGTCCCTGATCAGAATACCATTCTAGTATAGCATCATTGATAATCTGACTGACTTCCATATTCCTCATCCTCCTCGTCAATGTCTGCATATGGATTGACCATATATGGTCCGTGTGATCGTTTTGCATCTTCTCTGACATAATTGACTTCTGATATGCTAGAGGACAGCCACAGAGATACTTTCATAATTATGTAGATAAGAGCAAGAGGCAAAAAACATAAAGAAACAATTAGCGCATGTTTCAATCTCTCTGTCTCCAATCAGTTTGATCCTCGTCACGTTTAAACCAATCGTGTAGATCATCTGGATTATCAAAACCACGACGACCAAATCGTTCGTGTCCCAATCCACCAATATCAAGTTGATTCATAAAATCGTCCATTGCATCCATATTAGGATTTTCTGCTTTCCTTCTTGCCTGACGAAGTATCGTCGCAGCAGAACGATTTGCCTTTGCAAGTTTTTCTGCCCAAATCATATCCTCAAGACTTACTTCCTCGTGAAGAACAATTTTTTCACAAATAGATTCAAGACGAAGACGATATTGAGTAGAAAGCATATGCAATTTCCATATAGGATTATTTAGAATTAATCACTTAATTCTGGATTCCAGATTGTTGATTCTAGTAAATTCCTCATATGCTTGTTCGGATCTTTGCGAGAGAATATCGCAAAGATCGTTTAGAATAACTTCATTATCAATTTGTTCGTCCAGATACTTATCTATTGCTTCTTTAAGATATCTTTTGCGATGCCACTCTGGACTATATGGTTTATAAGTCATGGATTTTAATAGTTGAAGGAGGGACATCTCCCTCCAATAGCACTTCCTTCACACATACAAATAATAACAGATATAATCTATTTTGTCAATAGTTTTTTAATTTCGGGAAACCAAAGATAATCTAAAGTTGATTCACGAAGAGTTTTGATTGCATCTTCTGGAGTTTCAACTAAAGGGGCTCCAGCCAAATTAAAACTGGTGTTTAATACAATGCCAACGTTATTTTTCTCTTTAAATTTCACGAGTAACTCATACAGAGAGTGTGATTGGTCAATTGTTTGTAATCGACAAGATCCGTCTACATGACAAATGCCTTTTAAAAGTTCTACATATTGTTCTCGAACTTGAAATGAGTTTGTCATTGACTCACTTTTTTTCAGTCCCAACATATCAAAATACTCATTTGCATCTTCTTCAAGAATCATTGCTGCAAATGGACGATACCATTCTCTTTTTTTAATTAAGTTAACGAGGGTTCTTGCATCTGGGTTAGTAGCATCAAAAAGAATCGAACGATTACCTAATGCACGTTGACCGGCTTCAGAAAAACCTTGATAAACAGCGACTGATTTTTGATCTGCAATAAGATTGACAATATCATCAACAGTTACAGTAGATCCCTCAATATGATCTAAAGAATAATGATGTCCATGAAAGAATGTATCTTTAAGTGGGTGAGATTGAAGTGTTTGAGATTTTTCTTTATAAACTAACAGAGCACCACCAATACTATTTCCAGTATCATCTGCCATTGGTTCAAAAAAGAAATTGACATCAGGCAGTTTCTCTACAAAATAAGAATTTGCAACAACATTCAGACCATAACCACCAGTGATAACTACATTCTTAATTTTAGTTTTATAGACCCAGTGTTGAATCATTCTGTATATTTCTTCCTGAGTCTGACTCTGAACGTGTTTTGCAAAATCAGCATAAACGTCATAATCTTTTTTGGGAACGCCGTTTGACGACAAATGATTTAGTTCTCTAAAATTAACTGGTGTGACTTGTGATAACCGAGTTTCATAAGAGAAATATGAATCATGTGGAACACAATATACATCTGTATCCAAACTTCTTAGAAAAAGATCTGGGTATCCTGCAGAATTTCCATATGCAGAAAGTCCCATGGTTTTACCATTTTCCAGAGGATGTTCTCCAATTAAAGTTGTTGCAGACTCATATACTTTTACAGTATTGAAACAACTTCTACATATGTGTTTTATATTTGGTTTTTGTTTTTTGAGTTTATTGATGGTATTATCAACGACAGGAGTCGCAACTGAGCCCAGAGCAACAGAACAATAATTCTTATAAATCTCAATAAATGAATATGGACTTTTCTTGGCAACAATTACAGTTTCAGATTCCCTCAGATAATCAATAATTGACCCATTTCTATCAATGACAAAGACTAGACTCTCATTGAATTCACTATTTTCAAAAGCTAATGCAGCATGTGTAATGTGATGGCAACCAGACAAATCAATAATTTCACAATCAAACAGTCTCTTAGAGAGTTTTGAAATTCCATGATCAGCTTCAATACTATCTGGAGTAGAAATAACTACCGCATCAACTGAACCTTTAAGATTTTTATGTGCCTCTAATACAGAAAGATATGGTTTCGATTCTTTCTTGATTCCACAAAACCGTTCTTCTTTATAGAATCCTTCAATAACTCCATCATTCAAGACACATACAGAAGAATCATGACTCGGACTAATTCCAATAATTCTCATTAGATAATCATCGCACTATTATAATTTATATGGAGAATAGGGGACTCGAACCCCTGACAACCGCCTTGCAAAGGCGATGCTCTACCAACTGAGCTAATTCCCCGACTCCCCCGGCAAGGATCGAACTTGCGACCAATCGGTTAACAGCCGACCGCTCTACCGCTGAGCTACAGAGGAATACTGATGGGGGTGTTGCCACCCCGATATTTTACTTAGAATTAGAACTTACAAAGTTATTAATATTCTCGGCAAGTTGTTGAATATACTCAAAAGTAGGAAATGTTGGAAATTCTTTCAAGTTATTTGAGTCACATTGTTTTTCATTCCACATTGTAACAGCAGCATATTCAGATTGATACTGACGATCTGCTAGTGCTTCTGCTTCCTGAAAAATGTTGAATCTAAGTTCGTAAGGTGTCATAATTTTACTCCTTGTGTGTTTGTGTGTGAGGGGAAGGAGAGCTCTTGGACGGAACCGCAGGATCACTTCCCCAATTTTGCTACGGCATTCTGGATTATCAGCTCCAGCGCAAATAGCAATGCCCGAAAGAGGACTCGAACCTCCAAGCCGAAGCACATGATCCTAAGTCATGCGTGTTTACCAATTTCACCATTCGGGCATTGATACTCTAACAGATATTCTACAGTATCGGCAACATCATTCATTGCATCTCTGAGATCGGGTCTTTGGCCAGATTCTTGTTTTATAATAGGTCGATGATCATCTACAAGAGTCCATCGCCACTGTTTCATCTCTCTACAATACCACAGATTAATTTTCATTTTTTTGATATTCTAGTTTGATCCAATTCACTAGAGCATAGGATTCAGTTAGTTCTGATTTATACTCTTCATAATTGACATCATCTAGCATATCTTCTTTCTCAAGGAATTCTACTTCACTGGAAAGAAAATCAATATAGTGATTAAAAGCGGTAATAGCAAGTTGTCTATCTCGTTGCGAAATAAGAGACATAATTCCCCCTTATCATTTGGGGAGGGCATTTCACCCTCAAGAGTCACTTGGGTAACAAGGCTGACTTGACCCCGTTCTCCCTTATATGGGTCAGGCAGCTACAGGAGCAGACTGACGGGAGAAGCGAACAATCTTGTTCGCGGCTTCGATGTTTTTGGCATCTATTTTTTGCTTATCCAAGCAGGTTTCAGTAATTCCCCATAACACCCCGTCGAAACCAGTATATCCCCGCGAAATGGAGATAAGGGGAATCGAACCCCTGTCCGAAATATCGGTGGAACCACCTATCCGCAAAAGCGGAAGCCTCCTATCGGATTTGAACCGATGACCAACGGTTTACAAAACCGTTGCTCTACCACTGAGCTAAAGAGGCAACGTAAAATTATTTAGTGCCATAGGGCGAGGGAGACTTGAACTCCCACGGGCAATGCCCAACAGATTTTAAGTCTGGTGTGTCTACCGATTTCACCACCGCCCCATAAAAAACCAAGATTATTTCTTGGCTTCAGAAACAGTTACAACTGTAGGAGATGGGACTTTACCCGTTTCGGTGTACATCAGAATGTCGTATTTGAACTTACATTCATTCTTGTTTTGGTTGCACATTTTCAACGTCTCATTAGTTGCACCTACTGTAGAAACTTGGCCTCCAATACTAAATGCCAATAATCCAATAATAGCTGAAAGGGTGTAATATTTGATGGGGTCGGAAATTTGCATGATTAAACTGGTGTAATTGTAATACTTTGACATCCTTGAATTTTGATGTGATTCTCCCAAAATACCGCGTCTTCGATTTTTAGGAATGTTGCTTGTTGGGTGGAGAATCCTTTTTTCTTTGGTTTTTGATATGTTACTTGGTACTTCAAATTCCTGGCGCATACGTGAGATGTTCGGGTTGACAAAGATTTTTACAGACCGTCAATACATCGACAAACTGTTCTGCGGAATCACAATTTACAGTTTTAGAATCTCCTTCATTTGAATAGAGATGAAAATTTAGATTTTCAACGTCCACAACAACTTTGGTGAGGAATTCTTCCATTTGGACTTGTTTGAATTACTTACTTAGTATAGAGTGGCCAATCCAAAATGTCAAGTGGACAATTTTTAAAGTGTCCCCTGTTGGGGGGTTTCATAATATTCCCTTTCTAATTTCAGCAATTCATCTGATAATTGTTCACAGGCAGTCTGAATAGATTGTATTTCAAATTGATGTCCATCCGTATCTAATCGTAGATCCCGTAAGGCTTTTTCAATTTGAGTTATTCTAGTATTCAGATTAAAGATTTCTTTCGTAAGGATATCTAAATTTTCTAATAATAATTCAGATCCTGATTTGATGTCTTGAGAATGTTTCATAGTCAACTATTTTGCCTTTTTTAAAATGAATTTTACATCTTGGCCAGTTCTCCCAATCGCCCTTCCAAGTGACAGGATAAATTTCAATATATTTTGTGATATTATGAACATGATATTTCCCTCGTTTTCCTGTAGGAACCCATTCATAATTTAAAAATAATCGTTGTGGATCATATCGTGGATCATCTTCTTGAATCAGTTCAAATGTAGACGTTCCCGTATAGTCACCACACCACAAATATCCAGAAGGATCTATCCAGAAATGGGATAGTGTGCCTCCAATTCCAAAATCTTCAATATCCTTTGTTTGACACTCTACATTTGTATGTTGGGCTCCTAAGTTATACGAGGAACGAACATAATCAAACATTCCCATTGAAATTAAGCTCCATGCACATAACAACAGACAGACTTATTATACAAAGATTTTGGGGGTTCTGTCAATACCCAAATTCTTTCCAGTTATATTGTTCAATACTTCTTGCATTTTTTTCATAGGAACGTTTTTTATCTTGTAAATATGCAATACCTTGCAACATTGACCAAGCCGTAGTTTCTTGTTCATCTCTAAGTTTTCGTAGACTTTCTGCACCATCAATGTAATGATTTATTCTAGGTACATTTTGAGAAATCTTAGCATTCATAAAATTTTCTGCTGCAGTTATATTTGCGTCTATAGTTGAACAGTTCCCAGTAATCGATGGACTTGTAGAAGCATATGACAATTGGCTTTGTGGAAGTGTGGATCCAGTGGAAATAGTAACTGTAGTTCCTTCTGGTGCATATACAGTGGTACAGACGGATCCACCTGCACCACCTGCACCACCTGCACCACTTTGGGTGCAACGTGTTATTGTTGGCCAAGAGAAGTTTCCAACATAGTAAAACGCTGAACCAGCGCCAACGGCTGGCTCAGGATCTCCTACTACTTCTCTCCATTGTGCAATTATATTTGGTTCCTTATTATTAATGAGAGTTAATTTATGTCCGCCACCAATTTTCCCTGCGTTGACAATCCCAATTTCAATTGGATCTATGGGATTTTTTGTGCTTTCAAATGAAATATCAGTCACGTTGGGAGGTCTTACTACAACAAAAGAACTGCGAGCTGCTCCAACACTAGTAATCGTACTTAGGAAGATTGAAGTAAACGTCGATACTATTCCAACCCGAAATGATAATGAAGTTCCGCCACCAATTGTATTTTGATTTAGTGTTGCAAAACTAATCGTAACAGTAACAGATGAAGTAATTCCAGACGATTCAACAAACTCCCTATTATAATCTGCAGTTCCAAATCCAGTAATAACTGTATTTGGGGCAAAAATTGCTAGATCTGGGATGAAAACTCGATCTCCAATATTTGCTGAGGTTAAAACTCCTACACTACCATCAGAGTAAATTTTATTGTCAAAAGCAGTACAGAATCCACTAAAACTAAATGTTGATTCATAGTAACTTGTAGTGCCAATTCCAGTCACCCTTGGTAAATTGCCACCTGGCCAAACTTGTGGTTCGTCTAGATCATCAGTCACAAAGTCGCCAGTTGTGACACCAACCAATCCCGTCAACCCCGCGTTATGAATTACTAAAACTTTAGTGTTAATATCAACGCTTGCGTCAGGAATTTCCGTTACAATATTTGCACCATATTCCCTGTTTTGGGGTTTTCTATAATATTTGACGCCATAAAATCCAATACTACGAAATTGTGAAGCGTCTTTCACTACTCTCCAAGTTTCAATATTACCGAAACCGCCGCCACGACCTCTCCAGGCAGGGACGGATGTTTGTCTTTGCCAAATTAAATTGTTTCTGCAACCAGAAGAAATTCTGGTATCATATGCATTGGCAACTGATTGGATTGCATTATTGATTTCCTGTGTTAGAGGTAGAGTTTTGGGATCTACTCTATCAATAACCTCATCATATTCATCAATAATTGCATCAATAATTGTAAGCTGTTCAAGCATTTGAGATGCCTGTCTATCCAAATCGGAACTTTCTTCTCTTAATTTTTTTGCAATATCTTCTGGTTTTGTTCTTGACATTAAGCATTAACCCCTGGTCTATAATCATAATGATAACCAACGATAGATCTCTGATCTCTTCCTGGATAATCTTCTATTTTGCCTTCATATTCTACGATTATTTTATCTATATCTTTTCTTTCGCCAAAGATTACATAACTACAATTTATTGCACTTCCTGCGTTATTATGAACTTTAATTTTTGTTCCCCAATCAGAAATTTCATACGATAATTCTTGATAAACTCCAATAGGAGTAAGTTGAACTGTAATAGTTTCTGGGTCAACTAATCCTCTCCAGTAATCTGGAAGTTCAATCATATTCGATCCTTCCAATTTACCTCTGTAATAAACTGCAGCTTCTGGACCTTCAATACAAACATGAGTCAATCTCCAACCCTTTTTGGTTGGGTGGTGCATATCAAATGTTTTTGGTGGAGATGCCATTGCGGCTGAAATTTGAGCATCTAACCAAGCACAATTGATTTTTCCTGCAACATTTAATACTCCAGCAACGTTATCAGTTGCATTTTTTACTGCGACTCCGTTTGTTGTTGAAAGAGCGTTTTTAATATCGACTCCATTTTTTAGACTCAAGGCCTTTTTAATTGTAGTACCAAGTTTTGTACATAATCCAGTAAATTTACTTATGGCGAATACATTAAGACTCCCGTAAATATTTGATATACCAATAACCTCTAAAGAAGCTGGAACAGATATGCCAATTGGAGGTCCAATCATCACGGTTGCACGAGCAACACCAATGGATCCAGGCATACCAAAATAACAAGGTCCATTTCCAACAATGGTCCCAGGCAAAAGTCTAGCACTCAGTGTCAAGAATGATGTATCTACTGCACCACAAATAATTTTATCGGAAAGTAATGTTGGAACTGTGCTAGCCATGATTAAACCTCTTTTTTATTCAAAAACGTCATTAAAGAATTTTTTGGCCGATTCATAAGCAGCAAGAAGTTTTGATAAAAAATTTCCTCCTTTTATTTCATCTATGCCATTTACAACTTTAGTTCCTGTTTCCCCAGAAACCGAAGCCGCTCCAGATGAAATACATTCTAATGATTGGTCACCTAATATATTTACACGAGTTCCATTTATTCTAGCAACTGCCGCTTTAATGTGAACATGTTTGGGTGAGACAATTGTAACTTCCCCGTTATCTGCAGTGGCTTCAAGTCTTATATTTCTTGCCTTTAATACGATATCTCCCATTTCAGCTTCAAGAATAATTGCACCATTTTGAGCAAATATAATTTTAGCTGGCTCATCTTCCTTGCAACTTTTACCACAAATATCCATTGAGGTTTTATTTGTTCTTATTCTTGATATTCCATCCGTATAAAATCCTATTCCCTGACCATTATCAGTTACAGTAACCCAATCGGTTGTTCTTCCTTTATCTCCACCTAATTTTAGTTTAACTCCAGAGGATACTCTAAATCCAGGGAATTGTTTGAAATAATAATTCATGATGGTCTACTTCTCGTTGGGCAATCAATAACTTTAATTACAAGATCTCGAGCTCGAGGTGTTATGTCGTCTCCAGATGTGATGTCTGGGCTATAATCTACTACTGGCAACAATTTTGCACCGTATCCTTCACGACTATTTATCGTAGCTGTTGGGATGGAGGTATATTTCCTATCACTAGCACACACAATATTTGTAATTCCAATGACAGATCCAGAGGGATTTAATACTAGATCAAATTTACAATCTCCATATTGTCCCTTATCGCCTGAAGTATATCCAATTCCAGGCTTATCCACTACTATAGATGTAATAATGCCCACAGGAACACTACTAATGCCTGCTTGGGCCTTGGTAGAAAAATTATAAGTTTCCTTATCATTAATTCCCAAAAACTTATTGCCTGCAACATCAGTTAAACAACCTTGCGTCATATTAATATAATATTCCGTGTCAAATTTTAGATTATCTTTGGGATTTACTACAAGAGTATATCTAGTGTTAAAAGAAATTTGAGAAGCATCATTGATATCAATATCAGCAAATATAGCATTAGTTTTTGACTCTTTGATGACAATTCTTCCTAAGTTTGTATAAACGGGCTCATTGAAAGTTATCGAGAAATTGATTCCCGTATCAATTCCAACCGAATCGTCATTTGGAGTAGTAAATCTAATTTTTGGAGGATCTGTATCTGGAAGGCCTACATCTTCATATTCCTCTGGCTCTTTTCCTTTAGGCCAATATGTATTACCAAGACAATAACCAATTCCAGGATCTCTCAAATAAATTTTGACAACACTTCCTTTAGAATCAATAATTGCTTCGGCATCGGCACCACCGCCATGATTTGTCTTATCAATTATACTGACTACTGGAGGTTCCTTATATCCAAGTCCTGGATCGGTTATTTCTATTGACATTATAGTCCTGTCAGTAGAAGAAACGATAGCATATGCTTTTGCTGTTTTCTTAGATTGACCAATAATTTCTACTTTTGGTGGAATACATTTTGGAAAAGTGTACCCATTTGGAGTATTTCCGATATCGTCTTGAGTCCTTGGATTGTCTCTAGTTTGATTACATCTTACAAATCTAGCAGCGTTTCCACCCAAAATAGTCAATACAGATAACCCACTTTCTCCTTCAGCAGCTAACTGATCCAATGTCATTGATTCCCCACCAGTAATCAAATCGTCCATGATTGTAACATTATCAAGGAAAGAAGAGATATTTGTGGCAGCTTTTGTACTTAATCCCCAACCAGATGACCAATCAACTACTTTTTTACATGAGAGTTTATCGCAGTCTAAGAAACCAAGTATCATACTTGCATAAGATGATACTTGACGCAAAACTCCGCCTACCATACCCAAACCATCAACAAGCCAACTAATGCCATCAAGAATTGGTTTTAATAATTTATCAAGTTCATTTAATAACTTCGATATCATTGCAGCTGTTGCTTGTTCTGCAGCACATAAAGGAGCAGCAATTGTTCTCCCCACCATTTGTGTGAGAAAATTCATGATAAATCCCAGAATATCAATTCCCAACTTTTCAAAAATACAAAAGATGGTATCAAGAATTTTATTAATTGCTTTTGTAATTGCTTCTAGTTGTGGATCTGGAACAGTAAGGCCAAGAAAATTTTTCAAGGCTTTTACTATTCTCTTTATTAATTTCTTCCTTAAGTTATTCAGAATTTTTTTAATAATTCCGATAATAATTAATCCAGATTTTCTAACTAATCTTTGAATATCTTGAAGTGCATTCTGTACAGCACTTACGTATGTCCCTAAAAATGATGTTAAACTATTAACTGTTGTAAGAAAACTCCTAATTGTATTTGTAATTTCAGAAAACCAATCCTGATCACAACCATTTGGAATCTGTACATTAAGGGGTTCACCAAATTGTGTATCAGCTACACTTTCCTTAGATAATGCATCTTTGTCTTGTTGTTTTTGTTCAGATCCGCCCGTTCCAGTAGTACCAACACCAACTGATGCTGCTGGTGGGGTTGGTGGTTTTGGTGGGATATCTCCTCCGTCGCTAGCTGGTACTTGTGTGGCTCCCCGTGCGCCTGGGGCGCTAAATGGTTTAAATGCACTACTTTTTTCACTTAAAATATCTTGATCAGTAATCATACTGACTGCACTTGTTGGTCGGTGTAAAGCACCGAAAATTACAGGTTGTTGGCCTTCATCTCCATCTAAGAAAAATCCAAATACACACTCTCCCCCAACCAAAGATAAAGTTGATCCCAAAGCACCTTGTGCTGTTCCCTCTGTAAGGGGAACCATAACATGAGCCCAAGGCAAATCTTTATCTTCAAGTTCTGTTCCCGAGAACGGGTGATATCCAATGATTCGTACTTTACATCTATATCCCCAAGAAGTAGACTCTTTACTTGTATCTATTTTTTCTCCAATAGCAGTGGACGCATTTTTCCAATATTTTGGATGAGCAACTTGTCCAATCCACCATACAAAATTGTCTCTTCCGAGAAAATTAGTGTTAACTAAAGAGTGATCTAACATTATTAATCTTCGTAAATTCTACATTCTGATGCATCTGGGTTTTCATCACAAAACAACTCCAATGGTGTTGGATCATGGTCATCCTCTGGATGTCTAGCATGATATGCTTCAAGTTGTTCTAATTCATCCTCAACGTGACGACGACGTTGGGACGAAATGGTTGGATCTGACAACTCATCTCTATCTGATTGAATATGTTTTTCGATATTTTCCATGTCTATGATCGGTATAATCCGTAAGAATCTCTAATTAAACTTAATGCTGTGAGATTTTCGTTTAGTACGCAAGAATGTCTTAAGGCACTAATTACATATAATCCACTTGTCTCATCATCAACATCAACTTCTGTTTGAGTTTTATTATTTGGTTTTGGTAAAATTATTTTTACTGTTTCTCCAACTCTCAATGAAGTATTTAATGCGATATTGATATTTATAGACTGAGAGAATACCAAATTATAACGAGAAGTTGCTTTTGCTATATCAGCATTCTCTCTTCCACTAGTTTCACTCAAAGAATCCGTAAACATTCCTCTATCAGAAGTCCTTGATAAAATTCTAGATGGAATTTGTGTAAATTGATCAGGAACGTTCAGTACTTTTCTTCTGGATAAAGTATTAAACTCAGCTGATGACATCTCTTCTTTTAAGGTGTAATTATATACATCCAAATCTTGTTTATATGGATCAAAGAAATATGTGCGATTTGAATATAATCCAATCAATAGTGACTCAAGTAAATCATTATTCTGCACAACAAAATAACTAATGATTTTTGTAGTGTTTTTTAAACTCGAATCGCCTTCAATCAATCCACTCCAAGTAAATGTCTGTACTCTTTTATTAACATCATCATTATTTCCAGATACTAAATTTTGGACGCTCCGAAAATTATATCCATCATATGTTTCATAGAAAAAGTAACCAGCACTACCTTTTGCTTTTGCTGTAATTCCCTTCCCAGACGTTCCAGTTGCACCTCCAGTAATTGGAATACTTTTGGGGCATAACCAAACACAAGTGTGTAATGGTTTTTTGAAATTTCCATGAAATCCGTAGGTATTTAAAGTTTCTTCTATCTTTGATATTCTTGTTTGTTTAACTTTTAAAACGTCAAGAAGAATGGACCTAATATGTTGATCAATTCTTACTTTACTATCATATTTTTTTATAACCCTAGTAGTCTCATTTGAAATAGAATCTTTAAAATAGAGCATCATATCAAATGTTTCTACTCGTTCTTCTGCCTGCAGACCACCAAGAGAACCCACATAAAACGATCTATCACCAGAAAATACCATTGTACCATGTAAACTGGTAAATTCTATCTCCACTCGATCACCACATCTTATTGGCAATCCACTGTAAAGACCAGAGGTGTTCAAAACTCTCGCAGTTGCGTAAGCAACTGGGGACATTAAATCTTCACAGTAATTAAAGTCAACAACAGAATTAGCAATATCTACAACTCTCCCACTTACATGAGAGGTTATTTGAAATTTCTTATACTTAAATGACTCTAGACCTATTGCTGCCATAATTTTTGCTTAGATTTCATTGTCACCATAGTCTTGGTAGCAGACCAAGAGCTGCCGTTGCTGCGTTACTAGTCGTTTGTTGTACGAACGCCTGCACTTCAGCAACCTTTTTGGTCGCTGAGTGGAGAGTCTTGGCAGCTGATCCCCCAGGATCAACAGTATTTAGTATGACTACTGCTGCATTACTACTATTTGCCATGTCAGCTCTTAACTGCATTTCAAGGTCATAGGCTTGTTGTTTTTTAGTTCTCAGATTGTTTGCTTGTTGTACATAATCTGGATGAATAGTATCCGTAGTCTTAAATCCACCAGTAAACTGTACGAATCCAGGAAATTCTTTTGCTAATGCAGAAAGTTTTGGATTAACTTTTGAAAGATCTTGTCTATCCTGACTGGTCCCCATTAGTTGAACTCCAGAAGCGCCCTGATCTTTTAGATATTGCAGAATAGCCTTAACATCTGACATTTTATTAGTATCATTACTAATCCCAGATGATAGTATAATATTTCTACCTTTTACTTCTCCAGCCGCTACTGCTTTTTGTGCAAACCCCATAACAGCACTGGCATTTGCACCTACTTTACTGTACTTCCCAGATAATCCCATTTGATTAGCAATACCCGAAGCAATACTATCGCCGATAACTGTAGATTTTGCAGATGTTGATCCTGTATATTCTAGTCCAGAAGCTGATGCCGTTGAAGAAGCCGTGGCTTGAGCAGTTGAAGATTTATCATGTTCTTCTTTTGCTTTTGCCGCAGTCATCGGAGATGAAATTTTTTGAGATTGTGAAAGTTCTGGGTTGGGATTTTTATGAGAACCATTACTCCAGACTTCAAAGTGTAAATGGGGGTCAAAAGCCCTACAATCAAATAGTGATGCTATTTGTTGGCCGCCATAAACAGTATCTCCATGACTAACCGTAGGAACAACATGTTTATAGACGGATTGTATACCTTGTCCATGATCTATGGTTATAATTGTATCTCCGGCTTCTACACTTCCAGTAAAAGATACTTTTCCAGTCTTCCAAGCGACTACTGGAGCGCCAGCATCGTGGCCACCAATATCTTGTCCACTATGTCCACCTGGATAATTTCTTGGCGCTCCATATTCGCCGCCTGGGTAACCAACAGCTCTGTTGGATAGTATTCCACCTGGAAGTGGGAAAAATTGGTTACCAGAGATGGGCCCAGTATATGGATCACCTGGAGGCGGAGCTTCATTGCTTCCGCCCTCATCCGCAGTTGGACTTCCCTCATCATGCTCTCCTGAACCACCACCAGACGGTACGACACCCGTTTTAATCAATTCTCCAAATTTATCAACAACCATTGCAAACTTATTAATATCAACCATTGAACTTCCTGATGATACAGTACTAGTGCTGTCTAATTTTTGTTGCGTTTTCATATCAGACTGTTGAGCAATAGTTGCATTCTTTGTAGGAATTGTTGTTTTATCTGGAATCATTTTGGATTCTTGTTGTACGTCTCTGGCAATTAAAGCACCATCAATGCCAAGAGATATAGCAGTTCCAGCACCTGGAATTGTTGAAGCAACACCAGAAGCGAGTTCTCCCGCAGCACCTAACCAATCTCCTCTCATAGCTCTTTCTACCGCAAATGCAGTTCCCAAAGCAGCTCCAATGATTGGAATTTTTTTACCCAACATCTTTGAAGCCCCTCTTTCTAGGCTCTTTTTGCCTACTGATTTAGAAGCACGATCTACAGTTTCTTTTCCTACGGCTTCAGTTGTGGCTTTAGTTAGTTTTTCCGTTCCTTCTTTAGCTACTTCATCTCCAACTCGTTTTCCCAAAACAGTTTTAATTCCCTTAGCAGCACCTTTGCCACCAGCAAAAGCAGCAATACCACTTAATGCGTTACCTAATAGTCCGCCGCCGTTCTGTTTAGAACCAGCAACACTTTTTGTCTTAAACTGTTCTAATTCAGATCTTGTGGGGAAAGGAGCTTTGTTTATTTTTTTTGCTGCACCAGTAAGAAAATTACTAAATTCCGCATATGATTGTTGAGATTTGCCCAAAGTTTTTTTAGATTTATTAAAAATAGAATCTATAAGTTTTTTTTGTTTTGTAATAGGAGATATGGGCATTTACTTCACCGTTTACCAACAATGCCTAAAAGAGCCGCAGTGCATTGCACGGCCAAGATGGGATTCACTACAGCTGGAAGACAGACCATGGTGTTGCCAAGGTTTTGTCCTGTTTGAGTAGTGGCGGTGGTGCGTTGTTGTTGTTTGCCGGCCCCGCCGCCAGCGTTTAATACAGTTACGCCGCCAGGTGCTGGTGATGAGGCAGGTGTTCCTGAAGTGCCTGTACCTGATGGTGGTTGTTGAGCAACTGCTGCTGCTGTGGCTGGGTTTGCAGATATACTAGTTCCTGTCTGTGGGTTTACAGTAGTTCCAGCCGCTCGAGCGGCAGCTTTTTGTTTAACTAATCTCTCTGCAAATACTTTTTGAAGTAATTCTAATTTTTTAACGGGTTGGTCGTGGTAACTTGTTCCAGCTGCAGTTGGGACTGATGCCCATTCTGGAGCAAGTGCTGCTGAAATTCTTTGGCTTAATCCTTCGTTTTGTAAAAGAGTTTCCAATTCATTTTCATCTTTAACTTTAATTCCGGCATTATTTAATCTTCGTATAATTAATCTGACAGCAGCAGTATCTTGTCTGGCAGGCTCCATGGAGCCACCCATTATGTTTGCCCAAGTGGCAGGCATGAACTGATAACGACCAAATGCAGCACTTGAAATACCATTAGAATGTTTTACTATATCTGGGTGTTTACTTAGATCTTGAGTTTGGTCAAATCCAAAGTGAGTGTTATATCCGTCATTGGGTTTATGAGCAGTTCCCTCAGCAAATGCGATTGTATCTAACAATGATCTAGTAGCTTCACCTGCTGGGCCCTGTGCTCCCATGAAGGCGCTACCAGGCCCTGGACCAGGACCAGGGCCTGGCGGGTTTGCTCTTGGTGATTTTGGTGCTGATTTTGATCCTCCAGCTGATGGTTTGGTCTTCTTAGCATCTTCAAGATATTCGTTAAAACGTTCTACAGTTGAATTAAATAATGCAATTTGATCCTCAGTAAGATTTCCTTCTTGACCAACATCCATTAGTCTTGATTGGGTGCTTATATCTGCAGCTTCTGCAGCATTTGCATCCCCAGAAGACATTGCAGCCATACCAAGGCCGCCCAGTCCCATCAATGCAAGGGACTTTTTACTTGATAAAAACTTTGCGAATCCCAAACCTTTTTTAGCAGCACCAGCTCCTGCAGCACCGGCCAGACCAGCACCCAAAAGTCCAGCGCCTGCCTGTGGCAAGATACTCCCGCCAGCGCCACCGCCACCTAAATCGGCAGAATTAATTTCTTTGACAAGTTTTGATATTACCTTTCTTACTGTAGTTACTAAATCTAAAGTCTTTTGTAAACTAGATGTTAGTGATTCAAATCCAGAAGTTATTCCATTTAAAGATTCTGGATTTGTAAAAGACTTCATGTAGTCTGCAATTCCACTAAAAGAATTCATCAGACCATCAAGATTTGGCATCTGCATACCGCCAGATACCTTATCTTTCAGTTGAGATAATTTATCTCCAATTAACTTATTGATATTAATATTATTAGTATCACCACCCGTTATCGTTTGAGAAATATTACTAATTAATCCAGCGATTCCGTTGGGGGCTGGTGTTACTTTTCCCTGTGCAATTCCACCTATACCAGATTTTACAGATGCAGATCCAGTTTTACTAAAAAAACTAGGACTACTAATAAAATTTTTAGCAGATCCTAACTTTTTAGTACCTTTTCTAGCGATTAATCCTGGTCTTATGGAAGTTAATTTCATTTGTTAGCAGCTGCTCTTTGTTGAGCCTTGAGATTTTCTTCTTCTATATGTTGTTTTAACAACGCAACATAAATGTCACGTTCCCATGGCATCAGATTTTCAATCTCAGTCAAACTATATTTATGGAACTGCATTAGAGCAAAATTAATTCTAAAATATGCCTCAAGATCCATATGAGACATAGTTAGGCGAAAAAATCGGAAAGTCCCTCCAAAACGACAACATTTTCTTTACTAGTATTTGGATTGATTACGCTAAGTCTATGCATTAATTTTGGCATAGTTTCAAAAAACTTTTCAATTTTCTTAAATTGGTCAGAAGTTAAAGTTTCTATCCAAGAAATGAGTTCTTTCTTTGTACAATCAGCGGAAGCCCATGCATCATCTTTAGTATAAACACTTTCAATACAATTAGCGACAATATCAAATGATCTCTCTACATCAGTTTCAGTAGTATTTTCAAAAACAAAATTATTTTTAATAAACTCATCTAGTGATGGATATCTCATTCTAATAGTAATATCATCATTTATTTGAATATCGGGAGTATGATCTGGATTTTTATTAACTTTAATTTCATCAATAAAAACGGTTACTGGGACTGTTGTAGTTCCATCATCTCCACACGTAATAACTAAATCTACACTCTCCGCCACAGATTTACCACGAATATTGAGAAACAAATATTCAATATCAAAGGTTGGCAGAGTTTCTATCTTTATTCCTTTTGTGAGGATACAATCTTTAAGTACTTGTTTAATTGCAAGTGTAATTTGTTTTGAATCTTGGCTTTCTAAAGCAATCAACAAAACTTTTTCTTCTTTGACTAAAAATGGTCTATATTTTACTGGTTTTCCAGTAGATGGCAACTCAAGTTCATAAGTTGGAGTCGCAACAATTGGTAACGTCATAATAAGTTATGATATTTATTTTATTTATGGCCCTTGAGGGGGTGCTGCAGGCGGTGTGTTCGTGAAGAACCCAGAGTTCCAGGCAGCCTGCCCCACAGCGGTGAAGGCGGAGCCATCTAACTCAATAGGAGGCAATCCTAGGGAAAAAGAGGTAGGAAGATTAGCAACGTTGTAATAGAGGCCTCCTCCACCACCACCGACACCGGCCCCAGTGCCAGTAGCAGCTGCTACTTGAGCGCCACCCTGGGCGGCCCTGGGAACAGGGAGTTGAGCTGCCGACAATCCAACATCATCATGACTTGTAATGATATATCGATCATATTTGAAATCTACAATTATTTTTAAAATTTGAGCAGAATCATAACTTAATGGCAATGATGATATGTTTACTGGGAATGCATTTAGAAATTTATAACTAACGCTATTTTGCATATCTCTTTCAAACTTATGAATCATAATATCAGTTTTATATTGATTTGGATAACGATATCTGTGGTAAAAATTATTCGCAGAGAGTGAATTATATCCACTTGGATTTGGACTTCTCAATACTCCACTTTGTGTTGATATTGGATTAATAAAATTAATCCATTCTTGAAAGAATTTAAGAATTAAATAATCAGACGAGACATAAAATGATAGACTTATATCAGTATAAATTCTTCTTCCTGGAAAAAATTCTTCTATTCCTTGATAACTTCCAAGTTCAGTAAATGCATCTAAAGCTGTCCCTGGAATAAGAGTTTCACAACATAGAAATTCAAATCTACGCCCATCAGCTGAAGCTCCATAAACACCAGCAGAAGTTAACCATCTCGATAAAGTCTCGTGCCTTGATCGATCAACCGATAGTCCTAAACTTACTTTATAAAAATTACTTAAAGCGGGGCTGCCCAAATAAGTTTGAAAATCTCTTCCTTCATCATAAGAACGTCCTGCAGGGTCAACATTGGCCCGAAAGGAATCTAAAGTAGTTGGTGGTCTGGCTGTTGGGGGTGATGGCCTGCGCGGACTTGAACTTGTACGGGTTGCGGATCCAGATTGTGGTGTTTGACGACCGTGCTGCTGAGCTCTTTCCCTTGGAGATAACATCTAAATACTCTTTATGAAAGCTTTAATTATTAGATATTTAGATGTCCTACAAGGGAAAATATAAACCAGAGTATCCACAAAAATATAAAGGAGACCCCACAAATATAATTTATCGTTCTCTCTGGGAGAGAAAATTTATGAGATATTGTGATTTAAACGAAAGCGTATATCAGTGGCAATCAGAAGAATTTTTTATACCATATAAATCTCCTGTTGATAATAAGTGGCATAGATACTTTCCCGACTTTTTTATCAAATACGTAGATAATCAAGGCAATAAAAGAGTGATGATTATTGAAATAAAACCACAAAAAGAAGTAGACATGCCCAATAAAAATCCCAAGAAAAAAACAAAAGCATGGGTAAACAGTATTGCTTTATGGGCGGTCAATCAAGCAAAATGGAAAGCAGCAAAAGAATATTGTTCCGATAGAAATTATGAATTCAAAATTATGACCGAAAAGGATTTAGGCATATAATTATGATTGCAGAAGAGATAAAAAAAGAAGCTGGAAAAAAGAATCGAAGTGGAGATTGGTATATTTCAGTTCTTCAAGAAAAATTATCCAGTCTACAAGACCCAGATATTAACGAAAGTGATACTGGAGGAGTTGCCGTTGGAGATTTAGTATTTTTTCAATATGGAGCGTCTTTTCCCGATAAATATGAATTTTGGGATCTTCAACCATTAGCTTTCGTACTGGATTTTCGGAAAAATGGATTTATAGGATCAAATCTACATTACATAAATCCAGACCATAGAGACGCGGTTGCCAAAAGTCTAATAAATAAAGGAAGAGGGTCTATAGTACCTAAAAATTCCCTTCATTATTATTTGTATTCTGGAGTGGGAAGTTTATACAAAGTTCCTAAAAGTGAAGATTGGTCGAGTATTTCATTATTACCTACAGAAAAATTTATTGGTAGAAATGGAATGAAGTATCCAAAACACAAAGCCTGGAACTGGAGAACATAGTGGCTTTTCAAAATATCAACTTACAAACCCCAATTGTTGAAAGAAGACCTGATGGAAGCACAGTAACATATCAGTTGCAGTGGGATCGCAGTACCCAAGAGGTAAGAGCAATTGAAGCTACCGTAAATGGGCAACCAACCCAAAACTCAAATCCAAATGTTATTTTTGGACCAGCATCTGGAAACTGGAACACATCAAGAATAAGCGATCCACAATTTAATACTGCACTACAAGATACATATAAACAGCAAATTGCTGCAGCGGTTAATCAGGCTGCGACTGTCACCAAAAACAAGAGGGGAGGTGGTAGCACCAGGACAACTGGTACAGTACCCTCGTGGGTAACACAGACACTAAACAATCCAACCGCTGGGGCCCCTGCGGCAACAGGAACGGGAACAGGAACGGGAACAGGAACGGGAATGGGAACGCCAGCTGCGCCGCCAGCAGCACCTCCAGGAGGAGGGGGATTAACTAATTTAAGCACTCTTTCAAATTTAGCGGGTGCTGTAACTAATCCATTAGGAACTATAACTGGTTTGGCAGTAAATTTTGCAACCGCAAATGAAACAGCAGCATCGGCAACACCATTAATATATCCAGAAAATTCAAGCGGTAATGGAATGGATCGTTTAGTCATCCAGTGTTACACATATCAACCACCATATCAAGCTGCTTTATTGACAGCATCGAATGATAGGGGTAGTGGTGTGTTGGCAACAGGAGCACAAAGAGGATCTCCACTCAAAGAACCTGTAGGCGGACCAATATTTTTACCAATGCCTCAGTCAATCAGAGATTCAGCTACGGCAGCTTGGGATGTGGATACGATGAATAATATAAGCATGGCGGCTTCTGGAATGGTAAGTAGTGAAATGATGCAGTATTTGATGGGTATATATGGTGGAAATCTTGGTGGAAATCTTCTTGGTGTTCAGAACGCTGGGCAAAATTTGGCTGCTATTATCACTCAATTAAGATTACTAGGTCAAGCATCGAGTGGAGCAGGTAAAGCTGGAGTTTCAGCAGCAGTTTTATCAGGCGTATTGGGAAAATTAGGATATGATGTTTCTCCAGAAACACTCTTAGCGAGAGGTGCTGGAGTAATCGCAAATTCAAACCAAGAATTGTTATTTAAAGGTCCAGCCATGAGAACCTTTTCGTTTACATATCAATTAACTCCAAGATCTATTACGGAAGCTGTGATATGTAGAAAAATAATAAGAAGATTTAAAGAATTTTCTGCTGCTAAAAAACTTACAGCTGATGGCGGTGCGGATGCTTTTGGTGGAACGTCTTTTTTCTTAGGTACTCCAAATATTTGGGAATTAAAATATACAACTGCAGAAAATAGGGGGATACGAGGAATGCACCTATTTAAACCATGTGCATTAACTAGATTTGAAACTGATTATGCTCCTAACAATCATTGGATGGCTGATGTAGATGGAAATCCAATGTCGTATAGAATGTCACTTGATTTTTCTGAATTAGAACCAATTTACAATACAGATTACAACACTGGGTCAGCCCCAGGTTTTGATGATGGTGGTCGTCGTGCATCAACTCTTGGTGGAATCAATATCAACGACCAAGATACTATAGGTTACTAAAATGAATAGAAAAGGTTACTTTAGTTTTTTTCCCAGAATTAATTATGTTTCTAGAACTGCAGATAGAAATACCAATGATGAATTCATAGAAGTTATAAACTTTTTTAGGAGAGGGAAATTACGTGAAGATGTCGGTAGGATAGCAACTTCTTTTGAACTATACAATATTCCAGGAAATATTAGACCAGAACAAGTTGCAAAACAATTATATGGAAACTCGGCTTATGATTGGATCATATTGTTGACAAATAATATTATCAATGTTCAAGATGAATGGCCGATGGATGACTCAACATTTAAAAAATATCTACAGGACAAATATGGTTCAGATGAAAATTTACAAAAAATACATCACTATGAAACATCCATATTTACAGATGGCTTTAGAAGAGTTATCGTTCCTGATGGATTAATCGTAGACTCAGATTACAATATTTCTGCATTAGATACCAATAATATAACATCCGAAAAGAAATTTTCTAGTAATTTACCAATTAAACGAACTACAGATGTAACAGTGGAACAAAATGGAACTGTAAAAAATGCGACGGGACAACAACTAATTGGTAACTCTGTTGTTGCTGTATCAAATTATGAATATGAAGTAAGAATAAATGACGCAAAGAGAAATATTTTAGTTTTAAAAACTGAGTATGTTTCAGTCGTTGTGGATAATTTGCGAGATATTATGTCATATACAGAATCTTCCCAATATATTAATCCGAACTCAAAACAAGGATACAATCCTCGATTAACAGGCATTTAAAAGGGGGACATGTGTCCCCCCAGATAATCACTCTTCAGCAAGTCGTTGGAAGTAACTTAGAGCATCGTCTTCATCCTCATCAGTAGAAGTTGAGGATGAACTGAGACTATTAAGTTGAGAACGAAGATCCTCATCAAGTTCCTTCACAGGACCTTGATCATCTTCATCTTCCACTTCTGGATCAGGACGACGAAGTTGTTGTTTATTACCCAGAACAGAATCGAGACGCTTCTTTAGATCATCATAGTTTTTAAACTGATCAGAAGCAGTAAATTCATTCAAATCATAGATTTTATTATAGATTGACTCCATTTTATCATCATCATCCAAAAGAGGTTCTGGACGGCCAAACTCAGAACTATCATAGTTCCAATAACCAGCAACATTCTTAATCTTCAATTTGAAGTTGGCGCCTTGCCAAAAATCAAAGGGATTAATAGGTTTTTCGTCTTCAAACTCAGGTTGCATTGCAGCACTGATTTTGTCGAAGATTTTTTTTCCAAACTTATAAAGGAAAACTCTACCCTCATTTTCTGGATTAGTCTTATCACTCACCACATAGACGTTAGTATAATAAGACAGTTTTCGTTTTTGTTTACGAGCAATCTCTTTATCTGCATCGTTTCCGCTGTTCCACAATGTGCGGTTGTATTCAGAAACTGGATCGTCTTTTCCAAGGGTGGTCAAAGAGTTTTCGATGTACCATCCGCCAGGGCCCTGAAATGCATGACTCCAGACTTGAGCCCAAGGAAGTTCGCAATTGGGGTGTGCAGGAAGAAATCGGACTACAGCGTATCCATTTCCGGCTTTATCTACAGAAGGTTTCCAAAACCTATCATCACCAGAACCCCCTCCTTTTTCATTCAGTTTCTCTACCTTCTTCATTAACTTCTCGGTTAGAGAACCAGAACGAGATTGTTTTTTAAGATCAGCAAAAGACATTTGTATTCTCCGTATTTGTTATATTTGGTGTGTGGGATGTATTAATTCTACCTTTCCAGACGTTAATTGTCAATTGTATTTTCAAGTTTTTCTACAATGGTAGAGAGTTCATCAAAAAATGATTCAATAGTTTGGCTAGGTTTTAATCCAAGAAAACGAGCAGATTCCAAGATATCTTCTTTCATCTTTTTTGCCTCTGGATCATCAGAATATTTTAATCTAAACCAAAAGACTTTTTGTTTTTCCAGAAGATTAGTCATCAGACTAGCAATTTTCCTCTTGTCATCAGAAGTTTGGCCCCATGGCGGATTCATCATCAATTTCATCATTTCTTCCTGCAATTCATTAATTTCTACCGCAGAAGCCCTGACTATGGGAGAATTGAAAAACTCAGAACTCATGACACAACTTCCCTTAAAATTTGTTTGTATTTCTTGGTATCAATATTTAGGAACGGTTTGTATTTCTTTAATTTGAAACTGACGGTTTCCCACACTGGGTCTAAAAGTTTCCTATCAAACTCATTCCCGAACAGGAATATTTTATCCCAAATGGTAAGGGTTTCTATGCTAATTTTACCGCTCAGGAACTTTTTTAGAATGACTGGATGTTGCTTTGAAGCATCAAGAACCCCATTCAAGTTGCTTTCAGACAACATATCTTCTGATTCTTGTTTAAAGATATAAGACAGACTCTGTATTTTTCTTGTCCACTCAAGATATCTCTTTTCGCCAGAATCTATAATTTCCCCAATCCAAACTGATTGTGGATCTTCAGACTGACTGAAACTAGCAATAAAAAACTTTATTATTTCGTCATCTGTTTTTTTACGAGATAATCTTTCAAAAAAATAACGATCTTTTCTCTTATTGAAGGCATCCTGTGAGGTTTTGACTTTGCCACAATATTTGAAAAAATCGTAATTTTCTTTAGTAAAGTGATTCTTAAATGCTAAGTACGTTTGATATACTTCAATGGGTTTCACAATGGCAATTTAGCACGAGTGGTTTTCTTAAGATAATTCAGTTGTTGTGCTTCATATTTGATTTTTTCTTTCAATGGTTTTGAAATCAATTTGGATACTGAGTCTAATTCAATATTATTTTCTTCGCAATAAGTAATTATTGCTTCGATATAATTTAAATCAGAATTCAAGACAAGGTTTTCTATGTCTTGACTAAATCTAGATTGACACAAAAACTTTTCTTTGAGCAGGTCATTAAAGTCTTTCTCCATACTCTCCAAGTTTATGGGTGACGAATTCTTTGATGTACTTGGTAAGAAGCTTAATATAGTCAGCTTTGTTTCTTTTCTCATAGACGACGCATTCTCCATTTTCAGCAACCATGATGGTTACAATTTTTTCAACAATTTTGCCTGTCATTTCATAGTACATGCAGGCGTATGCAGTTTCCTGAACAAAATACTGTTCAATCCACGCTTCTGGTTTAATTTTCTTAGATGTCTTAAAGTCAATGACTGAAAGTTCACCGTTATATTCTGCAATACAGTCCACCCGTCCAGCTATTCCAAAATAATCGCTGTAGAGTGGTTTTTCTAATGCATGAATATTATTTATATTATCTAGATACGGTTTTGCCGAAAGGAAAAGTGCCTTAGTAGATGGTAAGATATCTAGAGTTTTTAAATCAATATTAAGTAGATATTTTTCTACCAAATCGTGAAATTTAGTTCCTCGTTCAGTTGATACCTTAGTAATTTTATTTGCCTCTTCTTCACCAACTTTTTGTCTCCATTCTGAAAAAATCTGTCTATTGAAAAAACTCGTAACAGAAGTTATAGACGGATAAAGTTTATCTTCAGATATAGGATAATATCTAACTCCATCTATAAGTTTTGCTTCGATTTCAAAATCTTTTAAGATATCTAGATGAACAAACATTATAAAGCCAGGGCAAGTTTTGTAACGAGATAATTTCTAACTAACCCCGAACGAACGATATCATCTAATCCAAATTCAATAACAGAAAAGTCATTTTCCATGACTTCGATTATTTTTTTGAAATCTATGATTCCATCCCGTTCATATGACTTAGTGAGATCTGTTTGTGTGGCATCACCGCAAAATATAATCTTACAGTTGTCACCAACTCTAGTAATTATACTATCTAATTCATGAAAGTTCAAGTTTTGCATTTCATCTACAAGGATGATACAGTCATTCATAGTAGTGCCACGTAAGAATGAGGTAGACCAGAATGAAATTGTTTCTTGAGTTTTTAAGTTTCCATAAAGCATTTCAAAATCAGGATCACTGGGGAACCCAAACATATACTTTACCATGTTCTTATATGGAATCTGATAGAGAGATGACTTATCTTCGTGGTCACCAGGAAGAAAACCAATCTCTCTTGTCGCTACAAGAGACCTAACAATGTAGACTTTTTCATAAGGAGTGTTCTCATCTAAAACATCCTTAAGTGCAAGAAACAGTGCTATAAATGTTTTACCCGTGCCGGCACAACCATATGCAAAAAGATGTTTGTTATTTTCCCACGCCTCAAACATATTGCGTTGAGCATTCGTCAATGGCTGAACATCGTTCATCATATCGGAATTAATTGGCTTGCGACGCCTCATTTGTTTTGCGGTCAATCCCACTCCAATAGGATCATCAAGTCTTCTTTTTCTTGCCATAGTTAAATTGTTAATTTTTGACGATTGGCGCCAGCTTTTTGCGCTTTCTTTAAAACTTCGTTCCAACCAGGATTTCTATTAACAAGTTTATCTTTCCATTCACCAACCTCACCAGAACCAGGACAGGTCGATGGATCGCTCCAATCTCTATCCCATTCAGGATTATCTAACTTCCATTGATCCCAATCGTGAACACTCATTTCCACTTCTTTTTGTTCACCTGTAGTTTTATTAATTACTGGATAGGTTGCCATGATTCCACCCTAAAGCTTCTGCTACAATAGGAAATTGACCAGCAAAAATACATTGACATTCTTTAGCAATTTCCATGTGTTCTTTTTGAGTACCATTTGCGGTTCTCAATTGTATATAGTGCAACCACGAGCGCACAGATCCCGTCATATAGATGCGTGTAGGGGTCGCCAGGGGCAGTACAAACCTTGCACACTCCTTTGCTACTCCTTGCGATAGGAGGTAATTATAGACATCCTGGGCGTCTCTGAAGAGGTCTTGAATCATTTTATTCATAACAAATACTTGTTCTTCTCCAAGATCATCAATAGAGTTCTGACGATTCTTTTCATCTTGACGACGCAACTCTGGAATAGGAATGTCTGTTGCTAAGAGATTGGTATCGGCATAGCGTTGCGAAAACTCTTGAAATGTAAATGATCTGTGACGCAAGATTTGTGCTGCAATACCACGAGAGGTTTCAATCTCAAGGGTCATATGAGCTTGCTCAAAAACAGACCAATGATTATGCTTAATACAATAAGCAAGCAACTTGGCATAGTTTTCGTTGTCTTGATTCGCAGGGTTGCTAACTCTAGCAACATACGCCATTGTTTTTTCTGCATCAGGCGTTACTGAAATAAGTTTTATTTGCATATTAATTAATCTGGGTATCCATCGTCGTCTTCAAAAATTTCATCATAATCAGCAATATTTTTACTTCTCACTTCTGCTTCTACGCGAGGTTTATATGCAGATACATCAGAATATACCTCTGCTTTTAGAGAATCAACCAATAGTTCTAGATTATGAACAATAAGTTTCAATCGTTCCTTATCCATTTGTTTTACCTTGGAATAATATCATGAGGGTGGAAGTTGAAATTTATTACGACTCTAGAGGGTTCATCAGTACAATTTGTACCAGTATGTTCCAAATTAGAATCAAAAATTACAACCCTATTTTCTATACTTTCAATTCTATCACCATTTTTGAATAATGTATATCCATCATTAGAATTGATATAAAGGATAGTAGTTACACAGTTCTGATAATCTGTATGGAAATCATTTTCTATAATTTCTTTTCCTCTAGGTTGCAGATTTGCTTTGCATCTAACAATAGATGCTGCACCCATATCTCTAAAAATTGGTTCTACAAAATTAAAGTATGGACTTTTAGGAGCATACTCTGTATACATTAAGTGAATGAATTGATATCCACCATCCCCAGGCAGTACAATTCCATCATGAAAATACCAAGGAATGTTGGGACCAAGAAAATGTTCTTGCAGTTCTTCGAACTTATTTTTTTCTATAAAGTTATCAATTACTTGAGTTTTCATTATAAATTGGAGGATGATATTTGAGGTATTCTCGAAAAGTCATTTTCATTTCTCTTTGTGTCATACCACAGTGAACCGCAGCTGCGGGAAGATTCATTGAAGAACTAAACAAAGCTTCATTCGCCTCTTTAACTTTGTTCGGGGTCGTTTGCACTTTGTTCTCCATAATCTTTTAACAAATTCGTAATGTAAGTTTCAGATTGATCCAATGTATGAAGTTCGTATATATTAGACTTCATATATTTTTTTAGTTTTTTATATTTTTTTGTAATTTTTAGAAGTTCGTCAGCATTAATATTGACTTTTGCGTTATTTTCAGTCATTTTTTCTTAGTTTTTGTTTCCTTTGGATTGGACCATATTCTTGGATTAACTCTGCCCTCTGTTTGTTTAAAGGCAATAAGTCCCTCTCTATGTTTATCCCAATAATAATCAAAAATTTCCACTTTTTTATCTGAGATCACAATGTCATAACAGAATACTTCATCAGCAATATACTTCACAATATATGTGTTATAAGGGAGAGTTCTATCTTCTGCTAATGTTGGATCACAGTTATGATGAAGGACCACCATTAGCTGCGACCCCCCCAGGTAATATCGGGATAAGCTTCTGAAACCAAATCTTTTGCAACATTATACTTTGATTGAAGATTTTTGTCCTTGACAAGACAAATAATTTCCGATTCTTTAGGATGAAGAGATTCTAAGAGATTGATAAACATACTTTCCCTCTTGATCTTATTCATACCATCATTTCCACCTTTTACAAAGTGATAGAATTTGGTCCATTCGTTGCGAATAGTGGTTCTACCAGGAATTCCTTTTTTAGGATCGGGGGCCGATTCTTCACTCAAAGGTTGATAGGGAACTTCTCCGGCTGGAATCATACTAACTACACTTTCATCATAGTTCCAAATAAAGAGAGCTTTTAAAAAGTCTCCGCCATAAGTTTGCAGAACATTAATTTTTTGCGCCCTAGTGCGTTCTTGAACCACAGAGTCTAAAATTTCATTGACCAAAGAATTGTGAGTCAAGTCAATTTTTTTAGTAACTTGGACTGTCTTTGGTTTTGATGTAGTAGACCTTTTTGGCGAGGCCGTTCTAGTTCTGGTCGTCTTCGTATTCTTCGTCGTAGTCATAATCGTTTTCAAATCTCACTGCTAAAATTTCGTCTGGAATAATGTTACCGTTGGAATCAAACATCTCTGGATGAAGAGCTGGGGGAGAGTTGTAATACTGATGTTGTTGTGCCAACCATCCAATTATACCACCAATTAAGAGGAAAATGACTCCCAACATTACAAAAATTGCAACTGTTGCTACTTCCATCTTCGTTCCTCCGAGAACTACTTCTTTTTTACGTCTAATGATACCTTTAAAAAGAAGTGATATTCTCTATCTAAAAGAGAGATCAACTTCCCAAAGCATACCTCCCAGGTTTTTGCTTTTTCTGGTTTGTTGTTCGCTCCTAATATTAATTCCACACCTCTATTTATGTGAAAATCTTCATCTTGTCCCATTAAGTAAGCACTCTATGATCTTTTAGATATTGAATGGTTTGTTGGCAATCACCAATATGTTTACCATCGAATTCTACTTGCGGAAAAGCCGTTTTTCCTTTAAATTTAGCTAGAAATTCTTCTTCAGTAAAATCGGTATAAATTTCTTTGTACACATATTCCTTACCAAGAAGTTCCAATACCAATTTTATTTTTTGGCAAAAACCACAATCTTCTTTTCCATAAATGGTAAACATATGATTATTCTAATAAGGTTATACTAATAAATTCCGTATCCAAAAGACATATTGAAGTGCAATTTTCTTCATTGAAGCATAAAGTAAAATATTCATCTAAAACACAAACAACTACTCCTTCAATCAGTGTATCATTTTTTGTTTGAATTTTCAAACGTTGTCCAGCTTCAATTATAAAAGTTTCTCCTGAAATCAAGGAAACTTCTTTCGACATCTGTTGTAATGATATTCCCCTGCGAAATCCAAACGTGACAAAACTCATATACTAATTTGGCATCTGATGTAAGGTAAGATTTTAAGATTAAAAATATTTCTTGTCGAAGTTTCATTCTGTCATCACTATACCTCCAATCATGGTTTTTCATGATCCTTCATCATACTTTCGATTTTATCAAAAAATTGATCAGTTTTGATAAGTGAATCGATGTCCATGATCATCTCAGAAATTCGTCGAGCAACGTAAGGCTCTTCTTGTCTCGCAGAAAATGCAAGTGCATTACGCAAGGCAGCTTCTGCCTCTTTCAGGGAGTGTTCTACAGATTGTGACAGTGCCATATTAAAAAAAGAAAATTTGAATAAGTTTTGCTGCTTCAATGACAGCAAAAAATGTACGAATTGTCATCATATCCCACATCTTTACCTTATAAAAATAAGGATATGATAAAATATTCCCAAAAAAACGACAGTAAATTCCAAATTGAACGTTATTGAATAAAATTACACCGTATCCAAAAATAAAAAAAGCATTACCAACGATTCTTAGCCAACTTAATTTTGGATATTCTGGGTGAATTATTTTGTCTGAATATGACACAAATATTTATTCCTTTTTTTACACATTTTCTTGCTCCAAGTAAACTACATTAGGGTGTTTTTTCTTGTATTCTTCTACCTGGAGTTCATCTTTCAAAAATACAGAGAGTTTTGTTTGGGGATGATCCTTATAATAAAAGTTTACTTTGATTAGATTATTTTTGCTAACCATAGGATACGGTCCATATTGAGTCTACTGTAATTATAAAAGAAACTGAGGAATTAGTCAACCTCAATGGGAGTTAGTCGAAAAACTTTTCTTATTTGGTCTGGATTGTTTTTTCTTAAAGCTCTAATCATCAATAAAGATAATTCAAGATCCAAATTCTTTTTGTTGTCGGTCATAAAGATAATCAAGTATAATTTGTCTCCACTCTAATAACTCATGATAACACTTTTGATCGTGAGCAGATTGTCTAAGTTCATGATCAGGTTTGTGAACGCTTTCAATAAAAAGACCAAGGGCATCCTTTCTCTTTTGTTGTTTTTCATTCATCTTCTTTTGTATCCTCGGGAATCGTGAATGGGTGGTCACCAAGGTCATCATCAGAAATTTGAAGGTTTTCTTTTATGAGTTCAATGTTTGACCATTGAACCTCCATCTCTTTGGCCAAATAAAACAATCTTTGTTCTTGTACTTTATTTTGTTCTAGAAGAAAAGAAATTGTATCTGCCAAGGTTTGTTTATTTCCCTCCAAGTCACGCAGAGAAATCGAAAAACTTTTACGAACTTTTACATTTACTTGTCGTCTAAGAAGGGCAAAAAGTAATAAATTAAAAAGGATTAACCCAAAAATAGACATTTAAATATTTAAAGGAGAGTATTAGGTAGATTCTATCACAGACTCTTCAACTTGTGAAGCGGGAAAAAACCCATATTCATTTTTCCACTTCAAATTAGTATTGTTTAACTCATGTTTTACTGGTTTTTTGTCACAGGCTTCCAACTTTACCAAAACTTTAGTAATAAGAGTTTTGATTTCTTCCAATTCTTCATGAATATCTTGATGATGAAACCGCAAAGGGCCCTGAATAAGTTTACTAATGGTTTTTTTCTTCATATGCATCAATCATGTAAAATTATTTAGAGCGACCCTGGCGACCGAAAAATACCAAAAATTTTTTTCCGAGCTTTTTTGGAATTAAAGCTCATTTTTGATTACCAGCCTCTCCAGGATTTAAATTCATAGTAAAAGTATTGGTCTACAAGGAAATTATCTAACGGGGCATTTTCTTCTCGATGTGCCCACTCAAGGCAAAAATCTATAATCTTATAATCGTTTAGTGAACTGTGACCCCACATTCTAACAAAGGAAGAGGCAGCAAATTGATACCTCTCCTTAGTGTGCGGTGCCATTCCCCTTATAATCTTTGGAGTCATAGTATCCTCCTCGTGTTCCGAAATAGAGTGTTGATAAAACGAAAGGGATTGCGACGAAAGATAACGCGATACCAAGCATAATAATTCTCCTCAAATGTTTGTTCTGATAGTGCTATGAGTGCGATAAGTTTTTGTTTGTCATTCATTTCATCTCATCTGCTGCTAGTTTAAGAATGTAATAAATGATGTAGGCAACACCTACTAATCCTATTCCAAGTAACCAAATTACACTCCACACTGGGTCGGTCATATCATTGCCATCGCTCTGTTTAACTCAATATAATGATTCATTTCATCAGTTGCGATCTCAGCAATCTTGGTGTCCTCCTGGTGATCCCAGAGGTAGTTTAAGTAGGTCTCTGTTGCGTGATATTCAATGCCTGCGTTCAGGTGATAAGCAGAAACGGGATCAATAGAATAATAAACCACCAGAATCCAATAATAGATGAGAACCAGATGATAAGCGAAAAAGCGATCAAACCAGCGGTCGCTTCCGCCACGCGACTCCATTTCGATAAGGTGTTCGGTTTCATTGATTGTCTGTGCGAAGTGTTCTTTCATTAGAAAATAGTGTGCTTCTGTTCTAAGTCCCAGACTTTCTCTAAGATGTAGCACACTTAGAAAGGCAAAGTATGGTGCTCTAGCAATCGTCTCAAGCACCCAAAATCTTTGTATTGGTAATCCACGGTAGATAAAGTCAATGATTGCTACCGTGATTCCGAGTAGTGTATCATTTAGTTTTCTCATAAACCTCCAGAATCTTTTATACCATTTACATAACCTATCACAACCCCGCCAATAAACACCACAGAAATCATAAGTTCTTTTGAAATAAAATCAATAAATTCTGTCATTTCCATAATCTTCGTCTTCGTAGGTAGATGGTTCTTCAAAGAGCTCTATCATTTTTAAATCTAAAACTCTTTCTTGCAATTCTTTTAAATCTTCCTCAGTGATCATTTATTTTTTCGCTCATCATTTCTTCCAATCTTCGTCGCATATTTTCTGATTCGTGTTGATCTCTTGCACAGTGTCTGTAACCTCTCAATCCTTTCATAATCATTGAACCTTGATAGAACATTGTGCCAGCAAATACCAGTAATAGAACTATGCCTATTATTTCAGGGTAATGTTGAGCCATGGTAGTAGTGGGGGAATAACTCCTATAAGTCGTAAAAGTCCTTCGGCAAATAAAGCAAGAACTAACCAACCGATACAGGCACTAATGATAGACGCATTACGATTATGCCTCCTTATGGCAGCGTCAATCATCTCCTGGCACTCTTTTTGAGTTACCAATCGTTCTGGATTATTTGACATGAAGAAAGGTTATAATATCTAATTATAATATTAAATAGTTGAAAATGCAAAATTGTTAGGGAAACAAAAAAAAAGAGGAGACATGTGTCTCCTCCGTTTTATTCTCTAATTAAAAATTAAGAACGACTCAATAATTCTCTACAAATTTTCTTACATACTTGTTTCTCCTCATCGCATTCGATCAGACAGTTAAAATAGTCATTGATCAATTCATTTTGATCATTGCATCGGTCAACGGTTTCCTCAAAGTGTTTCCATCCAGCTAGTTGATTGTAAGAGATTAGATTGTGCATAATAACCTCCATGCACAAAGAACAACATGATAAAGAAGTTTTCGTTCATCTAAATCACCTCTTAATTCTATTACTATGTAGTAAAATTATGTGGATTTCATGACTTTACACAACAAAAATTTATACCTATGAATATATACTCATAAAAAAAGGGGGTTGCCCCCCGTTGATTAATACTTGTACAACCACTGAATGTAGGTTGAAAGTAAGATTGTCCCTAGAGCTATAGTAGCAGTTAAAGATACGACAGTTTGCATCATTGCTTTGCTCCTACTAGTTGTGCTAGTTGTGCTTGATGACGACGCTCCTCTTTTTGCTTTTGTTCCTTAATCAATTGTAGGAAGTTAAGTTTTTTCATTTCTTCTCCTCCCAGTTCCAGTTGTTACAAGGACGATAAGCAACACCACGATATGTGTTTGATGGATGCGATGGAGCATGTGTTTGGGAATACCACTTACGATATTCTAGTTTCGGAGTGTGAGTGTTATACTTCACACCACGATAGGTTGCTGTCATCCCTGCTTCCCCTCTTTTACAAATTTGACCCCACGGTAGGTCTCATTGTATTGTTGAGGTTGTTGTTGCACTTGTGATTGTGCTTGACGGCGTTGTACGGTATCATACTCAACGCCACGGTATACGACTTTTGACATTAGGTTTTCTCCTTAGTTGTTCAGGTTAAAGAGCGTTCCTTCAGTCGGCTTTTGCGTCTATGGTAAACTTACAGGTCTTTGGTGCGTGTTCTTTATAAATTTGAATAAGCTCTGCTTTTACTTCATCAGGCACTTTTGAGGTGCGAACATTGTTAATAAGCTTTTGAGCTTCAACGCAAGTCCAGAGAATGATTTCCATAGATGAACGATCCGTTCCGAGTCGGCTTACTTCCGTCCTATTCAGTTTAACACTTTGTCAGAACATCCCTTCGGAGTTCTAGTAGCAATCGGTCTTCTATCCTTTGGTGAACCACATCGTCGTTTTTAACGATGTCCATTAGTTCCCACGCCGTGTCACAACTAATCGTAACTGGATATTCAGTTTCGAGTGGATGCGCCGCAGCAATAGAAAGAAGTGGAACCCATGCTAAAAGCAAGAGTGCTTTTGTCATAGGATGAACGTGAGATCATTATAGATCTTGTATGATATATAGTCAAGTAATTTTGTAACATCTGTTACAAAAACTATAGATCAACTTTTTTGTAAACAAAATTATTTCTACTTAAAAAAAACCTTTTTGGTTCCGTATTAACTGAATTTTCTAGGAGAGGACTTCTTTGTTTCTGCCACAAAAGAATTCTCTGTTCCTTATACGGATCGTAAAATGACTGTCTCCTGTACCAACTTTGCCAGTTTTCATGAGATTTGGATCTATTGCAGTCATTACAACAACTAATAAGATTACCAGTGTCGTCTGATCCTCCGGCATATCGAGGGACAATGTGATCAAGAGTTAAGTCTTCTCTAGAACCACAATATGCACATTTATAATCAAATGATTCCTTAATTGAATTTTTCCATATCTTTTTAGCTTCTCCTGGTGAACATGTGTGAAGATTATACAAGTAATCTTCTGGGGAGCTAAAGACTTCCATGCATTACTGCGAGGTATGCATATCTATTTAGGATCAAATGAGCATATTTTCTTTCAAATATTTGATTGAATCTAATGATCCTCCTAACTTTTTATCGTTACAGATGACTTGTGGAAATGTAGAGTTTTCACCAAACTCGGCGTAAAATTCGTTCCGACTGAAATCAATATCAAGAGAATAAACTACATGTTTAAGTTCTGCAAGTTCAAGAATTTTTATAATTTGTTGACAAAAAGGGCACCCAGATTTTGAGTAAACAGTAAAGTTCATTTTTGTAAGGTTACTCATACAACTACTGGATCTAATTCGCTTTCTGGAAGAACAAGTTTTAGTTGAATTTCAACTGGAGGTAATGCTTCTTTAGCAGGTGGCAATCCAACTTGGCCTGGAAGTTGGTTATCGACCGTAGAAAAAACATCAATAACTTGATCTAGTATATATCTTTGTTTTCTATAAGTCCTCTTATGTGGACAAAATCCAACCATCATAAGAGCATCCGTTTCTTCGCCACAATGGGCAATTATTTTACCTGTGGTTTTGTCGGTCACCACCCAATAATCATTCATTAGTTTTAAATTGAGCAAAGTTAAATATTTTTTGTGGGATGTTTACACCCAAGGCGGTTTCAAACCCACGAAATCCTGGTGAGGAGTTTGCTTCACAAACCCTGTATCCATCTTCATGAAACAACAAATCAATACCAGCGATGTCAAGATCCAATGCCTTTGCGGTTTGAATAGCAAGCAGTTCCATTTTCTCATCAACATCATGAGCTAATCCTTTACCTCCACGGGATATGTTTGCTTTAAATGATCCATCGGTACTTTGGCGAAGCATAGCACCAACGACCCTACCACCAATAACGATAACACGAAGATCACGTCCTTCTGAAAATTGTACATACTCTTGGACAATCATGGAGTTCTTGAAGTCTAACGCAGAAATAAGTTCTGACAAGTCTTTGAATTGTTTTTTATCCTCACAAAGATAAACACCAGCACCATAAGAACCAGTAATCACTTTGACAACACAGGGAAATCCTACTTGCTTTTCTATTAGATCACAATCACTTGGAAAACGAGTGAGCATTGTTTTAGGAATAGGAAGTCCTGCTTGTGCTAGGATTTGATTGGCATACATTTTATCCTTTGCTGCTTCTATCGCAGTAGAGTTTGGCAGAGTAGGAACATTCAATCGTTCAAACTGTCGTAGGACTGACAGATTGTAGTTACCAGTAGCTGATCCTGTCCTAGCGAGTAAAACATCTGGGAGACTAACAACATCATTCTGGTATCTGATTGATTTTCTGTCATCACGGGAAACAATAAGGTCTACTTCATCGGCATAAACAACAGAGAAATCAATTCCCATTCTTTCTGATTCTTCAACGAATCTTTGTTTTTCGTAAATTTCTTTTGTTTTACGATTAGCAAGCATCCAAATTTTCATGTGTATAAAATGTATTGAAACTAACGACTAATCTTTTCCCAATTTCAAAGTCGGTTTTGTGTTCTAACCAACTAGGAAATAAAATGAGCATACCTTTACTTGGAAACACTGTATTGAATCCATATGCATGTTGAGTTTGAACCCCTGGACGGTATAACTCATTCATTTTATATGGAAGAATAGGACTCTTAAAAAGCAAAGGAACAATTTCTTCATCTAAAGGATAGAACGCACCACTAATGCAACTCCCCTCGTGCCTATGAAGATCTAGTCTTCCACCAGGGGGAGTCTTGTTAAACCAACTTTCCGCAAATGAAAGTGGAAAGATTCCCAGTCTATCTACATAATCATCCAGACAACTCTTAATACTTTTTTTTAAATCTATTAGTCTTGAATCATTTAGTAATTCTGATTGCGGTCCAAAACTACTCTCTCCAGATTCCACCAGATAATATGCGTGAGTTTCCAATTCTTCGATTACTTGAAGCAAAGGTTCTACATCAACACTGGATAAATCATACAATGATACTGGGGTCGGAAATAAATCTATTTCACACTTTTTATATTCCATAAAAAAAGGGACTCTGCCCCATATTATAACACAGTTATTTATTTTTAGGTCGGAAGGGGCAGTCAGGACATCCTGCCCCACAGCATCCCTTAGAGTGCGTTGCCACGGGGCAAGACTTCCTCTGGGAATACAAAGTTCTCGTGTGGTTGATCAACAGGTGCCATCCATGCACGTAGTCCTTCGTTGAGAAGAATGTTCTTCGTGTAGAAGGTCTCGAACTCTGGATCCTCTGCTGCCCTTACTTCTTGTGATACAAAGTCGTAGGCACGAAGATTAAGAGCCAAACCAATAATACCAATAGAGCTAGTCCACAGACCCATAACGGGAACAAAGAGCATAAAGAAATGAAGCCAACGCTTATTAGAAAAAGCAATCCCGAAGATCTGTGACCAGAAACGGTTCGCAGTAACCATTGAATAGGTTTCTTCTTCTTGTGTGGGTTCGAACCCTTTGAATGTGTTTGAGGCATCACCATCTTCATACAGAGTGTTTTCTACTGTTGCTCCGTGAATCGCACAGAGTAGTGCTCCTCCCAGTATACCAGCAACTCCCATCATATGGAAGGGGTTGAGAGTCCAGTTGTGAAATCCCTGGAGGAATAAGAGGAACCTAAAAATCGCTGCAACACCAAAACTCGGCGCAAAGAACCAACTCGATTGTCCAAGTGGGTACATGAGAAACACACTGACAAAAACAGCAATAGGCCCAGAGAACGCAATAGCATTGTACGGTCTAATCCCTACTAAACGAGCAATTTCAAACTGCCTGAGCATAAAACCTATAAGAGCGAAGGCTCCGTGGAGCGCCACAAAAGTCCAGAGTCCCCCAAGTTGGAACCAGCGGACGATATCTCCCTGAGCCTCAGGACCCCAGAGAAGAAGAAGAGAATGACCCATAGAATCTGCTGGAGTACTAACTGCCGCAGTAAGAAAGTTTGCACCCTCAAGATAACTGGATGCAAGGCCATGAGTGAACCAACTCGTAACGAAAGTTGTCCCAGTAAGCCAACCACCAATAGCAAGATAAGCTGTGGGAAAAAGAAGTAATCCAGACCAACCAACAAAAACGAAACGATCTCTCTTAAGCCAGTCGTCAAGGACATCGAACCACCCCCGTTGTGAAATAGGTTGAGAAAGTGTTGAGGAAACCATTTATTTTACCTTTGCGTAGATTGAAGTATCACCATAGTCACGGTGAAGTTTGTATCCGACGACAGCACCTTTGGTGTTCATCAGAGAAGGCATGAATACAATCAGAAAGAAGATTGCTGGTGCTCCGAGAATCAGTGCTCCTGCAACAACATAACCGACAAGAATTTCAACGATTGTGTGATCCATAATAAAACTTTACATTAGAAAGGAAAAAAAGGGAGGTCCGAAAACCCCCCAGTTAGTTGTAATCCTAATAAATGACATTTATTAAGAATACGAGTATCAACCGATGGCAGGTGCGGTGAGAGCAACAGGAGTTGCCTCAGCAGCAGCAAGGTCCAGAGGGAAGTTGTGAGCGTTGCGCTCGTGCATCACTTCCATGCCCAAACCAGCGCGGTTCAGTACATCTGCCCAAGTGTTGAGTACACGACCCTGTGAATCAATCACAGACTGGTTGAAGTTGAACCCATTGAGGTTGAATGCCATCGTGGACACACCAAGAGCGGTGAACCAGATACCAACCACAGGCCAAGCAGCCAGGAAGAAGTGTAGTGAACGTGAGTTATTGAACGATGCGTATTGGAAGATCAGGCGACCGAAGTAACCGTGGGCTGCCACGATGTTGTAGGTCTCTTCCTCTTGACCGAACTTGTAACCATAGTTCTGAGACTCATTCTCGGTAGTCTCACGAACCAGCGAAGAGGTCACGAGTGAACCGTGCATCGCAGAGAACAGAGAACCACCAAACACACCAGCAACTCCAAGCATGTGGAAGGGGTGCATCAGAATGTTATGTTCCGCCTGGAACACAAGCATATAGTTGAATGTGCCAGAGATACCCAGAGGCATCGCATCAGAGAAAGAACCTTGAC
>Ga0194116_10000685_pt1 | contig 56265 bp, 54 predicted proteins | sample TA2MahsurfametaG_4_FD_148617 | JGI IMG/M metagenome (GOLD analysis project Ga0194116, IMG submission 148617) | Freshwater microbial communities from Lake Tanganyika, Tanzania - TA2015008 Mahale S9 surface | ecosystem: Environmental > Aquatic > Freshwater > Lake | place: Tanzania: Lake... | reverse complement strand
AACCATTTGGATAACGAATTCCTGCATTACCGCCTCTCATTCCTTTACATTGTATACATTTACATTCTTTTCTATGTTTTACTCCTCCTACCATAAATCCTAAACCACAATTAGAACCTCCTTTTTGGTTTAAAGCACTATTAAATATAGTGTTTGAACCAGCAGAAACAGGTCCAGTATTAGGAAGTGTTGGATTTGCCGCATTTGTATTTATTGGAGTACTAGTATTTTTTGTTAAAGAACCACCCTTTCCTGTATAAGCTAAATGTGGATTAGGAAAAAAAGAAGTTGGTTGACCAGTATAAGCTAAAGTAGCACCACCTAAATAATTTTTACGAGTTTTTTTAGAACAACCCACCATCTTATAGAATTTTTGCTTTCTACCTTTAGTTTTGCCCATTTATATAATATTATAAGAAATTAATCAATGTCAACATGAGTCAAGAAATGTCTTCGGCAGCACATTTTTTTCATATTTAATTCATCTAGAACTTCACCTTCAGGTGTCTTTTCGTGAAATTCTTTTGTTAAATAAAGAACCTTGTCAATTTCATCAGTATTGCTTCCAACTTTTTTTGCTAATTTTCTTTTGCGAACTTCTGCTTTATAAAAGCGATATTTGTCAGCAATAACCATGCCACAAGTAAAACATTTAATTGGGATAATCATTCTTATATTATTTAGATATATTATTCTAATATGTTTTTAAAATTAAATCAATTTTTTATTTTATTTAGATTAATATATATGTCTACATTAAATAACAGTGGATTAGTAAATACAAATACAAATAATTTAGTAATAGATATTAATAAAAGTTATTTTTCAGATAGTTCGTATAGTTTTTATATTTATACTGGAAACTCGAGTGCTTCAAGTAGTTCAGGAGAGAATTTCTTACCGACAACACAATACATTCCTGGACTTTGGTTTGCACATTTATCTGCATCTTTTTTCTAATTCGCCAATATGTTCTATAGGAATTTTTACAAACGCGTCGGATTCATCAACATATGGTACTAATGGCACATTATATGATAGTGGGCAAGGAAGAATACAAGCTCCTAGCGGTTTTTATATGGTTTCATGGAATGCTGTTTCTGGGTTTGATGCTGGCTCCACTAATGCTTGTAGTACATCATGTATGATTTCCATTCCGAATTCTCAAAATGACTGTCAAATTGGCGTTGCAGTATTTAGCCAATCATCAAATCCATATAAATGTATATTAACACTTGTTAATATAGGTCCTCCTACGTCTGTACAACAATTAACTAGTTCTTTTCTTATATCATAGATGAAATTTACTATATACTAATATACCTTATAGTAATAATTATAAACAAACAAATTCAATAAATAATCATCATGTGTTAAGAAAATTATTATAAATAAATCTTCAATAAGTATTTGATAAAAAATAAATATTTTATACACTTATTATATAATGGCAAAATCGCGTAAAAGTAAATCCAATGCTTTTGTGAAAACTTTGCCAGCAGTTAACAAAGGTTTAACGAAAGTCGGAACTGCTGCTAAAGATCTAGCAGATGCATCTATTCCAATTGTAGAAAAAGGCGTGTCAGCTGTTTACGGTACAATGTCAACTGGACTAGATTTAGGCGTAAAAGGCGTCAAAACGGTCGCTAAAGGTATTACTAAATCAAAGCGTTCACGTAGTCGCTCATTAGCAGGTGGTCGCAGAACGAGAAGAAGACGAAGACATCATAGAAGGCATTAATCTTTAATAAATATCATGAACTGTCATCATATTTATAAAATATAAAGTAAATATATGTCAACTGTCATTTCAGTTCTTAGTAATATAAAATAGATGCGACTATATCCCTAAATTTATTGAAATAAATAGTTCATAAATCTTTTATATCATTTATATATTACAATTTTGACACGACATTACCTTTTGTAGTTTTAACACGCTTTTGTTTAACATTCGTTTTATGTATTTCATTATGACACGTCTCACATAGTGTCATCAAATTAGCTAACTTGTTCTTATGAAAAATCGAGTCATCTGTTTTGATAATTCCATTAGCATCTGCGTCTGCCTGATGTTGTAGATGATGAACTTCTGTTCCCATATTTTTACCGCATTTTTCACAAGTGCTTACAATTTTATTAGAGTTATACCTTGATTGTTTGAGAGAAAGAATGCTTCTACTTTCTGGATTATATTTAAGACGAATTTCATTAGCTGCTTCTAAGAAATCTAATGGAAGACTTAATGACTTACAAACTTCAAGACCATACATCTTATCTCCAGATCCGTCTTTCAATTTACGGTCGTACACAAGAACGTCATTTTCCCTGTCATATTTAACTGCCATATGCTTCATGTGAACGCTGTGGAGTGAAGTGATCTCTTCGTAATCAACTATTTCATGTAAATGTGTTGCGAATATGAAACTGCTGTTACACGCGTGTAACTTTTGAATACCTGCAACAAAAATACTAACAGCGCTTTCTGTTTCAGTCCCTGAGCATAATTCGTCTCCTAATATCATGCTATTTTCATCCATTAAACGCAAAATGGTGCGCAGTTCAGACATTTCGACTTCAAATGTTGACAATCCTTTAAATATATTATCGTTTCCTATAATGCGTGTAAAAATATGCTTATATGGTTTAAATCTATATGATGAGCACGGAACATATAAACCCGCTTGAGCCAATATAATTGATATTCCTAGTGCTCTAATCAAAGTTGTCTTGCCAACAGCATTTGTTCCATATAATAAAATACCATCTGATTTTCCATCTCCGAGAGAAATATCATTAGTTACATATAATTCATTCATTTGAAATCTCTCTATTAAACAATGGCGTAATCCTTTTGCTTCGACAAATGACTTTTTAGCATCTACAATTTCAGGTTTACAATAATTGAATTTCTTCGCTATTGAAGCCTTAGTATAAATAATATCAATTAAAGTTGTAAAATTGATTATTTTTTCTATTTGATTTTGATATCCACTTAACCCTTCTATAAACTGATTATAAATAACGGTAATCAAATCTTTCAAAGAAACTTTGATTGATGAAATTGTCTTACAGAAATTATTTATTTGTGAATCAATTATAAAATTATTTGACGCAGATTGCTTCTCAAATGAAAATTGTGATTTTGATGTAATAAATTTAAATGGTTTTGTTGATGTATTTAATATAACATTTGATTCTACACTAGGTAAAGCATCTTGTAATATCTTACATCTTCTACTTGTGCAAACTAAACTATAATTATTTTTTTCTGTCTCATGTATTTTCACTAATTCGCTTGATTTTGTTGTCTTCTTTTCTTTGTTTTCTATTAAATTGCTTAAATATTCTCTAATAGACTCAAGACTTTGTTCAGAGTCTTTTAATGTCTCAGTTTTTTTATCCAATTCTACGTCGACACCTTTTTTAATAAAATTTAATTCAAATTGTTGTAATTGGTCAATATCTTTTGCTAAAATTAATTCAATGTTATTTTCTATAAATAACAACACTTGTTGGCATATATCACTAATATCTGTAATATTTCTATCAAACTCACTCAAGTAATTCATAATAGTGTTATCAACTTTAATGATATCAAACAAATCACTGATTGTTTTAATGCTCAAATGTAAAGTATAAATTGATTTTGGAGAGATTTTTTTGAGGAAAACCTGTCTCTCAAATTTAGATAAATCTTTTATCAACGTTAATTTTGTTTTTAAGACGTTACAACTATTCGAGTCAAAATTATCCAAAATATATTCTGTAATATCATATTCGCGCTTTAATTTATTATTGTCACAAATAGGATTTAACATATTATATAAGAATTTACGTTTTCCCATTGGCGTTAAACAATTATTTAAAAGTTCAGAAACAGATGATAACTTTGAAGATTTAACAGAACCGTCATTAATAATATTTAATTGTTTGAGTGAATGATTTGCTAACGTTAATCTGTCGGAACAATTTTCAAATATAGGTTCTGATATTTTATTTACTAATTGCGGGTTATGTTGATAAACAAAATCTAATAAATAACAAAACGCTTGTGTAGCTATGTTATTCTCATAAAAATTCTGAACAAATACATCAAAACTATCAAATTTGTAAAATTTAGAGAGAATTTCTTTTTGATATGGTTGTTTTTCACAGTTCCTAACTCGTGTCATTTTAACATTTCCATTAGTAATATTTTCGTTAATATGAATTTTATGAATTAAACTACATGATATGCCAGCATAACTTATAACATAATCTAATTCTTTTTCTTCTGGTAAATTTGAAATTAAAATAACTTCACTCGGATTATAAATAGAAATAAATCTCTCTAATTCATCATACGTTGTTGGATTATTAACATAAGTTTCCTTAAACTGGAATACACTTGTTTTTCCAGTATAAATATCAATATTTGCCACACCAACAACGACGTACTTACCTTTTAATAAAACCTTGTTTTCAATTAAATTAATCCAAATACACGAAATAGAGTTAGTTAAGCTCTGAGTTTCAGTTTGGAAATATGTGCCTGGAGAGAAAATTCCAGCTAAACTTCGCGATGTATTTTTTATATTTTCATTTTGAGTATAAACTACCGCAGTAAATCCGGCATCTTGAATTTTTCGCAAATATTTTTCAATCATGAAATCTTTAAAACCAGCCATCATAATGTTATGTTTCCCAACACAAGTATTTTTATCGACAATATTTAGTTCACAGATTTGAGAGAAATCTGTAATTTTACTAGACGTTATGATGTCATTTTCTTTATCATACATTCCATAAACCTCAAAAAAAGCACCTACTTGCATAAGTAATATTGAGTTTTCACCGTATTCATCCTGATACTTCTTTGTTAACTCAAAATATTCATTTATCAACGACATGTTATAATATAGTTAATATATATATTATATTGTTAGCTTTAATATATATTATAAAATGTTTAAATGTCTATAGAAACAAACTCAGATTCATTGTTATCGTAACAATTGTTTATAAAAAATTTTTTTATTTTACGATAATAAATTAAGGGCAAAATTCCCAAATCGTAATGGAAAAACTTGAAAACTATTAATATCATTGACAAATAATATGGTAAATTAAATTTACTCTGATGTTCATACAGAACCGCATTTTTATATTTATCATTAAATATCGCAAACTCAACTGATAAGTTATTCTTTTCATCAATATACTTAGCTTTATAACCATGAACTACTACATTCATTTTATCAATTTTATATACAACACGTTTAAATTCTGTTCTTTCTATATTAAGTAAATTTTGTAATTTTAAAATAGTGTCTTTTTCATTATTAGTAAATATGTCAACATCGATATCACTTTGTTGTGATTTATAATCATAACGTTGTATACTTCCATAAAAATACAAAGTTGTATCTAGATAATATTTTATATTATTAAAAAAATATTCTTCATAAGGTGTTAATTTATTTTTTGTTGTTTCCATATATTATATTATTATATAATTATTTATTGTCAAATTTTAAAGCGATTAAATTCTCATCTAATTTTTGATTTAAATGTTTATGTAATAAAAATACCTTAAAATAATTTAATAAATCTTTTGGAATAATATTTAGTTTATAATATAGAATTTTTAACAATAATAGCGGTAATACTATATAAAATGGCAGATTATTTATTTTATTAATATGAAACATTATATCACTCCTATATTTTGCATCATATATAATGATTTCTAATGATAGACCTAGACATTGATTTTCATAGTTTGTTTTATAACCATATATAATTCCGTTTTTATTTGGTATTTTTTGGATTATTTTTCTAATTTTATTATCATGTAAGTTCAAATAGTTTTGTAATTTTTTTAATGTGCTATCTATATTATCACTTATAATAGCTATATCTATATCACTATTTTCACTGATAAAATCGCATCGTTTAATGCTACCAAAAAATATCAGCTTGTTTTCTATATAAGCTTCTAATTTTTTTAAAAAAATGTATTTGTTATCACCTATTTTTTCTTTTATGTCTTCCATATTAACATATGTATATATTATATTTTATAACTCTTTATCTTCTTTTGAGAAATTATGTAATAGAATATCAGGATTTGAATTTGTTATTTCTCCTGATAACATAGCTGATTCATATAATTTTCTCAATACATCATCAGGTGCATTACTGCCTATCTTAATTAAATTATGGTCTCTTAAATATGTTTTAATATCATTTATATTTTTACGTTTTAAATCTTTTTGAGCATTTAATACTTTTTTTCTAGTTCCTCTATCTTTAATTAATACACTAACTGTCTTCTTAATTTTAGACCTACCCAATGTATATTTTCTTTTAATTGTTTTCTTTGTTATATGTTTTGTAGCTATAATTTTTTCAGAATTTTGTGGTTCAAATTGTGGAGCGTTTATTGGTTGAGGAATAATTGCTTGAGGAACAATTGGTTGAGAAACAATTGGTTGAGAAACAATTGGTTGAGAAATAATTGGTTGTATCTCAAGAGGTTTTTTAATTAAATTTTCATTAATTAATGTGTTAGCTATTTTTTCTTCTGTTTTATTTTTTATTTTTTCTTTTAATAAATTTAATCTATTCTCTCTGGCTGTTTTCTGAGTGAGTATGTTTCCTCCTTGAATAATTAAAGAATCATTAGGATTTGTAACAATATTATTTCTTTGTGTCCTAGACCATTCTCTATAGCTAGGTTTCGTGCCTCCTTTTAATACACCATACGGCACATCATCTTTTGGTTTTATATGAAATGTTTCATTACTAATAGGTATAACAGGTTGCATTAATTCTTCAGGTAAATCAATGTTAATTGTAGGCCCTTGTCCTTGTGTTAAATTTTGTCCTCCCATCGAATGATAATTTCTAATTGTTTTTCTCTCCAACTCTTCTTTTTGTTTTTGTTTTAAAACTTCAGTTTTCTTTTTTTCCTCGTCAACAATCTTTTGTTTTGACAAAGTCTGTAAATAGTTAATAGAATCTGTAAACTCGTCAGTATAATTAAGTATTTCATTTTTTGGTTTTAAGGGAAGTTCTTCATGCTTACTTAATTTTCTTTTATTATTTTCTAAATCTTGTGTCTCTTTTTGTTTATGTTCTTTAATTCTTTTTAGTAGTTTATTTTTTAAAACATTTGGCGATATTAATGGAACCGCATTAGGTTTAGAAGATTTTTCTCTGTTTTTTTTAGTTTTAGAACTACCAACACTAAATAACGATGGATTAATTGAAATTGTTTTATTTGACATTTATAATATCAAATAAAATTAAATAAAATTTTTAACTATAAAGTGTATTATACAGATATCGTTTCATATCTTTTTCATCTTTTCTATTTTTAATATCATCGTTTTTTAGGAATATTTCAAGACCTTTATCTAAATCTTTTAATGTAAGTTTTTTCTTATCTTTTTCAGCAAGACAAAATACTCTTCGACTATGAGCTATTTTTGTTTTAGACAATAAAGTTTCGATATCTCTTCCAAAACATTGAAAATAATCTTTGTTTTTCTCAAACCAATCACTTGTTATTTTTGTATTTGCATCAATTTCCCAACCAATATCATTTACTAATTTAATAAATATTGTATATAAATCTTCTGCAGTGTATTCATCAGTTTTAAATCTCCAAGTGAAACGCGAATCTAACCCTTGATTAAAAGCGAAAAAACTCTCTTTTAGTTCTTTCTCATAACCAGCTATTATTACCATTAAATTATCCTTGTTATCACTTAAAGCTTCACACAGTGTATCAATACATTCCTTAGCAAAACTATCACGTTTTTCTGGATTTCCAAGAGCATAAGCCTCGTCAATAAATAATACACCACCTAATGCTTCATTTATAACATCTTTTGTTTTTAAAGCAGTCTGACCTAAGTAACCAGCAATTAAGTCGCTCCTTGTAACCTTTTTAAAACTACCTTTTGAGAGAATTCCAAGTTTACTATATATTTTACCCATTATTTTTGCTATCTCGGTTTTACCTGTTCCAGGCGACCCGTAAATAACTGTATGCAAAAACTCACCTGAAGAATTTTTATTTTTATGAAGATGTTGAATAAAATATAAAATTTGGTCAACAATATTATTCTTTAAATTCTTCATACCAACCATATTATTTAATTCTTCAAGAGGTCCTTTAACGTTATGTAGTGCGTTCATGTCAATGTTATATTTGATTGCTGGGTCATTCTTATAAGTATTAATTAAATTTAATATATCAGAAATATTATTGATTTCTACATCAATATTTATAGTCTCTCTTATTTCTACTTTCGTTTCTTCCTTTTTAATAGTTAATTTTTTATTAAATTCGTCAATATACTTATTAGGGTCATTTGGTATAATGCAAGTATCATTTTGTGTTTGTCCAGTGAAACTAGGGGATGATATATTATTCAAATTATAATCATTATTTACCCTTTTAATAATTTGATCAATTATGTTCTTAATGTCATCTTTTGTATTCGCTATTTCTTCTTTAATTGGTTTATATGTATTGTCTAGTGTGGATAAAAATTTATTATAATTATGTATTCTCATTGGGTCTAATAAATCTTTTTTTTGTTTATTTGACATTAAATAAATATATAACATTCATTTATATTATTTTATAGTTATTTATATATAATGCCAAAAACATTTCGTTCCCATCGTCAACGTAGAAGAGATGATTTACGAAAATCATATGGCAATCCTTGGGATACAAGCAGCGACAAAAGCTCAAGCAAAAGCTCAAGCAAAAGCATGAGCAAATCAAATAAAATAACTTCAAGACGCGTTTCATTAACAAAAACTCCAAAGAAAAGCTCCATGAAGTCTTCAAACAAAACAAAAAGTCATAGAAGCATTACATTTAGAGAGCCATTAGAGAGAAGTCGTTCATTGACTAAAAGTTCAACAAGCACATCACATGATGTATGGCATAGTGTATCAAGTGGAAAATAAGTTATTTAATTAAGTATTAATATATATTATTCTTGATTTAAAGCAATAATACATATTAAATATATTATTAAAACAATTTAAAATTAAATTGAAATAATAAATAACTCAAAAAATGATGTCAGATAGTATCGATATTGCAACTATGAGTTCTATTAATTTTAATGAATTATTTGATATTGAGAATGAGCCTTATATTGAAACTCCTTGGAACATTATTGAATCTTATTTCAAGGGACAACAATTAGAAAGGTTTGTTAGACATCAAATAGAATCCTATAATAATTTTGTAGGATATCAAATTACAAAAACTATTGAAATGTTTAATCCGGTTCATATTGCGTCAGAACAAGATTACGACCCTCAATCTAAAAAATATGCATTAGAAATATTTATTACATTTGAAAACTTTAATATTTATAGACCTCAGATTCATGAAAATAATGGAGCTATTAAATTAATGTTTCCACAAGAAGCTCGTCTTAGAAATTTCACATATGCCGCATCTACTACAATTGATATTAATATTAAATATATTGTTAGAAATGGAGAAAATTTAGAAAATACACAAATATTTTACAAGACCATTCCACGTGTTCATATTGGTAAACTACCAATCATGCTTAAGTCAAATATTTGTGTATTGAACCAATATAAGCACTTTGATAATGACCAAACTGGAGAATGTAAGTTTGATGCTGGTGGATATTTTATCATTAATGGTTCCGAGAAAACAGTGCTTGGTCAAGAACGTGCAGCAGAAAATCGTGTATATTGTTTTATTGAGAAAAATGATACCAAATATTTGTGGAAGGCTGAAATAAAATCAGTTCCTGATTTTAAATGTATTTCACCTAAACAAATTTCTATGCTTATTTCATCTAAAAACAATGGATTTGGTTATCCGATTGTCCTCGAAATTCCAAGAATCAAACAACCAATCCCATTATTTATTGTTTTCAGAGCATTAGGTATCATATCAGATAAGGACATTTGTAAAAAAATTCTACTTGACATCAATGAACCAAAAAATAAGCCATTGTTAGAAGCATTACAAGCATCCGTAATTGATTCTGATAAACATTTGACACAAGAAGAATGTATTAAGTACATAACTGGTTTTGCTATGTATACTCCAATTAATATGGATAAGGAAACTGGAGCAAAGAAAAAACAAGAGTTTGCATTAGATATTCTTAATAATGATTTATTTCCTCACTGTCACAGTATGGAGCAAAAAATATATTTCTTGGGTTATATGGCTAATAAGTTATTGTTAGCTTATTTTGAAATTATCAAGCAAGATGATAGAGACTCTTACTTAAATAAACGAGTTGATGGAACAGGAACGCTTCTTAATAATTTGTATAGAAATTACTTCAATAAACTTGTTAAGGATATGGAAAAACAAGTTATTCGCGAAATTAATAATGGTTCGTGGCGCTCAAAAGATGATTATGAAAATATTATCAACTTAACAAATATTTATAAAATTATCAAGTCAACTACTATAGAAAACGGAATTAAACGAGCGTTATCAACTGGTGATTTTGGCATTAAACATAGCAATACAAATAAAGTAGGTGTTGCTCAAGTATATAATAGACTTAATTATATTTCTAGCTTAAGTCACGCAAGAAGAATATCTACACCAACTGATAAAAGCGGCAAGCTTATTCCTCCTCGTAAACTTCATAATACTTCATGGGGTTTCTTATGCCCCGCGGAATGTTTTGACCCAGATACACCAATTTTAATGTGGGATGGAACGTTTAAACTCGCTAAAGAAATTGAAGTTGGTGATGTATTAATTGATGATGTTGGAAATCCTACAAGTGTAAGAACAACATGTTCTGGATTTAAGAATATGTATGATGTTATTCCAGACAAAAACAACTTTATCAAGCACAGAGTAACAGATAACCATATTCTTACCCTAAAAATTCGCGGACATAGAAATTTAGTCAACATTAACAGAAAAGATAGAAATTATAAATACGCAGTTGAGTTCTTTGACAAAAACGATATGAGATTTAAAGAAAAATATTTTAAGGAACTATCAGATGCAGAAGAATTCATTGACAAAATTGAAGAAGACAATACATTAGATATAACTATTGAAAATTATTTAAAATTAGATAAAAGAACAAAAGATAGGCTAGTTCTGTTTAAAGTACAAGGCATTAATTGGGTTAAACAAGATGTAGAAATGGATCCGTATTTACTTGGAATGTGGCTTGGAGATGGATTAAGCAACGGAACTGGTTTTGCATTAAATTATAAAACAGATCATGAGACGTTAGCTTATTGGGAAAATTGGGCTGAAAAAAATGGAGCATTAATCAAAAAAGGCAAAAGGTATAGTTTCTCTGTTGTTTCAAAGAAAAATTGTGAGACAACTTCAAATGGTGAATGTAATAGAGTGGAAGAAGCACCGCTTAAAAAATATTTACGAAAATATAATTTAGTGAATAATAAGCATATTCCAAATGAATATATTACAAACGATAGAGAAACACGACTAAAAGTATTGGCAGGTTTAATTGATACAGATGGATCTGTGCGTGACAATGGATATGAAGTTCGAATTAGCCAAGGTCCAGACAATTATAGAATTATTGAAGATGCATATAAATTAGCAATGTCTTTAGGGTTTTGTTGTGGCGTTGCAGAGGGAAAAAGTCAATGGACAGATGCCAATACTAATGAAAAAAAGTTTAGCACTTTTAAAGAATTAAGAATCACTGGATATAATATTAATGAAATACCTACTTTATTACCACGTAAGAAATTGGTTCAAGCAAAAAATGAAACAGATGAAATTAGAAGCAAGTCTTTTATGTGTTCTAAATTTACATTAGTGGAAGCAGGCATTGGGCCGTATGTAGGTTGGCAATTAAACGACAAACGTGGAAGATTTTGTTTGAAAGACGGATTAGTAACACATAATACACCAGAAGGACAATCTGTTGGTATTGTAAAAAATTTAGCATACATGACTCATATCACTATTTATTCTAATTCATTGCCACTTTATGAATATATTATGCCAAATATTACAAGGATCGATGATGCCAGCGTGACAACCGAAATGATTTATGATAAAGTAAAGATATTTATTAATGGTGCTTGGGTTGGCATTAGCGATAAACCAGAAGAATTATATTTAGCATTGAAAGACAAAAAACACAAAGGCATTATTAACATTTACACGTCTGTAATATTTGATTATAAATTAAAAGAAATTAGAGTATGCAATGATAGTGGAAGATTAACAAGACCAATGTTACGTGTAAAAAATAGAAAATTATTAATTAACAACAATATCATAAATAAACTTAATAGCACAGAATATAATTGGGATCATTTATTGACATCATCTAAAATTGGAGAGGCTGTTTTAGAATATATTGACCCAGAAGAGCAAAGTTGGTCTATGATTGCTGTTAATCCAAAAGATTTGATTAAACCAGAAAATAAATTAATAAAATATACTCATTGTGAAATTCATCCTTCAACATTATTTGGCGTGTTAGCATCGTGTACACCATTTCCTGAATATAATCCATATCCTAGAAACGCATTTCAATGTGCGCAAGGAAAACAAGCAATGGGTGTTTATGTTACAAATTATGAAAATAGAATGGATAAAACGGCATATATTCTTAATTATCCAATGAGACCTCTTGTAGAAACACGTATCATGGATTTAATTCATCTAAACAAAATTCCGTCTGGTTCACAATTAATTGTTGCTATTATGACTCATACTGGTTATAATCAAGAAGATTCATTGTTAGTCAACAAGGGGTCAATCGATAGAGGAATGGCATTGGTAACTGTTTATCATACAGAAAAAGATGAAGACAAGCAAAAAATTAACGGAGACGAAGAAATCAGATGTAAACCAGATTTATCAAAAACAAAAGGAATGAAAATGGGTAATTATAATAAAGTTAATTCGAAGGGAGTTATTCCTGAAAATACATTAGTAGAAAACCGTGATATTATTATCGCTAAAGTTACACCAATTAAAGAAAATAGAAATGACCATACAAAAGTAATTAAGTATGAAGATCAGAGTAAAATTTACAAGACGGTCGAAGAAACATATATTGATAAAAATTACATTGACAGAAATGGAGAAGGTTATAATTTCGCAAAAGTCAGAGTTAGAACAGTGAGAAAACCTGTTATTGGCGATAAGTTTAGCTCGAGACATGGGCAAAAAGGCACAGTAGGAAATATTATTCCAGAATGCGATATGCCTTATACAGCATCCGGAGTAAGACCAGATATAATAATAAATCCACACGCAATACCATCTCGTATGACAATTGGTCAATTAAAAGAAACTGTTCTCGGCAAAGTATTAGTTGAATTAGGTTTGTTTGGCGATGGAACCGCGTTTGGTGACTTTGGTGTTAAAGAAATTTGCGATTTATTATTAAAGGCTGGTTATGAAGCTCACGGCAATGAACTATTATATAATGGATCAACTGGTGAGCAAGTTGAATGTAGTGTATTCATGGGACCGGTATTTTATCAACGCTTAAAGCACATGGTAAATGATAAGGCGCATAGTCGTTCTATTGGTCCTATGGTTAATCTTACTAGACAACCTGCTGAAGGTCGCAGTCGCGATGGAGGATTACGCTTTGGAGAGATGGAACGAGATTGCTATGAAGGCGAGACCATAATTGCTCTCACAAATGGATTAGGAATAAAAATTAAGGACATGGAAGATTGTGAAAATGAAGTTTTAGGATGGAGCGAAAAATGCCAACAAATGATTCCATCTAAACAAACTGGCTTCTTGTATAAAGGCGAACGCGAATGTATTAAAATTACAATGCAAGATGGACGAACAAATATTTGCACGCCTGAACATCCAATTTTAACTTCAAACAATGAATGGATTAAAGCAAAGGATTTGAAAGTGAATGAACAATATGTTAAAGCAAGCGTAACGTGTCCTCTTGCTAATATTAATGACGAAATAACTGAATGTAATGGATGGCAATTACAAGTAGGCGACTTAATATTCAAAACTGATACTAAAGAGAATTATATGAAAACTCTTATATTTGCTAAATTAATTGGTTATTTAATCACAGATGGAACAATTTACCTTCATAATAATAAATCTATTTGTAGAATATATTTAGGGCATATGATTGACGTCGAAAGTATTTTAAGAGATTTAAAATTATTATGTAATATAAGACAATCTAATTTCAAATGTAAAAATTTGTATTCTGTAACAATTCCTACTGAACTTGGCAATCATATTGCTAAGCTTGATGGTTTGCTTATCGGCAGAAGAGTTAATCAGCCAGCTACATTGCCATCGTTTATTCTTGACCCTAATTGTCCAAAACCCATTATTCGCGAATTCTTAGGCGGACTATTCGGAGGTGATGGACATACATGTGTTCTTGGAATGCACAGAGGAAAAAGAGATATATTAACATCTGTATTATTTTCCCAAACTAAACATGGTAAACATTTAGATAGTTTGACAAAGATGATGGAAGACATTAAACTTCTGTTATCTAAATTTGATATCAATGGAGTAACTATTCAAAATATGAAAGAAACCAGTTCTTCAAAAAAGAAGACTGCGAATATAATAGAAAATAAAAGTTATCAATCTACGCTTCATTTAAATATAGATGAATTGATTCCTTTCTCTGAAAAAATTGGATTTAGATATTGTTGCCACAAGTCTCAGCGTTTAGAAGCGGGAGTATCTTATAAGCGTCTAAGAAATGAAGTTGTTCGCCAACATAATTGGTTAGTTAATCGTGTTGATGAGCTTACTAATTTTAGTAAAATCAAAACTGAGAACCCTAATAAAATTGTTCACACTAAGGCTGCTATTCAAAAAGCAGTTGAAGAACTTAAGCAAAATGAACCTTTAATTCATAAATACGCGTTTCCTTCTACACACGATATTACAGATCATCTTGTTAAAGGAACTCAATTTGGTTCTTTTAGAAGCAAAGAATTTCCAACTGCTGAAGAATATTTAGCTGAAATTGGAGCACTTGAATGGTTCTTAGCCTCTGAACCTGAAAAATATATTCCATATGAAACTGATGATTTAGAAGAAGGAGAAGACGATTGTATCACATTCAATGATTGTTATGGTGTTAATAGACATTGTGAAGGTTTGCCTACTATGAACCTAAAAGTTATTGATATTAGACCGGCTGGAATGCATCCTGTGTATGATATTGAAGTCGAAAATACAAATTCGTTCTTAGCAAATGGCATTGTTTCTCATAATTGTATGATCTCACATGGTGCTTCCAGGTTCACTAGAGGTAGAATGTATGACGCGTCAGATAAATATTCTGTATATGTTTGTAGAAAATGTGGTGTTATTGCGTCATACAATGATAAAATGCATATTCACTTGTGCCACACTTGTGGTAATAGAGCTGACTTTGCTTATGTAGAAATTCCTTATTCTTGTAAGCTTTTATTCCAAGAATTAAATACAATGAATATTGCTCCTCGCCTAATTACTGAAGGATAAATTAATAATTAAAAATTATATAAATTTAAACATATTTTTAAATTTATCTAACGTATTAAATCAACTATGTACGTGGTTGCGGCAAATAAAGTACCGCCCCATAATGTATCTATAATAACAGTTAAGATAGACCAATTTTTTAATAATGCGTAATTTGTAGTTTCATACACACCATAAATGATTATACCTAATAAAAACGCATCACTAACACTCTTTCGTGGTTTAATAATAAAATAATTAATGCATACTATTAATAATATATAGCATAATGCTGCCCCTAAATAGTTCATTGTAATTGGTGAACCTTGAACGCTTTTAATTTGGTTATTAAAATAATCATTCATTACTTTTAAGTAAGCAAAATCAATTACAATTAAAATAATAGCACTTATCAATAAAATAAAATCAAACATTATATATTTGATTAATATTTTATTTTATTATGTTTAGATAAAGTTTTCAAAAAACTTTTTTACTATAGTATTATATAAATGTCGACATCTATAGGATATTCAAGCCCAATTAATGGAAGTAATGTAGCTTTTCAAGCGTTTGTTGTTAGACCACAAAACTCGGGAGGCGCTATTAGAGGTTATATGCCTCAAACTACGTATAACGTAGATAAACGTTATCCAGAATATGAGCATATTCGTTTTACTTTAAAAAATGCTTGGAATACTACTTATCCAAGTCAATTAAGACGTGATAATTTAAATAAACCAATTACCACTCCATTTAGAGCAGTCAATAATGCTGGTGATTTAATGAGTCGTAAGAATTATTCTTGTGGAGGTTCATGTCAGACACCACAAAGTAGACCAGGTTTAAAAGGTTTAAGACAACGTTTTGGCTCTATTCAAGACACATGTATTCCTTCTGACGCATATAATAGTCTTCAGCTTTTAAATAATATTCCTGCTTCAGCATGTAACGTTAAATATGTTTATGACAGCTCTGATTATGTAACTTATTTAAAACAAAAAGCTGTTAACAAAAACTATAATGATCTCACTTATGGTGGCGATCAATCTAACACAAGTCAATCTGCTATTAAAGCTATCAGAAGATATTAAACAATTATTTGCTTTCAAATAATTTGCCAGATAAACCACATTTTGATTTATCATTTCGTGCATTTTTAGCGTAATCATACGTTTTATCTCCAGTTATTACATCGATATTACAAAATAAATAACATCTTCCATAATTGCTATTGTCTTGTGGTTCGTCTGGATAATCTGGCAAATGGTTAATAAAATATTTACACTTAATGCATGTTTTTATAGTTGTATTTAAATTTTTTATCAAATTATGTTTCATAATAACAAAATATTGTGATTATTTTTAAGTAGTTTTATAATATATGAATAATCATAGACTTCAAATACTATATCAAAAAACTGATTTTAATTCTTCAAAAATATGTCAGTTAAATAATATATTTAAGTGTTGTAAATGTAAAAAGAATAACTCTATTATTGTTGATCAAAATATAAATATTCAGTTATGTTTATTTTGTGGAATCACTAATTATATAAAAAAGGATATAAAGATTAGATAATAATATATTATATTATGCTAAATTCTTTTGAAAAAACACTAATATTATCTGGGACAATGTTTGGTTCTATTTATTTATTATCAACTTCATTAAATAATATAAATAATGAATTATTAAAACGAAATGCATACAATACTGATAATATAATAGAAACAGTTGCTGTAAACAGTATAACAATGTTTTATTCTGCAACTATATTTACTTATTTAACATATATTGCTTTTAATTAATAAAATATATTTTGATATATATAATGACAACTCCATACAGTGTATCAACTAATATAGGTTCAGTATCATATAATAATTATGTTAATGCTTCAATAACTGGACCATTGAGCACAGATCAAACTCCATGTCAAATCCCATATCATAGTTATGGAATTTTAACAGGCATAAGACCTACCCCACCACAATTTTATCCAATGCAAGAACCTGTTTATGCTGAAATGAATTCAAATATGAGAAAACAATATTTAAGAACAGCAATTAGTCAATCTGTAAAAGCTCAACAAACTGCTTTAGGGAAAATGTCTGTTCCTCAATCTTATATAATAAATTCTTCTCAAAGACAAGTGCCAGTATCATCACATACAAATTATATTCCACCAATTCCATCATCTATGTATGTAAATATTGTTAAGGCAAATGCTGTTGGTCAAACAGCTTATAAAGTAAATTTACCTAATTCAGCGCCAACTGGTAGTAAAAGTTATTATCCAAGTGGAACACGTTCAACAATAAGGAGGGTGCGTTCTGGCGGATGTGTAGCACCAAAAAAGAAAGGCGCAATAGAAAATACAAGTTTAAGAAATGGACAAGTGTGTTCTTGGGGGTCAATTGTTCGTCAAAATTATTAATCTACTTTTAAAAAAGATACAGCCAAAAATTTTATATTAAAAGTGGATAAAAAAATAATATTTAGTATTATTATAATATGCCATACGGATATCCAGTATTAACTCCAGCATACGGTTTAGGAAGCTACGGTAGAACAGGTGTTGCTATTACAATTAGTAGCCCTCGCACTAAAATAGGTTCTCAAAATAGAATCTATGCTTATTATAAGTCAAAAGGTCAAGGTCAATTATATGAGCAATATTTAATTGATACTCTTGGTTTGAAATACTTGCCAAGAGTTAACCCTTGGTCTTTGATTTAAATAATTATATTACACCGACCGAAAAGAAAATACCGAAAGAAAAGATTAAGAAATGAGATTTCACAAGTTATAAATTTATTTTTTAATACGTTTTTGTCTCATTTTTCTTTTCGGTCGGTGTAATAAAATATTTTATAATTATTTAATATAAATGAACAAGTATTTTGTTGAATTTTTAGGAACAATGTTCCTTATGTATGTTATTATAGCGACTGGTAATTGGTTGGCTATTGGCGCTGCTTTAGGAATTGCAGTAATGTTAGGCGGGGCTATTTCTGGAGGAGCGTTTAATCCTGCTGTAGCCGTTTCATTATATGCTTCAGGTAAATTACCAAAAGCAGATGTATTGCCATATGTTATTGCCGAAATATTAGGCGCCTTATCAGCTTTTTATGCTTATAAAAAATTTGTTAATAAAGCTTAAGAATTTTAAATAATTTCTTTTTGTAATATATAATGCCAAAAAGACATAGAAATAGACACAGAACAATGAAAGGAGGGTTTTGGGACTCCTTAACGCAAGGGTTCAACAGCGCTTGGGAAAAAACAAAAAACGCAGCATCAAGTTTAACTGGTTCAACGTCTGTTCCTAGTTATTCTACAGGTTACTCTTCTACTAGTTATGCACCACCTCCTTCTACATCAGTTCAACCAATGACCACTTCTACATATGGCGGAAGAAGTAGAAGACGTCGCATGAGAGGCGGATTTAAAGATAATACCCCTACTACTGGATTAGCTTCTCATACTGCTTCATTTTCTGGTCCAACTGCCAAACCACAAAATTTAGTAGGCGGCAGAACAAAAAGACGAAATAGGCACTCTAAGTCCTGTAAACACAGACGTTAAATTATATATTTAAGTCACTTAAATATATTTTATGATATATAAACAATGAGAGTGGATATTTGCCATCGACTAATTAAACAACTGATTGAAAAAGGTGAAACATTTGTACGTGATAACGGTTACAATATTGTTTCAACAAACATACCTAAAGGGTTATATTCTACTAGAACATATAGAGCTGGCGAAATTGTTAGAAAATTAGAAGGTGAGTTAGTTTTTAACCCAACACGATCAAGTATACATATAGGAAATGGTATGCATATTATAGATGAGTATGGAGAATACATAAATCATTCATTTGAACCGAATATAAGAATAGAATTAAATAAAATGGTTGCAATAAGAGACATAGAACAAAATGAAGAACTAACATTTAATTATAACGATACTGAAATAAACATGGCAAACCCGTTTGAAGCGGATGGCATTAAAGTCTGCGGAAGGATCGTTTAAAGTAAAGGTGTATGTGTTCTGTAAATCAATATTAAAATAACTTAAAAATTTATTATTAATAACTTTAATAATGAATTTATCACTCGAATCAGATATATATGAACCAAATGTAGATGATGACGGAAATTATGTTGATTTTTTACCTTCATCAAGTAAATTTAAAAATGGGTTAAGGTGTCCTTGTGGAGCAAGGAAGGATCATGTTTTTGATAGTAGACAGAGTTTCTGTTTACACATTAAAACAAAAACACATTTAAAATGGTTATCAGTTTTAAATACAAATAAAATGAATTATTTTACAGAATGCGAAAAGCTTAAAGAAATTGTGACTTCACAAAAATTAATAATATCTCGATTAGAAAAGGATATAAATATACACAAGAATACAATTATAAATTTAGCTCAACAATTAGCTAATAAACAATCTGAAAACCAGGTATTAGACTTACTTTCATTTGATTAAACATTTTTGTTAATTAAAACTTCTTTAGAAATATTTTTAATTATTTTATCATTTTTATCTTGATCAACAGTCATAGCTTCTATAACCATCTTATCATATCTGTCCGATACTTTTGATGATGAATTTCTATATTCTGGATATTTCTCTCGAAATGATGGAAGAAGCTTTATATTCTTGTCTGCTATTTTAACAATAGCTTTCTTCAACTTACTTTTCTTTTCATCTTCTTTATTCCATTCACCTTCATCTTTTATATACATAGTTTCTCTTTTCTTGTCTGTACAATGTATAGGTCTCTGAGTTTCATCTAAATTATTTAAGTTTTTCACTATTATTTTAGAAATGCCTTCTACATATCCTAGTTTACCTACGTCCATCAAATCACTCAGCTGTAATTTAATGGAATCAACAAAGTCTGTTATATTCATAGCATTTTTACAGGTTTCGTTTAAAAAGAAATTAAGATTGAATGCTTTGTTATGAGAGTTAGTATTAGTATTATGACTATTATTTGTATTATTTATACCATTTTCAGTTAATTTAATCATCATATCTTGTTGGCCCTTCATCAGTTCAGCATTTTGTTTAAGAAGAGTAATTATTAGTTCGTCTTTATCAAGTTCTGTAATTTTTTGAATAGGTTCTGGAAAACATTTTTGTTGATGATACCATAAACTGTTTCTTGCTTTATAAAATTTATTACACTTATTACATTTATATTCTTTGGGATTTATGGGTTTTTTTTGTTCTAAATCGTTCAATTTTGTTCTATGGATGTGTTTATTAGTCAATAAATGTTTGTTATAATCTTTAAATTTACACGTAACATAGTTACAAAAAACACAACTATACTCTTGAGGGATTTTTGGGGATTTTTCCATTCTAAAATGTTCTAATATATTAGAACAAAAAAATCCCTTAAGTTCTTTTTAAAAAAATATATAAAAATATACAATAACAAAATTTTAAAATATCGTTTAAATTGTGACGGTAATTTTTAAAATCGTCACAGAAAAATTCGGTCAGTAAGGACCTTTTCGGCTACCCAATTTTGGACATTTTTTTTGTCCATTTTTGAAAAGTCAAAATACTTTTCATTTTTTGAATTGAATAAATTTCTCTTCATATGTAGGGAAGTAAAAACAGTCCCTTTTCAAGAATTTCTCGAATTTCCCTTCATCATGTAGTGTTTCGTCTTTAAGTTCATTTAAGAATATATATTATTATTCAAAAATGATAGACACAGCTTATTCTGATAAACAAGGTTTAAATGTTGATATAATAGAAACATATCAACAAAGTAGTCTAAGATATGTGTCTATCAAATGTAGGGAAACCGTAATCTAATGATGCGAATAAATTGAATATGCAAATGATAACCCTTCTAAATCTTTTACAATATGATTTTATTACATAAAACATGGAAAATATGTTTTCACATTGTTATGTACATATCATAACACTCACCATTACTAATCATATATTTTAAATTTGTTTGTAAATGTTTACAACATATTGGTCTCGACCAAGAGGACAAATAAGTTTCATAGTCTCATCAATAGATAATAAATCATCGTCATCATAAATTATTTATTTTTTCTTTACACCCTTGAAGATTTAAAATGGGACAAAACCCACTAAAAATCAAAAAGGTTTGCCCTTCGCAGAGCGTGTAAATTTTGGTTTTACTGGTTCGTCTAAACCAGTTGATAAATTACAGGAACGGTTGCTTCTGGATAAATAATTTGGTCTTTCTTTATTATTTATCGCATTATAAGCAATTTTGTAAATATTTGTAGCACCATTAACATCTCTATTCCAATAACTGCATCCGTTCTTTTTTTATTTTAAGTAGTTTTCGCTAAATATTATAAAAAAAATTGAAATAAAAAATTTAAATAAAAAATAGATAACTTTATAAAGCATACTAACAAATACAATGGAATTATAAAATCTACTAATTTAGTTTTAAATCAGTTATAATTCCATCTTGTACTAGGCATTTTATTATTTTAGGTAGTGAAATATCACTATTGTATTCATTTGTATCGCAAATTAGTATTTTATATGGATAGAATTCATATTCTATCGTATTTACTGCTAAAATTGTACATCTCCATCCTATGTATTTAAATAATTTTTCCCATTCCATAATAAATACTAATATTTTAACCAGATTTTTCCATTAAACGATATAAAATAAATAGTCCAATCACTCCTAAACTAGTAAAATAAGCTTGAGCTAATGGGTCTGATGGTATTAATACTTCTGGATCTGATCTAATTTGAAAAGTCTCTCTACATTGTTTTCCATTAACTGGATTTTTTCCATTTGAAAATGAACAAGGGTCCATATTACTAATGTCAGACAAAGTAACATAATGAGTTTCAGACGACTTCACATTACTAGAAGTAATTGTTTGCATAGTTATTTGCTGACATGGTGGCGACGAACCAGAGAGAAATGCTCTCATGATTGCGAATGGGTTCAATACATTTAAATTGCCCATAGCACCAGGAATTAAACCTTTGAATTCGGAAAAATTCACACCTAAACCACTTGAAATAAACGGAATATTACCATCCGGGACATTATCTACATATATATATCTATCTACCTGTTGACATGTAGATGGGTCATTTTTATTGCTACAGCTATCAATCGCGGCACACTTAGCGCCTGTTTTTAAGAAAAATTTATTTCCTAAAGGTCCGCCTGTCGCTGATGCTTTACTATTTCCTGACACTAATAATTCAACATAATTAATCAACCCATTTATATTTTTAGACATCTGTTGAATTGTCCCTTTGTCACTCATGCCAATTTCATTTGGCGTTTTAATATTTTTGTAATATGGATATGTAGGTCCTAATAATTTGTCTTCAACACCTTGTGCATCTTTTAATACTTCTTCAAATAAATTAGACATTATACTAATTTATATATATATATTTATTTTTAAATAATATATTTAAGTAGTTCCATTATTTTCATCATCATCATTTTCGGTAGTACCTGATATTTCAGGTGCGATTCCACCAGTCATTTGGTTTGCATAATCTTGTTGAGACTGAAGCAGTCCAACAACTTGAGTCTGTAGTGATTGTACATTGCCACTTAAATCTTGAATTTGTTGTTCAAGTCCTTGAACTAAATTAATTCTTTCTTTTAAATATTCTATATTTCCAGCATTTTGTTGAGCCAAAATAAGAGCATTATTTGGATTATTAGTGTCATACGGTTTATATTGATTATTATCCATGCCTTCAATCATTTTAGTTGCTAAAAATATCTGATACAAAATTAGAAATATAAAAAACACTATTAATATATTTACCAAAGCAAACATTTATAATATAATATTACTTTTATTTTCTTCAATAATATTATAAATGTCGTCAGCAGTTTATCCATTAGGAATGAATTCAATGCCTGCCTCAGGTTATAGTCATAAAAGCACATATTATAATAAACAATATATACCATGGAAAGGAACTGGTGTTAACAGCTTTCCTGTAGGAACAGCACCTGGACACATTAGACCTTTAACAAATAATGACCCTGGTAATGTTTTCCCAACAGGTTTTGGTTTAGCTAGACCTATTAAACATTATAGAAAAGGTAGAGTTATCCCGCCTGCGCCTATTGAAGGAGTTGATAATTTAAACGTTAATAGTCCATATAATGACGTTAACTTAAGTATAAACGAGAATGCATTAATCAATTACAATATAAACAGGTTTGTTAAATCTAGCACTCCAATAGCTCTTGGTGGAGGTGGAAATAGTAGTTCTGGTTTATTAAATGATATGATGAACTCTCCTGGCGCCTTCTCTGTTAAACAAAACACGCCTAATAAAATTGACGGTAAAACACAATTAAATATTAATTGTCAAACTTGTGAAGGTATAGGTGTTGTTGCTTCATATAAACCTAATCTTACAAATCTTTTGGAAAATCCTGAACCTAATACAACAAACAATGTATTATGCTGTAATCAAGAAAAATTTGCCAAACAAAGGGTTATTTATGCTAGTACTAATTTGAAGAAAAATTATTATACAACAACTAAACAATATCTACAAAATAGATGTAAAACTTATGACCAAAAAGCCTTTAATTTCTTATCTTATAGAACGAATAATAACGGCCCTTATGATAACAACAATCCTTACTACTATTCTGTAGATGGCAATAATGGTCCAAAACCAGGAGGACCGTTAGCTTTAGCTAACACATATTTAGCAAATTGTCAAATAAATACTCAATTATATGAAGGCACAGAACTAGCATTTATTTACCAAATGTTAGGTATTATGTTGAACGAGAATATTATTACGCAAACAGAAGTAACAAATTTTGAAAGCAGTGGAATTAATTCTATACAGGGGTTCTTTGATTGGATTCAAGGATTGCCGGATGGTCAAAAACAACAAGCATTAGTAGTTTTCGAAGTTTTTATTAATAATCCTTATTCGGGAATGCCACCATCAGGGCCAACTAATCCAACAGGGTGTCAATTAACAGTATATAAACCTAATAACTATCAATATGCTAAACAAGGTGCTGTATCAAGTTCAACAAGATTATTAAAGTTGAATGTTGATACTATTTCGACAAATGCGGCTTCTATCCAAAATTATAATAACATAGGACAATTCTTAGTTACTGCGAATCAATTGTACGCTGGAGATGCTAATAATACTAAAAATTTAATGAAGAACAAAGTTCCTGTATGTAATACACCTTGGCCACTTAATTTCTCTCAATCTGGAAAACATGACAACAAAAAGTTTTGTCATTATCAAAGACAAATGCCAGAATATCAGAATCCAAAATCACAACCAAGTCCGTACAGATACTTCCCTGGAACAGTATTCAGAACAAATCGTTATTCGCAATCTCCAAATACATATAATACCACAAGCGGGAGTGCTGCTTATTAAATATCTTCATTAATTATTGGCAAAAACATATTCGTCCTTTCAGTAAATTTGTTACACGGTATTTTATATTTTTCACACCAAGAAACTGATTTTTGAATATTATTTTTTTTAATGCTTTCAATTTTATCATTTTTATTTTTATTTTTATATACACTAATAATTTGGTCTAGTGCTTCTATTTGTTGTTGTCCAATAATAATATTAATATCATCAATCTTATTTTTATAAAAATATGGTATATGAAAATCTAATATTGAAGAAACCTTTTTATCTTCAATTTTTTTAAGAAATATTACTAATTTTAAATAGTTAATTCTCAAATAATTATTCGAGTGTTCGTTATGTAAAAAGTTTTTGCATACAATATATTTATCAAACGTAACTATATTATTAGTATTAGGTTTACAAATATAAACTTTTTCATATAGTGAAGATAATAAATATAAAATGTCCACAACTGGCTTATGGAATAAGTCTCCAACCTTAATAATAGATGTTCCAGAAAATTTTTGATTTCTTAGTATAATAATAATTATGTGTATCAATGAAATAAAATAATCAGATGATGTGGTTGTTTCATAAAATAAAAAATCAAATTTTATTTCATTATATTTATTATCATCTAAATTAAATTTTTCTAAATATAAATGTTCATCAGGTAAATTGTCTCTAAGAAGTTCAAAACAATAAATAGAATCATTAAAATTATTAGTAACATGTAAGAATTTGATAGGATATATAATTTGGTATGAATCAAAAAGGTTAAGATTATTAGTTATTTCGACTAAATCATAAAAAAAATTCGTTTTAGGTTTTAATTTGCTAACCGAAAATTTAGAACCCGGTACCTTAGAAAAAATAAATTCATAAGGATTTATAAGTTTACAAGCGCATTCAAAACAGTTGTCTGACAAGTCACAATCATTTGTAAACATGTCAAAAATTTGTTGTTTGATGTGTGAATAATAATTAACTAAAGAATAAGATAAATAAGAACTACATATCTCGTTTGAACATTTTGGATTAACACTAATATTATTTATATTTTTTGGTAATATATAATAACTCATTGGTCTTATAATATATTATAAAATTTATTTAAGTATGTTACGTAATTTATAGTTAATTCTCTTCATCGCTACTCTCAACAATCAATAGTTTTTTAGATGGTTTTTTAGTAGTTTCCTTTTTTTCTTTTGTTTTCGTTTTTTTAATAGCTTCTTCAATAACTTTTGCTGGTTCATCTACCGCTTCAGTTGCTGGCACAAGTAATATTTTTTTAGATAATTTTCTAACTTTAGGTTTAGTTTTGTCTTCTTCTTCTTTAGCAACAACAACAGCTTTTTTGGTTGCTTCTTTTTCCATTTGTGTAACAGCTTCTTGATATTCTCCTAATTCAAGATGAAGTTTATCAATATTAACTTCTCTGACTTTTTTATATACAAAATACCTATTCAGAAATGATATTTTCTTTTCAGCCTTGGTCATATTAGGTGCCTCTCCAAATAAAGTTTCTTTATATTTATTTCGCTTAATTTCATCTAACATGTTAATAAATAATTCGCTAAATAGTCCAGAACCTTCAGGCAATCCCATTTCATTGGCTTCTTCTTTGCTAATGAGTTTAAAGCCATAAGCATCCATCAATCTGTCAAAATAATCATAATTAACTAAATATTCAGATATATATTGATTGATAGATTCTTGGTAAACGCTAATTTCATATGAAATTGAGCTAGAATTATCTTCAAAAGAATCAGCTTTATAGATTTTTATTATTTCCCAAATTTTCTTTCCGTCTTCAATAATTTGAACACCTTCACCTGTTTTAAGTTTTTTAAGTTCATTAAATACTAATTTACCATCATAAGAAGTTCCAATAAAGTAGCCATTAAGCTTAGTGCATTCAGCTACATTTTTAAGGAAACCTTTTAAAGTATCAGGGTTTTGAAAGAAGTAGTGGATTGCGAATTGACAAGATGATACATTGAAACCACCTTCGCCTTTTCCATATTGTTTAGCAACACCTTTGCCTATTTTATCAACATCTTTAGGTCCATTGCCAAATACAGCTGCAGTAACTTGTTTAGCCTTGTCGTTAAGCATAGCACTTCCATCTTTAATATTATAAGCACTATTGCCATTAACAAATAAAGCATAAGGCATATGTTTATTTATTTTTTTAGATGAGAGATATCTTGCGCACGCTCCGTCTAGTCGATTTTCTAAGTTATCAGAAGATATATCTATTCCAAATAAGAAGGACAATTTAGCAGCAATCCATTTAGGGAGGTCGCCTGCTTTACCACACGCAAAATCGATTAATGTATCACCTTGTTTTGCTGTACCGCTTATTAGTAGTTTTTTAACGTATAAATTATGAAAGTTTTTAAGTGCTTCAGTCTTCATTTTTCCAGCAGGCGTATTATAATACACATCTTCACTTACACTTATTTCTGGTATACCTGAACCTGACATAAGCATATCTCCAGTTATTCTGCCTGATGGATGAATTGACTTCCAATTCTCATTACAAACTTTATAAGAGTTACCATATTCTTTTTCTCCTCTTCGAAGTTTAGCTGTCTTATCATATCTTACGCGTAATGGCTTCCAATTCCAACCTTTTTCAGCGTCCAAATCGTAAGCAAATTCGACAATAGTATTGTCTGTAATTACATCACCCTCTTTTGTAAACATTTGTTTCGCTCCAGTATCATCTAAACTTAACATAATATTACAAATGCCAGCATTTACATCATAAGGTTCAGTTGGGTAAAATCTTTTAGGAAGGTATTCATTTGTTCTGCTTGATGGATCTTCAATTCTGGGTTTGTATTCGGGAATTATATCATCATATATATCTTGACAAGGATTAATATAACCATCATATTTCTCATTAAAACCGCATCTTAATTCGATTATCTTGTATTCATTGAATTGGATATCATTTGACATAGCAAGACCATCTTCATGTATTGTTTTTATAACATCATCACCTGTAGAAGATTTTAATGTTGTTACTAAGAAATCAATCGTATTGTATTGAGGAGGTTTCCATTTAAAAGACCACTCCCAAGTAACTTTTGTTTTAGGTCCAGATTTCCCTACAACATTGGAGCCTACTCCATTAAACATGTGTGTAAATATTAAACCATCAGTATTATATTCAAATAAACCTTCTTTTTCCTTTAATAAAATTACCTTACAAGCATAAAATATAGTTTCGCTTGAAGACATAGGATAAAATTTTTTCATTGTGAATCTAATGGGTGATGTTTCCATATTGGAGTGACTTTCTTTCTCAATCGTCTTTCTACCAGAGTCCATAATTGAAATTGGTTTTAAAATATGTGAAAGTTTTTCTAATAAATAATACCGTGATTTATACATATCTTCTTGTTCTTGGCTCAATAAGAACGTATAATGTCTAACATCTTTGTTTTTATGAAAATAGATATCAAATGCTGCATAAAGATTGATGAATTCGCCATTTTTATCATGATGAATTAACTCGCCATCAAACAATGTGTTAAAGCAATCTTCATTTAATGTTTTAGCTCCTGTAAATTTAATATCCATATTACTACTAATCAAATATAGTTTACCTGTTTTAGAAACATACATTAAATGTCTATCTCCATCTGCTTTGTCCGTAACAATGAAGTCTTTTCTGATATTTGGAATATTTGAATTATTGTCAATTTCAGCTATATTTGTTAATTGTAAAGTAATTGAATTTGGGCCAATGAAATTTTGGCTTGTTACTCTTCTAGAAGGTTCATATTCATCTCCCCAAATCATTTTCATATATTCACGCATAATGTCTTGTTGTTCTGGATACGATATAGGATACATAGTTCCTTGAAGACCACTCAATACATATTTTATTACTTTTCTTAATGCATTCAATAATTTTTCCGGTGCATCAAAATTAGTGCCAGGACCTATTCTCTTATTATCAACTTCAATCTCAATTTCATATGACTCAGGATTATTGAAAACGTTCGATTCTTCAAGCGTATTAACAGGAATTATATACGAACGTCCTTTACTGTCTTTTCCTCTATTACCACTTTTGGTTATACTTAAGTCGACAGTAAACGGGTAATCATTATGAATAAATGATACACGATTTAAATATCTAAATTCTTTCTTAGATTTTCTCCAATTTTCCAAAATGTAATTTTCTATACCCTTTCTCACTATATCTTCTGTTTGAAGCGAAACTCTAAAATTGAAATCATCAATATCAACAGGACGAATAATTCTTTTATCATCCTTAGTCATAAAAGGTTTTTTGTTAGCGAATTTTACACTAGAGCCGAGTTTTTTATAAACTGTTTTAATATCGTTAGACTTGCAGTAATTTTCAATGCTAATCATTCCATCGATTTCAGTTCTAGTATCTGACATTTTAAATCTCCCACTGGTACTATCAAGAAATTCACTTCTTATACGAAGCGAAGGTGTCCCTATTGGGTTTGTTGTGTAAAACCCAAAAGATTTTAATACTCTTACTACATTGTCATAATCATTTTTAGTTAGACGTTTAATGTCTTTTAGGTCTTTTGTGCCGAACCTTACTTCTAGCTCATTATTTTCTGGAGATTGAGGAGTTTTTATGAATAAATTTAAATCATAAAACATTTTAACTAAATTATTAAACGCTTCTGAAGGTTGCATTTTTTTTTGTTCCTCATCAATTTTTTCTGCTATTTCTTCTTCAAAACCTGGAGGGAGCAATTTGTCAGAATCTTGAATTGTAGAATCAACGTCTTTAACTAGATTAACAACAATTTTTTCACATTTTTCTCCACATGAACTTTCGTTTTGAATCAATAAACTATACATGTAAAATTGTTTAACACCATCTTTTTCCCAAGTTTCTTCATGTTTAGCAAGAGCTTCCTTTTTTTTCATAAATTTCAAATTATTTTCTCTTAAATATTCCAGTTTTTGACTTAAGTTTAAATTTTCCATATCAACAATGCTACCATTCGTTGGTTTCAAAATATTATAGAATTTTTTTGTTCTCTTTAACAACTCGTCATCTTCACCTCCCCATCCCCAAAAATCATTTGGAAACCCATTAGCTTTTTTAAACATTGTTCTATTAAAGGCTACAATTCCACCAAAATAATTAGGATTGCTCCCATAACGATCCCAAACAGCTGCGATATGAACTGGTTGCTTCTCTGGATATGTAGTATAATATTTTTTTAACTCAGGAGATGGTAATAAATCTACGTCATGAAATATAAATATATCATAACCTTCATCTTCGGCAATTCTAAAACCAATATTTAGAAGCTGACCTCTATTAAACTTTCGTTTATCATCGCTTTGTGTAATGACAAATATTTTATAATCTTCGCCTGCTAAAAATGAAGTCATGAAATTAGTTAATCTATTAAGTTGCTGAGTTCTAGGACCATTTACTTCAGAATCGCGAAATGGCACAATAATAGCTATTTTAGATTTTTTATCTGGAACAAATTTGTCTACTTTTCCAATAGGTTTAACAGGTTTTTCAATCTGAGAAACGTCTGCTTTTTTTTTAATGCTAAGTAAAGATTTTAATGTGAAATATTTATCACGAATTTTTAATTTATCTACGTTCTCTTTTTTTTTACCTTGCAAAGATTTATAAAAAGCATCTAATTCTGGGTCATTTATATTCTTAAGAATATCTATCTGAATTTCCTTTTTTGGATAAGACAAAATTTCTTTTTGAGTTTTTTCATCAAGTCTTTTAAATACTTTATTTAACTCTTCATCCCCAAAATCATTGTCTTCTTCTAAATTTAAATTGTTGGGTTTTTTAATAGAACTCATTGTTATATATATAGTTAGACATATTTTTAAATTATTGTTCAATTTTTTATTAATTTAAAAATATTGGACTAATATTTCATACAATTCATTTTTTGTCTTATTTTTACCAGTACTTATGTGTTTAACTTCAATTGCTAATTTATTACAAATGTCAATTAATTCTTGAAGTTTATATGACGATAAAGCTTTTATAGGTTTATCTAATGTCTCAATTTTATACAATGTTGTTCTTATGTCATTTAATGAATCCAAGTTTCCAATTTCAAAACCATATTTTTTATTATATTTTGATTGATTATCAACTTCTCTAATAATATAAACATTTTCAGTATCATTCATTAATAATTCATAATAAGTCTTTCTACTAACAAATACTACATTAATTTTATCAATCGCACAAAGAGTCATAACAGTTTTAATATTTATATTGTTATCATTTGCTAAATTGCTCTCAATGTTTGTTATAGTATCAAATTTATATGTCTTAACAATTTGTTTATTTGTTCTTATTTTATTAACATAATTGATTTTAATTTGTTTAGCCACTAGATGATTTTTGACAGGCATCATTTCATAATTACTTTCTCCAGAAGTGATAATATAATAACACCAAAATAAAGAATCTTGTTCCTTTGGGAAAAAAATAGTTTCTTTGGAAGGTTGTTTTTTTATTTCACGCTCTAAACTATGAAACATTTTAGATGATGTATTAATTAACTTATATTTTAAATATGCCAACATGTTATTGTCATTTAAAATATAAGGAGTGTAGTCAATATTATTTTCGTTCATGATATTATATTACTTTAGTAGTATCTTTAATATCTTTTATAAAATATGTATTTCTATAATCTTCTTTCTTCTGCTCTACTGTATTTAAAGTACTTTCTTGTGTATTTACATATTTAACATACAACGATAATTCGTCAAGCACTTCTTTTTTAAGTTCAGATAAATTAATATGTATTCCGTATTTATTTTCATTTAAAGCAACATCTTTATGTTTATTAAAAATACGTAAAACCTCAATTTGATTAAATTTATTCATGTTTTCAATAGTTTCCCTCAAATAATTTAATTCACTAACTGAATAATTGTTGATATCATTTGTTGATATTATTGCTTCCATCGCTATTAATTAATAATATATTGCAAATTGTTTTTATATCAGTATAAAAAATTAATAATTTATGATTTATCGCGTTAGTCTTCTTCAATAACTAAACGCGGTTTGGCTGGTTGTTTAGGTTTGTTAACAAAATCAGGTTTCTCTTTCTTTTCTTTAACTAACTCACCAATAACAGAAATATATTTATCATTTAATTCAAATCTTTGTCCAATAACTCTTATATTAATGCTATCACCAACTTGATATTCACTAAATTGTTGTACATTATAATGATGTTCTTTTGGCACAAATACAACAACAGGAGATGGAACTTCGTTAGCAATTTCTGCACGAAATCCAGCTTTCACAACATTTTTTATAGAACATGTCATCAGCATTCCTTCTACTGGCAAACAAATGTCACATTCAAATACAACTTCAAAAACAATTTTATCCCCCCTTTCAATAATTCCACTAGAATATCTAATTATTTTTGATGATTTTTGTTTTACATAGCCTTCAACTATACATTTGCCTTCAAAATAGTTTTGAACATAATTTTCAATTATATCATCCAAATTTTTACCAATAACATTAATAGGCAACACGATTTTTCTAGTTAATAGACATCTTGAATAAATGGTTAGTAGTTTATCTTTTCGCTTTTTAAATTGTTTAACAGCCTCCATTATATTATATACACACAATCTTTTAATTATGTTTTGATTCAATTTTATTTTATAATTAAATACAAAATAAAATTTTAAAATAATGGTATGTTTCTTAAACAAAAACTGTGTAAAGTTTATTCCAAATTGCCATTTCAGGAGTGAGGAACCATTTTTTACCATTTTTTGGATATTCATTAAAAAATCTAAGTATAAATTCTTCTAAAACGCATAACTCAACATTTCCTATAGATTCCTTTATTATATTTCCATCTTCATCCTTAATTGCCTTTGTATTCTCAATTGTATATTTTTCTTCGCCAATGATTTCATTCAATCTTGTTAAATTTTTATTCTTTGCTGCTTGGTCACATCTGGCTCCTGTATCACGTTTAGAATTCATATTTTTTGTCTTGAATGCTAAATCTTTGTTACCTTTTTCGTAACCAATAAAACCGACTATTGTATTATAATCGTCTTGATTAAATGCTAAAAATTCTTTTGTTTCGGGTGCTGCGGCAATTTCTCTTTGGTCTTCAGACCTAGCAGCAACCCATTTATTTTCATCATTCAATATCATAATCATCCTTTTATTTAAATTATAAGTTATAAAAACGTTAAAACTTTTGGTAGTTATTGTATTTTTCTCAAAATAATTTTTAACATATCTCTCTAACGAATGCTGTGGTATACTATCTAATGAGTAAATATAATTCATAACATTAATTTTATCATCAAATAATAATAATTCTATCATATGAGATACCAAAAATTGCAGTAAATATTTTTTGGATTCTTTATATTCCTTTGACATTTTTGAAATAACAACTCCACAATGTTTATACCAATTATCATCTCCTCTCTCTACTTTTTTCTTTCCAGAATAAATATCAGCTATGTCATAATTTTTTTTCATTTCATCTATGATATGTTTTCCTTCTGAAAATTCTATATCGTCTTCCTGAATTACTAGTTTGCTTAAATTTCTCTTATCTATAACTGGTTTTACGACATTTTGCTTTAATTCAAAGTTAACCAGATCATGTTTAAAATCAATCGGAACTGTTCTATCAAAAATAGAAATATTTTTATCTTTCAATTCAATTGGTTGAAATAAATAATATTCGCCAATATTTACCAATCTACCATTTCTTCCGTATCTATCAACAATAAATTCATTTTCATCTTCAATAAGCTGAGTTAATGCTGAATAAATTTGAATAAATGGATACTCTTTAGGAGTGCGTATTGCTTTCAAAAGCATATCTTTTTTGTAAAAAAATGCTTCTTTAAAAAGCATTCTTATTCTTTGTAAAATTTTTTCTGAATTCATTAATATGAAGTTTTCATCATATGTATCCTCGTTTATTTTTGTTTCGTCAATGCTATCTATATTATTCATATTTCCATCTAAACATTTAAAATCACATGTAGCCATATAATCACAAGCTGGAGAAAATGGAGCGTCACCTATTTTAATTTTTTTAACTTCTCCAGTCGACAATTCTTGTGTAATTGGTTCTTTTAACATTTTTGACATTTCTTTTTGTGTAAAATTTGTTTGTCCATGATTAATTAGACAATCCACAGCAGTTTGTTTTAAAACTCTAGTAACTTTACCTATTTGAATAGCTTTATATTCAGCAACTCTATAAACATATAAATCAGCAGCTTCTTCTATGTTCTTGTCAAGAATTGTACCATACATAAATATTTCGACATTACGTTTTTCAAAAGGCAAATCTTTATGTGAAAAATTACGAACAGCGCGTCCAATAATTTGTTCAGGACGATTCATGTTATACCAAGGGTCAATAATATGAACTTGACGTATATATTTAAGGTCTATACCTTCTGAACCAGCCTTTGAAATTAATACAACTTTTACTTTATTTCCATCTTTATTGTCTTCATCAGTCAATCCTTTAACTTCAAAATCATTGTTAGGAGACAACCTAGAGTCACCAGTAATCATAGCATAACGTGCAGGTCTGAAATTCTTTTTATCTTCTGGAGGTTCCATTGTTCTAACATCTACAATCTCAGTTGGTTTATTTTTAAATAATGGTTTTATACCTTGCTGTCCAAAACGAGTAAACCCCATTTCTTCCAAAGCTAATGCTACAGGAATTAAACCACTATCAATGTATTGCGAATAAATTAAAATTATACCGTTTGAAACTCTTTTCGAATCTGGATTATATATATTATCTAATATGCATTTAATTTTGGCACTGTAATTTCCGATTTCTTTTTGAGTGAATATTTTGCCATAATTTTTAAGTGTATTTGGTTTATATTCAAATTCGCCTTTTATTGGAGGAGATTTACTGTCTAAAAAATTCATCATTCTCTCTAATCCAATTTTTCCAGTTAATTGATGAGGGTCTATTGAGAACGTTTTATCTCTTTCAGTTGATGAAGACGAAGATTTTAAACCTCCTTTAGATGTGCCTATGCCTTGATGACTGCGTTGTTTAATATTTAAATCTGGTTCATAAGAAGATGTTGATTCTTCGCTTTTTTCCAGAGAACTTATAAGCGTATCATCATTGGGTTTATCTGAACTGCTTTCGATTATAAGCCCTTTAGGAGTGTTTTTGGATGTTCCTTTTTTGTTATTTTCACTTTTTTGTCGTAAACTCTCATCTATATCATCGTCTGAATCTTCTATTATCAAAGACTTCTTTTTTGGTGGCAAAACATATTCCTCACTTGTTGATTCCAAACGAACATCATGTTTCCTACTTGTCATTCTCGCAGTTGAAGAACTATCATCAAAAAGTCCTTTAATGCTTTTTTTTAAAGGTTCTACAATTTTATCATCAGAACCTTTTATTGAAGACTTCTTTTTTGGCGGCAAAACATATTCCTCGCTTGAACTTTCTTCTTCGTGTTCTTCTTCATCCGCACTTTTTCTATCTGACGAACTACTTTTAACAATTAAAAACTTTGGCTTAGGATTAACAGGACCAACAGTTTCTTCTTCATCTTCTTCATCGTCTTTTGTAGAAGTTTCACTTGGGCTTGGTGTGATTTCCTCAGAATATTTCTCAGGAGGTATTTCGTCCAATATACTTTTTAATCCTGGAACAGGATAAGATATAATTAATGATTCTAGTGGCGTTTGCAATAGTGTATATCCAAATGACTCCATATTTTCAAAACTAGGCATCTCTCTAACAACTCCTTGATTTGTTGTGATTGTAAATTTTTTGTTTCTCAGATTATAAATGATATATTTATAACAACAATATTGACATTTGCCACAATTACTACATTGACCAATTTTCGTTAAATATAAGCTTAAAATGCGTTTTTTATCTTCATGACCTATTTTTTTCAGGTTCATTTGATAAGACGGATATTTAATTGCTGGAAATGTGCGCTCAGGTGAAAATTCATTAGGATAAACTCTATAAGGGAAAGTATACGGGTTTTCACCTCTAACAAATGAAATATATCCGGTAGCTTTTCTAATTAACATTTCCTCTCCCTCTCCATTTTTCTTAAAATTTCCATTTTTATCAAAAATATCTTTAATTTCAATTCTTCCTCTTCTATCGTTAGTATTCATAAGATTTAAAAGCCATACTATTTCTTTATAATTATTATACATTGGAGTGGCAGAGAGAAGAAGCAATCTCATATTTTGAGCAGCTTTTACTAAAAACTCTAAATTAATAGCTACCTTTTTATTTTCATTGTCATCTGTTTTACGAATATTATGAACTTCATCAATAACAATCAATCTATTATCGAATTCATTTCGAAGACGCCTTATAATTCTACTATTTAATTCTACTTTAACATCTTTTAGCATTTCAATCTTTGTTTTTTCTTTTTTCACTCCAGGTTTATTTAATTCTTTCTTTTCTCGTTTCTTTCTAACTTCTTCTTCATAATTCATAGTTTTAATAATGTAATTCGCAAACTGACCATAACCTAAAAAAATATAATAAATATTTATCAAATTCTTAATTTGACTAACAACTTTTTCTTTAGGCATTGGCATATTCATTGGATTTATTTCTTTCAAAAGTTTATTTCCAATACAGCCCCTCATAGTCCAAATTCCATTTACTTCTTTTAACTGTCTCTCGTCGAATAACTGAAGTTTAAAATTGTCTTGAACATTTTCAGATGCTACAATAATAATTCTTTTAGTTATACCCATTTGTTTCATATAATCCCTCATTTCTTCACAAACACCAATTGCACTACATGTCTTACCTGAACCTAAACCATGATACAGTAATAAACTGCTGTATGGCGTTTGAAAAGACATAAAATTTTTAACAAACGCCTGATGAGGTTGAAGTTCGAAATCAGCTTTAGCTAGCATGTCAGCATGTGTTTTTATATCTTGATTAATAGTTCCATCATATTTTGTGTCATTAAATTCCTTCTTAGTTGCTATTTTAATGTTAAACTCTTTATCATTTAAATTAGGATATAAATAGCTATCACCATCTTCATGTTCAAATAAATAATCACGTTCTATAATTTCCTTTTTAAGTAAAAATTTATTGCAATCCCTATTAAAAAAATTTTCATCATTACAATTTAATTCTTTAAATTCATCTTCTAATTGATTTTTATCTAATGAACTTGTAGAAGTAGATTGGATACTAGATGACGTAGTTGGAATACTAGATGACGTAGTTGGAATACTAGATGACGTAGTTGGAATACTAGATGATGAATTTTTAGATGGTGAACTTTTAGATAATGAACTATTAGATGATGAACTATTAGATGATGAACTTTCAGATGGTGAACTTTTAGATGATGAACTTTTAGATGATGAACTATTAGATGATGAACTATTAGATGATGAACTATTAGATGATGAACTTTTAGATGATGAACTATTAGATGATGAACTTTTAGATGATGAACTATTAGATGATGAACTTTTAGATGATGAACTTTCAGATGGTGAACTTTTAGATGGTGAACTTTTAGATAATGAACTATTAGATGATGAACTATTAGATGATGAACTATCAGATGATGAACTTTCAGATTTGGATGTTGATTCCCAACGAACATCATGTTTCCTACTTGTCATTCTCGCAGTTAAAGAACTATCATCAAAAAGTCCTTTAATGTTTTTTTCAGGGTCATCATTTTGGTTTTTAAAAGAATTCTCAACACTGTTTTGCTCACTAGTAATGCTGGATGAAGATTCTACAATTAATGGTTTCTTTTTCGGGTTTTCTGGCATAATATTATATATTATGAATATAATCTATATTCTTGTAACACTTTATTAATATTTTGAATTAACTCTTTTTTTTCTAAATTATATGGTCTTATTGATTCTAAACAATTATCAATAGTTTTCCATTCTAACTTGCTAACTTCTGTTTTTTGATAATTATTTAAATTATCTGCATCATTAAATTTGTCCATAAATGCTAAAAAATATTTATTTTTATATGATTTGTGATTTGAACCTATAAACATTTCTTCAAAAGGCATTACATTTTCAATAATTTTAATATCTAGTTTAGATATCCCAGTTTCTTCTTCAAATTCTCTTAAAGCACAATCTAAATCTTTTTCTTTTTGATTACGTCGTCCTTTTGGAAATTCCCATTCAGTTTCACTCCATTTGGTTTTACTCATTTCAACAATATCTTTGAGGGTTATTAGTTTATCATTAAACAATATACCTTCTTTAATAATATCAAATTTCTTTTTTGATAAATGTTCTTCATTCTTATAATGTATATTAGTTTCACCCCACATATCAGTCCATAATATTTCAAAAGTTAAATTCAATATCCGGTTCTTCTCATCTATTGACATTTCATCTATGATTGTAACCATTTGATCTAAATTATTGATATGATATTTACCTCTAATGAAATCTATGTACCCGAAACTATTTTTTCTTCTAATCATTAAAAACTGCAATCCTTCTTCACTAGACCTGAATAGAATAACTCCATAACTAGTAGTTGGCAACTTACATTGGTGAAACATATGACCTTGTTTCCCACAATTGTTACATATAGTTGTATTTTTATTCATAATACCTAGATATATAAATTAATTAGGTTTAAATTATATTTTGTATATATAAATAATTTAGGTTTGTATCAAAACATTTTCTCTCAATGTCAAACTAACCGGACCATCAATAAATATGGGTCTACAAGAGGAAGAGACACAACAACTCGTATGTATAATTATTGCGGCAAACATTCTGCTAATCCATCTTTATGTATAAATCAATTTATAAGTATAAACTATTAAAGTTAAATTATTGATATTTTTTTAAATAAAAATATTAATGTCAGGAAGTATTTATCTAGACCCAAAAATTTGGGGTCCGCATTATTGGTTTTTTTTACATACTGTAGCAATGACTTATCCACATCACCCAAACGCTGTTACGAAGAAGAAATATTATGAATTTGTACAAAATTTGCCGCTTTTTATACCAGTTGAAGAAATTTCAAAAGAATTCGAACAATTAATCGATTTGTATCCAATAACTCCTTATTTAGACAACAGAGATTCATTTATTCGTTGGATACACTTTGTACATAATAAAATAAATGAAAAACTTGAAAAACCGCAAATTAGTTTAAACGATTTTTATGTTCAATATTATAATCAATATAAATCACAAAACGAAAAAATGACAGAATATTATAAGCTTAAGGAAAAAATAATTTATGGTTCCATTCTAGTGTCAGTTTTAGGTGCTATATTCTATTTATATGATAAATAATATAAAGTATATATATATATGGGTAAGACTAAAAAAATATATCGTAACAATAAAGGAGGAAAAGTAATCGCATCTGGTGGTTATGGTTGTGTATTTGTCCCAGCATTAAAATGCGAAGGCTCGTCTAAGAGAGAAACAAATAAAATATCAAAATTAATGACAGAATCACACGCTATGAGTGAATATGAAGAAATCAATAGAATTAAAGATGGGTTAGATAATATACCAAACTATGAGGATTATTTTTTAATTTATGATGCGACATTATGTCGCCCTTCTAAGTTAACGGCTAGTGATTTAACCGCGTTTAGCGATACGTGTACTGCCTTACCAAAGAATGATATTACTAAAAAAAATATAAATAGCAAATTAGATGAAGTAATGGCTTTAAATATTCCTAATGGAGGATTGCCTGTTGATGATTTTTTATACAGCAATGGTTCTTTTCAAAAAATGTATAATGTTAATGCTTCGTTAATAAAACTATTAAAAAAGGGTATTATTCATATGAATAAACATAATGTATATCATTGTGACATAAAAGACTCGAACATTCTAATAGATGACTCTTCAAAAGAATTAAAAGCAAGACTAATTGATTGGGGGCTTGCTGTCAATTATAAACCAGGCACTAATGAGCCATTTCCAAGAAATTGGAGAAATAGACCACTTCAATTCAACGTCCCATTTTCAGTTATAATATTTACTGATGATTTTTATAAAAAATACTCTGACTATTTGAGTGATGGAGGCGAAGTAAATGAAACATCATTAAACCCGTTTGTCATAGATTATTTGAATTATTGGATGAAAGAAAGAGGTGCTGGACACTATAAATTTATTAATGAAATTATGTTTATGTTATATAGTAATAAATTTTCTAGTGTTTCTGATAGTAGTAAACCTGCGGTTGTGGAAACAGAAATAACCGTGCCACTCATTGTTAATTATATCGTTGACGTTTTAGTTCATTATACAAAATTTAAAAGCGATGGTTCATTAAATTTGAGAGAATACTTAAACGAAGTCTATATTAAAATTGTTGATATATGGGGGTTTATTACTGCATATTATCCGATACTTGAAATGTTATCAAATAATCGTGTGAAGTTAAAGGAAAATGAAATTAAAATATTGGAAAAAATAGAACCTTTATTTAACGAATATTTGTACACACCAAGACACGAACCATATAATCTTACAAAGTTATTCGCTGACCTAAAATCACTAAGCAATATTATACACATAGCTGCGTATGGAAGGAGTAAAACTAGTTCTAGTAGTAGTTATCCTTCAGCAAGCGGTATAAGAAAAAGAACACGGAAAAATAAGTCTTCGTCAATATTTAAGCGAAAACAATTAGTCAAAAGATTTAAAAAACCATTTTTATTATCATTAAAATAAAATATTAACTACTTATATAAATGAAAGATTTTAGTAGGCTGTGTACTCCAGCAAAAATCTATTTTGCTATTGCTGTAATTAGCGCATTAATTGGTTTATTTAGTGGTTTTAGAATTATGAGTGTATTTATGAATCTTGTTTTTGCGTTCATTTGGACTTATGTTTTAGGATGGTTATGTGATAAAGGATATAAATCTATATCTTGGTTCTTAGTTCTATTACCATATATTATTATTGCTTTAGCAATGTTAAATATTTATAATGTTACTCACGAACAAAGACAAATCATGAGAACACTTAAATTACAAGGAGCTTATGGTCAAGAAGCCATGACAGTTGCTAAGAATAAATAAACATAATATAATTTGTATTATTTTATTATAAATTAATAATATAATATGAGATTAGAAATATTTGTATTAGGTTTGACAGCATTTTTTGTATATAATACATATGCTGATGGAAAATATACAAAAATGCTGATATCTTTTAAAAAATATTATAAAATGATTTTCTATACTGTTCTTGGGATTGGCATTTATTATTTATTAAAAAGAAATCCAACCAAAGGTAAAGATATGTTACTGTGTGCAAATAATTACATAAAATATTTACCGATAGATAGAAATTCAATTGATATGTTGAGTCCTATTATAGATTTTACTGAAACTTCTGAGTCCAGTTTTATGGAGTCATTTAATGGCATCCCACCACAAACACCGGGTTTTTTCACTTCGGGGGAGCAGCGAATTTTAAGTTCAGGAAAAGGCGGAACAAAACGTTCTGTCTCAGAAACTAAGAAGAAATATGTTGCTGCTAATCAAGACTGGAAATGCGGTCATTGCAATAACCAATTAGACCATACATTTGAGATTGATCATAAAGTGCGTTTGGAGTACGGTGGCGGTAATGAGGTTGATAATTTAATCGCATTATGTCGGAATTGCCATGGTAAAAAGACTGCCAGCGAAAATATGTAAGGAAATGATGTTAAAAACAGATATAAATAGCAAATGTTAGATATAATATCTAGATGTTATATAAAAAAAGTTTGAAAGAATTTAAGGAAACAATGTACGCAAAATGGTCACACGATCGCGATTGTAGACATCACATGGACCACGTTTTCAACTTTATTAGATTAGTTAAATGTCATTTATCCATCGATTTTGAAATTTATTACACTACGAATTACAAGCACGATATTAATTATATAAATGATATCTTAAATGTCAAATTTTATATATAAAATTATGGATATATATATATGTATATCCATTAGACCCATTTATTTACACCCTTGAAGATTTAAAATGGCACCTTCGCATCAAATCCAAAAGGTTTATCCATCACAGAAATGTGTAAATTTTGGTTATGGAATTTCTTCTAAAATCCCTGAAGTTTTATGTAAGGTTGAAATGAAAATCCTCACTCACTCGCCTTTTTAAAAGACAGAAGACCTTCCCTTACTGGAGCAATTCATTACAGACTTCTTACTATTTATTGCTAATTAAGTAAATTAAATTGTCTTTAAGTTGTTTTTGTCCCATTTTAAATCTTCAAGGGTGTAAACCTTTAAGCTCTTTATTCACCATATACAAATATATTTGTATTTACAAATTTTATTATTCTGTTATAATAATATATGGATAACACAAATAATGAAAATCTATTACCAAAATTAAAACCTCCTAGTGTTTTTTATGCTGTAGCAGTAGCTATATTTATTTTAATTATTGTGATGTTTATGATTTTTTTTGATTTTAATATAAGTTCATTTGGAAAACCTACTAAATCTCAAGATGAATTAATCGGTAATATTTTTATTATATTATTCTTTACTCTATTAATTTTTGGTATATGTATCGTATTGTTGCCAAATTTTAAAGAATTTAAAGAATTATTTAAACAGATATGTAATGTTACTTATGTAATACTTTATACAATATTCGCTATTTTATTTTATACTATGATATCTAAAGACATTCTTACAAATTATTCTTATATAATTAATCCTGTTATGATTGGTTTAGGATCTTTATCGTTTTACAAAGGAACAACTGACAATTATGTTGAAAAATTCAATATTAATTATGAAAGAATCAAAATGCTTATTTTGTTATTTTGTTTAATTACTATTATCATTGTTTTTTACAATATAAATCCAGGAGGTGCTACTGAAAAATATTTCGGATATTCATTATTGCTAACAATTATTATAGCGGTTTTTGCTTTTTTATATGTTATTATTTTGATAACATTGCCTGGAACAGAAGCCAGTAAAGAACCGAATTTTTTAAATAATTTTTCATCATTTGGAAAATATGGCACAATTTTGTTTTTATTATTTTTGATTACAATTACAATACTTATTTTAAGCAATAAGGAAACGTTCTTTGCCAATAAAGCAAAGTCTACGTCCGTAATTATATTATTGTTAATTATATGCATAACATGGTCTGTCTTATTAGGTGCTAATTTATTCAGTAGTGAACCAACCGGCACAAACACAACCTTATTTAAAAATAGTTTACTTATACTATTTGGATTAGTTATTTCAGGGTTGATAATTTTTTGGATTGCTTATAATGTTGAAATGCTGTCTGGTAAGTCAAGTATTATAACTTTTATATTAAATTTATTATTAGTAGCTGTTATTCTTGGATTAATATATAAAACAATAAATGTTAAAATGCCAGTTGGAAATTCAAAGAAAAATAGTTTTTTAAACTTGATATTTACAACATTACTATATATACCTTGTTTGCTAAGTGGTGGTTTTGATTGGTTTGGAAAAATATTAGTAGGACAATATAATGCTACAGAAGCAGGTTCATTAATGATGCTTATAGTGGCAATTGGGTTATTTATACTTTATTTTTATTCACCATCAGTATTAAATTTAATTAGTTCGCAAGGTGGAACCCAATTGGTAAATAAACCTGTTTATACAGATACGCAATATAATCTGGGAAGTTATGAAAGTTTGAATGGAAGTGACGAATTTGATTATAAATATGCAATATCATGTTGGATATATTTGGATGCGGTTGGTCCAAATATGAATTCGAATTATAATAAATATACTTCATTATTAAATTTTGGTAATAAACCAAATGTTTTATATAATGGAAAAACACACACATTTATGATAACAATGCAACAGAAAAATCTACAAGATGTAACTAAAAATAAGATGACCGATTTTGATGGTGAAGGTAATAGAATAATTTATACAAATAATAGTTTGTTGCTACAAAAATGGAATAACTTAATAATTAATTATAATGGCGGGACAATGGATATCTTTTTAAATGGTGAATTAGTAAAATCATCCATAGAAGTAGTTCCTTATTATACACTTGAAAATTTAACAATTGGAGAGAATAATGGAATTAAAGGTGGCATTTGTAACGTTATTTACTTTAGACGTGCGTTAACTTCTCAGAATATATATTATATTTACAATTCTGTTAAAAATAAAACGCCTCCAATTCTTAATGACAGCAATGAAACTATTTTAGTAAAAATGTAATAGAAATATTAAGTTCAGCAACATTATTCTAACAAATTAGTTAAATTAATATATTAATTTATAAGTTGACTAGAAAATTTCTAAATCTATATTATACGATGTCTCCTTTAAGTGTTGTGTTTACAATAGTTATATTAGCTTTAATCTTTATGTTATTGAAGTATGTATTTTCAGACCCATATACATTACAAAATATCCAAAATGGTCAAACAACTTCAACTATAAGTGCATCTAGTTTAGCAACAAATGGTTCAAATACACCGTCTAGCAATTTTGCTTATTCTGTGTGGTTTTATATAAATGATTGGAACTATAGATATGGCGAACCTAAAGTTATTTTTGGTAGAATGGGTGCTAAATCAGGAAAAGAAAGCGGATCAGTCCCAGGAGTTAGCGGTTTAGACCCTTGTCCTGCTGTTGTTTTAGGTGCGGTTGAGAACAATATTTCAGTGTCTTTAGGTTGTTATCCAGGTGCTGACCAAGAGCCAACAACAGCAGGTGGAAATACAGTAGTTCATACATGTTCTATAGCCAATGTTCCTATCCAGAAGTGGGTGAATTTAATAATTAGTGTTTATGGAAGAACTATGGATTTATATATTGATGGTAAATTAGTAAGAACCTGTTTGTTACCAGGAGTAGCAAGTGTAAACAATAACGCGAATATTTATGTTACGCCTGCTGGTGGATTTGACGGTTGGACATCAAAGCTTCAATATTATCCAAATTCACTTAATCCGCAAGATGCTTGGAATATCTATACTCAAGGATATTCAAGTTGGTCAAGTATGTTCAATACTTATCAAATTGAAATATCATTAGTTGAAAATGGAACAACACAAAGCAGTGTAACAATTTAATTTATTATAAGACATTTAATTTTATCTTTTTATAATATAAATGGAAAAAGAAGATATAAAAGATAAATTAAATGAAACTGATTTTTTAATTATAAAAATAGTTATAACATTATTTATAACCATTATTGGATTTTTGGTAACTTTAATTTTATTTAAAGTCGCAATTGAAAAAAAACTTATATTTAAATTGTCGCATTATTTATAAATTTTCTTATTTATTTAATATATACAAATGAGCGATAATGGCACGTTTAATACATTTTCAACAAATAGAGGAACTTTTGGGACTAAAGAATTTTTAGAATCTAATAGTTTAGTAGCAAAATTCGCTTTCTTATTATTAGTTCTTTTTGGTTTTATTGTTTTATTAAGACTAGGAATATCTTTTTTAGCATATATGTTAAAACCTACTCAATCGCCTCATCTTATTGATGGTATGGTCGACGCTCAGCAACAAATTATTTTCCCTCAAGACCCTAGCAATAATGGCGATATTACTATTTATAGATCAGTTAACGCTACAGATGGTGTAGAATTTACGTGGTCTACATGGATATTTATTGATAATCTTCAAACCAATGCTGGAATATATAAACATGTGTTTAGCAAAGGGAATAGTAATTTGGCTCAAAACGGAATGATACAACCGAATAATGCTCCTGGAGTTTATATTGCTCCTAATACTAATGCATTAGTAGTTGTCATGAATACTTATAATGTAATCAATGAAGAAATAGTTATTCCAGATATTCCTATTAATAAATGGTTTAATGTTATTATTAGATGTGAAAATACAACCCTTGACGTTTATATTAATGGAACTATTGCTAGAAGTGTTAACCTTGTTGGTGTTCCTAAACAAAATTACGGAGATGTTTATGTTGCTATGAATGGTGGTTTTGATGGTTATATTTCTGATTTATGGTATTACAATTATGCTTTAGGAACATCTGCTATTCAAAAGATTGTTAATAAAGGACCTAATACTACAATGATTGGTGGAAGTGGAATGGCTGATAAGATGTATAATTACTTATCTTTAAGATGGTTTTTCTACGGAGCAGGCGATGCGTATAATCCTAGCGGGCCTGAAGGCAATTACTAAATTTTATAGATTATTTGTCTAATTTAATAAATAATATATAATATATAATATATATGGACAATCCAAATATTGAAGTCATTAAAGAACGCAACAATTTAAAGTTTTATGATAATAAAACTAATTGTAAAGTAATTTATAATACGGCAAGCTCTTTATTTTATGATTTAGCAGAATTTTCATGTGGAGATAGAGGGAAAGGACAAGGTTTAAAATTACTCTATTATTCGTTGCAATATATTCAAACTAAAATTCCTCCTCGCGAACGTCCATTCAGGATTGAATTATTAGTTGTCCCAAGCTCAACAGATGAGACTAAAAATGATTTTTATAAATTACAAAATTACTACAAACAACTTGGATTTCAAGAAGACAATAATGCTAAAATTTACGGAGTAAAAGGTAAAATGTTTGTTTTGCTTGATACGCTAGTTGTTAACGTGAAAAATAAACTTGAACAAAAGGCTGGTAAAAAACGTAAATCATATAAAAATAGGACCTATAAGAAAACTATCAAACGAATAAAATATAAAAAAACTTTTAAAAAAAATAATAGATTATAATATACTAATGTCAAATTATAATCCAATACCCTCCAGAGTATGGTCTAGGGTTCAAAGTCAATGTACTTATATCGTTTCAGGAAGTACATATGAACAAGCATACATTCCGTTAACAGGACAAGTTGTTTCTCAAGCACAAGCAGATTATGAAACTAAACAAATTTATAAAGGAAATATATTACAATATAAAGGAAATAATGCTAGATTAACTAAAACACAAAAATATTCTCAACTTGCTAGAATGTGTGGACCTAATAGAACTAAAGTGTTTGCTACACAATCTCAAACATATTCTAATCCTAATACTACTGGATTATTACGTCAAAATTTTAACACATATCAATTCCCTAATGAAATTCCGGGTGCTCCAAATAATATTTCTGGACCTTTTGCCTATGGAATACCTAACCCAAACGATTGTTCGTCAAATAATGTCATTGATGGCGGAACATTGGTTTGCGGAACATTTGCTAACCCATGCTCTGGAGAGATTATTAAAAGAGGTAATTCTTCATCTACTATATGTTCACCAGCGTCAGCATCTAATGTTCCGGGTGATTCTGTTTTATGTTGGAATAATAAAGTGCAATCATGGTTTCCAAGACAAAGATATATAATGAATAATAGTGGAGATAAATGGCCTGTTAATTATAAAGGATTTGTTAGTGCTGTTAAATTTGATAAACCTTGTCCACCTTTTTATTTCTTAATTAGTATATAAAAAATTTACAAAGCAAAGAATATTATTCAGATGCTGATTGATTTTACATTTTTGTATTTTTTTAGCGTCAAAGTCAGCGTTTTAAATGTTCAAAGGTGTTAATAATTAATAAATTACATTACGTTCTTAGATTAGGGTTCATACATATTTCTTGACTTGGGAAAATATCTCCTGACATACATATATCATTTACTCCGACTTCAGCACAGCTTCTAAAACCTCTATCCATTCCGACATAACACCAGCCTGCTTTTCCAGTAGTATGAACAGAGCTAGATGCTTCATTTGCTTGATAATCTTGCTGTTGTGGTTGCTGACTTTGAGCCGTATTTAATGCTCTATTTAATGTAGATTGTTGAATATTATCAACTTGTTGTTGGCTGATTGGCTGACCTTTAACAGAGGATGGCGCACCGTTAGGTGTAATATCTTGAACTGTAGTTAGTCCTGTATTTAAAACTCCAGATGTTCCACTAACAACCGCTTTAGCTCCTTCTGCTGACACATCAACAACTTCACTAGTAACATCTACAGTTGTTCCAAATAGCATCTTCGTTATTGGTGCAAAAACATCTGCTATATCTTGAGTTCCTTTTGCTAGATAAGCAAAAATATTAAATCCTAAAAATGCCAAAATTAAAATTATTAATAACCATGTGGTCATATTTATACTTTTTAAACTATCAAAAAAACCTGTTTCACTGCTAGAACTTGAAGTAAATGTAGAATCACTTGGTTGTAATAGCGAATTTGTTATATTATTAGTGCTATCCATTTATATTAAAAACAATATATTAATTTTTAATATAAATTCGCGTTGTTATTTAAATGTCAATAAATACAAAAATTGGTTCAAATCACCTAAAATTGTATCACGAATGTTGAATAAATCTGTATTGGTCATAGTTTGTATAGCCTTATTATCATTTAAAGTGACTAAATAACTTTTAAATTTTTCAACTTCTTTCTTTAATGACTCTTGGCTAGATAAATCAACCAATTTAATTTCATGATTGTGCATCAAATCAATACGAGATCCTGACTTTCCTAAAAGTATTTCAATGAATAAATCAATATTAGCATTTAACTTGGTATAAAGTTCATCAGTCGCTTTGTGTGTAGAATAACTAGTAGTTTTCCAATGAAATAATTTAACCATCATTAACATTTCTAAAAATAAAACAGCAATTTCCTTTTGAAACGCAGTTAATGAAGACGAATGTCTTTTACGAGTTCCTCCTCTTTTTCTATGTTTTTTAGTTGGCATTTTATTATATATTTTTATTTTTATTTAATCAAGTGTATCTTTCTATTTAATCAAGTGTATCTTTCTATTTAATCATTTTGTCAATAGTAGTTATGTTAGATATATTTCTAATTATTTTATCGTCTTTATCATGGTCTACAGTCATTACTTCTATGACCATTTTATCATATTTATCTGATATTTTTGAAGATGAATTTCTATACTCAGGATATTTCTCTCTAAATGCTGGTAACAACTTTATGTTTTTGTCTGCTATTTTACTAATAACTTTCTTAAGCTTACTTTTATTTTCATCTTCTTTATTCCATTCGCCTTCGTCTTTAATATACATAGTTTCTCTTTTTTTATCTGTACAATGAACTGGTCTCTGCGTTATATCAAGTGTTTTAAGATTTGATGAAATAATACTGGATATACCTTCAACATATCCTACTTCAGCTAATTTTTCCAAGTCAGGTAGTTGGAGTTTAATAGAATCAACAAAATCAGTGATGTTCATGGCATCTTTGCACGTCTCATTTAAGAATACTTGTAGATTAAATGTTTTATTATGTGAATTGTTAACGCTATTGTTATTATGACTGTTATTTACGGCACCATTTTCAATCACCTTCATCATCATTCCTTGTTGCTCAATAAGTAAATTTTTGTAGTCTGAACATTCTTTAATTAAGAACATAATAAGCTCATCTTTATCGGTAATAGTTTTTGCTTTCTCTTCGATATATTGTTTTTTTGCTTGTTCGGAACATATTTTTTTATGTCTCCATAAACCAGAACGTTCTTTATATATCTTACCACATTCACAGACGAGTTTGGAACTAAATGTGTTGAAATCTGTTGACAATTGTTGACAAAGTGTTGATTTTTCATTACTTATGTGTTTTTCGGTTTTAAGATGCCTTTTATATTGGCTACTACGTGACGTTGAATAGTCACATAATTCACATTCAAACTTTTTGGAACTTTTGGAACCAAACATGTTGATATATATAGTCAACAAAAAAGTTCCTAAATACTTTTTTCAAAAAAAATATAAAAATTACAATAACAAATTAAAAATATTTGGTTTAGTTTGTGACGATAAATTTTCAATATCGTAACGATTTTTTTTCTCAGTAAGGACTTTTTCGGCTACCCAATTTTGGACATTTATTTTTGTCCATTTTTGAAAAGTCAAAAAACTTTTCAATTTTTGAATCGCTTTATTTTTTCTTCATGTGTAGGGAAGAATTTTTGACCGTTTTTTCAGAAATTCAAGAATTCCCCTTCATTATGTAGTGTATCCGTCTTTAAGTAGGTTATAAATATATATTTTAAAACAATTTAAAGTCGAGGGACAAATGTCTCTCCAAATGAATTCATCGCATCTAGTTTCTTAATAGTGCTTTCCAAATTTGACGACTTTATTCCATGAAATAAATAGTCAGTTCCAGTAGATTCTTCATTCTTCTTTATTTGCACATAAACTAAGTCTATTTTTTGTTTAATTGTATTAACCAATCCAGTTTGAGAATGTCTTATTATTTCTTTTTCAAGTACAAAGTTTTCACATAAAACTGCAATAGCTAAATACATTAAATTTTTACGTTTTTTATGGCAACCTCTTGTATATTTTAAACAAAATAGAGACAATAATGCTTCCATTATTTTTTGAATAATCTTTGAACGTTTTGATGATTCTTTTAAAAAAATATCCCAAATAATCCATATAACATCTTTTTGACAATTTTGGTCATCAACTTTTGCAAATGTTCTTCTCTCGCAAAATATTTTTTCTTTTAATACTTTGCAACGGTTTTCATATTCAATTATCCATTCTATCCAGTAACATGCTATCATTTGATTATTGCCTGTTTCTGTTACACTATATGCTAATTCATTTACAAACGGAAATAACTCTTTTGGGTCTTCTGACATTAAAACTTCCTCTCCATAAGAAGCGGTTGGTGCTTTGAATTTATCTTTAATAGTTAACATATTCATATCATCAGACTTAATTTTAACATTATCAAAACTATGACGACGTTTAGCGTCACATAATACACACATTATTTCGCAAAAAAGTTTTCTAATTTTGTCATTATTTCTAAGTCTAAGCATGTTGTCGGTATAACCATTATTAACAATAGTTTTAAAATCATTTATTCTCATTTCAAGATATATTCCTATACTAGCATTACCAAGATGTACAAATTTGCTAAAGAACAATAAAATAATTTCCCATAAATCACTATAATGACCAGAGCAAATTAATTCAGCACTCCAATAACAAGCAGGTTCTATTTTTGAATGAACTAAACTATTTAGCAATTCTTTTTTGACTTCAGCTTTCTTAAATTTTGAAAATGAAAAACTCTTAAACTCGCCCTCTCCTCTCAAATCATTAATCTCTGAAACTTCCATATAATTAAATTTTATACAAAAAAAATAACAACAATACATATAGATGAAAATAATGAAATCGGTTACTAATTGTTATAATAAATTATCTAATTTTGGCAAAATACTTGTCTTTGTTGCTTTGTTATTGCCAGTAGTTATTTTTTTCAGACAATTTGATGTAGCAAAAGAAGGAATGACAAATGTAAATACTGATAATGATAAATTTTTATTTAAACAAGGCAATGCTGTTTATGATGATTTTTATGCTGAAATTTATGATTATTTAGTATTTAACAAAGTTAAAAATGATTATGAAGTAGGTATTATTGCTAATAACACCAATCTAAGTGAAAAAAGTGTTGTTGCCGACATTGGCTGTGGAACAGGTCATCAAGTTTCTGAATTGAGCTACAAAAATTTAAATGTAATCGGCATAGATATTTCTCCTTCAATGATTCAAAAAGCAAAAAAAAATTATCCTAATATTAGCAATCAATTTAAAGTCGGTGATGGTTTGGACGGAACATTGTTTAGAGATAATTCATTTACCCATATTTTATGTTTATACTTTACGGTTTATTATATGAAAGACAAAATGAGGTTTTTTTATAATTGCATGAACTGGTTAATGCCTGGAGGTTATTTAATTGTCCATTTGGTTGATAAATACAAATTTGACCCAATTCTTCCTCCTGGCAATCCATTATATATTGTCTCTCCGCAAAAGTATGCTAAAGAGAGAATAACAAAAACAAAAGTAACATTTAATGATTTTGTCTATGATTCTAACTTTAAATTAGATGATAATGATATTGCTACTTTTGATGAAAAATTTAAATTTAATGATGGTCATGTAAGAAAACAAGAACAAGTCTTATATATGGAAGACTTACCTGATATTGTTAACATGGCTCAAGAAGCTGGGTTTTTACTCCATGCTAAAATTGATATGGTTAAATGTGCTTACGAATACCAATATTTATATGTATTTGTAAAACCAAGTTAAAAGATTATTACACCTTTGGACATTTAGAACATAAAAGAGAATATCCAAAAAGTAATAAGTGAAATACCAAAAGAAAAGTATGAAAATATATTTAAGGGTGCTTATGAAAGACCAGAAAAATATGTTCCAAAGAATAAAACAAGAAAGGTAAAGAAAATATATAAATAATTATTTATAAAATAATTTATTTATAAATAATCGGCGTTTGAAATGTTAAAAGGTGTAAAAATGGTTAATTTATATATAATAAAATCCAAAAATCAAAGATAACCGATTTTTTTTGACAGAATATAATATCTCGTTTTTGAAAATAATTAATTATATTGCATAAGATTAATATGTTTGAATATTTATCATATATTTTATGTTTTGGAATACTTATTATATTTTTAATATATATTTACATTCGTGTAAAATATGGTTTTTGGGTATTGCAGCCTGTTTTTCATGTATATGATTTTGGTTATATGTTTAATCCTCCAGGAATCATTCAACATTCACTTCCTGAAAAAAATAAATATACGAATTTCAAAGATATTGATACAATAGTTTTTTCTCAGCTAACATCAATTCAGAAAACACGTTTTACTAATTTAATAAAAACAAATTATTTACAAAATAAAGATAATATTTTCTCTCCACAATCCGAAAACATATTTCCATATTTCATTGGTCACACAGATAAATCGTTCGTATCATTCTTCTATAAAGACGAACATATGATTGACTTAAAAAAAGGCTCTATGATAACAAATAAACAAATAATAGGTGCTATAACATCTAGACCATTAAACGTATTAATTAGCAATGATAAAACACCGAAATTTAGAGTATATTATGTAGATTATTTATGCGTTGATAAATTCAATAGGAAGAAAGGAATAGCTCCACAGATAATTCAAACGCATCATTACAATCAAAGATACTTGAATAAAAATATTATTGTCTCTCTATTTAAGAGGGAAGATGAATTAACAGGAATAGTGCCTTTATGTATTTATTCTACATACGGATTTTCTGTCAATAAATGGACAAAACCACCCGATTTATCTGGTGAATATAAGTTATTAGAAATAAATGGCACAAATTACAGATTTGTATACGATTTTATGAGAACAAATGCTAATAAATTCGACATAATAATTAATGCTGATATGGCTAATATATTAGAATTAATAAAAACAAAAAATATTTTTGTATATGCTATCTTATGCGATGAACAAATAATATCTTGCTATTTTTATAGAAAATCGTGCGTTCAAATTGAAAAAGGATTAGAGGTGTTAAGTTGTTTTGCGTCAATTTGTGGTTGTGATGAAGATATTTTTATTCAAGGTTTTAAAATAAGTTTTTGGAAAATATCTGCTGAAAATTTTTTTGGTTTTTGTGCAATAGAAAATGTATCAAATAATAATATAATTTTAAATAATATTATTTTAAAAACGAAACCACTGATAGTTTCACCTACAGCATATTTTTTTTATAATTTTGCTTATCCTACATTTAAATCAGAAAAAGTTCTAATAATAAATTAAATTATTTATTTTCAGGTGTATCTTTTGAAGCTTTAGGTTTTCTTGGTGCTTTCTTTTTCTTTTCTTCTGTATTTGCGTCTTCTTTAGCAGTATTCTCCTTAGCAGCTGCTTTCTTTGTCACTTTCTTTTTCTTTTCTTCAGCTACAGGAACTGGTACATTAACTGGTTCTACATCAACTTTTACTTGAATAACTACATTATCAGGTTTCTTTTTTCCCTCATCATCCTTTTTCCCCTCATCATCACTAGCTTCTTCATTATTACATTCCTCGCAATATTTGCCGAGATCAATGTATCTTTTTCTTTGTTCACGTCCAAGAGTTTTACATTTACGGATAAGTTTGTTAGTTAGATTAAGATTGCGAATATCATTTTTAAGCTCTTGATTAGGTAAAAATACTTGTGGACCATGTTCCATTAAAAAGATTTGGTTCCTTTTATTATAGAACAGAATAGGCTCACCATCATTATCAAGTTCAATAATGCCACAAGTACAATAATCGACATGTTCTACATCCTCACCTCTTCTACACTTAATATCAATACAATCAACATCATTAATATATTCTTCAAAAAATTCTTGAGCTTCTTCTCTAGTGTTAAACATAAAAATTTTTGGTGGATTAATAGTAATAGATGTTAACCTGATTCTTGCTACTTCGTCTTGATAACATTGAAAGTCATAGCAGCCTTCATGTTTATTGTGGATAATAAGATACTTTACCATTATGTTAGTTTACTATAAAAAGATTAGTTTAAATAGTTTATATAAATAATTTATTTCCCATAAATCATTTACACTTATCTCGTATATTTTCCAGCTCTAACAAAAGTATCAGCTATAAAAATAATGAAGATTCCTAAGAATGAATATAAAATCACCTCTTCTGTAACATTATTGGTTTTCTCATCTTGTTGGTCTTCCAACAGAGATATCATATAATTAAGTTTTTTAAGTAGTAAATCTTGTGATGGTGTTTCTCCTGAATAAGATTTTTGTGGCTCTCTATATGGATAATATGGTCTGTTTACTGAATTCTTTTGTTGACTATATCCAGGCAATACAGATTTATAATATTCTTCAATTGTTTTACTATCACCATAATTGCTGTAATCATTTAAATCTAAATTATCAGTGCCTTCATAATTAGGCATTGGTGCTTTTCCAACAGTTCTAGCTAAAGGATTTGTAAACGGTTCGTTGACTTTATTTTGTTGTGGTGGAATAGTTTTTAATCCACTCATTGACTCGGGTGGAGGCGGTGGATTAAAAGTATTTTTATAATCATCGTTATCATTATCATCGTCGTCAGCTGTATTATGTATTTTTTCAAGAACTGAGTTAACTTTATTAGTATCAAAATTTTCAATTTTAGGATATTTTCTTTGAGTTCTTTTATGACGTTTTTGATTTAGAAAATTATCTGAATTGTCAGAATTATTTGTTGATGTTATATTTGAATTATCATCAAATGAAGCTGCAAACATTGCTAAAGACATTCTCTTATTAAAAATTTAGATAATAATTTGTTAAACAGACTGAAATAAAAATTAGAAAAATAAATTATATCATATAATTTATATAAATGGATTTAAAGTTGGTTAGTAAAAATAACATGGGAGCTGTTATTACTCTTCTTTTAGTTATAATGTTGTCTCAATCCAGATTTTTTGATTTTTTAACAGAAACATCTTTAGGTAGAATGGTTATTTTACTGTTAATCATTTTTATTTCATATACAAACAAATTTTTAGGTTTGTTGGCAGTATTATTTATTATGATAGCAATCAATCATTATGATACAAATGTGGTTCAAAGTTACAATTACTATGAAGGTTTTGATGTTTCAGGTAATTCAACTGTTAAACAGGATAAGATTAATATTGATAAAGCTAAAGAAGATGCATTAAAACAAAAAACAACAGATTTAAATAATAAAATAAATTCTTCACAAACTACTACTACAACATCTAGTGATGCTTCTGAAAGTTTTGGCGGAAGAGAAGGGTTTTGCATGACTGAAAGAGAAACCTCAATATTAAGAGGAAAACAATCAAATACAATTCCTGTATTCAACAATGCACGTAATCAAGATGATGTTAGTCCATCTGATAAATCAATATTTTCAGGAGAATATGCTTCGTTTTAATTTATTTGAATTATATATGAATAAGTTTATGTATAATTCAATGTTTTTTTTGTTATTAATAGTTATTTTTAGTTGCGCCTTTTCAAAAACATATTATCAGGAAGCTTTTGTTCCAAAAATATTGAAAGAAAATTATAGACCATTAGAGAGAAATATTAGAAGAAGTTTTGAAGGATTTTATGATAAGTCGTCAACAGATATTTCAAATTTTTTTAGAAAATTCGGCATATTATAAAAATATAATAATATGTTATTTTAGTATAATGACTACAACTCAACCACCGCAACCAATAAATATAAATAATCCACCTCCTATTTTTCAATCAGGTGGTAAGACTACAATATTTACGCCTTTGTTGAATGGTATTTCATATATAAACCAACATGTAATGTATTTAAATAATAGTAAATTTTTTGCTGGTGT
>Ga0194116_10000683_pt1 | contig 56307 bp, 50 predicted proteins | sample TA2MahsurfametaG_4_FD_148617 | JGI IMG/M metagenome (GOLD analysis project Ga0194116, IMG submission 148617) | Freshwater microbial communities from Lake Tanganyika, Tanzania - TA2015008 Mahale S9 surface | ecosystem: Environmental > Aquatic > Freshwater > Lake | place: Tanzania: Lake... | reverse complement strand
ACAATGCAATGACCGCGGGCGGTGTTCCAGCCGGCGCGAACAGCGCCTGAAACACGCTTACCGATAGCGCAACGCCCTGGTCCGCCAGCGTGGGCACATCCGGCAGCAGCGCCAACCGCTTGGGCGATAACGCCGCCAGGACTCGCAGCCGGCCGTCGCGGGCAAACGCTTCCGCCGCGCCGGCTGGCAGGATCAGGCTATCCACCTGACCTGCGATCAACGCCTGCGCGGCGGGCGCTGCCCCGGTGTACGGCACATGCAGAAGCTCGATGCCGGTGGTGTCGGCCACCCGCAGCATGGCGATGTGCGAGGTGCTGCCCACCCCCCAGCTTGCATGGGTGAGTTTGCCGGGCTGCTTGCGGGCCGCGTCAATGAAGGCCCGCAGATTGGCCAGATCTTTCAGCGTGGGGCCCACTGCCAGCACCAGCGGTACGCTGGTGATGTTGCTGACCGGGGCAAAGTCGCGGTTTGCGTCATAGGCAACGTTACGCATGGCGGCAGGGTTCACCGCGTGGGTGTCGGTGACGCCCAGCAGCAGGGTCAGCCCGTCGGGTGCGGCGCGCGCCACCTGGGTTGCCCCGATGCTGCCGTTCGCCCCAGCCCGATTTTCGACCACCACGGGTGTGCCCAGGCTGCCTGTCATCTGTTGCGCGAGGCCACGCGCCAATACGTCGGTGATTCCGCCAGGGGGAAACGGCACCACGATTTTTACTGTGCCCGACAACAGGCGCTGCTGGGCAAACAGCCCGGACGACGGGACTACGAGACTTGCTCCGGTGGCTTGCAACAACCGGCGACGAGAAAACTTGAGCATGACTGGGCTCCTGAGGTTCAGAAAGATTGATTAATCAGACCCTGGTGTCCAACGCTCATCGCTTGGCGCAATGACGGTGACAAGGTCGCGAACCAGGGGCTTGTTCGGAAGGGGCGCAAGAACCATGTCGCGAGGCTCGATTCGTGCGGTACAGGCATAGATGACCTTGCCGTCGAGCGTCATCATGCATTCCTTGCACGCGTTGGCGTTCAGGCACGCATAGCGAAAAGCAAGCGTAGGGTCAGCTTCGACACGTAGCCTGCGTAAGCCATCCAGTACCGACTCGCCGGGCTCGAAGGTAATTTCGAAGGCGTCTTGTCGAGCGGGCTCGCCCTGCGCGCCACGTTGAATCAGAAGACGTGCAACTGGCATCTCAGGCGGCCTCTTGGTCGAAGCTTGGAACCTGCTCGCGGGTCAGGCGAAGCGAACCCGCCGAATCGAGCGTGATGATCTGATTGAGCGTCCACGCCGGATCAGTGTCCGGGGCGTCCTCTCGCTGATGCGCACCACGGCTTTCCCGACGCTCGGAGGCTGCGGTCACGACGCTGTCGGCCACCAGCAGCATTTGCCGCAGATCAAACCAGTCGAGTCGGGCGAGATCGTGTGGCGACCCGGGATCGCCGGGTGGCACCTCGCCGATTTTGCGCTGCAGGCGATCGATTCCCGCCTTCGCACGCACCAGGCTCTGCTCAGTTCGGAAGGGCCCTGCTTCGGTTGACATGAGCGCCTGCAGTTCGGCCACCAACGACGCGGTGTTGAGCCCGGTGCGGCTGCCCGATGACAGCAGTGCAATGCGCTCTTTCGCCGCCACAGCGGAAAAACGGGGCAGGTCCTGTCGAGCCGCCGCAGCGGCAGACTCACGGCCCGCGACCCGTCCAAAGGCCAGCGCCTCGGTGATGGCATTACCCGACAGGCGGTTGGCGCCGTTGGCGCCTCCCACGGCTTCCCCAGCGGCAAACAGGCCCGGCACGCCGGTTCGCATGGCGGTGTCCACCCGAACGCCGCCCATGTGGTAGTGCGCGATGGGCGCCACCTCAATAGCTTGCCGCGTGAGGTCGATGCCGTTGGCCGCCAGCCGGTCGATGACCGGACCGAAGGCCGCGCGGAGTTCCTTTTCACCCAGATGGCTGAAGCTGAGCCATGCGCCGCCTGAGGGTGAGCCGCGCCCAGCACGAACCTCCTGGGTGATTGCGTAGGTGGCGAGGTCACGGGTGGCCGTGTAGCGCCCCCCATCGGCACCGCCCCAGCGGTCGACAAACTCTTCCATCGCGCCATTGAGCAGTCGACCGCCCAGCTTGTAGCGAAACGGATCCCACATGATCGGATCCATTCCGACCAGTCGCGGCGCCAGGTGACCAATCGGAAAAAACTGCACAAATTCCATGTCGATGAGCGAGGCCCCCGCTCTCAGTGCCAGCGCGTAGCCGTCGCCCGACATGTTGGTGGAGGCACTGTTTCGTCGATAGAGTCGCGTGAGCCCGCCCGTGGCAATGATGGTGGCGCGCGCACCGATCGTAAGCGCCTCGCCCGATGCGACATGAAGCGCGACCGCCCCAGTGACCACACCCTCCTGCACGACCAGGTCGGTGACCATGACCTCGCCGATTCGCCGGATGGGTTCGCCGATTCGCTGGACCTGCGTTCGCAGCGCTCGCGACACTGCCGGCCCGGTGTTGAGGAAATCAACGTAGACACAGCGTGGCCGGTCGTGACCGGGTGCCTGCACCGCGCGCAGATGCTCGCCATCGCGCGCCCATCCCACTTTCCAGCGATCCATTTCAAGGATGCACTCGACACCGTCCTCGCAGAGCAGTGATGCGAGCCGCGGGTCGCAAAGACCGCGTCCGGCCGCGAGCGTGTCCTTCAGGTGGAATCGCCAGTCGTCGGTGCCGGGCGGTCCAACCGCTGCCGCCACGGTCATTTGCGCCATGACCGTGGCACCGCCGCGCCCGATCAGGCTGCGGTCAATCAGCAGGACACGGGCGCCCTGACGGGCTGCCTCGATGGCGGCGTACATGCCTGCGCCGCCCGCGCCGATCACCATGACGTCGGTGTCGAGATGATGAGCGTTCAAAGTTGGCAATGCCGGCGCTGTGGGAGATCGGCCGCTGTGGCGGGCCCGGGTCTGGGGGCCGCGTCATGGCGAGGGCAGAGGAGGGGCGGGTGTGGATTCATATCTGTTCGATGGTGAACTTTAGAGGTGGGGTCGACCGGTTGGAACGAATCAATGGCGATCAGCTTTGAACGTCAGGCAATCAGCTTCGAAGCACCAGCACCACGCCCGCAAGCAACACGGCCATGCCAAGAAGCTCTCTGAAACTTTGCTGCTGACTGAAAATGCGGCGGGAGATGAATTGCGCAAACAGGATTTCGATCAGCCCCAGCGTTCTTATTTTCGCCGGAGTCTCGATTGCAAAGGCCAGAAACCAGCATTGTGATCCGGTGGCGGCAAGGAGCCCGGTGGCAAGCGAGGGTCGCCACACCCGGAGCACCTCGACAAGTAAGGCCCGGTTTGCGATCAGCATCCAGGTAACGAGCGCCACCACCTGCATGGCCAGGCTGAGGGCCATCACCGCCGTTGCCTTGACGACAAAGCCCGATCCGCTATCGATCGAGAGCATGGCTGCCCGAAAGGCGATGGCTGAGGCCGCGAACACCGCGGCAGACGCGAGTCCCAGCGCAACCGGGCGAAGCGACCAGCCCACACCCGCTGAGGGCCATGACAGCCAGAGTACACCCGCCGTTGCAATCGCGATTCCAGCGAGTAGCGACCAGCCGAATGTTTCGCCGAGCAGCGCAAAGCCGAGAATGGCGACCCAGACCGGTTCAGCTTTGACCAGCGCCGTCGTGACCACAAAGGATCGCTCTTTCATCGCGGCGAGCATCAATGCGGTGGCCACCACCTGAGCCAATGCACCTGCTGCGGTCCAGGCAACCGAGGTGGCTCGAAAGGCAGGAATCGGGTCGCCAGTGACCGCCAGCGCGATTCCCAGAAAAACAATGCCGAATGGAAGCCCGTACAGAAAGCGGACCTGCGTTGCGCCCACGGTGCCCAACACCGACGTGAGTTCGCGCTGCATCGCGTTGCGCGCGCTTTGCGCGGCCGCTGCGGCAACGGTGAATGCGATCCAATACCAGGGCTCTATGCTCACTCGGGTCGGTTATGCTTGAAGTGTTTGCGGGTCGCCGGACAGGGTGTTCGTTTGCAGACTAGCAAAACCGATTCCTCCCGGCCGATCCTGTCTCGAGAACCAACAAGCCATGCAGATTAACGACATTGCCTTTTGCACCACTGAATGGTCGACCGTCGCGCCTGTTGAACATCCTGGGGAACGGGGTGTAGCGATCTGGCGAACCCGTCAGTTTGGACCCATCCGGGTTCGGATGGTCGACTATTCACCGGGCTATCTGGCAGACCACTGGTGCTCAAAGGGCCACATCCTGCTGTGTCTGGAGGGCGAGCTTCATACCGAACTCGCCGATGGGAGACAGTTCGTTTTGAAGCCCGGAACCAGCTACCAGGTCGCTGACGGCGCCGAGCCTCATCGTTCATCCACTGAATTCGGTGCACGACTTTTCATCGTCGACTGACTGGCCGACACCGCGGCCATCCAAACGGAGACTCTCGATGACAGGACAGGTTTTACGCCAGACCCGCGGCTCGGTGCTCACGCTCACACTCGACAATCCGGGCTCTCGAAATGCAATCACGCTGGAGATGTCGACTCAGCTGTGTGCGGCACTGCGTGAAGCGGCGCTCGACTCCGCAGTACGCGTGGTGGTGCTGACCGGTAGCGGCGGTGCGTTTTGCGCAGGCGGTGACGTGAAGGCGATGGCTGCGGGACGCGACGCAGGGCGGTCGGTGGAGCAGCGGGCCAGCCAGCTGCGTGATCGCGCCGAGTCGGTCAGGCTTCTCCACGAGATGGGCAAGCCCACGGTTGCGGTCATTCCCGGGGCAGTGGCTGGCGCGGGGCTGGGGCTCGCGCTTGCCTGCGACTTTCGATTTGCGCGCAGTGACGTCAAGCTCACCACCGCTTTCGCGCGGGTAGGCCTCGCGGGAGATTTCGGCGTCAATTGGCTGCTCACCCGAATGTTGGGCATTGCGCGGGCGCGCGAACTCATGATGTTCGCGCCCCTTCTCACGGCTGATCAGGCCTATGCGATGGGTCTGCTCACGCGGGTGTTTTCCGCTGATGAATTCGAGGCAAAAACCGAAGCGCTGGTGGCGGAACTGGCGGCAGGACCGACGATCGCCTATGGTCACATCAAACAGATCACCAGCCTGGCTTCGGCCTGTGCACTGGCGCCCAGCCTGGATGCCGAGGCGCTGCATCAGGCGAACTGCATGGTGACTGAAGATCACGCGGGCGCAGCGAGGGCGTTCGCCGAAAAACGACCGCCCGTGTTTAACGGGCGCTGACCGCCTCGGCAAGTTCTGCCAGCACCAGATCAAGCCCCTGTTGCCAGGGCGGCAGCGTCAGGCGAAACCGCACTTCAAAGTCCGAGCAGTCGAGCCGGGAGTTGAGGGGTCGACGCGCGGGCGTTGGGTACTCAGTGCTGGGTATCGCGCTAAGCGTGCGAAGCGCAACAGGCTGGTCGGGTGCGATCATCGTCCAGCGCTCAAATAGCGTCTGCGCAAAGCCGTGCCAGCTGGTGTGGCCGGCCGCGCACAGATGGTGGATGGCGCTAAGGAACTGGCCCTCGCGCCGCTCGAGCAGTGCAATCGCGAGCGCCTGCGCGGTGGCGTCGGCAATCAGTCTGGCCGAGGTGGGCGCCCCAATCTGGTCGGCAACGACACGCAGCGTGTCGCGCTCGGCGCCCAGCTTGAGCATGGTACGAACGAAATTGCGACCGCGTGCCGCATAGACCCAGCTGGTGCGGAAGGTGAGCCAGTCGCCTCCCGCGTCGGCGATCGCGCGCTCGCCCGCCAGTTTGCTGTGGCCATAGACGTTTTGCGGGTCAACTGAATCGGTGCTTCGCCACGCACGCTCGCCCGTGCCTGCGAACACATAGTCGGTGGAGTAGTGAATCAGCAGGGCGCCAGATCGCCGCGCAGCGCGTGCCAGCGCGCCCGGTGCCTCGCCGTTGACGCAGTGCGCAAGCGTGGGTTCCTTCTCGGCCTGATCCACCGCAGTGTAAGCGGCGGCGTTCACGATGACATCGGGCGATGCCTGTGTGATGTGGGCCTCGAGGTCGGCCGGCGCGCTGAAATTCGCCTCGTTGCGGGTGCTGCAACGCAGCGCGCCCAGCGGTTGCAGGCTTCGTGCAAGTTCCCAGCCAACCTGCCCGGTTGCGCCCAGCAACAGAATTTTGGGCCGCGCTGCGCTCATTGCCGACTTATTCAAAACACTCGCAGTCGGCAAGCGGCAGACCGCGCTGGTCTTTTTCAGACAGCTTCAGGTCGAGCCCATCCACGGGCCACTGCACGCGCACCGACGGATCGTTCCAGCGCAGACAGCGTTCATGCTCGGGCGCGTAGTAGTCGGTGGTTTTGTAAAGGAAGTCAGCCGATTCGGACAGCACCACAAACCCGTGACCGAATCCCGGCGGAATCCAGAGCTGTCGGTGGTTGTCTTCGCTCAGCTCCCAGCCTGCCCAACGGCCGAAGGTTGGCGACGAGCGGCGCAGATCGACCGCCACATCGAACACCGTGCCCCGAACGACGCGAACCAGCTTTCCCTGCGGCTGTCGGATCTGATAGTGCAGGCCGCGCAATACGCCGCGCGCTGAGCGCGAGTGGTTGTCCTGCACGAACTGTGGATGAAGGCCCGACAGGTTGCCAAACACGCGGGCATTGAAACTTTCAAAGAAGAATCCGCGTGCGTCACCGAATACCCGCGGTTCAATGACCAGCACATCAGGCAGCAGCGGACTGGGTGAAATATTCAAGGCCCGCTCCGTTCAGAAGACCTGATGCTCGAGCAGCCGCGCCAGGTAAGCGCCGTAGCCGCTTTTGACGAGCGGGCGGGCGAGCGCGCGCAGTGCTTCATCGTTGATCCATCCCTGACGCCACGCGATTTCTTCGGGGCACGCCACCTTCAAACCCTGGCGCTTCTCGAGTGTCTGAATGAACTGCGCGGCTTCAATCAGCGAATCATGCGTGCCGGTGTCAAGCCAGGCGTCGCCGCGGCCCAGCACCTGCACATCGAGCTGCCCGCGCTCGAGATAGACGCGGTTCAAGTCGGTGATTTCGAGTTCGCCGCGCGCGGAGGGCTTCAAGTTGCGCGCAATATCGACCACCTGATTGTCGTAAAAATACAATCCGGTGACCGCATAGCGGCTGCGCGGTTGGGTAGGCTTTTCCTCGATCGAGATCGCATGGCCCGCCTCGTCGAACTCAACCACGCCATAGCGCTCGGGATCGACCACCGGATAGGCGAACACGGTGGCGCCGCCCGGTTGGGCATCGGCCGCCGCCAGCCTTCGCATGAGGTCATGACCATGGAACAGGTTATCGCCCAGCACCAGGGCAGAAGGACCATCGCCCACGAAATCAGCGCCGATATGAAACGCCTGCGCGAGCCCGTCGGGGCTGGGCTGCTCGGCATAGCTGAGCGACAGGCCCCAGGATGAGCCGTCTCCCAGCAGCCGCCGAAAGCCTGGCAGATCATGCGGGGTGGAGATGATCAGTATGTCGCGGATGCCAGCGAGCATCAACACGCTCAGGGGGTAGTACACCATCGGCTTATCGTAGACCGGCATCAGCTGCTTGGACACTGCGAGCGTGAGCGGGTGGAGCCGCGTGCCTGAGCCGCCGGCGAGAATGATGCCGCGGCGCGAGGTGGTGGGGCGTTTGGAGTCGATGGGCATGAGCTCAGGCGCTTTTCCGATTGCCGTATTGGGTGTCGATCCACTCACGATAGGCGCCGCTCTGCACGCCGGCAATCCAGTCGGGGTTGGCCAGGTACCAGTCGATCGTGCGCGCGATGCCTGACTCGAAGGTTTCGGCGGGCCGCCATCCCAGTTCGCGCTCGATCTTGCGGGCGTCAATGGCATAGCGACGGTCGTGGCCCGGGCGGTCGGTGACGTACGTGATCAGGCGTTCGCGCCGGCCGGCGGGATCCGGTTGCCGGGCATCGAGCAACGCGCACACGGTGCGAACGATATTGATGTTGGCTTTTTCGTTATGCCCACCGATGTTGTAGGTCTCGCCCAGCGTGCCCGCTTCCAGCACCCTGCGCACGGCGCTGCAGTGATCGCCCACATAAAGCCAGTCGCGAATCTGCATGCCGTCGCCATAGACCGGCAGCGGTTTACCGGCCAGCGCGTTGACAATCATCAGGGGGATGAGTTTTTCGGGGAATTGGTAAGGCCCGTAGTTGTTGGAGCAGTTGGTGGTAAGCACCGGCAGCCCGTAGGTGTGATGCCAGGCGCGAACCAGGTGATCAGAGGCCGCCTTGGATGCGGCATAGGGGCTGTTGGGGGCGTAGGGCGTGGTTTCACTGAACGCGGGATCAGTGGTTCCAAGCGTGCCGTACACCTCGTCGGTGGACACATGCAGGAAGCGAAACGCCGATCGAGCGGATTCGCCCAGCGTGTTCCACCAGGCGCGGGTGGCCTCCAGCAGGGTGAACGTGCCTTCGATGTTGGTGCGGATGAAGGCTGCGGGCCCATGAATTGAGCGGTCGACATGGCTTTCGGCTGCAAAATGAATGACGGCGCGCGGATTGCAGCGCGCGAGCAGCGAGTCCATCGAGGCGCGGTCGGCAATGTCGCCGCGAACGAATTCGAACCGGGGATCGGCCTGCAGCGACCGCAGGTTGCCCAGGTTGCCGGCATAGCTGAGCGAATCAAGCACCAGCACCGGCTCGCTGTTGAGCGCAAGCCAGTCGAGAACAAAATTTGAGCCGATGAAGCCGACGCCGCCGGTCACGATGATCATGAGGGTTTCCTGGGGAGAAAGCCTGTGGGAAAAGCCGCGTCGTGGGATTGTAACGCTGCAGGGTGGCGCGCTTTCGGTGCCCGGAACGCTAAACCCGGATGTTTGTCAGCAGTAAACTCAAGGTTTGGGCACCGATCGCCCCGCGACTGGAGTCACGATGGATCTGAATCTTTCTTCCCAGGAACTTGCGTTTCGCGATGAGGTTCGCAGCTGGCTGTCGGCCAACCTGCCCCACGATTTACGCACCAAAGTGCTCGACTATCAGGAGCTCTCCAAAGCCGATCTGCTGCGCTGGCATCGAACCCTCGCCGCACGCGGCTGGGTGGCGCCCGCCTGGCCCGTCGAGTGGGGCGGCACCGGCTGGTCAGCGGTCGAGCGCTACATCTTCGAGGAAGAAACCGCCATGGCGGGCGCGCCGCCGGTGGTTCCATTCGGTGTGACGATGTGCGGGCAGGTGGTGCTTCGCTTTGGCACCGAGGCGCAGAAGAAACGATTTTTGCCGCGTATCTACAACGGCGATGATTTCTGGTGCCAGGGCTATTCCGAGCCGGGGTCGGGGTCGGATCTGGCGTCGCTGAAAACCCGCGCCGAGCGCCGTGGCGACGAGTATGTCGTGAACGGCCAGAAAATCTGGACCACACTGGGCCACTACGGCGACTGGATCTTTTGCCTGGTGCGCACAGACACCGGCACGTCCAAACGACAGGAGGGCATCAGCTTTCTGCTGATTGACATGAACACGCCCGGCATTACCGTGCGTCCGCTGATCCTGCTCGACGAAGGCCACGAGGTCAACGAAGTGTTCTTCGACGATGTCAGGGTGCCCGCCGAAAACCTGGTCCATGAGGAAAACCAGGGTTGGACCGTTGCGAAATACCTGCTGGGCCACGAACGCCTGAACACGGGCCGGATCGGTCAGTCCCGCCGCGAGCTTCTCAGGGTGCGCGATATGGCTGCGCGCACGCAGGTTCGTGGTCGGCCACTGCTTCACGACGTGCGGTTTCGCGATCGGTTGTCGCGCGTCGAAATCGAGCTGATGGCGCTTGAAATCACCAACATGCGGTTCCTGGATGACATGCGCCGTAACGGCCAAATTGGCCCGGAAGTGTCGATGCTGAAAATCCGGGGCACTGAAATTCAGCAGGCGATCACTGAACTGATGATGCAGGTGGTGGGGCCGCGCGCGCAGGCGTTTCGCCCAATTCGTTACGACAGTTTTGACGAATTCATGGCTTCTGCCGCCTCCCGCTATTTCAACTTTCGCAAAACATCGATCTACGCCGGATCCAACGAGATTCAGCGCAACATCTTTGCCAAGATGGCTCTGGGGCTCTGATCATGGATTTTCAGTACACCGAAGAACAGCAGCTGCTCGCAGACTCGGTTGCGCGGCTGGCGGACCAGCACTACGACTTCGAAGCCAGAAAACGTGTAATTGCCTCGACGGCCGGTCACAGTCCCGAAGCCTGGCGGCAGCTGGCTGAGCTCGGGCTCACCGCCCTGACCCTTCCGGGGTCGCAGGGAGGATTTGATGGCGGCGCGCTCGATCTGGTGGCCACAATGGAAACCCTTGGCAACGCGCTGATGCTTGAGCCCTTTGTGTCCACAGTCGGGCTGGGTGCCCGGTTGATTGCCGCGCTCGGCAGCGAGGCGCAGAAGCAGTCGCTGCTGCCTGCGGTGGCAGAGGGCAGCCTGATTCTCGCGCTCGCGCATGCGGAACCTGATTCGCGCCACGACATTTCGCAGGTCAGCACGCGCGCCAGCGCACAGTCAGGAGGATGGCGGATCACGGGTGCCAAGTCGCTCGCGCTCGATGCGCCGATTGCGGGGAAGTTGATCGTGTCTGCACGCAGCTCGGGCGAGGCATCAGACCCCGAAGGTGTGTCGCTGTTTCTGGTCGACGCCAATGCTCCGGGCCTACAGATGCGCACACTCCGAACCCAGGATAACCGGCGTGCGGCCGACATCGAACTGAACGCGGTACAGGTGCCTGCTGAGGCGCTGCTCGGTCGCGCAGGCGCCGCCACCGCCGCGCTGGTCGAGGCGATCGACTTCGCAACTGCGCTGTCTTGTGCCGAGGCAGTTGGCGCGATGCGGTTTGCGAATCAGTCCACGCTTGAGTATCTGAAAACCCGGCGCCAGTTCGGCGTGCCCATTGGAAGCTTCCAGGCATTGCAGCACCGGCTGGTTGACATGTTTGTGAGTGCCGAGCAGGCACGTTCGATGACGCTGCTTGCCTGCAGCCGGGTGGATGCGGCGGCGCGCGGTGAGATTGATGTGCGTGAACGGATGCGAACGGTATCGGCCGCGAAGGTGAAGGTGTCAGAGGCTGCGCGCCACGTCGGGCAGGAGGCGATTCAGCTGCACGGCGGCATGGGGATGACGCAGGAAATGAAGATCGCCCACACCTTCAAACGTCTGACGATGATTGCTCAGACGATGGGTGACGTGGACTGGCATCTGGAGCGTTTTGCGGCGACAGACTTGCCGCCGGCGTAGCGTCGACGGGTGGGTCTGCCACCATCCGACGCGCTGGAAAGCGCAGCGTGAAGGTGCTGCCCCGTCCTGGTTCGCTGTCGATTCTGAGCGAAGCGTGGTGCCGGTTTGCAATTCGCTTGACGATTGCCAGACCCAGGCCGGTACCGCCGGTATCGCGCGAGCGGCTGCGGTCAACGCGATAGAAACGCTCGGTGATACGGGGCATGTGTTCAGCTGCGATGCCGATTCCGGTATCGCGGACAGCAAGCCAACCTTCGTCGTCGCGAGCCCGCCAGCTGACGGTGATGCTTCCCCCATCGGGGGTGTAGCGAACCGCATTGGTGATCAGGTTGCGTAGGGCGCTTTCAATTTCGGCCGGTGCGGCAAGCAGCCGGGCGGGCCCGTCGAACTCCAGGCTGATTTTGTGACGCCCGGCCGACAGCGCGCGCGCCTCATAAATGAGCGACTCGAGCAGCGGCTGCAGCTCGACCGGAGATTCTTCCATCCGGTCGGTTGCGCGCTCGAGCGAGGAAAGGAGCAGCAGGTCGCCGACCAGTCGGCCCATGGTCTCGCTCTGGCGCAGGATTGCACTGAGGTATTCGCGGTGCGATTTTTCGTCGAGCTCAAGCGACAGCAGTGTCTCGGCAAAGCCTGCAATGACCGTGGCGGGCGTCCGGATTTCGTGCGACACGTTGGCCACGAAATCGCTGCGCACCGCGTCCAGTTTCGCCTGGTCGGTGATATCACGGGTAATCAGAAGCCGATGCTCGGCATCGGTTTCGTGCAGCTGTAGTTCGAAGGTGCGCCCAGGCTGGGTGTTCAACTGCAGCAGCTGGGTCTGCGGGCCACCGCCTCGCCGCTGAAGCATTTCGGCGAACTCGGGCTGTCGAATAAAATGATGCACGGGACGCTGCGTGCCGAAGATGCCATGCAGCGATTGGGCCGCCTGATTGCTCCAGCTGACATGGTCATAGCGGTCGAGCAGCACCAGCCCGTCGGGCAGGCGGTCGACTGCTGCGTGAATGCGTTCAAGCTCAGAGCTGAGCTCGCTCAGCGAGGCCTGCTGCTGCCGGGAAAACCGGTTCAGGCGTTCGATCAGCGGCGTCCAGATGCCCCAGCCGATTGGCAATGGTCGATTGCGGGGCAGGTTCGCCCAGGCGGTCAGCTGGGACACAAAGCTGGCCTGGTAAAGCACCGCCACGACCAGAGCACCCCCAAGGAGCGCGAAAGCAAAGGCGGGTGACAGATACCGGTACAGCCACGCTGCAGCGATGATGACAAGCGCTGTAAATGCAAGCGAACGGAACCAGACCAAGGTGACCGCCAGACCCTTATTGAGGCAGAAAGCGGTAGCCGCCTCCGCGAACGGTTTCAATCAGTCGATCGTGGCCGCCGGGCGTCAATGCAAGCCGCAGGCGCCGGATATGCACGTCAACTGTTCGTTCCTCAATATACACGTTGTCCCCCCAGACCCGGTCAAGAAGCACGGAGCGGGACAGTACGCGGTCAGGGTGTCGCATCAAAAAATGCAGCAGTCGGAATTCGGTGGGACTCAGATCGACTGGCTCACCGTTTGAGAAGACGCGCAGCGTTTCAGGCTCAAGACGCAGGCCTGCAAATTCCAGCGGTGTTTGCGTGGTTTCAGGCGCCGCCCGGCGCAGAAGAGCTCGGACGCGCGCGACCAGCTCTCGCGGCGAGAACGGCTTGGTCATGTAGTCGTCTGCACCGGTCTCAAAGCCCTGCAGCTTATCGCCCTCCTGGGCGCGCGCGGTCAGCATCAGCAGCGGCACATCGCGTCCCCGGGTGGTTCCCCTGAGCTCGCGGGCGAAGTCAACACCAGAGCGGCCAGGCAGCATCCAGTCGAGCACGATCAGATCGGGCGTACCCAACTGCAATTCGGCGGCAGCCGCCTCCGCGCTGTCGCAGCAGATGGGCGTGAAGCCCGCGTGTTGCAGATTGACCCGCAGCAGTTCGCGAATACCAGGGTCATCCTCAACGATGAGGATTCGAGCGCTCATGGAAGCTGAAAGGTGGGCTTATGGACGACAAGCTCCGGAGTGTCGATCGCGGATATGACAAACCTGTGACGAAACGGCCGCGCCGCGGGGTCTACTGGCCGACGCTGAAGAAACTGCGTCGGCCGCGGAGTTCAGCAAGGTGTCTGACCAGCGTCTGAAAATCCTCTTCGCTATCGACCGGGTTGAGCCGCTCGGTGTTGACGATAAGAAGCGGCGCCGCGTCGTAGTCGTAAAAATAACGGCTGTACTGCTCAATGAGTGCGCGCAGGTAAGTCTCGGAGATCGAGGTTTCCATTTCAATGCCGCGACGGCGGATGCGTTCGATCAGCGTATCGGGTGGGGCCTGCAGGCAGATCACCAGATCGGGAATCGGCGCCTGAGGCTGCACGCTCGCAAGAATGTTCTGATACAGACGCAGCTCGTCGTCATCGAGCGTCAGGCGCGCGAACAACGGGTCTTTATCCAGAAGAAAGTCGCCCACCACGGCCTGTGCAAACAGGTCGCGCTGCGACAGCTCGCGAAGCTGCGCAACGCGCTGAAACAGGAAGTAGAGCTGCGTGGGCAGCGCATAACGCCGGCTGTCGCGATAAAAGCGTTCCAGGAACGGGTTGTCGGCAGGTTCCTCCAGCACCAGCTCGGCGTCGAATCGCTCGGCCAGGCGGCGCGCCAGCGAGGTCTTGCCGGCACCGATCGGACCTTCAATCACGATGTGTCGATAGCGCTCGAAAGGCGAAGGCAGCGATGGGGCGGAGGCGGCAGTCATGGGATCAGGATCGGAAGATGAAGTAAACAGCGCCCAGCATACAGAGCGCCGCCCAGAGATAGTCGAGCTTGACCGGCTGATTCATGTACAGCACGGCAAACGGCACGAATACGGCAAGGGTAATGACTTCCTGGAGGATCTTCAGCTGAGGCAGCGTCATGACCGTGTAACCGATTCGGTTGGCAGGGACCTGCAGCAGATACTCAAACAGCGCGATCGCCCAGCTTGCCAGCGCCGCCATCCACCACGGTCTTGCAGCCATGTCGCGAAGATGAGCGTACCAGGCAAAGGTCATGAAGACATTGGAAGCGATCAGCAGAAGAATGGTCTGGAGCGGTACCGGCAACGCGCTCATGATGATGTCACCTCGCGAGGTTGCGCCGCGCTGGCGGCGAGAAGCGCACCAATCCGTTCGATGGGCTGATCCGTGATGCGGGCAAGCCATTCGGCTGCGGAGCCCTGCCCCGGTATGCATGCCTGAGGATCGATTTCAAGAAGCGGCTGCAGCACGAAGGCGCGCAGATGCATCCGGGGGTGAGGGAGGGTCAGCGTATCGGTGGCAAGCGTCAGTGATTCGCCACAGAGCAGGTCGACATCGAGCGTACGGGGGGCGTTCTGATAGGGCCGCTGCCGTCCCTCCTGAGACTCCAGGCCTTGCGCCAGAGCAAGCAGCGTTTGCGGATCGAGCTGGGTGTCAATCGCCACCACCGCATTGAGGAAGTCGGGTCCCGTGGCATCCACCGGCGCGCTTCGCCACACTGAGGAGACGCTTGCAACCTGCACGCGCGAGTCATCCCGGAGTCGCCTGAGGGTTCGCTCAAGCGCGCCGTGGGCATCACCCAGGTTGGCCCCCAGCCCGATCATCCAGCGCCGCCTCACAGCGTGCCTCAGCCTGCGGCAGCAGAAGGCCCAGGCGCTCCGGCTGCCGCGTCGCCGGTATCGGCCCGGCCGCGCCCCCGGCTGCGGCGTCGACGTTTGCGGGGACCGCCACCACCCGAGGAGCCCTGTTCGCTCGCACGCGCGATCAGCGCGGCGCGCTCCTGCGGGGAGGCGTCCATGAACTCGGTCCACCACTCGCCAAGCTCGGCCGACAGTTCGCCCGCGTCACACCGAAGCATCAGGAAGTCATAACCCGCCCGAAGCCGAATATGCTCAAGCAGCGCATAGGGCGTGCGGCCGCTGCGACGTTCAAAGCGCGGCTGCAGCATCCAGATTTCGCGCATGTCGGCCATGTGGCGCCGCTGGATGGCGAGCTGTTCGGCCTGCTCATCGAGCACCGTATCGATGGCGGTGGACAGCGCGGGGATGTTGGGTTCGCCAGCGTCAACCGCCCGTTGCCAGCGGTCGCGCACCGGCTGCCAAAGCAAGCTGGCGAACAGAAAGCCAGGTGAAATAGTTTTTCCAGCCAGCACGCGCTGATCGGTTCGTTCGAGCGCGGTGGTGACAAAGCGTTCGCCATCGGGCTGCTCAAGAATCATGTCGAGCATGGGCATCATGCCCTGGTGTAGCCCCTCGCGGCGCAGCTCGTGCAGACAGGCCATGGCATGTCCGGACACCAGCAGCTTCAGCATCTCATCAAACAGCCGCGCGCTTGGAATATTGGAGATGAGCGGCGCGAGGACGCGGATCGGTGCGCGGGTGCCTGGATCGATCGTGAATCCGAGCTTCGCCACGAAGCGCGCAACGCGGAGCATGCGAACCGGGTCTTCGCGGAACCGCTGCTCGGGGTCGCCGATGATTCGAAGCGAACGCTTTTTCAGATCGCGAACGCCGTCGTGATAATCGAGAATCCGGTCAGCGTGCGGGTCGTAGTACAGCGCGTTGATGGTGAAGTCGCGGCGCGCGGCATCTTCGGGCTGCGAGCCCCACACGTTGTCGCGCAGCACCCGGCCGTGTTCATCGGTTTCCGCGTCGTCCTGAATTGCGCGGAAGGTGGAAACCTCGATGGTTTCGCGACCGAATATCACATGGACGATCTGGAACCGCCGGCCGATGACGCGCGAACGCCTGAATAGCGCACGGACCTGTTCCGGTGTGGCGTCGGTGGCCACATCGAAGTCTTTCGGGCGAAGACCCAGCAGAAGGTCGCGCACGCCGCCACCGACCACCCAGGCCTGGTGTCCCGCTTTCTGTAGCGTCTCGCAGGTCCGAAGCGCAGCGTCAGACACCGAGACGCTGGCGACGCCAAGCGCTGAGCCTTTGTACTCACGCGCTTTTTCTCGGATGGCAGCCCGCGGCCCGCGGCCCTTGCGATTGAGCAGTCGGTCGATCAGGCGTCGAATCATTCAAAAAGCCTCAACACCGGCCAACCGCGCTCGGCCGCAAGCCGTTCGAGCCGATCGTCGGGGTTGGTTGCAATCGGATGAGTGACCTCGGAAAGCAGCGGCAGGTCATTGATGGAGTCGCTGTAGAACCAGGATGTGGAAAACGTGGTCAGTTGCGCGCCCAGAGAATTGAGCCACTGGTGCGTCCGGGTGACCTTGCCCTCGCGAAACGAAGGCGTGCCGTGCGGACGGCCAGTGAATTGGCCATTGACCGATTCCACTGTGGTGGCAACCAGATGGGGTAAACCGAACTCGGCTGCGATCGGTGCTGTGACGAATTCATTGGTTGCAGTGACCAGCGCGCAGAGATCACCCTGCTCAAGGTGCTGGCGAACCAGCGCGCGGGCTCCGGGCCGAATGGCCGGACGGATCACTTCGTCCATGTATTGGTGATGCCAGCGGTCGAGTTGCTCACGCGGATAGCTGGCAAGCGGGGCCAGTTGAAACTGCAGAAATTCGAAAATGTCGAGGATGCCCGCCTGGTACTGGCGCAGGTATTCGTCATTACGGCGACTGTGCTCAACGCCGTCGATTGCACCGATTCGTGCAAGGAATCGCGCCCACTCGTAGTCGCTGTCAATTGGCAGCAGCGTGTGGTCGAGATCAAACAGCGCAAGCCTGCGCTCACCGGCAGCGGACATCGTGGCTTTCATGTTGGCTGAGCCAACAAGTGTATCAGCCGGGTTCAATGGGCGGTGTCGGCTGCAAAGGGGCGCGCAGGGGCCCTCGGCTTTCCATGGATGCCGCGACCTGCGCGTCGAACTCGCGGGCAAGCGCCGCGGTAAGCGGTCGCTGGCGTTCCAGTGCGTATCGATCGAGCGCGCTGAAAAAGGCGAGCAGCGAGCGCAGATCGCGCGCCTTGCGGGTGAGCAGATAGCGGAAGACATCGTCGCTGCAGTGCACGCCGCTTGCCCGGGCAGCCTCCCGCAACGCCTGCTCGCGGTCGGCATCGGTGAGCAATCGAAGGGCGAGCACCAGACCCGAGCCGAGGCGGGTACGCAGTTCAGGTCTTAGCATGCCGAGCGCGATCGGCGCCGCCTGACTGGTGGTGACAATCACCGACCCGCCCGGACCGGAATGCCGGTTAAAGAGCCGGAACAATGCCAGCTGTTGCGTGTCATCGAGCTGTTCGCAGTCATCGATCGCGAGCACCGGATGCGCGGAGCTGGGGGGGATGTCGAAATCATGGATTGCACTGGCTGGCCCGAGCGGTGTTCCGACCAGCGCGCGCAACAGATGGGTTTTGCCGCTGGCTGAATCGCCCCAGAGATGAACCCGCCGCGCCGGGGCCTGACCGCTTGCGGTGGCGCGCAGTGCCGCCAGCGCTTCGGCGTTGGGGCCCGCGATGAAGTTGTCGAGCGAAGGCGGCGCCTCGGCGATCAGGTCGAGCGCAAGTTGATGCATCACGGCAACTTACGGGCGCCGATAGAAGCTGCTTGCCAGCCAGCCCCGCCGCAGCCGCCTGAGCACGACAAGCGCCACCGCCGACAGCGGCAGCGCAAGCAGCAGTCCAGCGAATCCAAACAGGGCGCCGAAGGCGAGCAGCGCGAGCAGCACCGCGACCGGATGGAGTCCGATCCGCTCGCCCACCAGTCGCGGCGTGAGCCAGTAGCTTTCCAGCAGTTGACCAATGCCAAACACAATTGCGATGGACACCGCGCCTTGCGCCGGGCCCAGCTGCAACATGGCCGAAATCAGCGAGATCGCCAGTCCGAGCCCGAAACCGAGGTAGGGCACAAAGGCGAGCAGCCCCGTGAGAACGCCCAACGACAGCCAGTGTTTGACGCCTGCAACGCCGAGCGCAGCCGAATACCAGATTGCCAGCGACAGCATCACCAGCAGCTGGCCGCGAAGATAGTGGCCCAGCAGATCATCGGTCTCGGCGAGCGCGTCATCGGCCACGCTGACCCAGCGGCGCGGAATGAGTTCGTGCAGGCGGGCGGTGATCAATGGCCAGTCGGCGAGCAGGTAGAACAGTACCACTGGCACCAGCACCACCAGGCCAATGACCTCGACTGCCGCACTCCAGCCAGAGCGCACATACTGCATCAGCGCGGTAAGCAGGTCCTGGCTGCTGCCGGCAAGCTGTGCGGCGATCCAGTCGCGGATCGACGCAGCGTCCAGCGCGAGGGTGATGCCAAAGGTTTGCTCCACCCAGGGCGCAAGTCGCGTGGAGACCGTGGCTGCGAGCGCGGGCAGCTGCGTTCGAATCATGCGGTATTCCGACTGCAGGACCGGAATCAGGATGAGGATCACGGCGGTGATCACGGCCATCGTCATCACCATCACCAGCGCGGCAGCGGCCGCGCGGGGCAGGCGCCAGCCCTGCAGTCGGGCCACTGCGGGGGCCAACGCGTAAGCGAGTATGGCGGCCGCGATGAAGGGGGTCAGGGTACCGCGCAGAAGATAGGCGATCGCCGACAGCAGCAAGGCCACTGCGAGCCAGAAAAAGGTTTGCCGGCGATGGTCAATATCGGACATCGAACCCTGGTTGCCGCCGGGCGGCGCAAACGGACGCGCGGAAGAGGCGGGATAGAATTCCGCCATTGTATCGACTGCGGCCGGTGTCGCCGATTTCTTGCCGGCGCACGCCACCGACCCTGAACCCGGCGATAGCGCCGCCCCGACCTCCAGGAATGCTGATCCATGACAGCCGAATCGCTCTCGTACAAAGACGCCGGGGTTGATATCGATGCCGGCGACGCGCTGGTCGACCGGATCAAGCCGCTGGCCCGCAAAACGCTTCGCGACGGCGTGTTGGCGGGCATTGGCGGATTTGGCGCCTTGTTTGAAGTTCCCAAGCGCTACCGTGAGCCAGTGCTGGTATCGGGCACCGATGGCGTGGGGACCAAGCTGAAGCTTGCGTTTGCGCTCAATGGGCATGACACCGTTGGCATTGACCTGGTTGCCATGAGCGTCAACGACATTCTTGTGCAGGGCGCTGAGCCGCTGTTTTTCCTCGATTACTTTGCCTGCGGTCGGCTGGACGTGGATGTCGCCGCGCGGGTGGTGGGCGGCATCGCGCGTGGCTGCGAGCAGGCGGGCTGTGCCCTGATCGGTGGCGAAACCGCGGAGATGCCGGGCATGTACCCCGATGGCGAATATGACCTGGCCGGGTTTGCCGTGGGCGTGGTTGAAAAGTCCAGCATCATTGGTGGCGATCGGGTGGCACAGGGCGACGTTCTGTTGGGGCTTGCATCAAGCGGCGCGCATTCAAACGGGTATTCGCTGATCCGGCGGGTTCTGGAGCGCGCCTGGGGACGGATCGATGCCCCCGAAGCTCAGCACGATTTTCATGGTCAGCGGTTTGCGGATGCATTGCTTGCGCCCACCCGAATTTATGTGAAGCCGATCCTTGAGCTGATCGCGGCGCTGCCGGTCAAAGCCCTCGCACACATCACCGGCGGGGGGCTGGTCGAGAATGTTCCCCGGGTGTTGCCAGAGGGGTTGCAGGCAGTCATGCAGCGCGATGCCTGGCCGATGCCGCCGCTCTTTGCCTGGCTGCAGCGGCAGGGCGCGATCGCTGACAGCGAGATGCATCGCGTCTTTAACTGCGGTATCGGGCTGGTCGTGGTGGTGAATCCGGCTGATGCCGACCGGGCCATGTCGCTGCTGACGGCCGCAGGTGAAAAGGTCTGGAAAATCGGTTCAGTGGCACCGCGCAGTCAGGGTGCGCCGGCCGCGCAAGTCGTCTGAGTCTTTCGCGAGGCGGCCCCGTCTGACTGCAAGCTTACCGATGTGATTCGCATACGGCATTCGAGGCTGCCCAGGTTGTCGCGCATGCTCATCGCGATGGGGCTGCTTGCTTCATGTGCAGGCGCTGCGGCAGCGTCCGAGCTTCGTTCAAACACCGGGCCCGCGGCGGTACCGGCATCGGCCGCCGAGTCGACGCAGGCGGCAGCGGTTGCGGCGCCGTCCGTGCCTGTCCGGGTCCAGTTCGACGTCATCGCACCTGCCGAACTCGAGGCGTTGATTCGCGAGCGAACCCTGCTCGGGCGATGGCATCTGAGGCCCGACTACGACCCTGATCAGTTTGACAGCCTGTTTGCGCGTCTGCCCGATGAGGTGCTCGGCCTTGCGCGGCAGCAGGGGTACTTTGCCGCGCGGGTCACGGTCAGCGGCGATTCGACAGCGGTACAGGTTCAGGTGAATGCTGGCGAACGTGCGACGGTGCGCGCAGTGCGGCTCGATCTGGAGGGCGAACTTGCGTCAGACACGACCGCTGTGGCGGCTTGGCAGGCGCGATGGCTGCTGCCTGCGGGGTCTGGTTTTCTGCCCGAGCGCTGGGAGCAGGCCAAGCGCAGCCTGCTCGAGGCGATACAGTCGGGCGGATTTCTTCGTGCCAAGGTGGTCGATAGCGAAGCCGTGGCTGACCCGCAGCCTGCTGCTGTGGATCTGCGCGTGGTCATCGACAGTGGCCCCAGGATGACGTTCGGAAAGATCCGAATCGGCGGATTGGAACGCTACGACAGTCGGCTGGTTGAGAATCTTCGGACCTTCACCGAGGGCGAGCCGTACAGTTTCGAGGCACTGGTGCGGATGCAGACCCGGCTGACCGCGGTGGGCTATTTCAGCAGCGCCACCGTTGCGCCAGACCTTGAAGCGGTGGCAAGCGACACGTCGCTTCGCGCGGTACCGATCGTGGTCGAAGTGCGCGAGATGCGGAGCCGCCGCCTGATGCTGGGCGCGGGCTTTAGCACCGATCACGGTCCGCGGGCCCAGATCGGCCTTGACCACCGTAACCTGTTCGGCACCGGCTGGCAGGCCGAAACCGTGCTACTGGTGGAAGGGTCGCGGCAGCGTCTGTTTGCCAACGCACGATCACCGCTTTCGGCCGAGGCCACCTACTGGGGGCTTGGCAGCAGCCTTGACCGGCAGGATATCGCCGGCGAGCGCGTCATCCGTACCTCAATCTATGGTGGATTGGGAAGGCGTCGGGTCGACGGCGATGGCTTTCTTGCGCTCACGCATCAATCGGAAAACCGGCGACTCGAGGCGGGCACCGGTGGTCAGGTCGATCGCGATAACCGGATGGCGCTGGTTCTGGGCTACACCCATACCTTGAATCGCATTGACTCGCCCACTGATCCGCAGCGCGGTTATTCGCTAAGCGGTCAGCTCTCCGGTGCATCGCAGAGCCTGGGCTCGGACCGAAGCTTTGTTCGGGCCTACGGCCGCGCGCGACGCTTCTGGCCACTGCCGGGCGACGGACTGTTCGCAGGCGGCACGCTGGTGGGGTTGGCTGAACTCGGCGCTGTCGCTGCGGGGTCACGAGACGACATTCCGTCCGAGAACCTGTTCCGAACTGGCGGTGCGCAAACGCTTCGCGGCTACCGCTACCTGGCCATCGGCGTGCCCGAGGCGGGAGCGGTGACCGGTGGTCGTTACCTGGTACTGGGCAGTCTCGAATACCAGCATCCTGTTACGGCGTCTTTGCGCGGCGCACTCTTCTATGACCGGGGCAATGCAACCGATTCATTGCGTGGTTTCACGACCTACGCCGGCTACGGCGCGGGCGCGCGCTGGAAAACGCCCGTGGGGCCGGTCATGGTGGATGTCGCCTGGGGCGAGGATAGCCGCCGGCCCCGGCTTCACCTGGCGGTGGGCTACGGCTTCTGACGATGCAGTTCACCGATTCACAGCCGTCTGACACGCGCCGGCCCGCGCCGCGCCGACGCCGGTGGATTGCGCTCGCACTCGCGCTGGGGGCTTTGCCGCTGATCGCGTTTGCGCTGGTCGCCGTGACGATTACGCTGGTGCTTGCCACGCCCACCGGTAGCCGGCTTGCGATTGAATGGCTGGTGGCCCGAACCCAGGGAGCGCTTGCGGTTGATCAGGTGCAGGGCAGTGCCTGGACGGGACTCTCCGCCGGCCAGGTTCGCTGGGTCGATCCATCCCTCATCGTTGAGGCGCAGGATCTGGCGCTGCGCCTGGATTGGTCGAGCGTGCTTCGACGGCAGCCGGTGATCGATCAGCTGACCGTGCGCAGGCTCAGCATTGCGAAGCCGGCTTCCGACGCCCCGGTTCAGCTGCCTGCGTCGCTGCGATTGCCGATCCACTGGCAGGTGCAGGCGCTGCAATTGGACGCGGTGATCTGGCAGCAGGGTGGTGCGAATCCGATTGCGCTGGAAGCCGTCTCGTTGGCCGCAGCCTACGGAGCCGGCCGCTACCGGGTCGAGCAGCTTCAGGTAACGGCCTTCGATAGCCGATTGCGCGACGCGCGGCTCGAGCTCGAGGACCGTGCGCCGTTTCCAATTCGCGTGGCCGCGCAACTTGAGACTGAGCCCGCCCGACTATCACGCCTGGACCCCACGCTGCGTGCGCGCCTTGCCGATGAGAGGCTTGTCGCCGAGCTTGCCATCGAGGGGTCGCTTGCTGATCTGCAGATTGCGCTTGATGCCCGTTACGCGGGCATGCGCGCGCAGGCACGCTGGTCGGTGGACCCGCTCGCCGCTGCGCCTGACCGGCCGCTCGCAATCCAGCTTGAGGGCGTTGATCCGTCTCGCTTCGGGATCGATGCACCCGCGATGATGCTGGGTGCCACGGCAACCTTTCGACCGACCACCGCCAGGCTTGAGCTCGACGTGTCGAACAGCCTGTCGGGCCGCCTTGACCAGCAGCGCCTGCCAGTCGAACGGGTTCTCGGTGAGCTTGCCTGGCAGCGCGGCGCGTTGCAGATCGACGGGTTGATGATCGACCTTGGCGCCGGTGCGCGCATCGAGGGTGCAATGCGGATCGATACCTCGCGGCAGCTGAAGGTCCTGTCGCATCAGTTGCCGTGGCTCGATGCATCGCTTCAGGTGAGCGCGTTGGATCCCCGGGCCGTCCATGCGGGATGGCCCGCCTCGCGCCTTGACGCGCAGGTTCGCATCGAGGGTGAGCGGATGCAGTGGGTGCTGCCCGATCCATTGGGCGATCGCTCGCTGGCGGTTGACGCCGCGCTTCGCCTCGAGGGCGAACAGGTGGCAATCGAGAGCCTGGTTGCAAGCCTGCCTTTTGCACGACTGCAGGGATCGGGCCGAGTGAGTCTGGTTAGCGCCCATCGCTTTGCGATGGAAGGCAGGCTCAGCAATGTCGACCCAAGGCGGCTTCTGGACCGACTGGGGTTGGATGCGCCGCAGCAGGTGGCGGGATCGCTGAACGGCGAGGTTCGCATGGACGGTGCGCTCATCGGCCCGCAACGGCGCGCTGATCTGACGCTCGCGCTCCACGACAGTCGCATCGCCGGGCAACGGCTGTCGGCCTCGATGCGGGCTGGGTTTCAGGAGGAGCCGCGCCGGGTCACGGTGGATTCTCGGCTTGATTGGGGCGGCAACGCGTTGACCGCGCGCGGAGCGGTGGGTGGGCTCGACGACAGACTGCGGCTGGCGGCGCGGCTGGAACGGCCCGACCTGGTCGATCGGCGTCTGTCTGGCACATTGAGGGCTGAAGCCGAACTGACGGGCGCTGGCGATCGGCCGGCCGTCACGGCGAAGATCACAGCGCCCCGGCTGTCGATACAGGGCGGTGCGACGGTGGCCGATGCCGAACTCGCGATTGAGGCGGCCGATGTTCTGGCGGCCGTCGACTCGTTGCGGCGAGCGCTTGCGCACAGCGGCCCGCTGAGTGCTGCGACAACGTCGGATAGCCCGCAACCGGGCGATCCCGCCGTGCGGTTGATCGTCGCCGCACGTGAGATTCAGTTGGGTGGCCAGTCGTTGCAGCAGCCTCGCTTCGATCTCTCAGGCACTGCTGATGCGCACGCAATCCGGCTGATCGTTCGTGCTGCGGGCCAGCAACTGGCGCTGACGGGTGAGGGGCGCATCGGCGCACCCGTTGCAAGCCGCCCGGATGAGCCGGCACGATCGGTCGACGAGCCCGCCTTGCAACGCCGCGAGTCGCAGGCGGACGAGGCGCTGCTCTGGTCGCTCAGGCTCGATTCGCTTGCAATCGATGGGGTGCTTCCGGTCCGGCTGGCCGCAGGCGCGGTCCGCGTCGACCTGGCGCGCGGCTCGGTGGGCATTGAACGCCTTGTGCTTGCCCTGGAGGGCGGCAAACTTTTAATCGATGAAGCGCGCTGGTCGGCAAGGGGAGTGCTGATCCGTGGTGCGGCCGATTCTGTCTCGCTGCGGCCGCTGATCGATTGGCTGGAGGGAACTGGGCCGCCATCGCGAGTTGGCACACCCGCCTCCGCGAACCCGCCTTCCTCCGCGTCGGCGGTTGCCGACGCCCGCGCGGATGCCGCTGAGCGATTGCGCAATCTGCGCCTGAACGCGCGCTGGTCGCTTGCAGGCCCCGACCTGGATTCGCTCGATGGCAACCTGATGGCGACGCTGCGTGCGGATCCCGTCGGCGCGAAACCCGGGGCCAGGACATCGACGCCCGCGCCAGCCTCGGGCATCCAGACCGCGGCGCAAGAGTCGGTCATTGGCGATAACCGGATTGAATTGCAGCTGGTGGGTGGGCGCCTTGACGGCGAGGCCAATCTGGCCATTCCTTCGTTGCGATTTTCCCGTCGTTACACGGCGCCCGACTGGACGCTCGACGGCGAGCTGCGCTTTGGTGGGCGCGTGCGCGGCACGCTGCGCTCGCCGGAGCTGGTTGGATCGCTGCGTGCGCAGCGGCTGTCGCTGTTCAATCGGTCATTGGGATGGCGGCTTCGCGACGGGACGATCGATGCCCGGTTTGATGGTCGCGAACTTACGATCGATGCGATACGGTTTGCAAGCGGTGACGGGTCGCTCACGATTGCGGGCGCACTGCGGCTCGCCGATCGGCCTTCCGGCAGGCCGCGATCGCCCGCGTCGGATCTGCCAGTTGAAGGGCGCCTACAACTTGATGCAAGACGACTGCCCGTGCCGCTGGGCCCGGGCCAGCGGCTGCTGCTGTCGGGCCTGAGCGATCTGATCGCCGAGGGCGGCGAACTGAGCTGGCGCGGGCAGCTGCGCGCCGATGAAGGCCTGATCGAATTACGCAGCGCGGGCGTGCCCGAGCTTCCTGCCGATATCCGGGTCATTGGCGATCCCAAGCCGGTCAAGCCGGCGGAGCCCAGCGCACAGGCTGCGCCGGGCTGGACGCCACGCATCGGCACGGCGCTCACGATCGCTCTGGGCGATTCGCTGCGCGTTCGCGGCGGGGGCGTTGAGGCGCGACTGGGTGGTGAGCTGACGCTGTCCGGCATGTTGCCCGCAGCCCCGCGGGTACGCGGTCTGGTGGATGTCCGCGACGGTACCTTCAGCGCCTACGGCAGACGGTTGGAGATCACGCGGGGGCTGATTCGGTTTTCTGGTGAATTGGACAATCCCGCGCTCGACATCGTTGCGATGCGGCGCGATCAACAGGTCGAGGCGGGGGTCGCAGTCACCGGGTCGGCTCAGTCACCGCGCATCCGACTGGTATCCGAACCCGATCTGCCCGACGCGCAGAAGCTTGCCTGGCTGGTGCTGGGAACAGGTCTCGATGATGTGTCGAACGCGGGACAGGCCCGCGCGCTGAGCGAAGCGGCGCTGGCGCTCCTGGGGCGAAGCGATGAAGGCCTGATTGCGGGTCTTACCCAGCGGCTGGGCATTGATGCCGTGTCGGTGGGCGCGTCGGGCGCCGGTGCGCGTGACCGCGTGGCCACTGCGCGGCTGGCGCCGCCCGTGGCAGGCGGCAGTTCGGCCGCTGGCGCATCGGGCTCGGCAGCGGCCGCGAGCGCCCGCCAGGAAGTGGTCACGGTCAGCAAACGCCTCAGTTCTCGTCTGACGCTCAGCTATGAGCGCGGGCTCTCGGGGCTTTGGAACCTCGTCCGGCTGCAATACGACATCACAAATCGCCTGTCGCTACGCGCGCAGAGCGGCAGCGAGAACGCGCTGGATTTACTGTATTTCTGGTGGTTTGACTGAGGGGCTCAGCGGGGCGCAAACCTACCCGCCAGCAGGCTGACAATCTGGTCAACGCTCTGGTCAATGTCGATATCCATCACCGCGTCGGTGGGGGGTTCGAGCGCCTCAAACTGTGACTGAAGCAGCGACGCTGGCATGTACTGGTGGTTGCGCAGCGCGAGCCGCGCCGCGATGGTTTCGGCGCTGCCGCGCAAATGCACGATCGCAAGACTCGGCAGGCGATCGGCAAGGCGGTCTCGATACCGCGCACGCAAGGCCGAGCAGGCAAGCACGACCGATTCATTGCGCGCGGCGCTATGTCGCAGCAGCGCATTGAGCCGATCCAACCACGGGCCGCGGTCGTGATCATCGAGCGGACTGCCTGCGCGCATCTTCGCGATATTGGCTGCGGGGTGATACTGGTCGGCATCGACGAACCTGCAGGCCAGTTCGGTTGCAAGACGGCTGCCGACGCTGGTTTTGCCGCATCCCGATACACCCATGATCAGAATCAGACGCGGTGTGCCATGCGGGCTGGGGTCGGGTTGGTGCGCGGGATGCTGTGGCTTGCTCATGAGTCGCTCTGGCGCACGGCATGGCCGCCAAATCCACGCCGCATCATGGCGAGCAGCCGATTCGCCGGGTCTGCGTGACCTTGCGAATCAAAGCGCGCAAACAGCGCAGCCGCGATCACCGGTACGGGCGTGCCCTGGCGGATGGCTTCATCGACGGTCCAGCGCCCCTCGCCCGAGTCGGCAACAAAGGGCGCCACCTCGGCGAGCGCGCCCGGATCGCGAAGGGCATCCGCCGTGAGGTCAAGCAGCCATGAGCGGATCACGCTGCCCCGCCGCCAGGCCTGCGCAAGCGCGGCCTGATCGCGGATCAGGTCGGGCCGCCCATCGAGCAGTGCGAAGCCTTCGGCAAGTGCCTGCATCATCCCGTATTCAATACCGTTGTGAACCATTTTGGCGAAGTGTCCTGCGCCGATGTCGCCACAGTGCGCCCAGCCGGCGCCCGATTCTGGCGCGAGTGCGCGGATGATCAATTCAAGCAGCGCCACCGATTCGGACTGACCGCCCACCATCAGGCAATAGCCGTTGGCGAGCCCGTGCACACCACCCGAGACGCCACAGTCAACAAACTGGATGCCGTGCTCGGCCAGCTGGGTCGCGTGACGCTGCGAGTCGAGGTAATTCGCGTTGCCGCCGTCCACCACCAGATCGCCCGGCGCGAGATGGGCGATGGCTTGCCCGAGCACTGATTCCGTGGCCTCGCCGGCTGGCAACATCAGCCAGACCACGCGCGGCGATGGCAGCGCTGCAAGGGCCGCTGCGAGGCTGAGATGGGTAACAACACCAGGCTCTTGCTCGAGCGCTGCCCGGGCGGTCGAATCGCCATCAAAACCGTGCACCGTCACGCCGTGGCGGGCGAGTCGCCGGCTCATGTTGGCCCCCATGCGGCCAAGGCCGATCATGGCAAGGCTCTGGGCAGAAACGGATTGGCGGTTCATCTGGACTCCGGCAAACGGGAACGGCGCAGAGCATACCGTGCGCGGACGCGGGCCACGCCTGTGCGTCGCTAAAGCGAATCCCGGACGCATTGCGCGACCTGCTCAACGCAGTCGTGCGACAGGCAGTCGATGACCATGCGATCCGGATCCGAGCGAAGCCAGGTCAGCTGGCGCTTGGCGAGTTGCCGCGTGGCGGCCGTACCAAGCGCCACCAGGGATTCAAGCGACGTGGGCGCATCCAGCCAGGCCCACACCTGCCGGTAGCCCACGCTTCGCATCGAGGGCAGTTCCGGATGCAGCGTGGGGCGATTCCGAAGCTGTCGAACTTCGTCAATCAGGCCACGCTCAAGCATCAACCTGAAGCGCGACTCGATCCGCGCATGAAGCACTGACCGGTCTGAGGGCTCGAGAGCGATTCGCAGGCAGTCAAAGGCAGGCGTCGCGCTGTCGCGAGGGTCGGCAATCCACTTTGACAGCGGCTTACCGGTCAGCGCGTGAACTTCGAGTGCGCGCTGGATCCGTTGCGAGTCGTTGGGCGCGAGTCTGGCGGCGGTATCGGGATCGATGACGGCGAGCTGCGCGTGAAGCGCGGGCCAGCCCGATTCAGCTGCCTGCCGGTCTAGCGCAGCGCGCAGCGCGCTGTCAGCCGGCGGCAGGTCATGCAGGCCCTGTCTCAAGGCCTTGGCGTACAGCATGGTGCCACCCACCAGCAGCGGCAGTCTGCCGCGCGACAGAATGGCGTCGATCAGCGGTCGCGTGTCGGCTGCGAAGCGTGCGGCTGAATAGACCTCCTCGGGATCAAGGATGTCGATCAGATGATGCGGCACCTGGCGGCGCTCTTGCGCACCGGGCTTGGCGGTGCCGATGTCGAGCAATCGATACACCTGCGCTGAATCAACGCTGATGATTTCGATCGGGAAACGCTCGGCAAGCGCCATGGCCACAGCGCTTTTTCCGGAGGCCGTGGGGCCCAGCAGCATGATGGGTTTCATGTCGATGCCCTGGGGCCGTGAATGCCGGGAAGCAGCATGGCGCCTGCCAGCGCGGAGCAGCCGCTTGCAGCAACTGCGACCGCAAGCGGCACCATCGTGCCGTTGAAGCTTGCGCCCAGGGCGAGTCCCAGCAGCACCGCGACCACATACATCAGAAAGCCACCCAAGGCTGCAGCGGCGCCCGCCTGACGCGGAAACGGACCGATGGCGCCCATCTGCGAGCTGGGCTGCAGGAGCCCATGTGCGAGCAACACAAAGAACATTGGAAGCGTGAGCGACCAGACCGATTCGAGGCCGGCCAGCGCGAGGCCAAGCAATACGAGCCCCGCCGCTGCCTGCAACATGGCACCGCGGCGAATCGTGCCGGCGATTCCCCAGCGCGGCAGTCCGCGACGACCAATCGCCGCGCCCACGACAAAGCCGACGACCACGCAGCCAAACAGCAGCCCGAATTGTCGAGGGGAAATGTCCAGCACCTCGATCGCAACAAAGGGGGATCCTGCGATGAAGCTGAAGAGCGCACAAAACGTGGCTGTTGCGAAGAAGGTGTAGGTAAAAAAGATGCGTGACCGGATGATGTGCAGATAGGTGCTCAGCAGCTCGCGGGGCTGGGTTGCGCCAGGGTTTCGGTGCTGGTTGGTTTCCGGAAGACGGCGAAGCGCGCTCCAGAGCATGATCACGCCCACCAGGGCAATCGCGAAGAGATTCGCGCGCCAGCCCCATCGCTCCTGTAACCAGCCGCCGATGAAGGGGCCGACGATCGGGGCCACCGCCATCCAGGCCAGGGCTCGCGACATGACCTGCGCGGCCTGCTCCGGGCCATGGCAATCACGAACGATGGCCCGCGCGCTGATCACGGTGCAACAGGTGCCGATCGCCTGAACCAGACGTGCGACCAGCAGCACTGAAAGCGAGGGTGCGGAGGCGCCGACCAGCGATGCCCCCACGTACAGGCCGCAGCCTGCGAGTGCGATCGGTCGGCGACCGAAGCGGTCAGCAAGCGGGCCGACCAGCAGTTGTGACAGCGCAAAGCCGGCAAAGAAAACCGAGAGCGTGAGTTGCGCGCCAGGCACGCCCACCGCGAACGCCTCGCCGATGGCCGGTAGCGAAGCCAGGTAAACATCGCTGGCGATGGGCTGCAGCGCCATGAAGCCGATGACCAGCGGCAGCAACCTTGCTGCGGGATCGTCTCGGGCGGGGTCCACTGACTGGTTTGGCTGAGGCTCAGGCGTCACGGAATAGTTGCAACCTTGGTGGCCAGATCGGATCGGCCTCAGCGCCCGCGCTGAAACCAGGTGTCCAGCTCATCAACGCTCAGCTGGACCCAGGTGGGACGCCCGTGGTTGCACTGATCAGCCCCGGGTGTCAGTTCCATTTCCCGCAGCAGCGCATTCATTTCGGCCACCGACAGCATCCGGTTGGCGCGGACCGAGGCGCGGCAGGCCATGGCGGCGAGCACCGCATCGCGCCGCTCGGTGAGCACGCGACTCGCGCCGTGCTCCTGGAGCTCGGCGATGACTTCACGCGCCAGTGCCGCCACATCGCCCTGAGCCAGGAGCGCGGGCACTTCGCGCACCGCAATCGAGGTGGGCGACAGGACGCTCAGATCAAGTCCCAGCGATGCGAGCGTCTGCTGCTCGGCGTCCACCGTGGCCACCTCAAGTGGCTCGGCGCGAAACGTTGCTGGAATAAGGAGCGGCTGGCGCGCGATGCCCTGCCCGGCGAGTCCGCGCTTCAAACGCTCGTACACAATTCGCTCGTGAGCGGCATGCATGTCGACGATCACCAGGCCCTGGGCGTTCTGCGCGAGGATGTACAGGCCATGCAGCTGGGCCAGCGCGAAACCGAGTTTGGGAACCGCGTCCGGCTGCGTCCGGCTGGGCGGGTTGTCAGCCACCGGGGGCGGCAAGGGCATTCGGAGCGGCTGCGGTTCGGGTGCAAAGAAGCTCAGGATCTGCGCCTGGGTGCCGCTTGCGCGAGGCAACTCCCGGCGTGCGCCCTGCAGCCAGCCGGCAGGGCTTGATTCGGCAACGATGCGTGCTGGGGGCTCTCCGGGTTCCGGTACCGCGCCCTGCGCGGCCAGCCCGCCCCGCAGGCTTTGTTCGATGGCGTGAAAAACAAACGAGCGCAATGCGGCGATTTCACGAAAACGCACTTCAGTTTTGGCCGGATGCACATTGACATCGACCTGGGCGGGATCAACCGACAGGAACAGCACATAGGCGGGATGGCGGTCCCCGTGCAGCATGTCGGCATAGGCCTGGCGGATGGCGAATCCCAGGGTACGGTCGCGAACGAACCGACCGTTCACATACAGAAACTGTCGGTCTGCGCGCGCCCTGCTCACCGTGGGTAAGCCCAGCAGGCCATGACATCGGACGGGTCCGGCCGAGACGTCAAGGATTCGGTGAGCGGGCCGATAGTCGTCGCCCAGACCGTCGAGCGCGCGCTGGGGCCAATCGGCCGCCGCAAACTCCAGCACCGACCGGCCGCCGCTGGTGGCGCTGAACGCAACCTGCGGGTGAGCAAGCGCGATGCGGCGCAGCGTGTCGATGCAGTGGGCGGTCTCGGTGGCCGCATTTTTCAGAAACTTGCGGCGTGCAGGCGTTTCCGAATACAGGTCGATGACCTCGACGCTGGTTCCGGGCAGCCCCCGGGCTGGCTCCACCCGTTGGGTGGCTGAGTCGATGACGCTTGCCTGCGCGGCATTGACCGTTCGGCTGGTGATGCGCGTTCGCGCCACCGATGCGATGGATGCAAGCGCCTCGCCGCGAAAGCCAAGCGACATCACCTGCTCGAGATCATGGAGCGAGGCGATCTTGCTGGTGGCATGCCGGGTGAGCGCGAGCGCGAGCTGGTCAGGTTCGATACCGCGGCCGTTGTCGGTGACCAGGATCCGCCCGATTCCGCCTTCTTCGATGCGCAGCTCGATTCGGTTGGCGCCGGCATCAAGCGCGTTCTCGAGCAGTTCCTTGACCACTGACGCGGGGCGCTCGACGACCTCGCCCGCGGCGATCTGGCTGATCAGCGCATCGGGCAACAGGGCGATCGGCCGGGTGGTCGATGAAGGTTTCACCCCATGATTCTATCGGGTCAGGCCCGTCGTGCCGTCGTAACCGACCTGTATCATCGGCGGATGGACTTCGCACAACTCATCGATATTTTCCTGCACCTCGACAAGCATCTGGCCGCGATGGTGCAGCAGTGGGGCCCGTGGATTTACGCGGTGCTTTTTTTAATCATCTTCGTGGAAACCGGTCTGGTCGTGATGCCGTTTCTGCCTGGTGATTCGCTGTTGTTTGTCTGTGGCGCCATCGCTGCGGTGGGCGGCATGGATATCGGGCTGCTGATGGCGCTGCTGATCACGGCGGCGATTGCCGGCGATGCGGTCAACTACACGATCGGACGGGCCGTCGGGCCCCGTGTGTTTGGGTGGCAGAAATCGCGCTGGTTCAATCGCGATGCATTCGATCGCACCCACGCGTTTTATGAGCGGTACGGCGGAATGACCATCATCATTGGCCGCTTTTTGCCCTTTGTTCGCACCTTCGCGCCGTTTGTTGCGGGCGTTGCCGAGATGACGCGATCAAAGTTCACGCTGTTCAACATCATCGGCGCACTCATCTGGGTGATCAGCCTGTGCGGGCTTGGCTATGTGTTTGGCAACACGCCCTGGGTCAAGGAGCACTTTGAATGGGTCACGCTCGGAATGATCATCATCCCGGGGCTGCCTGCGCTTTTTGAGGTCATTCGTCAGTTCGCGGGCTGGCTTCGCCGCCGGCGCACCGTTACGCCGCAGGCGAGCGTGGCGCAGCCGCGTGACGGATCAGGTATGAGCGAACGCCGCTGAAGATTGCTTCCGCGAGCTGCTGCTGGTGCTGCGGATCGGCCAGCCGTCGCTCCTCATCAGGATTGCTGATAAACGCGGTCTCCACCAGGATCGACGGAATGTCGGGTGCTTTCAGGACCGCAAATGCGGCTTGTTCCGCCTCGCGCTTATGAAGCCGGCCCACGCCTTCAAGCTGATGCAGCACTTCGGCCGCAAGTTTGGCCGAATCGCGGATCTGCGCGCTGGTTGACAGATCCAGCAGCACCCGGCGCAGTTCCCGATCACGGGTGGCCAGGTTGACCCCGCCAATCTGGTCTGCGCCGTTTTCCTTCTCGGCGAGCCACCGCGCCGAGCTGCTGCTCGCGCCGCGTTCCGAGAGCATGTACACCGAGGCGCCCCGCGCATGCGGTTCGATGTAGGCATCAGCATGAATGGAGATGAATAGATCGGCGCGGGCGCGGCGGGCCCGCATGACGCGCTGCGCCAGCGGCACGAAATAGTCGCCGGTTCGCGTCATCACGCTGCGCATGCCGGTCTCCGAATTGATCAGTGCATGCAGGCGATGGGCGATCGACAGCACCACATCCTTTTCGCGGGTTCCGCCTGGCCCGATCGCACCCGGGTCCTCGCCGCCGTGGCCAGCATCGACCGCAATCGTGAAAACGCCGGGCGGTGCCGACTGACGCGGTGGGTTCCGGGGCGATTGCGCACGGCCACCTTGAGGTTCACGTTGGGTGGCGCTGCCGCCCCTCGGCTCGCGAATCAGGTCGTTCAGCGGGTCAGCCGCCGGGCGATCTGCGGGCGGCCGCCTTCGATCGCCGAGCAGCTCTCGCAACGGGTCATGACGCGCCGCAGGGTAGAGATCGATGACCAGCCGGTGTCGGTATGTGGCCACCGGGGGCAGCATGAACACGTCGGGTGTGACACCGGTTTTCAGGTCGAGCTCGAGCCGAACCGTGCGCGCCTTCAGCAGGCTGAATCGCGCTGCGGAGATCACTGGGTCAGCCGGATTAACCCTTGGCAGCATCGAGGCCAGCCGCTCGGGGGATGCGGTCACTCCCTCCATGTCGATGATCAGGCGGGGCGGGGTCGTCTGAAGCCGCTGCGTGGCCTTCAGCGGGGATTCGAGCTCGAACGCAATCCGGGTGTAGTCCGGAGACGGCCACACCCGCATCGCGAGCACGCTGGCGGCATGGGCAAAACCGAGGTCAAGCGCCAGCTGACCGCTGGCAATCAGGGCGCTGCGCAGCCCGAGTGAGGCGATGGCACCGTGGCGCAGAATCCGGCGCCGAGGACTGCGCTCAGGCATGCCAGCCCCTGCTCGCTGTGCGCGGTGATGGACAGTCTTCGCGCGTTCTCATCGAGTTGCGGATCGATGGCAAGCGACAGATGCAGGTCGGGCGCGGGCAATCCGCCACCTGCCTGCTCCGGCCACTCGACCACCACCACTGCGCGTCCATCAAACGATTCCTCAAAACCCGCATCACGCCAAGCCCCTGGATGGGCCAACCTATAAAAATCATAATGATGGAGTTCAAACCTCGAGAGATTATAAGGTTCGATCAGCGCAAAAGTGGGACTGGCAACGCGCCCCCGGTGGCCGAGCGCACGCAACAACTCGCGCACCAGTGCGGTCTTGCCCGAGCCGAGATCGCCAATGAGGTAAAGACGAAAGCTTGGCACGAGGCAGCGTGCGATGACCTCGGCGAGCGCGCGCGTCGCATCCAGGCCATTCAGCACGCCTTGGGCGGGGGACAACCGTGGCGAAGAAGAGACCATGTTGCGGGGATGGGGGAAGCTCATTCTCAGGCGACTGCCCGCGACTCTACCCGAGCCTCCTAGAATGACTGAATGAGCGGATCAGAGATCGATCAGACGCAAGCGGCGGCGCATCGCCTGCCGACGTTGCCCGACCTGCAAGCCTGGGCACAGGCGCTGGGCTTTTCGTCGCTGGGGGTGGCGGCGCTTGAGCACCCGGAGGCCGTCCGCGGGGGGCTTCGGGCCTGGCTTGATGCGGGCATGCACGGCGAAATGACCTATATGGCGCGTCATGAGGCGCTTCGCGGCCACCCCGACCGGCTGATGCCGGGTGCGCTCAGTGCGCTGATGGTCACGATCGACTACACGCCGGCCGAACCTGACTGGCGCGCCAAAGCGTGGTCAACGCTTGCCGACGGACAGCGCGCCTTCATCGCCCGATATGCGCTGGGGCGTGACTATCACAAAGTGGTGCGACAGCGTCTGCAAAGTCTTGCCGACCGCATCGTTGAGGCAATCGGTCCGTTTGGCTATCGCGCCTTCTGCGACTCGGCCCCGGTGCTTGAGGTTGAACTGGCCACCCGTGCGGGCCTGGGCTGGCGGGGCAAGCACACGCTCCTCATCAACCGGCAGCGCGGATCGATGCGCTTCATTGGCACGCTCTACACCGACCTGCCGCTCGCCGAGGGCAAGCCCGAGACCGATCGTTGCGGCAGCTGCGAGCGGTGCATCGATATCTGTCCAACCGGGGCGATCGTGGCCCCGTATCGGCTCGACGCGAGACGCTGCATTGCTTATCTGACGATTGAGCATCCTGGCGCAATTCCGGGGGATCTGCGCCCCCTGATCGGTAATCGCGTGTTTGGCTGCGATGACTGTCAGCTGGTCTGCCCATGGAATCGATTTGCCGAGCCCGCGGTGGTTGCTGATTTCCTGCCGCGCCATCGGCTCGACTGTGCCTCGCTTGTCGAGCTGTTTGCCTGGGATGCCGCCACGTTTGATGCTCGTACCGCGGGCAGCCCGATTCGTCGGATTGGCCACGAGCGGTGGTTACGCAATCTGGCGGTTGCGATCGGAAATGCGAACCCACGCTCCGATGAAGAGCAGCGGGTGCTTCGGCAGGCGCTCTGCGCTCGGGCTGACCATCCGTCAGCGCTGGTACGTGAGCATGTTCAGTGGGCGCTGGATCAGCTTGCGCGCAGGGCGGCCGATTCAGACGAGCGCGATCCAGAAGGGCAAGGCCAACGCCGATGCGATCAGCGTGAGGCTGACCAGCATGGCGACGAAGGCGCCATCGCCCCCCATCCGGCTGGCAAGAATGTACGCGGCGGGCGCGGTCGGTAGCGCTGCGTAGGCGACTGCGATCTGCGCCGGCACTGGCGCAAGTTCCAGCACCCGCGTAAGCATCAGTGCGACAAGTGGCATGGCGGCGAGCTTGACCGCGACAAACCACGCCGCAAGCTTCAAGGTGTGGGCGCGTGCAACGGCGTCGGTGGCCGCGAAGGCGCCCAGCTTCAGGCCGGCGCCGGCACTTAGCAGTCCAAGCACGAGCGACGCCGAACCGAGTCGCCTCAGCGTGGTGTCGGCAAGCTCGGGCAGGCGCAGCCCCAGCAGGTTCGCGATCAATCCAGCCACTGTGGCAAGCAGAAGCGGATTGCGTGCGAGCTCGCGAATGACGCCAGCGCCTGCGTTGCGTGCAAGTGGCCACACGGCGGCCACGTTGATCGGCGGCACGGCGATACCGATGATGACGGCCGCGAGCGATACGCCAGCCTCGCCGGCAAGCCGATAGGACAGCGCCAGAAACACATACGAGTTGAAACGAAAGGCGCATTGCACGCCCGAGGCGAACGCGCGTTCGTCGGGCTTCAGGAGCGGTCGGGCAGAATAGCCAAGCAAAATGCCCGCGCCAACCGCCGCCAGCACCACCGCGAGCGTGGGCCCGGCCTCGGCGGCATTGATGGGTGACCGTGAAACAGTTGAAAACAGCAGTGCCGGAAACAGCACGAAATAGGTAAGCTTTTCCAGGACCGGCCAGAAAGCCTGATCGCGAAAGAAGCTTCGGTTAAGCGCGAATCCGATCGCAATCAGCGTCAGATCCGGCATTAGCAGCCAGACGGTATTCATGATGAGTGATAGCGGCAACAGTGTATTGGAGCGCAGCACCCAGGCCATCGAAGGCTTCTGTGATGCAACGGGTCTGGAAGACGGGCTGTCCCGCAATACGCTGGAGGCCTATCGGCGCGATCTTCGCATGCTCGCATCCTGGCTCGCTGCCACCCGCACCGTTGAGCTCCAGAGCGCCACCGAGGCCGATCTGCGCGCCTATGTCGCTGCCCGGCATCCTGGCTCGCGACCATCGAGCGGCAATCGCAGGCTGTCGGTATTTCGCAGGTTTTATCGACATCTGATGCGCGAGGGGCGGCGCCCGGACGATCCCACGGTGCGGCTTCGAACGGCGCGGCAGCCGCAACGGTTTCCATCAACCTTGTCATTTGCTCAGGTTGAGGCGCTGCTGGCTGCGCCAGACGTGGCCACACCGCTTGGGCTGCGTGATCGGGCGATGCTCGAGACGCTGTATGCCACCGGACTCAGGGTGTCGGAGCTCGTCACGCTGCCCTCCCTGGGCGTGTCGCTAGAGCAGGGGGTGTTGCGCGTGATCGGCAAGGGCAACAAGGAGCGCCTGGTGCCGCTCGGTGAGCATGCCTGCCATTGGCTCGCCCGTTGGATCGCTGAAGCAAGACGAGATCTCCTTGGTGAGCGTGCGTCCGAGGCGATGTTCATCACTCAGCGCGGCTCGGCGATGACCCGGCAGATGTTCTGGACACTGATTCGCCGCTACGCGGTGGTGGCCGGTATCCGTTCGCCGTTGTCGCCTCATACGCTCAGGCATGCGTTCGCCACGCATCTGCTTCAGCACGGCGCAGACCTTCGTGTGGTGCAGATGCTGTTGGGCCATGCCGACATCTCGACCACGCAGATTTACACGCACGTTGCGCGCGAACGGCTGAAGGCGCTGCATGCGCAACATCACCCGAGGGGATGAGTCGGCCGAGGCCCGACTCGTGTCATCGAATCGGGCATACTTGCGCGCCAGTCGCCGGGCTGAATGCGCCCGCGCGAAACGAGGGAGGGCAAGCACATGCGCATCGCGATTGTAGGACTGGGGGCCGTTGGCGGTCTGACCGCTGCGATGATGGTGCGCGCCGGGTTGCCTGTCTGCGCGCTGGCCCGGGGTGCGACGCTCGAAGCGGTGCGTCGCAATGGGTTGCAGCTGATTGAGCCCGGGTCCGATCATCCCGCCAGTTTTCCGATTGAAGCGAGCGACGATCCACGCGCGCTGGGCCCGGTGGACCTGATCGTGCTGTCGGTCAAGGCCCCGGCATTGCCCCAGGTGGCCGAGTCGGTGGCGGCGCTGATGGGCCCTGACACTGCAATTCTGGCGGCGATGAATGGCGTGCCCTGGTGGTTCTTTCACGGCCTGGATGCTTCGCTTGCCGCGCGCCGCTGGCAGTCCATTGACCCCGATGGCAGGCTCGCCGAGCGAATGCCCGCGAGCCGGGTGATCGGCTCGGTGCTTCATCTTGGCGCGAGCACGCCGGCGCCGGGCGTTGTGCGGTGCGCAACACCGGCACGAATCATCATCGGCGAGCCAAACGGCAAACCAAGCCCGCGTTGCGATGCGGCGGTGGCCGCTTTCAAACGCGCAGGGTTCGATGTCGAGCATTCATTGCGCATTCAGCACGAGGTCTGGTTCAAGCTCTGGGGCAACATGACCATGAATCCGGTTTCCGCACTCACGGGCGCCACCGCGGACCGTGTGCTGGATGATCCGCTGGTCAGGGGCTTTCAAAGCCGCGCGATGTCGGAGGCGTCGGAGATCGGCGCCCGCATCGGATTGCCGATCAGTACCACGCCCGAGGAGCGTCACCAGGTGACGCGGCGTATTGGCGCGTTCAAGACCTCCATGCTGCAGGACGTCGAGGCGGGACGCCCGATCGAACTTGACGCGCTGGTTGGCGCGGTCCAGGAAATCGGCCAGGTGGTCGGCGTCGAAACCCCGTTTGTCGATGCGCTTTTGGGGCTGACCCGGCTGTTTGCGCGAACCCGCGGCCTGTACCCCCAGTAGCGCGCGCCAAGCCATGAGCGACAAGGCCCGCCATGTTTCCGAGACACCTGCGACGCGATTTCTGCGCGAGCGCGCCATTGCGTTCGGTGAGCACCCGTACGAATACGTTGAACATGGAGGCACCGCCGAGTCGGCGCGCCAGCTTGGCGTTGATGAACACCAGGTGTTCAAGACGCTGATCATGCAGGACGAACGCGCCCGCCCCCTGGTGGTACTGATGCATGGCGATCGCAAGGTGTCCACCAAGGCGCTCGCGCGTCAGATCGGGGTGAAGGCGGTTGAACCCTGTGCGCCCGAGGTGGCCAATCGGCACACGGGCTACCTGGTGGGCGGCACCTCGCCATTCGGTTTGCGAAAGCCGCTTCCGGTGTATCACGAGGCGGGCATGGAGGTTTTCGATCGGGTGTATCTCAACGGTGGCCGGCGCGGCTACCTGGTCTCGCTCGCACCGGCGCAGATCGTGTTGCTGCTGAAATCAACACCCGTGCAGTGCGCGCTCGACAAATGAGCGCCGCCGCGATGCTGATGTCGCTCTCGATTCCGGAGATTCTTCGATGACACCACAGATCGCGGCGCTGCTGCTCGCCTATCTGATCGGCTCAGTGTCGTTCGCGGTGGTGGTCAGTCGCCTGATGGGGCTGGCCGACCCGCGCACCTATGGCTCGGGCAACCCCGGTGCCACCAATGTGCTGCGAACCGGAAACCGCAAGGCGGCGCTGCTCACGCTTCTTGGCGATGCACTGAAAGGCGTCGCGGCGGTGTTGCTTGTGCGAGGCCTTGCGCCGGGCTGGGGGCTTACCGAAACCACCGTGATGCTGGCCGGATTGCTGGCATTTATCGGCCATCTGTATCCGGTGTTTCATCGGTTCCAGGGCGGCAAGGGCGTGGCGACGGCAGCGGGCGTACTGCTTGCGGTGGATCCGCTGATTGGGCTTGGAACGCTCGCCACCTGGCTGATCATCGCTTTTTTTTTCCGCATCTCGTCGCTGGCGGCAGTGGTCGCGGCAGTCTTTGCCCCGTTCTGGCAGACCCTGCTCCACGGTGCGGATGAGCGCGCGGCAGCGGTGGCGGTCATGGGTGCCCTGCTGATCTGGCGTCATCGGGTCAATATCGGCCGTCTGTTGAAAGGCACTGAGCCACGCATTGGCGGCTCCAAGCCTAAAGCCGATCAGCCCTCGGACAACGACGCCGGGCGCTGAGTTCCGGATGGCTGTTTAAGCGAGGGGCTGGATGCGAATCGGCGTCGATCTCGGCGGCACGAAAATCGAGGCGATCGCGCTGGCCGACGACGGCAGCGAGCGTGCGCGAGAGCGAATCGCCGCCCCGCAGGGCAGCTATCGCCAAACGATTGAAGCAATCGTGGCACTCGTGCGCAAGCTGGAGGCGGCGGCAGGCGCGGCCTCGGCCGCCTCGGTTGGCATTGGCATACCCGGCGCAATGTCGCCGGCATCGGGGCTGGTGAAAAACGCCAATTCCACCTGGCTGATCGGCCATCCGCTCGGGCGTGACCTTGAAGCGGCTCTCCAGCGGCCGGTTCGAATCGAAAACGATGCGAACTGCTTCGCGGTGTCCGAGGCGAGTGACGGTTCGGCGCGCGGCGCACACGTGGTCTTTGGCGTCATTCTTGGCACCGGCGTGGGCGGCGCACTGGTGATCGACGGCCGCGCGATGACCGGTCGCATGGCAATTGCGGGCGAATGGGGCCATAACCGTTTGCCTGCCACGGATGACCCCAGGTTGACCGCGCTCGAATGGCCGGGGCCCGCCTGCTACTGTGGGCGTCGGGGCTGCATCGAAACGTTTTTGAGCGGCCCAGGGTGGCTTGCCCGTCACCATGAGGAACACCCCGGCAGTCCCCGTCTGGCGGCAACCCCGGAATTAGTGGCGGCGATGCGTCACGGCGACCCCGACGCGAGGCGCAGCTTCGAGCGTTATGTGGACCGGGCAGCGCGTGCGCTCGCCATGGTGATCAACATCGTTGATCCGGATGCAATCGTGCTGGGCGGCGGATTAAGCGCGATCCGCGAACTCTATGACCAGATCCCTGCGCGCTGGGCGCGCCATGTGTTCTCCGACCGCGTCGACACGCCACTGCTTGCGCCGCTGCACGGGGATGCATCGGGCGTGCGCGGCGCTGCATGGCTCTGGCCGGTCAGGAACCGGTGACGCGAGGCCTTGCAGGGCAAGCACCCCCGGCAGCCGGGTCATTCAAGTTCGTGTAACGGCCAACGGGGCTTGACGGTGAACCCGCATGGCACGGCAGGCAACTGCCCTAAGCGGGCCAGCGCCTGAAGACGCAGGGCTCCTGCAAAAGCGATCATGGCGCCGTTATCGGTGCACAGGGCGGGCGGCGGGAACCACACCCCAAAACCTTCGCGCTGCGCTGCCTGCCCCAGTCGCTCGCGCAACTGGCGGTTGGCGCTCACCCCACCGGCCACCACCAACCTGCGGTGGCCCGAATCGTGCAAGGCGCGCACCGCCTTGACTGCCAGCACCTCGGTGATGGCGCTTTCAACCTCCAACGCGAGCGATGCGCGGTCGGATTCACTGCCAATGCCGCGCGCGACCTGGGTTCGAACCGCCGTTTTCAGGCCGCTGAAGCTGAAGTCGAGCCCTGGGTCATTGAGCATGGGCCGCGGCAGTCGAAACCGCGCTGGTGTGCCCTGGGCGGCGAGTCGCGACAGCGCTGGCCCGCCTGGATAGCCCAGGCCCAGCAGCTTTGCGCTCTTGTCGAAGGCTTCCCCTGCCGCATCGTCCAGCGTGTCGCCCAGCAGCCGATAGCGCCCCAGACCCTCGACGGCCAGCAGCTGGGTGTGCCCCCCCGAGACCAGCAGCGCGGTGAAGGGCATCGGCGGCGGATCATCGGCCAGCAGCGGCGACAGCAGGTGCCCCTCCAGGTGATGGACGCCGATTCCCGGACGACCCAGTGCCCAGGCGAGGCTTGCACCGACCGCCGCACCCACCAGCAGCGCGCCCGCGAGGCCGGGGCCTTCGGTCCAGGCGATGCCATCGAGATCGGCAATCGTGAGCCCGCTGTCGGCCAGAGCCTGACGCGCCAGCGGAACGACTCGGCGCACATGGTCTCGCGACGCGAGTTCGGGCACGACGCCGCCGTAGCGCTCATGCATGTCGACCTGAGAATGCAGCGCCTGCCCCAGCAAACCCCGCTCGGTACAGTAGACCGCGAGACCGGTTTCGTCGCAGGAGCTTTCGATGCCAAGTATTCGCATCGGCGTAGTATTGCATGGTGACTTCAGCGCTCCTGTATGACCTGGCCGTGATCGGCGGCGGTGCGGCCGGCATGATGTGCGCGGCAGTGGCCGGCCAGCGCGGCCGACGCGTGCTGCTTCTCGACCACAGCGACCGGCGCGCAGAAAAGATCCGCATCTCGGGTGGCGGACGCTGCAACTTCACCAATCTGGAAGGCGATCGGCTCGACCGGTTCACGGGCGCCGACCCGCGTTTCGCGCGTTTTGCGCTGCGCGCGTACCCGCCGTCACGCTTCATCGATCTGGTCAGGGCGCACCGGATCGCCTATCACGAGAAGCACAAGGGGCAGCTGTTTTGCGATGACTCGGCCGAGCGAATCATCGAGATGCTGTCGGCCGAGTGCGCAGCCGGATCTGTCGATGAGCAACGTCCGTGCGGGCTCATTGCGCTGCACCACCGGCCCGCCGATGCGTCTGGCGCCAGGTTTGAACTCGATACCGATCGGGGCCGGTTCTGCGCGCGAGCGGTGGCCGTTGCAACCGGCGGGCTGTCCATTCCCAAGATTGGCGCCACCGATCTGGGATACCGCATTGCCCGCCAGTTCGGGCATCGCATCGTCGAACCGCGCCCCGCGCTCGTGCCGCTTACCTTCGATCCGACCGCCTGGTCCGACTTTGTTGCGCTGGCCGGGGTGTCGCTGCCGGTCAGGATCCGGGCCTGTGACTCGCCTGTATTCGACGAAGACCTTCTGTTCACGCATCGCGGCCTGTCTGGCCCTGCGGTGCTGCAGGTGTCCAGTTTCTGGCGACCCAGGGGGGCGATCGAGATCGATCTGCTTGGGGGCGATGAGCCCAACCGATGGCTGGCCGACGAGCGCGAGCGCTCGGGTCGGTTGCCGCTTGCAAGCGTGCTCGCCCATCGTTTGCCCAGGCGCCTGGCTGCGCTCTGGAGCGAGCGCATGCTGGGCAAGGCGGCTGCGCATCGCAAACTGGCCGAGCTTGGGCGGCGCGAACTCGCGACTGCCGCCCTCCAACTGTCGGGCTGGACCCTCCAGCCGACCGGTACCGAGGGCTATCGCAAGGCCGAGGTCACCTCGGGCGGGGTGTCAACCGATGAGGTGGATCCGCGCACGCTTGAGTCGCGGCGGGTGCCCGGGCTGCACTTCATCGGTGAGGTGCTCGATGTCACCGGCTGGCTCGGTGGCTACAACTTTCAGTGGGCCTGGGCGTCGGGTTACGCGGCCGGCCAGTCCATTGCCCGCTGATCATCCTGTGGGCGTCTCAGTCTGGCTTTTTGACTGGGATAATCGAATCTGTGTATAGTTTCAGGTTCGATTGAAAGGGGGTGATTTTCAATGCCGACCATCCGGGTTAAGGAAAACGAGCCGTTCGATGTGGCGCTACGTCGCTTTAAGCGAACGATCGAGAAAGCCGGAATCATTACCGAGCTTCGCGCTCGCGAGTTCTATGAGAAGCCCACCTCCGAGCGTAAGCGCAAGAAGGCGGCTGCGGTAAAGCGCCATTACAAGCGCATTCGCAGCCAGATGCTGCCCAAGAAACTCTACTGAGCGGTGTTGATGGGGCTGTTTGCAACCGCTAGCGACAAGTTTCACTAGCGGTTGTATCGCTATTTTTGCTGGCTGCAGAAGTCACGATGAGCCTGAAAGATCGAATCACTGAAGACATGAAATCGGCTATGCGGGCACGCGCGGCCGACCGCCTGTCTGCGCTGCGAATGCTGCTCGCCGCCATCAAACAGCGTGAGGTTGACGAGCGCATTACGCTTGATGATGCTCAGATCGCCTCGGTCGTTGAAAAGCTTGCCAAGCAGCGTCGTGACTCCATCACCCAGTTCGAGGCGGGTGGCAGACAGGATCTTGCCGACCGCGAAAAATTCGAACTGACCGTCCTTCTTGGCTATCTCCCCGAGCAGGCGGACGCTTCGCAGGTCGAGGCCGCCATCGAAGCCGCCATTGCCGCTACCGGCGCAGCGGGCCCGCAAGACATGGGCAAGGTCATGACTCAGGTGCGTGCCGCACTGGCCGGGCGTGCCGATATGGCGGCAGTTTCCGCCCAGGTAAAGTCCCGGCTCGCGCGCTAATCCCCGCTCGCGCGCTAAACTTGCCGGGTGATTCCGCAGGACTTCATCCAGCAACTGCTGGCCCGCGTAGACATCGTTGATGTTGTCGGTCGCCATGTGAAGCTGCGCAGGGCGGGCGCCAACTTCCTGGGCCTGTGCCCCTTTCACGGCGAAAAGTCCCCGTCATTTACCGTCAGTCCCGCCAAACAGTTCTATCACTGCTTCGGCTGTGGCGCGCATGGCTCTGCGATTGGATTTCTGATGGAGCATGCGGGTCTGGGCTATGTTGACGCGATCCGCGACCTGGCCCGCGAGGCCGGCCTCACCGTGCCGGAGTCGCGACCACTCGACCCTGCGGCGGCTGCGGCGGCCGCATCGGAATCGCAGAGCCTGCTTGCCGTCCTCGACACCGCAGCCAGACACTTCCGTACCCGGCTGAGAGATTCGCCCAGGGCAATCGACTATCTCAAAGGGCGCGGGGTCAATGGCGAGACTGCGGCGCGCTTTGGAATCGGTTATGCGCCGGCGCAGTGGCGCGGCCTTGAAGCGGCGGTCGCCGACTACGCGGCAGAGGTACTGGCCACTGCGGGCCTGGTAATCGATGCTGCGGTTGAAGAGTCGGGCCCGGAGGCGGCTCCTGGCCGATCGCGCCGATACGATCGGTTCCGCGACCGCATCATGTTTCCCATCCGGAACGCGCGCGGTCAGGTGATCGGATTTGGCGGCCGAGTGCTCGATAGCGGCGAGCCCAAGTACATGAACTCGCCCGAGACGCCGGTGTTTTCCAAAGGACGCGAAATCTACGGCCTGTTCGAGGGCCGCGAGGCGATTCGTCGCGACGATTGCGTGGTGGTGGTCGAAGGCTATATGGATGTGGTGATGCTTGCCCAGCATGGCGTGGGCAACGCGGTGGCCACGCTCGGAACGGCGACCACGCCCGATCATGTTCGAAAGCTGGTGCGTCTTGCGGGACGCCTGGTGTTCGCGTTTGATGGTGATGCAGCGGGCCGCAAGGCAGCCTCGCGCGCGCTTTCTGTATGTTTGCCGCACACGGCCGATACGCGTCGAATTGATTTTTTATATCTGCCACCCGAGCACGATCCGGACAGTTATGTTCGCGACCATGGCGTCGAGGGCTGGCTCGACTTACTCAAGTCAACGGTGCCGTTGTCCGAGGTCCTGCTGCGCGAGTTGTCCGCACAGGTCGATCTCGGGTCATCGGAGGGCCGCGCGATGCTGCTTGCTCACGCCAAACCCCTGATGGCTGAACTGGCGGCGCCAGCGCTCAGGCTGCAGCTCATTCACAGGCTGGCGGCGCTGTCGCAGCTGTCTGCAGCCGAAGTTGAACGGTTTCTGTCGCCCGCAGCTGCTGCCCGCGGTGGTGACCGGGGTGCCGTGCGCGCATCCTCGGCAGGGCCTGAGACCCGTTCGTTCCGAGGCACAGGTCGGGACGGTCAGGCGCGCGATGCGTCCCAGGGACGCGGACGCGACTCGCGTGGCGGCGAGTCGCCTCGGCATGGGTATCGACACGACGCGCCGCGGATCCGGATTCCTGCCGCCGCCCCCGATCTGGAGGCGCGCGCCCGGTTGCTGCTGGCGCTTCACCCGGCGTTGGCAGCTTCCCTCGACGCCGGGCAGACATGGCTGCCAGCGGGGCTTGCCGACTGGATCCGCGCGATTGCAAGCCTGCCACCTGGCAGCACCTTTGCAAGTGTCTGCGAGAGCCTGCGTTCGAGCGATGCAACCGAGGTGGCGAGACTTGAGCGTGCGGGTGGCGCCGACGCGGCGGGACTTGCCGAGCTGAGTACCGACGAAGCTTCAATGGAGCTGGATGGTGCGCTGGGGCAGTTGCGCAGCCGGTGGGCAAGGCAACAGATCGATCAGCTTGTTGCAGCGGGCATCACCAGCGATGAGGCGCGCGCGCGTTACGGCGAACTCCTCAAGATGACCCGAGCAGTGGTAGACTGATCGGTTTTCTTCACGGAATTTGCGTTTGAGCCTTTAAGAGTGTTGGCTGGGTCTGCATGGGAACTTGGGAAGGATCCGGGGAAGGATCGGGGAAGGGACCCGGGCTCCCGGCTGATGGGGATCCGGGCTACCAGCTGATGGGGGATCCGGGCTACCGGATTGGCGGGCACGCACGTTTCGGACGATCGTATACAGGCTAGCGGGGAGAGTGTTGATGAGCAAGGCGAATGCGAAAAAGACGGTTGCGGCTCGAGCAGGTTCCAAGCCGTCTGCACGCGCGGCGGCGAGTGTCGGCAGGGGGCTTGGCAGCCGGTCTGCTGGCACGAAAAAGTCGGTGAGCCCTGCGGCCAGCGCGGCCTCCGCCAAGGGGGCGCGTACGGTTGCCCAGGCCGCGGTCAAATCGGCTGCGAAGGGAACGGCACGCAGCACCGCCAAACTGCCGGCACAGAAGGCCTCCGCTGCCGCATCAGCCCGTGCGCCATCCAAAGCGCCTGCCAAGGCGTCGACCAAAGCGTCGGCTAAACCCGCGGCTAAACCCGCGGCTAAACCCGCGGCTAAACCTGTGGCTAAACCTGTGGCTAAACCTGTGGCTAAACCTGTGGCCAAGCAGCCCGCCAAGCAGGTCGCCCGACCCGCCCCCAAAGCGCCGGCCAAGGCCGTGAAGCCCGCTGCATCCAAGGCGTCGCACAAGCCCGCCGCCAAGGTTGCCCCGAAGGTTGTTCCGAAGGCCGCCATCAAGGCCGCCGCCAAGGCACCGGCGAAATCAGCGGCCCCCACCTTGAAGAAGGCCGCCCCGGTTGCCGCGGCAAAGCCCGTCGCCAAGCCTGCTGCTGCGTCAGCCAAGACCGAAGCCAAATCCGCTGCAAAGCAGGCGCCGAAACCGGTCGCCAAGCCGGCACCGGCAGCCGCCTCCAAGGCAACCAGCAGCGCCGTGTCCACCAAGCCTGCGGCCGCGCCGGCAAAGCCTATTGCCACTGCCAAGCTAGGGGTTTCCGACAAGCCCGACACCCGCGCTACGGCTGCCGTGCCTGACAACCCAGCCCCGGCTAAGGCGACACCAGCGAAAGCTGCGGTGGCCAAGGCGTCCGAGGTCAAACCTGCTGGTGCCAGCACCGGCAAAGTTGCGTCGGCGAAAGCGGCTGGCGAGTCGAAGGCAGCTTTGACAACACCCGCTGCAGCCTCCGCTTCGAAGCGCGCCGCAGCAGGCGCGAAATCAACCGCATCGACCAAGTCGGCCAAGCCCGCCAAGGCAGGTTCACGCCCCGACAGCGAAGAGGAACTTGACGACAGTGCCGACACGGGCGATCAGGTTGAGTCATTCGATGATGCCGAGAGCGAAGCTGAAGCCATCCCCGAGGTTCCCGTTGCGCCAACCAAGGCGACCAGGCGCGGCAGTCGCGCAAAAGAGAAGCAGCTGCTGAAGGAACTGGGCGGCCGCTCGGGCATTACCGAAGAGCAGCGCGAGGCCACCCGCAACAACCTCAAGACGCTGATCAAGCTCGGCAAGGAACGCGGCTTCCTTACTTACGCCGAAATCAACGACCACCTGCCCGAAGATCTGGTCGAAGCCGAGGCGATCGAATCAATCGTCAGCACCTTCAACGACATGGGCATCGCGGTCTACGACCAGGCGCCCGATGCCGAAACCCTACTGATGGCTGACACCACGCCGGTGGCAAGTTCGGACGACGACGCCGAAGAAGAAGCCGAGGCGGCGCTGTCCACGGTGGACTCAGAGTTTGGCCGTACCACCGACCCTGTGCGCATGTACATGCGCGAGATGGGCTCGGTCGAACTGCTTACCCGCGAAGGCGAAATCGAAATCGCCAAGCGAATCGAAGATGGTCTCAAGCACATGATCCAGGCGATCTCTGCCTGCCCGACCACCATCAAGGAAGTGCTCGACCATGCCGAGCGCATTCGCGCCGGTACGATGCGAATTGATGAAGTTGTCGACGGCCTGATCGATCCGAACGCTGAAGAGGCTGAATTCGTCGCTGCGCCCGCTCCGGCTGAAGAGGCTGATTTTGAAGACGAAGAGGGCGACAGCGGTGGCGCCAATACCGCGCGGCTCGAAGAACTCAAGCGTGACGCGCTGGCCAAGTTCGAACTGATCAGTTCGGGTTTTGACCGGATGCGGGTGGCCTTTGAAAAAGACGGCTACCAGAGCAAGTCCTATCTGAAAGCGCAAACCGAAATTCAAGATGAGCTGATGACGATCCGCTTTACGGCAAAGATCGTTGAAAAGCTCTGCGATACGCTGCGCAGTCAGGTTGAAGAAGTGCGCAAGCTCGAGCGCTCGATCGCTGAAATCTGTGTGCGCCGGGTCGGCATGCCGCGCGAGCATTTCCTCGCATCGTTCCCGGGCAACGAAACCAATCTGAACTGGGTCAGTGGTGAACTCGCCAAGCCCGCGGCCTGGCAGCAGGTGCTCACGCGCAATGTTCCCGCGATTCAAGACCAGCAGCAGAAACTGATCGACCTGCAGGCGCGCGTCGTGTTGCCGCTGTCCGATCTCAAAGAGATCAATAAGCGCATGACCACAGGCGAAGCGCTCGCGCGCAAGGCCAAGCGCGAAATGACCGAGGCGAATCTGCGTCTGGTCATTTCAATCGCCAAGAAATACACCAACCGGGGTCTGCAATTTCTCGACCTGATCCAGGAAGGCAATATTGGCCTGATGAAAGCGGTCGATAAGTTCGAATACCGGCGCGGATACAAGTTTTCCACCTACGCCACCTGGTGGATCCGTCAGGCAATTACGCGATCCATTGCGGATCAGGCGCGAACCATCCGTATTCCGGTTCATATGATCGAAACGATCAATAAGATGAACCGGATCAGCCGACAGATTCTTCAGGAAACCGGACAGGAACCCGATCCCGCGATGCTTGCCACGCGCATGGAAATGCCTGAGGACAAAATCCGCAAGATTTTGAAAATCGCCAAAGAGCCGATTTCGATGGAAACACCGATCGGCGACGATGACGATTCTCATCTGGGTGATTTCATCGAAGACACCACGACGCTCGCGCCTGCGGACGCGGCGCTGCATGGGTCAATGCGCGATGTGGTCAAGGAGGTGCTTGATTCGCTCACGCCGCGCGAGGCCAAGGTGCTGCGCATGCGGTTTGGCATTGAAATGAGCACCGACCATACCCTTGAAGAAGTGGGCAAGCAGTTTGATGTCACACGTGAGCGCATCCGCCAGATTGAGGCAAAAGCGCTTCGTAAACTTCGCCACCCGACGCGCGCCGACAAGCTGAAGAGTTTCCTGGAAGGGCAGTAACGCTCCACTTAGCCGATGCGTTGCCGCGCATTGCCACCTGCCTGATCCGTGAAGTCCGCGAGCGGGTTCGGGGCGGGGCTTGCCGCAGCGCTCGGTGCGGTGCTGATCTGGGGATTGCAGATACCTATCGGCAAACAGGTGCTCGAGCAGGTCGATGGCTACACGCTCGGCCTACTCCGCTACGTGCTTGCCATGGTGGGGTTTGTTGCCTTCCTCGTCTGGAAGGAAGGCTGGCCCGCGGTGTCTCCTGCCGGCCACTATCGTGTGCTGTCGGTGGCTGGCGGAATTGGTATTGCCGGCTCGGTGATGCTGGTGTTCGCGGGATTGTCGCTCACACGCCCTGAGTCAGCGGCGATCATTGGCGCGCTGCAACCGGCCATCGCCGTGCTTGCGCAGTGGCTGCTGCAGCGGCGCCGCCCCGAGCGCTTCACATTGGTGTGCGTGGCGGTGGCGTTTTTCGGGGTGCTGCTGGTGGTGACTCGCGGCGGTCAGGCACTCAATGCCAACGCCAGCATCACACTTGAAGAACTGGCGGGCAATTGTCTGGTGTTTTTGGGGTCAATTGCCTGGGTCACCTACTCGCTCTCCACAGGTGCCATCTCGCACTGGTCGAGCGCCCGAATCTCTGCGTTAACCTGTCTGTTTGGCGTGGTCGCCGCGACGCCCGTCTGGTTGCTGGCCCACGGCCTGGGTGCAACCTATTTCCCGGTTGAACCCGACCGCGTTCTGATCGGGAAAATAGCGTTTCTGGCGATATTCGGTGCGCTGGTGGCGATATTTCTCTGGAATATCAGCCTGCGCCGTATTGGCACATTGAACTCAGTGCTGCTCAGCAATCTCACACCGGTGGTTGCGTTCGCGGTATTGGCCGCGCTGGGCGCGCAGTTTTCAGCAATTGAATTGGTTGGCGCGGCGCTGGTGGTGGGCGCGCTTGCCGCGAACAATCTCCACCAGCGTCGAGTGCGTGCGAGATCACTGGAGGGATAATGTTTGCGCAGTCAGTCGCCGCACGTCCCGCTCGGTCTACAATGGCGGATTCGGGCCTCTAGCTCATGTTGGTTAGAGCAGCGGACTCATAATCCGTTGGTGCCGGGTTCGACTCCCGGGGGGCCCACCAGATTGCCCAGCCAACGACCGCTGGGCAATCCAACAACCCGCGCTTCAGACCGCAGCAGGCGCCGGCGAGATTAAATACTCTTCCTTGGTGTGGTTCTGGGCCAACTTCTGTGCCAGCCACACCGGCGGACGACCACGCCCGGTCCAGGTGGCGCCGGTGTCGGGATCGCGATATTTCGGTGCGACGGTTGATGCGGCTTTCGGCGCTGCGCGACGACGTCCCTTGACGGCTGATTTTGCACGCGGTCCTGCCGCCGCAAGATCCTGAGCCGACACGCCCAGTTTCTTCATCAGCGCTTTCACGCGTTCAATCGATTTGGCTTTTTTAGAGTCGCGGGCTGATTCAAGCGCTTTAGCTTGCGCTTCGAGACGCGCGATCTGCTTTTTGATTGCTTCGTAACTACGAGCCATGATGGTTTAGTCCGAGTAAATAACGACGGACCCGGAATTTATCAGTTTTAATTATTTTTGTGCAATTCTTGCAAATCCCGGATTAGCGTTGAATTACCCCCTTGTAAATAAGAAAGTGTTTTCACAAGTAAGAACATGCTTGATGAAATAATAGTAAGTACATGATTATTAATGATATATTTTAAAATTGATAAACGCTTGCCGCTTATCTCAGCAGCGCTCCGCCCACCGAATCACCCCAGGCTTGAAGCGGTCCCAGCGGATTCCTGGTTGCCGATATTTCTTCAAGTCTGGGCTGTCCACCGAACGCACGATAAACCACCAGATCGTCCAGAAACACGATCACGGCATTGAATGTCCAACCGGTTACCACCACCTCACGTCGAAATGCGAGCGAATCGATCCAGAAATTTCCGCGCCGATGTCGCTGAATCCGACGCACATTAATGGCAAGCCCGGTGCAGCGACGCCCCGCTGCAAGACACTCCTGAAGCCCGGAATCAAGGACTCCTGTTTTTACGATTTCTGCGGTCGCGAATCTCTGAAGTAAATCGGGCCAGGAAAGAATGGTGACCGCCGGATTCTGATACGGGTCAAATCCGTCCGACAACAGCGCAGCGCGACGGCTGCGGTAGGGTTCCAGCCTTTCGATTGCCTGTCGCGCATCTTCAAATTCCCGCCAGCCCATCCGTGTTTCCTCAGACGAGCGCGGCAACAGCGACGAACACGCTGCGAGCGCAAGGCAGCATCCGATAGAAAGCCAGGCGAGCATTCGTGGCCCGCGCGAGAAAAACCGTTGCATTCGAGGATGGTGCGTCAATAGACGAGTCGTGCGGACGGGTGATCCGCTGCGCAATTACCCCGGGTCAAACCTTGGGTTGTGCCCGATCCCCAAAATTACGTTTGGCCGCAGGTCGAACTAGGCGCACAATGATGGGTTATCCAATTTGAAATACGCCCTTAGCCAGAGTCAGGCCTTGTCCGTTCAAAGGACACGCGTCACAGATTCGGTGGCGGCCAACCTGCCCGGGCCAACCTGCGTGAACACCACACCCTCTCCCTCGCTCGAATCCACAGCCCCTGCGCCTGAGTCACCTGCCGCGATCACGTTTGAGTCGTTCGGCCTTGCAGAGCCGATTCTTCGCGCGGTCCATGAGCTCGGATATCGAGAACCGACGCCAATTCAGGCGCAGGCGATTCCGGTGGTCATGCAAGGCCACGATGTGATGGGCGCAGCCCAAACCGGTACAGGCAAGACGGCGGGTTTCGCATTACCGATCCTGCAGCGTCTGTTGCAGCACGCAAACCCCAGCGCCTCGCCCGCACGCCATCCGGTCCGCGCGCTCATTCTTGCGCCCACGCGCGAATTGGCCGACCAGATCTTCGTCAACGTCCGAGACTACGCGCGTCACACGCATCTGCGCAGCGCGGTGGTGTTTGGCGGCGTCGACATTGCGCCGCAGATTGCAGCGCTCAGGCAGGGCTGTGAGGTACTGATTGCGACACCAGGGCGTCTGCTCGATCATCTTGGGCAGCGCACTGTCACGCTGGCACAGGCCGAAATCCTGGTTCTGGATGAAGCCGACCGAATGCTAGACATGGGCTTTCTGCCCGATATTCAGCGCATCATCAACGCGCTGCCACAACGTCGGCAAAACCTCATGTTCTCGGCGACGTTTTCCGAAGACATCAGAAAGCTCGCCTCAAGTTTCCTGCAGCGCCCGATTTCAATTGAGGTGGCGCGTCGCAATGCAGCGGCCGACACCGTTGAACAGGTGGTGTATCGGGTACCCGATGTCGATTCAAAGCGTGCAGCCGTGGCACAACTGGTGCGCGAACGGGCCATCAGTCAGGTCATCGTTTTTACCAACACCAAGATCGGCGCAAGCCGGCTGGCGCGTCAACTTGAGCGCGACGGGCTCATCGCCAGTGCAATTCATGGCGATAAATCGCAACAGGAGCGCCTGGCCACGCTTGAGGGCTTCAAGAAGGGCGAAGTAAGCGTTCTGGTTGCAACCGATGTGGCGGCGCGTGGCCTGGACATCGCCGAGCTTCCCGCGGTCATCAATTACGACCTGCCCTACAGCCCCGAGGATTACGTGCATCGCATCGGTCGCACCGGGCGTGCGGGTGCCAGTGGGCTGGCGTTGTCGCTCATGACCGGTAACGACGAGCGCCTGCATCAGGACATCGAGAAGCTTCTCAAGCGCAAGCTTGAGGTGCGAACACTGGTGCTCGATCGGCCGGTCGCGGCTGCCGAAGAGCGCAGCGGCCACCGTCCCGATGACGACGATCGCCCTCGGCGAACGCGTGATGATCGTGGTGATCGTGCTGGTGCACGATCAGGCGACCGACGTGGCCCATCGCCCGTGGCGCCGCCGATCGATCCTTTCTTCCTGAAGCCCTATGAGCCCGTCTCCACTGACACGGAAACGGCGCAGCAGGCTTCTGAAAAAGCCGCTACGGCGTCGCGAGGCCCGATTCGGCCCGCACGCAGAGTCGCCGCGCTGTTGGGCGGAGGCCCACCCAAAGGCTAGTCCGACGCGGCGGTTGCGCGATCACCGCGCGCGGGCGGCTCTAAAAAGGTGCCGATCAGGCGGTAGACGAGTCGCGCATCCACGGACCCAGCGCCCATCGTTCGATTGCGCGCGGCCAAAAATCGGCTGCTGACACCGCCTCGATCGGCGTAAGCCCAAGGTGATGCAGTGACGCGTTGAGCGCCCGCACCGGGTCGCTGAGGTCGATGGGCTGTGCGCCGGTTTGCTTGGACAGCTTTTGCCCGTCGGCAGCCAACACGACAGGAACATGCAGATAGCGGGGCTCGGGCAGGCCCATGAGCCGTTGCAGGTGAATTTGACGCGCGGTGGAGCCTTCCAGATCGCAACCGCGAACGATGTCGGTGATCTGCTGATGACCATCGTCAACCACCACGGCAAGCTGGTAAGCCCAGATGCCGTCGGCCCGGTGCACGACGAAATCTCCAACGCTTTGCTCAAGCGTGTCGGCATGACGCTGGCCGTTGCGGTCTTGCCAGCAGATGGGTGAGGCATTGACCCGCACACGCCACGAACGGGCGCTGCGGCCGCTGGGCAGCCCGTTGCGGCAGGTGCCTGGGTAGATCAGCTCGCGGGCTGACGGCGGCGCGTCATGGGGATCGGATCCTGCCGGTGGTGCGCGCCGCTCGTCGGATTTTTGTGAGCCCCAGTTGAGCCGCGAGTCGGCAAGCTCGGCTCGCGTGCAGCCGCATGGGTAAACATGGCCAGCCGTGCGAAGCAAGTCAAGCGCAGCCGCATAGCGTGGCAGGTGCGCGGTCTGAAAGGTGGGCTCGCCATCAGGCCGCATGTGCAATTGGTTCAGGACATCGAGGATTGATTCGGTGGCGCCCCGCCGGACTCGGGGCTGGTCGATATCCTCGATGCGAAGCAGCCACTGGCCACGATGCGCACGGGCGTCCAGGTAACTTGCCACCGCGGCAACGAGCGAACCGGCGTGCAGCGGCCCAGTGGGCGACGGCGCAAACCGTCCGACGTAGCCGCGAGAGCCCGATGCGCCGCGCGGCATCGCCGCGTGATGAGTAACCGTCATGCGCAAGGCCCTAACAAAATATCAACGTCCGGGATGTCGTCATCGTTTCGATGAAGATCCGCTGGTCTTTAGACTGACGCAATCTCCAACCCGTGCATTCCGGAACGCGCCTGTTCCGGATGAATGTAAAGGACCCCTGAAATGCCGTCGGTTGTCATTGCGTATCACTCTGGCTATGGTCACACGCTTGCCCTCGCGCAGGCGCTACAGCAGGGCGCCTGCGCCGTCATGGGAAGCCGGGCCGAGTTGATCGATGTGGGCTCCATCAGCGATCAGGGCTGGGACGCGCTCGCCGATGCTGACGCGATTGTTTTTGGTGCTCCCACCTACATGGGGGGGCCGTCCGGGGTGTTCAAAACCTTCGCCGACGCGTCGTCCAAGGCGTGGTTCTCCCAGGCCTGGAAAAACAAGATCGCAGGGGGGTTTACCTGTTCGCTTGCGATGAGTGGCGACAAGTACGCCACGCTGATGTATTTCGTGACGCTGGCCATGCAACACGGCATGGTCTGGGTGGGCACAGCCATGATGCCTTCGGCAGTCGCCGGCGCGCCTGAGCAGCTGAACCGCATCGGGTCGTCGATCGGGGTGATGGCGCAGGCTGACAATCTTCCGCCGGATCAAAGTCCGCCCAGGGGCGATCTCGATACGGCGCGGGCCTATGGTGAGCGCATTGCAGCGTTTGCGCGCGACCGGGCGCGTTGACGGCAAGGCCAGGATCGTTGATCGACTCAGCGTGCGGTGCCGCGACTTGCCAGCGTATTGACGATCAGCGCCGCAAGCACGATGACGCCGCCCTGCAGGGTTGCAGCGGGAGTAATCTCGCCGGCGAACAACCATGCCCAGAGAGGGCCCAATACCACCTCGAGCAGCGCAATCAGAGCCACCTCATGCGGTGCGAGCCAGGCAAGCGCGCGAACCATCAACCAGCAGGGCAGCGCAAGCTGAAAGGCGCCCAGTATCGCGAGGATCGCCAGGTCGCGCGCACCGGCGGTCAGCGGCCAGGCAAGCGGCAGCGTCGCGGCGCACGACAGCAACGCCCCAAGCAAAACCGCTGGTGCAAGGTCGAGCTGGGCATGCACCCGCCGCAGCGTGACCAGATTGATGGCCGAGGCAAGCGGCACGCCCAGCGCAATCAGAATGCCTGTGAGGCCGTCACTCGAGATGGCCTCGTGCACCATCCACCAGATGCCCACGCCCGCGGCGATGATGGCGATCCATGTGATGCGGTTGATGGTCTGGCCAAGCACCACGCGTGCAAGCAGCGCGGCGAGCAGCGGCGACAGGCCGATGACCAGCAGCGTGTTGGCAACGCTGGTCCGGGTCAGGGCGACCATGAAGCAGGTGAACATCACCGCCCACATCAGGCCTGAGAACAGGCCGATCCATCCCATCCTGATCACCGGGCCAAGCGGGCGCCCGCGTTCCTGGAGACTCAGAATCAGCACCATCGCGACGGCGCAGAAGAAGCTGCGCCAGAAACTGAGCTCGAAGCCCTGCGCGGTTTCGAGCATGCGGGTCAGCGCGCCGGCGCTGCTCCAAAGCAGCGCGCAGCCTGCCAGCAGCCAGGCCGCGCCTTGCGGCGATGATGGAAACCTCACCCTGGTGTCCCGGGCATCACATCCGCCACTGGCCTGGCTGCTGTTGTAGGTGAGTGCATGCTTTCATGCTGTTGATTCTCGGTTGCCATGCCGTCTATCGGTCGGGCGGGTAGAATTTTACAGATGAACGCACCGCGTTTCGTGCACCTGCGGGTCCATACAGAATATTCAATCAGCGACTCGATCGTCCGTATCGACGCGCTGGTCGAGGCCGCCCGTGCCGATTGCCAGCCCGCCATTGCCATGACCGACCTGGCAAACCTGTTCGGCTGGGTCAAGTTTTACAAGGCTGCCCGCGCCGCTGGAATCAAACCCCTCTGCGGGGTCGACGCCTGGGTCACTAACGAGACCGAACGCGATCGCCCCTATCGAATGCTGCTGCTTGCCCGCAATTCGGCGGGTTATCTGCGCCTGTGCGGGTTGCTGACCCGAGCCTGGCTGGAAAACGAATACCGTGGTCGTGGCGAAATCCGCGCCGAGTGGTTTGATGAGCCTGCGGCCGACGGTGGTCGGGCGGGTGACGGCCTGATCGCGCTCTCGGGTGCGCATCACGGCGAGGTCGGGCAGGCGCTGCTCACAGGCGGTTTGGCGCAGGCAACGCCCGCGGCGCTGCGCTGGGCGCAACGTTTTCCCGGCGCGTTTTATCTCGAAGTGCAGCGCACCGAGCAGCCCGAGTCGGTGGCACAGACACAGGCCGCAGCGCGCCTGGCTG
>Ga0194116_10000671_pt1 | contig 56888 bp, 57 predicted proteins | sample TA2MahsurfametaG_4_FD_148617 | JGI IMG/M metagenome (GOLD analysis project Ga0194116, IMG submission 148617) | Freshwater microbial communities from Lake Tanganyika, Tanzania - TA2015008 Mahale S9 surface | ecosystem: Environmental > Aquatic > Freshwater > Lake | place: Tanzania: Lake... | reverse complement strand
ATGACTAAAGATGAGATTCTTGAAAACTATCTCAACACTATTTATTTTGGTCGTGGCGCTTACGGTGTCGAAACGGCATCACAGCTCTATTTTGGTAAGAGCGTTCGAGATTTAACTCTCCGCCAATCGGCTGTGCTTGCATCGGTACTACGGTCACCTGGTTATTACGATCCGGGCTTGCGCGAGGGAAATGCTGAGCGCTTGGCAGCACGCTATCGCTACACCATTCGTGGCATGGTCTCAGCTGGTTGGGGCGACAAAAAGTTATTGGAGAACCTCGAGATGCCAAGAGTTCTCTCTCGATCAAAGACTGGAATTCTGGCAGGTCCGAAGGGCTATTTAGTTTCTGCAGTGCAAAAGGAGCTTAATAAACTTGGATTCTCTGATGAGAAGTTAATGGTTGGTGGCCTTCGGGTAATGACAACGCTCAATAAGAAAGCTCAAGAATCAGCGGTACTCGCGGTTGAAAAAGAGGGTCCAAAAGAGGCGCCAGATGATTTGCACATTGGTCTTGCCGCAGTTCGTCCCGGCACTGGAGCAATTCTTGCGATGTATGGTGGAAAAGATTATGTGGAACGGCAATTAAATAATGCCACTCAGGGAATTACTCAAGCAGGATCTAGTTTTAAACCATTTGCTTTGATTGCTGCATTAGAGGCGGGAATATCTATCGATACCGTCTGGGATGGACGTTCCCCTCAGACTTTTGATGACAATGGCAAGCCCTATGAAGTTGCTAATTACGGGAAGAAATCATTTGAGAACCTCACCTTATTAGAGGCGACAGAGAAGTCGGTTAATACAGTTTATGTACCGTTAGGTATTGCAGTAGGTCCTGGAAAAGTGATTGACGTTGCTCGACGTGCGGGAATTCCGGAAGAGGTCGAGATGGTGCCAACCCCATCTGTGGTCTTGGGTGTTGCGAGTCCACGGGTAATAGATGTTGCAAATGCCTATGCCACATTTGCTGCTGAAGGGGTGTATGCAAAACCTTTCTTGGTTGTTGAGGTAATCAATCGAAACGGTGGCGTGCTGTACAAGGCAAAGCCACAAGGGCAAGAGGTATTTTCGAAAGAGGTAATGGCAGATCTCACCTACTCGCTGGCAAGCGTTGTGAAATTTGGATCGGGATTTGCCGCTAACAAACTAGGACGTCCAGCGGCTGGAAAGACTGGAACCAGTCAAGAGAATAGCTCTGCATGGTGGAATGGATACACTCCACAGATTGCTGCATCAGTTGCCTTTTATCGCGATGATGCGACGGAATCCTTGCGCGGCATCGGAGGGATGCGGACCCTTACTGGCGGTTCTTTCCCCGCTCGGATTTGGACAGAGTTCATGAAAGGTGCGTTGAAAGGGGAACCCAAATTAGATTTCCCAGAGCCAGTCTTTATTGGCGAAGATGCGCTCGCCGATGGCTCGGTTTATAACACCATTCCCAAGCCTCCAGGTTTTGAAGATGTCGAGGTTCCTGCCCCGCTACCAAGCGCGAGTGCATCAGCCTCACCAACTCCCACTAAATCTGGAAATTAATGCGGACGCGCTCATTTTCCTGGAGCGTGCTTGTAGTCGCCACACTTGCACTTGTAGCTAGCTATCTTAAATTCTCTCGATGTATCTCGGTGGGTTGGCTTACACCAGATGTATATCTACAAGGTTGTTATACCGATTTAACTCCGTTGTATGAAGCGCGAAACTTCGCCACTGATGCATGGCCCTACGGGTCTGGGGCAAGTTCATTGGAGTATCCAGTTCTCTCAGGGCTTGGAATTTGGCTGATCTCACTTTTAACTAAGGATGGATCTGCAGGTTTACTGGAATTCTTTCGATGGAATCTCTTTGCACTCTCTTGTGCTTATGCGATAGTCGTTTTTCAATTATCGAAATTAGATCGTAAAAAAGGATTTCTCTTTGTTCTTGCCCCAGCTGTAATTTCAGCGCTCTTCATCAATTGGGATCTATGGGCGGTCGCACCGTTGGTGCTATCACTGGTATTTGTAGGGCGCGGTCGTTATACGTTGGCTGGGGTTCTGCTTTCAATCAGCATCTTCTTCAAGTTCTTCCCAGTAATTTATATTCTTCCGATAGTACTTTTTCTTGCCCACAATCGAGTTGCACAAAGGCAATTTCTCAAGGGGCTACTCATCTCTGCTGCAGGAATTAACATTCCTATCTTGGTGGTGCAATTCGATGGCTGGTTCAAGTTCTATCGCTTCAATTTTGAGCGAGAGGTGGATTTCGGCTCGATTTGGTACTTAATCTCCATGCAGGGATCTTGGATATCTCACCTCAATTGGATTGCTGCTCCAATTATTCTTGCGCTGCTAATCGGATGTTCGCATAGATACCGAGATAACTTATTGGGAAATATCTTCTTAGTCTCAGTCATTTTCTTCACCTTAAATAAGGTGTACTCGCCACAATATGTGATTTGGTTAACGGTAGTAGCGATACTTTACTTTCCAAAAACTAGAACCTTTCTTGGATTGTTCGTACTCTGGCAGGGCGGAGAACTCCTCTACCAATTTGGTATTTGGCGCCACATTCTCACTGTCTTAGGTGAAGGTAGCGGAATCGCTAACAGCACTTACATCTCTATAACGCTCTTTCGAATAACGACATTATTGCTGCTTGCGGGATATGCGCTCTATCTACTCGAAAACGATTTCATCAAAAGTCGTAATAGTGAAGCGAACATTTAAGCCGATTTCCTCACCAATCTCTGGGGCGCTATCGCCTTTAAGGAAGAGAAGTGAATTATGCATGTGCGGAGCTTCAACTAGAGCTAGTGATTTACCGTTCCAGCTGTAAGGGCTGGGGCTCCATCCAAAGAATCGAAGTATCGATTTAACGAGCGACTTCAGATCCCGTGCTGGCGCTTCTAACCCAACTCCTTGACTAGTGCCTCCCGCAGCCACGATGAGCCAACCAGCGCCTGGTCTGCTCTGGCGGTATCCAACCCGCTCACCAGCGGCAATTCGATGTCGATCTACCACCGTCGCGTTCGCAGTGAGAGAAGTTCGCGCTCCAAGCCATAGATCCGTACCTACTCGCACTCGCCAACGAATTCCCGGCCACTGCTTCTTCAATGCAATCAAATCTTCTGCAGTGATATGGGATATCCAAATAGAGTTTTGATATTGCTTTGGCGAAATTCCCAGACGGCCAAGCTCATTAAGTTGATTATTTATCCATGTAGTTATTGAACTCTTCTGATTAATTGGTAAATGAATCGCAAGCCCTTCACAACTTCCAGTTGAAGTGAATTTCGTGATTGCATGAGCGATATCAGTTGGTAAGTAACCATGTCGTTTCACGGGGGAGAGCATTTCGATTACGAATCGTGCAGGTTTTTGCTCTAAGAACTCTTCTGAGTTAGGTGCAATCGTATGGATTACCCATTTTTCCTCGAGGCTTTGCTGTGGCGCGAGCAGTAAGACATCTCCTTGAAATTGGGAGCGAATCACCGCTGCTTCTTCGGCGCTATAACATGCAACACATTCTGCTTCAAAGGATGAGGCTTCACGGGCAAGAGTTGGAATCCCAAATCCGTAACCATTTCCCTTTATCACTGGGATTAGATCGCCTTGATGGCGTGCTACAAAGTGAGCGATGTGGTGGCGCCAACGTTCGCCATCTACATGAAGAGTCAGTCCGCTCATGGAGTTATCTTCTCACCGCCTATTCAGATATGCACGAAAGGCTCTGTAGAGCAGGGGATTAATGGAGTAATCCCACTCGCCCATCACTTCAACTGCGCGCCCACCAACACCGACTTTGAATTGGAGTAGCCCAACATGAGGGTTCTCTTTATCAAGAGTCGCGGTGATTCCGCGCAGGTCATATGTATATGCACCTTTTTGAAGTGAGCGCTCCATCATTGCCCACTGAATCGCATTACTTGGCCGAACTTCGCGACCTTCAGTGCTAGATGCGCCATAGAGGTACCAGGAATGAAATCCCAATTCGATATAAATAGATGCAGCTATAACTTGGCTATTCCATTCTGCGAGGAATAATACGAGTTCTGGCTCACTACTATCTTGATTAAATGCATCCCACATTTGCTGAAAATAGGAGAGTGGACGAGGAGTGAATTTATCTCGAGTAGCTGTCTCAAGATAGATTCGATGAAATTCACCAAGATCATCGCGAGTACCTATTCGAACGCGAACCCCTTCATTCTCGCTCTTCTTAATATTCCTTCGCCAGAGTTGATTAAACCCCGCAAGTAATTGATCTCGCGATTTATCTTTTATTGGGAGTTGATACAGGAACCGTGGTTGTCCTGCTCCGAAACCTTCGGGATCATCGCTACTTAGTTGAAAGCCCGCCTTTAGTAGAACGCCCTGCAAACTTTTCGCTACCGGATTGATGTAAGAGGGCGTGATCTGATTAAGCGATGTGGCGCTCTCATCGGCGAGCGCACTTTTAATGAGATCTGCCTCCCAACGCGATTTAATGATCATAGGTCCAATACGAAGTGCGAATGCTCCTTGCGCCTTGGCGTATTCAGTGAGCAATGGGAGTGCGCTCTCGTACTTATCGGCAGGAAGTGTCGGACCTTCAGGGATATAGAAGAAGTACTTATTTATTTTCGGAGCCTTCCGAGCAAGGATCAGGGCGGTGCCGATGAGCTCCTGCTCGGTCGAGCCCGCAAAGAATCCGATGGAGTGATAACGCCAGGCTCCCTTCTTCACCTCGCCCCATGAGGGGGATTGGAGGAAAGAGGGGTCGAGTTCGCTCCTATATATAAGGAATGCCTGGTGCTCCGCGCTTGAAATTTGGCGAATCTCCACAGGTGGAGCCTACGGCCCTCCCCAGGGATTTCGCCCGTGTCGCTGGGGGGCGATAGATTACGCCCAACGCAATAACCCTCCTGCTACGGAACGACCGTAGCCGTTTAGTCCAGAGGAGGTGGGGATTATGCGACGTTACGAAATGATGGTCATCCTCGACCCAGATCTTGAGGAACGGACCGTTGCTCCTTCACTAGAGACATATCTCAAAATCATCAAGGATTCTGGTGGTTCAGTAGATCGTCTCGATATTTGGGGTCGACGCCGAATGGCATTTGAGATTGCAAAGAAGCCTGAGGGCATCTATGCAGTCGTTGATATGAAATGCGAACCGGCAGCAATCAAAGAGTTGGATCGCCAACTCAATCTCAATGAAGCAGTGCTTCGCACCAAAGTGATCCGTCCCGGTAAGTAACTAGAGAAGAAGGTATACAGATGGCTGCTGGAGATACAGTAATCACCATCGTCGGCAATTTAGTTGACGATCCAGAATTACGCTTTACACCAAACGGTGCAGCTGTTGCGAAGTTTCGCATCGCTTCAACACCGCGTTACCTCGATAAGGCAACGAATGAATGGAAAGATGGAGATTCGCTCTATCTCTCTTGCAATGTTTGGCGTCAAGCAGCCGAAAATGTTGCCGAATCACTTACCCGCGGAATGCGAGTTATCGTCCAAGGACGTTTAAAGCAACGCTCCTATGAGACAAAAGAGGGCGAGAAGCGCACTGTGTACGAGATTGAGGTCGACGAAGTCGGTCCATCGCTACGCAATGCAACTGCCAAAGTATCAAAGACCAACCGAGCAGGCGCTGGTTCAAGCGCTGGCGGAGCAAGTAGCGGAGGCAACGACGATCCTTGGGCCGCATCAGGTTCCTGGGGTTCACCAGTCGGCGCTAACGACGAACCTCCGTTCTAAACCAAATATCAGATATTTATAAGGAGAAATAAGAATGGGATCCAAAGAGAAAAAGGGAAAGGCCCCTCGAGGGAAAGCTGCAGCGCAGCTCAAGCCATTTAAGAAGAAGCCAAATCCCCTCGACAAACTTGATTACATCGATTACAAAGATACAAATCTGCTCCGTCGCTTTATCTCTGATCGCGGCAAGATTCGTTCCCGCCGCATCACGGGAGTAAGTGTCCAACAGCAGCGCGAATTGGCACGTGCAATCAAAAATGCACGGGAGATGGCGCTTCTTCCCTACACCTCGACGGCTCGCTAAGGGAGAGTGAACTACTAATGAAACTCATCCTTACTCAAGAGGTAGCTGGCCTTGGACATCCTGGAGATGTGGTTACAGTCAAAGATGGCTTTGGCCGTAACTTCCTTATCCCACGTGGCAAGGCAATCGCCTGGTCACTCGGCGGCGAGAAGCAGATCACCTCAATTCGCCGTGCACGTAAGGCGCGCGAAATCCGCGATGTCGAGCATGCTCGTGAGATTAAGTCATCGCTCGAAGGCGCTGGCATCACGGTGGGCGCAAAGGTAGGTAGCGCAGGTCGCCTCTTTGGTTCAGTAACTGAAAAAGATATTGCGCTCGCCGTTAAGGCAGCAACCGGCATCGAACTCGATCGCCATCGCATTAAGACCAATGGCCATATCAAGAGCCTTGGTCGCCATGTCGTGAAGATTTCCCTTGCATCAAATGTCTCGGCAAATGTTGCAGTAGAGGTAGTTCCTGCATAAGGGTTAACAATTAGCGATTGAGTAGCGGCCCTCGAGATTTCTCGGGGGCCCTGCTCTTTTCTGCGCTCTGCGCTCTGCACTCTGCGCCCTGTTCAATAGGTGAGATGGCGCTTTTTTTCTCTCTCCACAAGTGAGAGCGGCTATTTCTGCTAGTAGTTCTGGGTTTGGCGCGAGTTCTCCCCATCCCATCCACAGGCCATCAACAGCGAAGGCGCCCTTTCCCACATCCCCTCCAACACCTAGCCCCACACCCTCACTGGCAATGTCACCGGGTACTTCTATAGTCACGCAGAGAGAAATCGCGTCGGAGCTCTCCGTGGAGGTGTCATATGTCAGTTGCTGAACTTCCGCAACGTGGCGATGGCTTTGAACGTGTTCCACCTAATGACACTGTTGCAGAACAAGGCGTTCTTGGCGGCATGTTGCTGAGCAAAGATGCAATTGCTGATGTTGTTGAAACACTTCGAGGAAATGATTTCTATCGCCCCGCTCATCAAACAATTTTCGAGACAATCCTTGATCTTTATGGCCGCGGTGAACCTGTCGATGCAGTCACAGTCTCCGCTGAATTAACCCGGAATGGTGATCTCACGCGAGTTGGCGGCGCACCATACTTACATACGCTCATCGCCTCAGTTCCCACCGCTGCAAATGCGGGATATTACGGAAAGATTGTCCGTGAGCGCGCAATCTTACGTCGTCTCGTTGAAGCGGGAACGAAGATTGTTCAAATAGGTTATTCGAGCGAAGGCGATGTCGACGATGCAGTTGATGTTGCTCAAGCCGAGGTCTATGCAGTCACTGAACGGCGCGTGAGTGAGGATTATCAACAACTAAGCACGCTCCTTCCTGGAACGCTCGATGAGATTGAAGCAATTGGCGCTCGCGATGGCCAACTCACCGGCGTACCTACCGGTTTTAAAGATCTCGATGAATTGACCAATGGTTTACACCCAGGGAATATGGTGGTCCTTGCCGCTCGCCCTGCAATCGGTAAATCAACGCTTGGTTTGGATCTAGCGCGTAATGCCTCCATAAAACATGGCTTAACTTCAGTCATCTTCTCACTAGAAATGGGCAAGAGTGAGATCACGATGCGTATGCTCTCTGCTGAGGCGCGAGTGCCCCTGCAAAATATGCGTTCAGGAAATCTCAGCGATGATGAATGGACGCGACTTGCTCGTCGTGTAGGTGATATTTCTAATGCTCCGCTCTTTATTGATGATTCACCAAATCTCAATATCATGGAGATTCGCGCCAAAGCCCGACGATTGAAACAGCGGCATAATCTCAAACTCGTCATCATCGATTACTTGCAGTTGATGACCAGCGGCAAGCGAGTGGAGAATCGCCAGCAAGAGGTCTCGGAATTCTCTCGACAATTAAAACTTCTTGCCAAGGAGCTCGATTGCCCTGTTGTAGCTATCTCACAGCTCAATCGTTCACCTGAGCAACGTGCGGATAAGCGTCCGTTGCTCTCAGATCTCCGTGAGTCAGGCTCTATCGAGCAAGATGCCGATATGGTGATCTTGCTTCATCGTGAAGATGTCTACGAACGTGACTCTCCTCGTCAAGGCGAAGCAGATCTTATTGTCGCCAAGCATCGTAATGGACCAACGAAAACAGTAACCGTTGCATTCCAAGGGCACTTCTCGCGCTTTGTTGATATGGCCCAACAGCTATAACACTAGATTAGCTATCTGCTCCGGCACGAGATCGTTCGGTCAAATAGATTCCTGCTAAGACTGTAGCGCCACCAATTATCTGAAGTGGCGTGAGCGCCTCACTTAAAACCAACCAGGCAATTCCGCCAGCAATCACAGGCTCCAACATCGCAATCACACTTGCTTGCGAAGCGGGGATTCGTTTCACGCCATAGGTAATAAATAGGTAAGGCAAGATTGAACCAAAAATAATAAGAATGGCAATTAACTGCCATCCTATGATGTAGTTACCCGGGCTTAACTCTTCTAATGAAAGTTGAGTGGTAAAGATTTCGGTAGGAAAACTCCATATGGGCTGCATAATCGCCAGCGAGAGCGCGGCAAATCCGAAGACATAGACGAGCAGGCTTAGGCCATCTCGGATTTTGACCGTTGCCTCTAACCGTATGAAGTAATAGGCGAGAAAGAGCGCATCGATAAATGCGGCAATAACACCGAGCCCGTCGAGTTTGAGTCCACTCCAAATTTCAGTGACGAGGAGCAGGCCAGCCAAGGCAGTTCCGATGCCCCACCACATCATGGGTTTGACGATTTGATGGCGGAAGAAACGGATGAATAGCGCGATCCAGATGGGGGCGGTGAACTCGATTACCAGCGTGATGCTCACTGGCATCCGTGTCACGGCAAAGAAGTAGAAGGCTTGGACGCCAGCAATCCCGAAGAGCCCCATCATGAAGAGGTTTGGCAGCTCTTTTCGGGTGACCCGGAGCGCTTGGCGATTGGTGATTAGCAGGAAGATTAGAAGCGCAATAAAAACACCAGTAATACGGATTTGAGTGAGGCGAACTGGGCTGATTCCTCCGGCAATAATCAGTTTGGCGATTACCCCGGTAGTCGCGAAGAATAAAGCGCTGGAAACAACGAGTATCTCACCGGTGAATCTACGCACCGGGTGAGTGTACTAGAAAGCGTTTTCTGGAATTTCCATCACTGAATTATCGGTCTTTTCGATAATTGCACGATCTACTGCAATATGTGGCAAAACTGTCTCGACGTAGAACTTGGCCGCTGCAATCTTGCCTTGGTAGAACGCCTTATCTTTCTCGCTCGCTGTTGCCAATTTCTCAGCTGCAACATCAGCTTGGCGAATGAGTAGCCATGCGCAAATGATGTCTCCTACGTTCATCAACAGCCGACTGGTATTTAAACCGACCTTATATATTTCCTTTGGTTCATCTTGGGATGCCATTGCCATGCCCACCATAGAACCGATTGCAGTGTTTACCTCATTGAGTGCAGCGCCAAGCTGAACTTTAAGATCTGCATGAGTGCCACCTGAAGCAGCGGCTGCACCAATCTCTTTGCCAATTTTACGAATCGCCTTGCCGCCATCTTTGACGATTTTGCGGAAGAAGAAATCAAGTCCTTGGATCGCGGTAGTGCCTTCGTACAAGGTATCGATCTTCGCATCACGCACATATTGTTCGAGCGGCCAATCTTGGGTGAAGCCGGAACCACCAAAAGTTTGTAGCGATTCCGTTCCAAGTAGAGTCCACGATCTCTCGCTGCCATAGCCCTTAACAATCGGGAGCAGGAGGTCGTTGAGCGCTTCGAGTTCCGCAAGTTTTGTTGGATCTTCACCTGATGCTTGTTTGATGACGATTTCATCTTGGATAGATGCGGTGTAGAGGACCAGTGCGCGCATCGCTTCGGCGTAGGACTTCTGGACCATGAGGGAGCGACGAACATCAGGATGGTGGATGATTGTGACTCGTGGGCTGGCTTTATCAGCAGCCTTGGTCAAATCTGGGCCCTGAACCCGGGTTTTTGCATAGGCAAGCGCTTGTAAATAACCGGCGCTCAAGGTTGCGATTGCTTTGGTGCCAACCATCATTCGTGCGTATTCAATGACCTTGAACATCTGTGCAATACCTTCATGAACATCGCCAAGTAAGTAACCTACGGCAGGTTCCTTCTCACCAAGGTTCATCTCGCAGGTTGACGAGACATTGAGGCCCATCTTGTGTTCGATTTTTGTGACATAGACACCGTTACGGTTGCCAAGTTCACCAGTCTTATGGTCGAACATGAATTTTGGAATCAAGAAGAGTGAGAGTCCTTTAGTTCCTGGTCCACCGCCTTCGCGGCGAGCGAGAACATAGTGGATGATGTTCTCCGTTAAGTCGCTATCACCTGAGGTAATAAAACGCTTGGTACCAGTGATGTGCCAGGTGCCATCACCTTGATCTACAGCTTTTGTGCGACCGGCGCCGACATCGCTACCTGCATCGGGTTCAGTGAGCATCATCGTTGCGCCCCACTCACGTTCAATCATGAGACGAGCGACGTTCCTGTCGCGTTCAGTGCCGAGCATATGAGCAACATGAGCGAATGCTGTTCCAGATGCATATATATGTATCGATGGATTGGAACCAAGAATCATCTCGGCAATAGCCCAACGCAGTGATGGTGGAATTACTGTGCCACCTAGATCTGCGGGTGCATCGATACGCCACCACTCGCCATCCATATATGCGCGATATGACTTCTTAAAAGATTCAGGAAGTTTTGCATCGCCAGTTGCTGGGTTGAAATCGACTCCAAGGCGATCGCTTTCGACGAAGGAGGCAGCAAGGTCCACTTCGGATAAACGTTTTACCTCTTCGAGCATGCCCATCGCAGTTGCGCGGTCGACTTCGGCAAAGGGACCCTTCTCCAATATTTCATCCCGCTTGAGCAGGTCAAAGAGGGTGAACTCGATATCGCGGAGGTTGGCTATGTAGTGGGTCATAGCCCTATATTACCCGCCAGTAACTTAGCCCGCCAGCGGAAAGCCCCTGCTCAGGAACCGTTAAGGAAGGTGTTCTAGATTGAGGGCATGGAACTTTGGATTGCTCTTGGCGCTGTGGCGCTTCTCATCGTCTTTCTCGTTAGCCAGTACAACAAGCTGATTCGCCTCAATGTAGCTGTCGATGAGGCATGGGCCCAGATTGAGGTCCAACTGAAGCGACGCTCGGATCTAATCCCTAACTTGGTGGAGACCGTTAAGGGTTATGCGAGCCATGAAAGCGCCACCTTCGAGAAAGTTGTGCAGGCTCGCGCCGCCGCAACCTCTGCGACGGCAGTTCCTGATGTTGCCGCAGCAGATGGCATGCTCACACAAGCGTTACGTGGATTGTTAGCTGTTGCCGAGAATTATCCAGACCTCAAAGCCTCCGCTAACTTCCTTTCACTTCAAGAAGAATTAGCTACCACCGAAAACAAGGTGAGTTTTGCCCGCCAGTTCTATAACGACAATGTTCGCGCCCTCAATGTGGCAATTAAGACAGTGCCATCTAGTTTCTTTGTAGGTTTTGCAAAAGTGAGTGAGCGTGAATTCTACGAAGTAGACGACCCACAAGATCGAAATGCACCAAAGGTTCAATTCTAAGAATCAATGAGTAATTTCCGCGCACTACAGAGTTCTAACAAACGTAAAACGTTCTTCCTTTTAATTGCATTTGCATTTTTGATGTGGGCTGTTGCATTTGCTGCTGTCTCATACTTTGGTGGCAGTGGCGCTGCAGTTGTACCTATAGCGGTGGGTTTCTCATTGCTCACGACTTGGTGGTCGTACTACTCCTCCGACAAGTTAGTGATACGAATGACCGGAGCTCAAGTGCTACAGGAGAGCGATAATCCCAAGCTCTTTGGTCTAGTCCAAGAAGTTTGCCTTGCAAGTGGATTGCCTATGCCAAAGGTGGCAGTGGTAGTGGATGATGCGCCAAATGCATTTGCAACGGGGCGTAATCCCGAACATGCGCTTATTGCTTTCACTACTGGAATCTTGGATGTCATGGATCGAGATGAACTTCAAGGAGTTGTCGCCCATGAGATGGCGCATGTTGCCAACCGTGACACATTGGTCTCTGCTGTCGCCGCGACCACGGCAGGTGCTATCGCAATAGTCAGCGATATGTTAATTCGAATGATGTGGTTTGGTGGGCGGCGAGATAACAACAGCAATGCGAACCCGATTACGGTTGTTATTTCACTTGTGGTGATGTTGATGGCCCCTATCGCAGCAATCTTGCTCAAAGCAGCCATCTCACGAAAGCGCGAATCTTTGGCTGATGCCACTGCCGTGGATTTCACCCGTAATCCAACAGGCCTTCGCAAGGCCCTAGAGATACTGGCTCGCGATTCCACCGTAGTGCAACAGCGATCAAATGCCGTGGCCCATATTTGGATTGAATCTCCCCTTGATGGCAAGGCAGTATCAAAACTATTCGCTACCCATCCACCGATAGAAGAACGGATCGCAACGCTACGCAAACTAGAAGGAAATCTCTAACATGCCAAAAAGGTGAGCGGGCGACGGGAATCGAACCCGCGCTAAAAGCTTGGGAAGCTCTTGTGATGCCATTTCACTACGCCCGCGTGTAGCGCTTCGTAAGCCTAGATAATTTGGGGTAGGGTCGCCAACCATGTTGCTCTCCGATCGCGATATCCGGGCCGAAATCGAGGCTGGCCGAGTCAAAGTCGACCCCTTCGACAAGGCGATGATCCAACCCTCGAGCGTGGATGTCCGGCTCGACCGATTTTTCCGAACCTTCGAAAATCATAAATACGAGGTGATCGACCCATCGAAGGAGCAATCAGAACTCACCCGCGAGGTAGCAGTTGCCGGGGATGAGCATTTCATCCTCCATCCAGGAGAGTTTGTGTTGGCAAGTACTTATGAAGTCATCACACTTCCCGATGACATAGCCGGACGTCTCGAAGGAAAATCTTCACTGGGACGCCTCGGTTTACTTACCCACTCCACTGCAGGCTTTATCGATCCTGGTTTTTCCGGCCACATCACGCTTGAACTTTCCAATGTTGCAAACTTGCCAGTGAAACTCTTTCCTGGAATGAAGATCGGCCAACTCTGTTTGATCAGATTATCTAGCGCAGCAGAACACCCTTATGGCAGTGCGGTGTACGGTTCGCGGTATCAGGGACAGCGTGGGCCAACTCCAAGTAAATCGTGGCTAAATTTTCACCAAAGCAAAATCAATTAAATTTCTTTTACTGGAAAAGTTAAGGTGAAGGTCGTCCCACGACCTAATTCACTCTCGATGTCAACGCTGCCCTGGTGAGCCTCCACAATCGCTTGCACAATCGATAACCCAAGGCCACTTCCTTCAGCCCCAGCTCGCGCGCGTGATTGATCTACTCGGTAAAACCTTTCAAAGACTCGAGTTTGTTGCTCTGGCGTGAGCCCTGGTCCCAGATCACTTACTCTTATCTGAACGCTTTCCTCACTTTGCGAGATTGAAACGGTAATTGGAGTCCCTTCGGGTGTGTGAATTGCGGCGTTCACTGCCAAGTTGAGAACTGCTTGATAAATCTTGACTGAATCACCGATGATGAATAATTCATCTTCCGATGATTGAAGTGAGATATTCGCATCTGGATTTCCTGCTTTAACGGCCTGAATGACTTCCTCTGAAATCTTCTTCACATCCACTGCTTCTTGGGCGAGCGGTCGCGCCTGATCTAAACGGGCAAGAGTTAATAGATCCTCGACTAGTGCACTCATACGTTTTGATTCACCTTCAATACGTCCGACCAACTCACGTGTTCTCTCTTCTCCAGTAATTGCTCCCTGGCGATGGAGCTCGGCAAAACCTCGAATTGCAGTTAACGGCGTTCGAAGCTCATGGCTAGCGTCAGCAACGAAGCGTCGGAGTTTCTCTTCGCTCCTCCTTTGTACGGCGAAGGACTCTTCGATTCTTCCAAGCATTCGGTTGAGGGCTGCGGTAAGCCTGCCCACTTCAGAGTCGGGTTTTGCATCGGGTAAACGAGCAGAGAGATCCCCACTTGCAATTGCTTCTGCTGTCCCCTCAACTGCTGTGAGGGGCTTCATGCTCAGCCGGATTGCTACGCGAGAGATGACTCCAACCAGAAGCAAGACAAGTAAGCCTATAAAGAGAAAAAGGATTTGCAGTCGACCAAGAGTCCGCTCCACATCCTCGAGTGAGAGCGCAGCGACCGCACTTCCCGCGCCTGAAGGCAATAAGCGCGCAAGGACGCGGAAATGCGCCTTATCCCTAATGATGGTGAAGGGCTTTCCTTTTTTCGCTGCAACAACTGTAGGAGTAATCCCCGCAACAACGCGTTCAACTCGTTCAGTATTTAACTCGCCACCAAGTCGGCCAATAATCGTCCCTGAAGGATCAAGAAGCGTGACGCTGATTGCGGAAGGCACTTTACGTAACGGACCACCAGGTCGATCACCATCATCGTCATCATCAGCATCTATGCCAGCCCGGTCAAGTCTTAGAAAGGAACCACCCGCAACATCATTGAGTTGATCATCAAGGCGCCCAATGAGATAACTTTTAAGGGCGGTGTAAGCGGCGAAATCAGCAACGCCGATTCCCAGAGCGCTCAAAACGAGAACGCTAACTGTCAAGCGATTTTTGAGGCTCGCGGTACCGAACGAATACTTAATACTTACGCCACCTTGCTAGGCAACCGCAATCGATAACCCACCCCACGTACTGTATGAATCAAGTGCGGTTCGAAGGTATCAATCTTCTTCCGTAAGTACGAGATATAAGTTTCAACAATTCCTGCATCGCCGCGGAAGTCGTATTGCCAAACATGGTCGAGAATCTGTGCCTTCGAAACAACTCGATCGGCATTAATCAAAAGATAACGTAGGAGAGTGAACTCCGTTGGTGAAAGTTCAATGAGAACGCCACCGCGGCGTACTTCATGAGTAGCCTCATTTAACTCCAAATCAGCAAATCGAATTAATTCGTCATCTATATCTATCTCGATATCTCCAGTGCGACGAAGGATTGCACGCACTCGAGCAATTAATTCTTCGAGACTAAAAGGTTTCACCATGTAGTCATCGCCGCCAATAGTTAGCCCGGTAACTTTGTCGTCGGTAGAGTCTTTGGCCGTGAGAAATAAAACGCCGACTTTCAAACCATCTTTACGGAGCTTCCCACAGACTTCAAAGCCATTCATTCCCGGCATCATCACATCAAGTACTAACGCATGTGGTTTGAACTCTTCGGCGATAGCGAGCGCTTGCGCCCCATTCATCGCGGAGCGAACATCGAATCCAGAGAATTTTAGACTCGTAGAAATAAGATCATTGATATTCGGCTCATCATCCACAATGAGGATTCGCTTGGCTTCTTCTTTGATCTCTTTAGTAATGGTAGCCACAAGACCTCACCTCACACCTGGATCGAACGGGTTGGTACCCGTATGGTGCGAGATTAGCCTGAGAATAAACTGAGAATCAGCCTCAATCGACCTCAGGAGTGGCGCTCTTTTGCCTCTGAAGCTGTCGAATTACCCCGATAATCGCCACAATCGTGAAGAGAACGACAATCAGAAGTAGCCCGTCCATGAGTAGCGGCGGTGGCTCGTTGAGCACAGCGAATATATAGATGTCAGGGATGAAATGAGTGACTAGGGCAATGGCGCCCCAGATTCGCACTCTCGGCCAATCTCGCACTAAGCCATAGATCACCACGCGAGCGGTGGCGATTCCGTAGGGAATAGCGGCGCCGATATCGAAGATGAAGTAGAGCAGAGCATTCACGCCGTACTTACCTAGCGTGTGCCAGACCACGATTGATTTACCCACTCCATAAAGAACGACGAGTCCGACCCAGAGCCGTTCCTTCTCGGTGGTAGATAGCGACACCAGGAGAGCGTATCGTTCACAGTCGCGCTTGAATGAGAAGTAGGTGAGGAGTCGCTGTGGCACGCAAGCTCCTCTTTACTCAGGCACAAAAAGGTTTCCTCCTCCATGCATTTACTGCAAGCGGGGCAATCGCAGGCTTGCTCTCACTCAGCGCGGTGATGAGTGGCAATATCCGAGCCGGATTGATTTGGTTGATTGTCTGCCAACTTATTGATGGATTTGATGGTCCACTCGCACGAAGACTTGATATCACAACTCATGCTCCTCAGATCAATGGCCACATTCTTGATCTAGTTGTTGATTATGTGACATGTGTAGTTGTACCTGTTGCGCTACTCATTGAATTAAATATGTTGCCTAAAGGACAAGAGTTCTGGTTTGCTGCTCTAATTATCTTCACGGGCGCGTTATGGTTTGCGCGCACCGATCAAGAGACAGAAGATCATTGGTTTAATGGTTTTCCTGCAGCATGGAATATAGTCGTTCCAACGCTTTTAATTCTTGACGCAAGCACTGCAGCAAAACAATTGGTGATTCTCTTTCTCTGCGGACTTTCACTTTCAAAAGTTCAATTCCCACATATCGTTCGAGTGAGTAAGTTGCGCCCACTTACGCTTGCGATAGCGGTTGTGTATTTTGTATCGCTCGCTTGGCTTTCCGCCCAATATCCTGATGGTCCGGGATGGTTAGAACCGATATTGGTTGGAGCCCCCCTCTATATCGTTGGGCTATCTATTTGGAAGACTTGGTTTGCGCCAGAGAACCAATAAATTACCTCTCTAGTACCCTTTCTCTCATGATCGTCCTTGCGGTAATTGCCTATCTTTACTCAGCACTTGCACTCATCATTCTTTCGTTAAAAGTCAGAGAATTGATTGCGATATTTAAGCAAGGTCAACCCGATCCGACCCGCTCGGATAATTCGGGTGCGCGTTGGGGCAATCTCCTTAAAGAAGTGCTCGGTCATACCAAGATGACGAGGTTTACTGGAACGGGAATCGCTCACTGGTTTGTGATGGTCGGCTTTGGCGCGCTGCTTGGAACTCTGATCACTGCATTTGGCCAAGTCATCGACCCACATTTCGTCATACCTGGAATTGGCCACTTCACTCCTTACCTCTGGATTGTCGAGGCGATTGCATGGCTTACTGGAGTCGGCATCGTTGCGTTGATTGGAATTAGACAAGTCACTCGCCTCAAGAATCGCGGACGCAGATCACGCTTCTATGGCTCAGGGAGCTGGAAGGCGTACTACGTCGAGGGAACGATCCTTGCAATTGTTTTCTGTGTAATTGCGCTTCGTGGTTTAGAAGGGGCACTCGAAGGGGTTACAGGTTGGAGCGCGCAATATCCGCTTACCAGTTTTGTTGTAGAGGTATTCAACGGGCAATCGATGAGCGCGATTGAAAATCAGATAGCTATCGTGGCATTGATAAAGATTCTGGTCTCGATGACCTGGTTTGTTGTCATCGCCCTTAATCTCACCATGGGTGTGGCATGGCATCGCTTCTTAGCTTTCTTCAATATCTATTTCAAACGTTATGCAGATGGGCGTAATTCATTAGGTCCAGTTCCCGAGATGCTCTCCCATGGCAAGCCAATAGATTTTGAAGACCCTAAAGATGATGATGTCTTTGGCATTGGGAAGTCCGCGGATATCACCTGGAAAGGGCTACTTGATATGGCTAGTTGCACTGAGTGCGGCAGATGCCAATCACAGTGCCCAGCCTGGCATACCGAAAAACCGTTATCTCCCAAGCTTTTGATTATGGCGATGCGCGATCATGCGCTCACAAAAGTTTCCAGTGATGCGCCTATGGTTGCATTAGAGGGACCTATTACTCCTGATGTGCTCTGGTCATGCACCACATGTGGCGCGTGCGTCAATGAGTGCCCAGTTGATATCGAACATACCGATCACATTATTAATATGCGTCGTTTTCAAGTCCTTATCGAATCTGAATTTTCAACTGAGTTGGGTAACACTTTTAAGAACCTTGAAAAAGCGGGTAACCCTTGGGGCGCTAATCGCCATGATCGGAATGCATGGATTACAGAGTGTGATTTCCCCATTCAAGTATTAGAGGGAGAGATTCCCGATGATGTGGAGTATCTCTTCTGGGTTGGGTGTGCGGGCGCTTACGAAGAGCGTGCAAAGAAAACTACGAAGGCGGTCGCAGAGCTTCTCTATCGCGCTGGGGTTACCTTTGCGGTGTTAGGAAAACGTGAAACCTGTACAGGAGATCCTGCGCGCCGAGCGGGTAATGAGTTTCTCTACCAAATTCTCTCGCGAGAAAATATCGAAACTCTTCAAGAAACTTTTGGCACTCGAGGCGCAAAGAAAGTTGTGGTCACTTGCCCACACTGCTTTACGACAATTGGTCGTGATTACGCGCAAAGCGGTTTTGAATTAGAGATGGTTCATCACACTCAATTACTTAATCAACTTGTACGTGAAGGCAGATTAAAACCTGTAGCGCAGTCACAAGAGAGCGTGACTTATCACGATCCTTGCTACTTGGGTCGTCATAACGAGATCTATCAACCACCCCGCGAATTACTCGAGGCAACTGGTGCCCAATTGATCGAGATGCCCCGAAATAAGGATCGCTCCTTCTGCTGCGGCGCCGGCGGTGGGCGAATGTGGATGGAAGAGAAGTTGGGCTCTCGAATCAACCTCAATCGCGTTGATGAGGCGATTGCCACTGGAGCCGACCAGGTGGCAGTGGCTTGTCCGTTTTGTCGGGTCATGGTCAGCGATGGGATGACCGGCCGTCAATCCGAGATCGAAGTCCTTGATGTGGCTCAGCGACTCCTCAAGGTGCTCCCCACCCAGAAATAGCCCGGTCATATCCCGGTCATATCCCGGGAATGAGTGGGAATAAGTACCTCATCCCTTGCGTTCTCCCAAGTAGTAAAAGTTGAGTCGAGGTGGCTCAGGTTATTTGATAGCCTTCCACCCCGCCTTAGCGCCAGAACAGAAACAAGAGAAGTAACTAGGGAGAAAACAGATATGGCTAGAGCAGTAGGTATCGATCTTGGAACGACCAATAGCGTGGTCAGCGTTCTCGAGGGTGGCGAGCCCACCGTTATCGCTAACGCCGAAGGCGCCCGCACCACCCCCTCGATTGTCGCATTCGCAAAGAATGGTGAGGTTCTTGTCGGTGAGGTTGCCAAGCGTCAATCCGTGACCAACGTCGAGCGAACGATTCGCTCCGTAAAACGTCACATGGGTACCACCTGGACAATTGATATCGATGGAAAGGGATACACCGCACAAGAAATTAGCGCGCGCGTCCTACAAAAGTTAAAGCGTGATGCCGAGAGTTATCTTGGCGAGAAGGTCACTGATGCAGTGATTACTGTTCCTGCCTATTTCAGTGATGCACAACGTCAGGCAACGAAAGAAGCTGGCGAGATTGCTGGCTTCAACGTACTTCGCATTATCAACGAGCCAACTGCAGCAGCGCTTGCGTATGGCTTGGATAAGGGCGAGAAGGAGCAGACCATTCTTGTCTTTGACCTTGGTGGTGGAACCTTCGATGTATCACTTCTTGAAATCGGTGATGGCATTGTCGAAGTAAAGGCAACCAATGGCGATAATCAACTTGGTGGCGATGATTGGGATCAAAAATTAGTTGACCATCTTGTTGCAACATTTAAGAGCAAGAACGGCATCGACTTAACAAAAGATAAGATGGCGATGCAACGTGTTCGTGAGGCTGCTGAAAAAGCAAAGATCGAACTCTCATCCTCACAGCAAACATCTATCAATCTCCCGTATATCACGGTAGATGCCGATAAGAATCCACTCTTCCTCGATGAGACCGTCACGCGCGCGCAGTTCCAACAGATGAGCGCAGATCTTCTTAATCGATGCAAGGTTCCATTCCAAGCAGTCCTTAAAGATGCTGGAATCCCAATTAACAAGATCGACCATGTCGTTCTCGTTGGTGGTTCAACTCGTATGCCAGCAGTCGTTGATTTGGTGAAGGAACTCACTGGTGGACGTGAGCCAAATAAGGGTGTAAATCCCGATGAAGTTGTCGCGGTAGGAGCTGCGCTTCAAGCAGGTGTGCTCAAGGGTGAAGTGAAGGATGTCCTTCTTCTTGATGTGACTCCGCTATCACTTGGTATCGAGACCAAGGGTGGAATCATGACCAAGCTCATCGAGCGAAACACCACGATTCCAACAAAGCGAAGCGAAATTTTCACTACCGCTGATGACAATCAGCCAGCGGTGCAGATTCAGGTCTTCCAAGGTGAGCGCGAAATGGCTGCTTACAACAAGAAGCTCGGTATGTTCGAACTAACCGGCCTTCCGCCAGCGCCACGTGGCGTGCCACAGATCGAAGTCACCTTCGATATCGATGCCAACGGAATCGTCCACGTATCGGCGAAGGATCTTGGTACCGGTAAAGAACAGCGGATGACCATCACAGGTGGATCTGCGCTTCCAAAGGATGAGATCGATCGCATGATGCGCGAAGCCGAATCACATGCCGAAGAGGATAAGGCTCGTCGTGAAGAGGCCGAGATTCGTAACAATGGAGAATCTTTGGTCTATCAGACCGAGAAGTTCATCGCTGATAACTCCGAGAAGTTCAACGAAGGCGACCTTGCATCAAAGAAGAGCGAAGTCGAATCCGCGCTCGCCGACCTTAAGAGCGCCCTTGAGGGAACTGACACTGCAGCAATCAAGAGCGCAACCGAGAAGGTAGCGACAATCAGCCAGACTCTCGGGGCAGCGTTGTACGAAGCAAATGCTGCTGCAGGCGCATCAGCGAAACCAACTGAAGATGGCGTTGAGGATGCAGAGATCGTCGAAGAGAAATGAGCGACGAGACTAGTTCGGTAGTCACAGAGGAGAGCGCCCCACTTGAGAATTCTTCAGAGAATGGAGAATCCTCAGGGGGCGCTAACCCTGTTGCTGAACTCACCGCAGATCTCCAACGGTTACAAGCGGAGTATCAGAATTACCGTAAGCGGGTCGAACGCGACCGGGCTCTAGCAAGCGAGTTAGCAATAGCGGCTCTCTTGATGGAGTTATTGCCAGTCCTTGATGACCTCGACCGCGCCCGTGAACATGGTGAGTTAGCGGGTGGATTTAAATCAGTTGCTGAACAGATCGAACGAACTGTCGAGAAGTTGGGATTAGTCAAGTTCGGTGAAGCGGGAATGCCTTTTGATCCGCAAATTCACGAGGCGCTGATGCACTTAACATCAGCCGATGTAACCGAAGCAACTGCGACTGCGATTTTGCAACCAGGATACAAATTAAAAGATCGAGTACTTCGCCCCGCTCGGGTCGCAGTAACCGATCCGGAGTAAGAGATCTGGGAAAAATAGATGGCCGCAAAAGACTTATACGAAAAGGATTATTACGCGATCCTTGGCGTAGAGAAGAGCGCCGATAGCGATGAGATTAAAAAACGCTATCGGAAACTTGCGCGCGAACTTCACCCCGATAAAACAAAAGGGGATAAGACCCTCGAAGAGCGCTTCAAAGCAGTTTCTGAGGCCTATGACATTCTCTCCGACGAGAAGAAGCGCGCTGAATACGATCAAGCGCGCACACTCTTCCAACAGGGTGGCGTTCCCAATGGAGGTTTCCAAGGGAATTTCTCGGCCGGAGGTTTTGGCGATCTTGGAGATATCTTTGGCAATCTCTTTGGTGGTCAGCGCGGGCCGCGACGCGGCGCTGATATGCAGGCCCAAGCAACTATCTCTTTTCGCGAATCCATCAATGGAACTCAATTAACCTTTAACTCACCAAGTGGCCCCGTTACGACAAAGATTCCTGCAGGAGTAAACGATGGAGCAAAGATTCGCGTCCGTGGTAAAGGCGCCCCTGGTGAGGCTGGACCTGGAGATTTGTACATCACGATTAACGTCGCTGCTCATTCGGTCTTTTCAAGAAAAGAAGAGAATCTACTTCTCACTCTTCCCGTGACATTCCCCGAAGCAGCGTTGGGCGCCGATATCTCGGTACCAACTCTCTCTGGCGAAGAGGTAACTCTTCGACTACCTGCCGGTACTGCAAACGGTAAAACTCTTCGCATTAAAGGGCGTGGTATCACTCGAAAAGATGGAAGCGCTGGAGATCTTCTCGTAACAATCGAAGTTTCTGTCCCTCAACGAGTCGATGGTAAGGCGAAGAGAGCTCTCGAGAGCTACCAAGAAGAGAGCAAAGGCGCAGATCCACGCGAAGAACTTCGTAAGCGAGCGCGCTCATGACTCGCGAACATAGAGATGCTAAAGAATTAGGAGACGAGACTCCGGTTTATGTGATCTCAGTAGCAGCAGAATTAGCCGGTATGCACCCACAAACGCTCCGACAATATGATCGGTTAGGCTTGGTTTCACCAGGGCGCAGCAGCGGACGTGGGCGGAGATATTCCTTACGTGACATTGTTCTGCTTCGAACAATTGCAAAGTTAACCAACGATGGCATCAATCTTGCGGGAATCGCACGAATTATGGAGTTAGAGGCGACCGTCGCACGACTAGATGGTGAAGTTGCGCAGTTACGTCAAGAAGTGAATGCACTTCTCGCGGAAAATCCACCAAAATCACTCGTCATCTATCGCCCAGAGAATCAATAATTCATTAGTATTGCGCACTATGAGCGCACGAGAAGCACTTTTAGAAGAGATCAAATCAAAAGCTGTTGTCCACGGGAAGGTCATTCTTTCCAGCGGTAAAGAAGCCGACTATTACGTAGATTTACGTCGAGTAACTCTGGATTCTGTAGCAGCACCCCTCGTAGGTGAGGTGCTGCTCGATGCCACTGCACATCTCGACTATGACGCAGTTGGTGGGTTAACAATTGGCGCTGATCCCATCGCAACTGCGATGCTCCATGTTGCGCATCGACGTGGAAAAAAAGTCGATGCTTTTGTCGTTCGTAAGAGTGAAAAACATCATGGGTTGCAACGGCGAATCGAAGGGCCCGATGTAAAAGGGCGAAGAGTATTAGCACTCGAAGATACCTCTACTACTGGCGATTCGGTTCTCGCTGCTGTTGCGGCGCTTCGAGAAGCAGGAGCAATTGTTGTCGGTGTTGCGGTAATTGTTGATCGCGGTGCAGGCCCAAAAATCAAAGAAGTGAATGTTCCATACGTTTCTATATATGCACTGGCAGATTTAGGCCTTAGTTAGATTTCACTTCTTCTTTTTTAATAGCTCTCGGATAATTGGAATAAGACTAAGCACTATCAAGACGCCCACTATTGGGATGAGATATTTGTCGATGGAACCTGAGACTCGCTCACCTAATAAATAACCAACAATCAGGATTGAAGTAGTCCAGATCACGGCGCTGAGCGCGTTCCAGAAAGTAAATCTTTTCTTATCCATCTTGAGAATTCCTGCAAGTGGGCTCATCAAGGTACGAACGATAGGAACATAACGACCAAAGATAATTGCTTTGCCCGGGCCATATCGATTAAACCAATGTTCTGCATATTGAACCCGTTCTTGATTGAAAATTCTTCCATCAGGGCGATTAAAGAGTGATCGTCCATAACGAATTCCGATGTGGTAACCCAACTCCGAACCTAGGAATGCGGCAATCGGACAGAAAATCAGGAGCGCAGTGAGCGAGAGTTGAAAGCCGAGAGCATCCGTTCCTGCCGCGAGCCCAGCAACAAAAAGGAGTGAATCCCCAGGAAGCACGATGCCAACAAGCAGACCTACCTCGATAAATAGAGTGATGACCACCCCGATTGTGCCCAGGCCAGTAACAATCGCCTCAGGATTGAGGAAGTCAGCCAGGCTCACAGCGCCACCTTACGCGGGTCGGCCCGTAATTTTCGCATCGGCGCAATCTATGAAATTATTGGGCGTAAGCCTTCGGTGAGCTACCAGCGAAGATTTACACCCTCTAGCTCTGGTGAAAGGCTTCGACAAATGCCAGCAATTGTTCTGCTTGGTGCCCAATGGGGCGATGAAGGTAAAGGTAAAGCCACCGATATTTTGGGTGATCGCGTGAATTATGTTGTCCGTTACCAAGGTGGAAATAACGCAGGACACACAGTTGTCATCGGCGATCAAAAGTATGCGCTTCATTTGTTACCTTCTGGAATTTTGAGTCCGAATGTAATTCCAGTAATTGGAAATGGTGTTGTGATTGATCCAGCAGTTCTATTAGAGGAGATCAAAGGTCTCAATGACCGTGGAATCGATACATCAAAATTAGTTATCAGTTCAAATGCACATTTAATAACCCCTTACCATCGCACCATCGACAAAGTTTCCGAGCGTTTCCTAGGTAAGGCGAAGATAGGTACTACTGGACGAGGAATCGGTCCGGCTTATGCTGACAAAATCAGTCGTATTGGAATTCGAGTTCAAGATCTCTTTGATGAATCAATTCTGCAAAAGAAGTTAGAAGGCGCGCTCAAAGATAAGAACCAAGTTTTGACAAAAGTCTTTAACAGAAAAGATATGCAAGTGTCGGAAATACTCGAGGAATATCTTGAGTTTGCCGAAATCCTCCGTCCGTATATTGCTGATACTTCATTACTGCTCAATCAAGCCCTTGAAAAGGGTAAGACAGTATTACTTGAGGGATCGCAAGGCACGCTCCTTGATGTAGACCACGGCACTTATCCATTTGTAACATCCAGCAACCCAACTGCAGGTGGTGCATGTACTGGATCTGGTATTGGTCCCACAAAGATTGAACGAGTTATCGGAATCGTCAAGGCGTACACCACTCGTGTTGGCTCTGGACCATTCCCTACTGAGTTAGAGAATGAAGATGGCGAGAAATTACGGACAATCGGCCATGAGTATGGGACTACTACTGGTCGCAATCGACGTTGTGGTTGGTATGACGCGCCAATTGCACGATTTGCCGTCCGTATCAATGGATTAACCGATTTCTTCCTTACCAAACTTGATGTATTGACCGGTTGGGAGAAGATTCCAGTCTGTGTTGCGTATGAAATCAACGGCAAGCGAGTTGAGGAGATCCCATCATCTCAAACTGATTTTCATCATGCGGTTCCTATCTATGAATACCTTCCAGGATGGAATGAGGACATTTCGAAGGCGCGATCGCTCTCTGATTTACCAATAAATGCTCAGAAATATGTGGCATATCTTGAGGAAATATCGGGAGCGCCTATGAGCGCGATTGGTGTCGGGCCGGGACGCGATGAAACTATAGTGACAAGGGATCTTCTGAAACGATGAGAGTACTTCTGATTGGAAGCGGAGCGCGAGAACATGCACTCGCATATTCGCTCAAGTCAGATTCTTCAGTAAGCGAATTACACGTCGCCCCTGGTAATCCTGGAATTAACAAGTATGCGATTGCTCATGAGGTAAATCCCAACGACCCAGAATCAGTATCACAACTTGCACAGTCAATAGATGCAGATTTGGTGGTGATTGGTCCAGAAGCGCCATTGGTAGCAGGAGTAGCAGATGCGGTACGCGCTCTTGGTATCCCATGCTTTGGCCCTTCGAAAGCTGCGGCGCAGATTGAAGGTTCGAAGAGTTTTGCAAAAGAGATTATGGCTAGCGCTGGGGTTCCCACCGCGCAATCTTTCACCTGTACGACTCAAGAGGAGATTGAGCGCGCGCTCGATGCTTTTGGTCCGATTTATGTCGTAAAGAATGATGGACTTGCAGCAGGCAAAGGTGTTGTCGTTACTGAAGATCGGAGCGTTGCACTTAAACATGCTCTTGACTGCGGGAGAGTTGTGATTGAGGAGTATCTCGATGGTCCCGAGATCTCTCTCTTTGGTATCTCCGATGGCACCCATGTAATTGGGATGGAGCCAGCTCAAGATTTCAAACGCGTTTTCGACAACGACCAAGGTCCGAACACTGGTGGAATGGGCGCATACTCACCACTACCGTGGGCGCCAAAGGATATTGTCGAAAAAACCGAGCGTGAAGTTCTCTTGCCGACAATTAAAGAATTAGCAAAACGTGATATGCCATTTATTGGATTGCTCTATGCAGGACTTGCCCTGACTTCGCGTGGGATTCGCGTGATTGAATTTAATGCACGTTTTGGGGATCCTGAGACAGAAGTATTGTTGCCTCGTTTGAAGACACCGCTTGCACAGTTGCTTCTTGCCGCTGCTACCGGAAATCTTGCAACGCATCCACCCTTGGAATGGTCTTCACATTCAGCAGTCACTGTCGTCTTGGCATCAGAGGGCTATCCAGAGAATCCACGAACGGGTCTTGTGATTGAGGGGCTTTCAGATCAATCAGATGCAATTATCTTTCATGCAGGTACTAAAGAATCCTCCGGAAAGTTGATCTCTCATGGTGGTCGCGTCTTAGCAATCACCGGAGTCGGGAGCGACCTGGAAAGCGCCCGATCCAACAGCTATGCCGTGCTCTCAAAGATTTCTCTTGCTGGTAGCCATTATCGAAAAGATATTGCTTTAAAAGCGTCAATCAATGAGAAAGGGGCTTAAGTGGTCGAGAATAACGCCATGAATATCCCATCCACGCTTGCAACAAGGTATGCAAGTGATGCGATGTGTGCGATTTGGGCACCTGAGGCAAAAATCATTCAGGAACGGAAGCTCTGGGTTGCAGTCCTCAAGGCTCAGCAGCAACTGGGGTTACCAATTGACGCTTTGACGATTTCTGCTTACGAAAAAGTAATTGAAAGCGTTGATCTGTTAGCGATTGATCAACGCGAGAAGAAATTGCGTCACGATGTTAAAGCTCGCATCGAAGAATTCAATGCCCTTGCTGGGCACGAAGCGATACATGCAGGTATGACTAGTCGTGATTTAACAGAGTCAGTCGAAGCGCTACAAATCAAGGCTGCGTTGACGCTTGTGCGAGATAAATATGTGGCGTTACTTGACGGATTTTCAAATAGAGCAGGCGAATTTATTGATCAACCAATCGCTGGCCGTTCACATAATGTCCCCGCACAGATAACGACTGTAGGAAAGAGGTTTGCCACTTTTGCCGAAGAGGCAATCTTTGCCTTCAATCGCCTTGAAGATCTCATTGCGCGGCTACCGTTCCGAGGAATCAAAGGACCTGTTGGAACAGCACAAGATGCTCTTGATCTCTTTGAAGGAGATGCCAATCGATTACGAGAGCTAGATCAGAAAATCGGCAAACATTTGGGATTTGAGAATATTCTCGATTCAGTTGGTCAGATCTATCCACGCTCTTTTGATTTCGATGTTGTATCGGCTCTCGTACAACTCGCCGCAGCGCCATCAAATATGGCTACCACTTTACGTTTAATGGCTGGAGCAGAGTTAGCGACAGAAGGTTTCCAAGCCGGGCAGGTTGGTTCATCGGCGATGCCACATAAGATGAATGCGCGCTCGAGCGAACGAATCAATGGATTCACTGCGCTGCTGCGCGGTTATTCAGTAGCGATCTCGGAGTTAGCGGGCACACAGTGGAATGAAGGCGATGTGGCGTGCAGCGTAGTACGTAGGGTTGCACTCCCTGATGCCTTCTACACAATAGATGGACTATTGGAAACTGCCCTCACTGTCATTAGTGAATTGGGAATCTTTAAGAGCGCAATAGATGCAGAACTAGAGCGGAATCTTCCATTCTTAGCAACTACAAAAATCTTGATGGCAGCGGTGAAAAAAGGTGTCGGGCGCGAGAGTGCACATGAAGTTATTAAGGAACACTCGATTGCTACTGTGAAATCATTACGAGATGACGGAGTAAATAATTTGCTGGAGCGAATCGCCAACGATTCACGGATTCCCTTAGATAGTAATGAATTGAACGCTCTTATCTCAGAACCAATGGAGTTCACTGGAATGGCACGTGAGCAAACATTACAAATTATTGCGCGCGTTTCTGAGATCACTGCTCGATACCCTGAGGGAGCACGATATCGGCCAGGTGCGATTCGGTGATTGGCTGGCGCCCCTTAAAAAGCGGGAAAGTTCGAGATTTATTTATCAATGATGCGGGGGAGATTCTCCTTGTTGCATCAGATCGAATCAGTGCTTATGACTGGATTATGCCGACTGCCATTCCAGATAAAGGGCGCTTGCTCACTCAACTCTCACTTTTCTGGTTTAACAAACTCTCTAACATAACTCCGCATCACGTTCTCTCTACCAACGTCCCCATGGAAGTTAAAGGGCGAGCAATCATCTGTAAGTCCCTTGAAATTTTCCCGGTCGAATGTGTGGCTCGGGGCTACCTCACCGGTTCCGGTTGGGTTGAGTACCAAAGAAGGCAAGAGGTATGTGGCATTCCCCTCTCCGAAGGACTACTCGATGGATCGCAGTTAACAGAACCAATCTTTACTCCTGCAACAAAAGCGGAAATTGGTGAGCATGATGAGAACATTTCATTTAGCGAAACTGCCGAAATCACCGGGGAGAGCATCGCATCCGAACTTCGACGTCTGACCCTTTCCCTTTATTCAACCGCTCGCGATTATGCAAAGGAGCGAGGGATCATCATCGCCGACACCAAATTTGAATTCGGAATAGATAGTAAAGGTCAGATCACCCTTGCTGACGAAGTACTTACACCAGATTCATCGCGTTTCTGGCCAGCCGAGAGTTGGCGTCCAGGTGGCGCACAGCCATCATTTGATAAGCAATATCTTCGTGATTGGCTGACCAATATCGGTTGGGATAAGCAGAGCCCACCTCCAGAGCTTCCCGATGAGGTAGTTGAAAAGACTCGCGCGAGATATATTGAGGCGTACGCCGCATTGACCGGTGAGAAGTTTCAGTAGTTTCTCCCATAAGATAGCGATGTGGCGAAGGTAATCGTTGATGTCGTTCTTAAAGATGAGATTCTTGATTCGCAAGGTGATGCAATATCGCGCGCTTTACCTAGAATGGGTTTCACGTTCTCGCCAACTTCAGTCCGGCAGGGAAAAAGCTTCATTATTACTCTTGATCACGAGCCAAGTCGCGACGAGTTAGGCGAAATAGAGAAGGCAGCAGCAACGCTTCTCTCCAATCCAGTGATTGAATCATTCTCGATCCGAGTGGAGCATTAATGCGGGTAGGCGTAGTTACCTTCCCCGGCACTCTTGATGATCATGATGCGGCGCGTGCCGTTCGTTTTGCTGGCGGAGAGGCGATCTCGCTCTGGCATGGGGATAGCGATTTACAGGGGGTTGCTGGGGTAATTCTCCCGGGTGGCTTTTCATATGGCGATTATTTGAGGTGCGGTGCGATTGCCAGATTCTCGCCGATCATGAGCGCAATCATCCCTGCCGCAGAAAATGGGCTACCCGTCTTGGGAATCTGCAATGGTTTTCAAGTGCTCTGTGAGTCGCATCTTTTACCGGGAGCGCTCACGCGAAATAGCGAACTGCACTTTCTTTGCCGTGATCAAGAGATTGAGATTGTTAATAACGAGAGCGATTGGACCTCTGATTTTTCCAACGGTCAAAGAATAATCATTCCATTGAAGAATGGTGAAGGATCTTTTCAATGTGACGATAGAACATTAAATGAATTAGAGGGTAATAATCGTGTGATAGCGCGCTATGTTGGGATTAATCCAAATGGATCACGAAATTCAATTGCGGGAATCACAAATGCGCGTGGAAATGTGGTGGGAGTTATGCCACATCCAGAGCATGCAATTGATTCGCTCACTGGGCCAACAGCCGATGGATTGGCATTCTTTACCTCTCTTATGAAAACACGAGTCTGATTATGGCGCTCGACACTGTTGCAAAAGCTACTTCCACTCCAGAAATAATCCAGCCCTGGCGCGAATTAGGTTTGAAGGAAGATGAATACCAACGCATCAGAGAGATATTGGGGCGGCGTCCAACATCAAGCGAACTGGCGATGTATTCGGTGATGTGGAGTGAGCATTGTTCATATAAATCCTCCAAAGTGCATTTACGACAATTTGGAGAGAAGGCGCCTCAGTCTGATGCGTTATTAGTAGGTATCGGAGAGAACGCAGGCGTGGTAGATGTTGGCCAGGGTTATGCAGTTACATTTAAGGTCGAATCCCATAATCACCCCTCATTTATCGAGCCTTATCAAGGTGCAGCGACTGGAGTCGGCGGAATAGTCCGCGACATTCTCACGATGGGCGCTCGACCAATTGCCATCCTTGATCCCCTTCGGTTTGGCTGCGCTGATGCTCCCGATACCAAACGAGTGTTGCCGGGAGTTATTGCTGGTATCGGTGGCTATGGAAATTGCATAGGAGTCCCAACAATAGGCGGCGAGGTCATTTTTGATGATTCATATAGCGGCAATCCACTTGTTAATGCCCTATGTGTAGGTGTGATGAAACATGAAGATATAAAACTTGCAAAAGCATCGGGTGCTGGGAATTTAGTTCTGCTCTTTGGTGCAAAGACCGGTGGAGATGGAATTGGCGGCGTTTCCGTCTTAGCAAGTGAAACTTTCGATGATAAAAAACCCACGAAGCGACCAGCGGTCCAAGTGGGCGACCCATTTACAGAAAAAGTATTAATTGAATGCTCGCTTGAGATTTTCAAAGAGGATCTCGTTGTGGGAATTCAAGATTTGGGCGGAGCCGGACTCTCTTGTGCCACAAGCGAATTAGCTTCTGCAGGGACCGGTGGAATGCGTGTGGAATTAGATCGAGTACCTCTCCGAGATGCCAATCTCTCACCTGAAGAGATATTAATGAGTGAGTCCCAAGAGCGAATGTGTGCGGTGGTTCCGCCAGAGAAGGTTGAACGCTTTATGGAGATCTGCAAGAAATGGGATGTGGTGGCAACGGTGATTGGTGAAGTCACTTCAGGTAAACATCTTGAGATTACTTGGCATGGTGAATTAATCGTCGATGTGCCTCCGAGGACAGTGGCTCATGATGGCCCGGTGTATAACCGACCATTCACTAGGCCCGCTTGGCAAGGGGAATTAGTGGGAAATGGTGCAGAGAATCTGCCGCGCCCGCAGAGCGAAAGCGCAATCGCAGATGCGATTTTGACTTTGATTTCTTCACCAAATATCGCGGATAAAAGTTGGATTACCTCTCAATACGATAGGTATGTTCAAGGAAATACCATTGCTGCAGGGCCAAGTGATGCGGCAGTAATCAGAATTGATGAGAACACTTTCTTGGGAGTTGCTGTTGCAACTGATTGCAACGGTAGATTCTGCAAACTAGATCCATATGAAGGCACTCAATTAGCGCTCGCCGAGAGTTTTCGAAATGTAGCGGTTACTGGAGCAAAACCATTGGCAATCACAAATTGTTTGAATTTTGGCTCACCAGAAGATGCTGGCGTGATGTGGCAATTTGCCGAAAGTGTTCGCGCACTAGCAGATGGCGCACTAGAGATGGGTCTGCCAGTTACTGGGGGCAATGTCTCGTTCTATAACCAGACCGGTGCAGTTGCGATTCTGCCTACACCAGTGATCGGCGTGCTTGGCGTGATCGATGATGTTCGCAAGGCAATACCCTACAAATTTTCTGGTGTAAAAGAGTTGATACTTCTTGGAGAGACTCTAGAAGAGTTCTCTGGTGGAGAGTGGGCTCATCTCCAGGGCCATCTTGGCGGCCTGCCGCCACGAGTGGATTTGAAGAGGGAGATGGTTCTTGCTCAATTTATGTATGCCCAACGTGATTTCATTTCTGCAGCGCATGATCTTTCTGATGGCGGTTTAGCTGTCGCTCTTATCGAGATGCTGCTTCATTCACAAACGGGAGCGAAGATATCCATTCATGGCGATCCGTTTACCCATTTATTTAGTGAAAGCACGGGTAGAATTTTGCTAGCAGTAAATCCAGAGGACTCTAACTATTTAGTCGGCAAGGCAACGGATGCGGGAATCACTACTACTCGACTAGGTCAATCTGGTGGCGAGAATCTCGAGATTTCCGGGGTGCTCTCGATGTCGATGTTGCACATCCGAGAAGCAAATCAGAGAACTATTCCAGCGCTTTTTACCGCTTGAGCGCTCGCTCCAGATCAGCATAAGCAGCGTCGATTGCGCGGATAGTAGCGTCATCGAGGATGACGCTTACCGGACCGCGCTGGCGAGAACTTGTGAAAATCCCTTGTTTAACGAGCAGGTATTTTTCTACGGCCACGTAGGAATCCAGCGTAGTTTGGTGTGAAACCATCTTCGCGATTGGCGCATGAATTTCAGCGGCACGTTTCATATCTCCAGATTCGAGAGTTTTCCATAGTGCAACTAACCCCCACGGAATCTCAGCGCCAGGCATAGTGCCAACGATTCCAATCGGGTAAGTGTCCATCAAATCAGCGCCACCCTGTCCTTCGAAGACTCTCGCACGTGCACCACTTGCATCTTTTAATTGCTGCAATCTTTCGGCGACTGGCTTAGCTTCAGGCTTGAACTGGACGCGCTCTTCACCATATTTATCGATCAATTCAACATATAAAGAGATCTCAAGCGGATGACCAACATAGTTGCTTGCATCTTGCACGATGACCGGGATTGTTACGCTTTCAATAATCGAGATGTAATACTTCGCAACTTCACTCGAGAGTGGCGCAAAGGCGCTTGGCGGAGTTGCCATAACTGCTGCCGCGCCATCTTCTTGCGCCCACTTCGCAAGCTGAGTAGCAATCTTGGTGCTCTCAGCTCCAACACTTGTGACGAGTGGAACTCTGCCACTGGCTGAAGCAATGACGCTCTGTGCTAACTCGCGTCGCTCATGTGCGGCTAACCGAAGTACTTCTGAGACCATGGCAAGCACAAAACCATCAACTTTGTTATTGATGAGCCAGTCAATTTCTCGCTTTAGTACATCATGGTCAATCGAATCATCAGATGTAAACGGCGTTGAGAGGACTGTAAAGACCCCATGCAATGGTTTTCCCATTAGTTCCTCGTGTCCCCTGTCTGACTGTTATAAGCCCCTAATAGTATTTTTCCAGCGAATCCATGTATATCGGAAATTACTAATGCCCTCGGTGGCAAAGTTCGCAAACAAGCCTGAGTTGACTAGGATTTAGGGCATGGTCCGCCGCCCTGACGGGAAACTCACACATGAGGTTGATGGTGAGAAGGGGCCGCAAGACGCTTGTGGAATCTTTGGCGTGTGGGCGCCTGGCGAAGAGGTAGCCAAGTTAACTTTCTATGGTCTTTATGCGCTCCAACATCGTGGCCAAGAATCAGCTGGAATCGCAGTTAGCGATGGCGATCGCATACTGGTCTATAAAGATATGGGATTAGTCGCCCAGGTTTTTACTGAAAATGATCTCGCAGTCTTATCCGGCAAGATTGCCATTGGACATACTCGATATTCGACAACAGGCTCAAGTAATTGGGCTAACGCACAACCAACGCTCCGCTCGACCGAGAGTGGAACATTAGCTCTAGCGCACAATGGCAACCTCACCAATACTGGGGATCTAGCTGAGAAACTATTCAAGAGCTCTGGTGATGCACAGAATCATCTCCATGCAACGACTGATACAGAGATCATGACAGCTTTGATTTCGTTAGAAAAGAGTGGAAGCGTCGAAGCAAATGCACTCTCAATTCTCCCGACCCTTCAAGGAGCTTTTTCGCTTATCTTCATGGACGAGAACACGCTCTATGCTGCCCGTGATAGACACGGTATTCGCCCATTAGTAATTGGCAAATTGGAGACTGGGTGGGTTGTTGCTAGCGAATCTGCAGCGCTCGATATTGTCGGTGCAAGTTTCATTCGAGAAGTAGAGCCAGGTGAGTTCATCGCTATCGATGAAGATGGTTTGCGTTCACATGATTGGACTACTCCAGAACCACGTGGATGTATCTTCGAGTATGTGTATCTTGCTCGACCCGATACCACTATCGCAGGGCAAAGTGTTCACCCGGTGCGAGTGGCGATTGGTGAACGTCTTGCAGCCGAGCATCCAGTTGAAGCGGATTTAGTCATCCCAGTTCCTGAATCTGGAACTCCTGCGGCTATTGGATATGCCAAGGGCTCGAAGATCCCCTACGGCGCTGGTTTAGTAAAGAATTCTTATGTTGGTCGAACCTTCATTCAGCCCAGTCAGACCATTAGACAATTAGGTATTCGGTTAAAGTTAAATCCCCTTCGTGAAGTAGTAGCGGGCAAGAGGATTGTTGTTGTCGATGATTCGATTGTTCGCGGTAATACCCAACGAGCTATCGTTCGGATGCTCCGTGAGGCAGGGGCTGCGGAGATTCACGTCAGAATCTCATCGCCACCGGTTAAATGGCCCTGTTATTTCGGGATAGATTTCGCCACTCGCGCCGAACTTATTGCCGCTGGTTTAGATGTAGAAGAGATTCGTCGGTCGATTGGCGCAGATTCTCTTGGCTATGTGTCCTTAGAGGGCTTGATTGATGCCACTAATATTGCTGAATCAAAACTCTGTACCGCGTGTTTTACGGGGAAGTACCCAATGCCGATTCCAGAAGAGAGCGGAAATGTTGGCAATATAAAGCTTCTGCTGGAAGAAGCGTAAGTCGGATGAGTGCAGTATGAGCACATATGAATCCGCGGGAGTAAGTATTGAAGCTGGTGATCGAGCCGTTGAATTGATGAAAGCCTCGATTGCTAAAGCACAACGACCTGAGGTTTATGGTGGTATCGGAGGCTTTGCTGGTTTGTTTGATGCCAGCGCGTTAAAGCGATACGAAAGACCGCTACTTGCAACCTCTACCGATGGCGTAGGAACCAAGACGGAAATAGCTCGACAGCTGGGGATTTACGACACCATAGGTGAAGATTTGGTAGCGATGGTCGTGGACGACCTAGTGGTTTGTGGTGCAGAACCCCTCTTCATGACCGATTACATTGCAGTAGGCAAAGTAATTCCGGAACGTATTGCAGAAATCGTCTCGGGAATCGCCTCGGGTTGTGCCAAAGCGAAGACCGCGCTTATCGGAGGAGAGACAGCCGAACATCCGCTCTTACTCAAGGATGATGAATTTGATATTGCAGGAGCGGCTACTGGCGTCGTCGAGACGAGCAAATTGCTTGGCGCTGAGAAAGTTCAATCTGGAGATGTTGCTATAGCGATTGCTAGTAGTGGAGTGCATGCCAATGGTTTCTCACTCGTACGCCATATCATCCGCGAGAACAAACTCTCTCTAGAGAGCAATATCGCAGAACTAGAAAAGACGTTAGGCGAAGCGCTCCTGGTTCCCACCACAATTTATGCCGCGGACTTATTGGAGGTAATTTCTGAGGTAGAGGTACATGCGATGGCCCATATAACGGGTGGTGGGTTGGCTGCCAATACCGAACGAGTCATGCCATCACACCTGCACTTGGTGATTGAGCGAAAGAGCTGGGCTTTGCCACCACTCTTTGCGTACCTTCAAGGAATTGGTCAGGTGCCTCAGGAAGATCTGGAGCGGACCTTTAATTGCGGGGTGGGGATGGTCCTCATCGCGCCGGCTCAATCGGTTGGTCCAGCCCTGACGCTCCTTCGGAGCCAGGGCCATCTAGCCTGGGAGTTGGGTGAGATTTCGCCGGCTACCCGCGCTGGCGCTGGGGTCAAGTTGGAAGGGGCCTTCCAAAACCGATAATCTTTCCCCACGAAAATTACGAAATCCGGGTATTACCTGGAGGCGACTAGTAGGTAAGGGGGTCACGCCATGGGGCGCGGCCGAGCTAAAGCCAAGCAGACGAGAGTTGCTCGCGATCTTAAGTATTCATCTCAAGAAATCGATGTTGAGAAATTAGCCCGTGAATTACACGGCGAAATGGCAGAGCGCGATGATAAAGATGACGATGATCCATTTGCCGAGGGAAATTACATCCGTCGCGCCTAGCGCATCTTTATGAGACCAACCCCTTATGTAGCGTCGTTGCGCGTCTACGAACCACTCGAAGCGTTTAGTGAAATTGAGCAATTGCGCTGGAGTGAAATATCAATAGAGCAACACACTGGCCACGACGAACAATCTCGCGCCTTACGACGAGCGATTAGACCAGAAATCTCCCGGATTGATGGCGCCCACATCATTGACCATGAGGGGCAAAGGTATGTTGCTCCGTGGTCAACGGCGCTTCGCACGTGGGCAGCGCTCTCTGATTTCAAGAATTCTCTGCCATCGACGGTAACGCCATATTTCCTTCCTGAAGGAATGGAAGATGCTCTTACTGCGGGAGTAGCAGAATTCGAGATTGGATTTGATAAGGCGCCGCACATCCTCACCGAGACATGGATGATCCCGCCCCGTTGGTTCACGCTCTTCTCACCCGAAGAGCGATTGCGCGGTGATTCACCCGATGGTCCTTTTACGATTGTGCGAACCACATTGATTAATGCACGGAAGCGCTCCCAAATTGCCTACTCGGCAGTAATAAATGCATTTGGCGAGGGCGATGTAGCCGATGAGATGAAGTCACTTGTGGAGTGGCTTGATCTCTTCCATCCCGGCTCGATAGTCGAATTGGATTACGGTGGATTAGCGGGATTTATTGCGCTCGCCGAAGGTGGAATTGAAGAAGATACTTCACTCGAAGATATTCAACACTCGCTGGCTGGTTTAATTTCTGGCGATGGACAAGAGGCTGGAGTTGGCTATTCGCGATTAGTGTCGCGTTGGCGCAAGGTTGCTATGTACGAACAGGCGACTTGATGTGTAATATCGCGCCATGAAAATCACCGGATACAAACTATTTCCAGCCCCGCCTCGTGAACTCTTCCTAAAGATTGAAACCGATGAAGGAATTGTCGGTTGGGGCGAGCCTGTGCTCGAGGGCAAGACCGATACCGCCGCAACTTGTGTAAAAGAGTTGATGGAGTATCTCGTTGGCAAAGATCCGCGAGATATTGAGAAGCACTGGCAACGGATGCTCAAGGGTGGTTTCTATCGCGGGGGAGCGATTGCTTTTTCGGCAATCTCTGGAATCGATCAAGCCCTCTGGGACATTCTCGGAAAGAGCCTTAACGTTCCGGTTTACACCCTCCTTGGCGGTGCAGTTCGTGATCGCATTCGCATTTACGGTCACTTAAATACAAGAACTCCACATGAGGCGCAGACACAGATTCCACTGAAGCAAGAGATCGAAGAGCTGCGCGAAATCACGCAAATCCAAATGGATCGTGGATTAACTGCCTTTAAATTCTGTCCTGCAGATGCTTTAGAGCCCATCGATACTCTCCACGAAGTAAAGAAGATTGTTGCTCGCGTCGAGGCTGTGCGTGAACATATTGGAGAGCATCGCGACTTGATGCTTGATTTCCATGGTCGGTTCAGCCTCGCCAATTCACGACGACTTCTTCCGCTTCTGGAGCCATACAACTTGCTCTTCGTTGAAGAGCCTGTTCTTCCTGAATACACCAAGCACTTCCAGCTCATTGTGGAATCGACTCCGATTCCTATCGCTACGGGTGAGCGCCTCTTCCTCCGTACCGATTTCCAAGATGTGCTCCGCACCGGACTTGCTGTTGCGCAACCTGATATCAGCCATGCGGGTGGTATCTCTGAACTTCGTCGGATCGCTGCGATGGCCGAGATATACAACGTCTTCATGGCTCCACACAGTCCACTTGGTCCAATTAATCTTGCTGCAAGTTTGCAGTTGGACTTTGCTACTCCAAACTTCCTCATTCAAGAGCAAGTGCTTGGACTTGGAAATCCCGGAACTGCCGACAATAGATACAAGTTCGTGGATTATGGTGATTACAACGTCAAGGATGGCTATGTCGAATTAATGAAGAAGCCAGGTCTAGGTATTGATGTTGATGAAGATGCGGTACGGCACGTTGCCGAGAACGCCAAACCTTGGCGCGCACCTGAATGGACTGGCAAAGATGGCGCGCTAGCGGAGTGGTGATATGGACAGAATCTGTTGGACATTGAGATTAAAGCCAGATCGGGTCAATGATTACCGCGAGACGCACGCCGCCATTCCCGATTACTATCGCCAGGCGCTTAGTGATGCGGGTTGGAAGAATTATTCAATCTGGCTCATGCCAGATGGCCTGGTCATTGGTTACGTGGAATCTGAAAATTGGGATGAATCGCGCCGAATTATGTTCGCTCGTAAGGATGTATACGAGAGATATGCCGCTGAAATAGGGGACAAGATGAAAGATGCCTTCATTTGGCCTCCGGAGGGACCTCCGACCGATCCGCTTCGAATACACCCATGCGAGGAGTTGGTTTTCCGCCTCGACTAGCGCTCCGCGGGCAAGGTAAAGAATTGTTACCTTTTCGGATATCCGAAAAAGTAGAGATTTCTGCCTTCGTAAGTGCCTTGCCCTGCTATTTATCCTCCAGTTAGCCTCCTTTCAAGGTTCGTGATGTATGACATTCCGGAAATACGAGACCTAAGAAAAGAGGAAATTGATGAAAGGCTTCATTTCACGCAAAAAGTTTCGCGTGGGCTTTGTAGCAAGTCTTTTGACGATCTCTCTTGCATCATTTGGCATTCAAAGTGCCCATGCTGTGACTGAGTTACGTTTTGCAGCGCTTGCTGGAATTGATAATAACTTCAAACCGGTTATCGAACAGTGGAATAAAGAGAATCCAGATATTCAGGTTAAAGTAGAAACTCTTCCAGCTGCTATCCCAGATATTGTCAAGAGCTTGGCAGCATCTTCACTTAGCGGTAGCGCTCCAGATTTAATTAACAACCTTGACACCTATGCCGATCAATTGGCAGATGTCGGATTTACCGAAGATCTCACTAAGTATTTTGGAACAGCATCGGGCGGTTTGAAGCGCGCAGATTTCAACCAAGCATTCTTGAGCTCCTATGTTCCAATCAACTTCCCTAAGCAAGTTCATGGTCTTCCAATCGCTGCAGATGCGATTGTTGTCTTCTACAACAAGACACTCTTCAAGAAGGCTGGAGTTGCACTTCCTAAAGATGGTTGGACCTATGACCAATACCTCAAGACTTGCGATGCGATTTCCAAGTGGGGCGCAAAGCAGAAGCCACAGGTATGGGGATCATCGGGCGGACCTGGTGGAGGAAGTAAGTCCATCTGGCAAGCTCAGTACAACCCATTCCTTCGTTCTGTAGGTGCGTACACTTACGATCGCAATACCAACACTTCAAAGATTGGCGCACCAGAGGCGATTGAAGCATGGAAGCAACTCGTGAAGCCATGGCAGAGTGGTTGCATTCCTAAGTACAGTATTTCTTCAGGAAAGACCCCCCCTACTTTCCAAGGTGGACAGGTAGCGATGGAAACTTCCGTTCGCGCACTTCTTCCAACCTACAAAGCTGGACTAGCTGAGAAGAAGATGGATTGGGATGTCGTTGATATGCCAACCATCAAGGGCAAAGTCTCCAAGTACATCATTGGTGGCGGAAGCTATGGACTTGGTATGGCGGCTACATCAAAGAACAAGGCAGCTGCATGGAAGTTCATTGATTGGTTCTATACGACTAAGAACGGTGGAATCAACACACTTCAGGCAAGCGGATCACTTGTTCCTCCAACAGATGCAGGTATCGCAAATGGTGACTGGCGTAAACTCGCTGCTCCTCCAGCGAATATCAATGCATTCGGACGTGCGATTAAGAACTCCTTCATCGCGCCGAAACTTCCAGGCCAAGCCGGAACAGTTCTCGATACTGTAATTGGCGATGCCCTTGCGGAAGTTCTGTTGAAGAAAGTCTCGGTAGAGAAAGCCTTTAAGAAAGCCGAAGCAAAAGTAACGGCGGCTATCAAGAAGGAACTTGACCAGTAAAAACAAGCAGAAACTAGATTTGGTGACGCTCAATTTTTTGGGCGTCACCAAATCACTATTTAGTGACTTACTCCAACTACTTTGTATTGAAATGGGTGTATAGAATGCAGAGTGTGGCTACAGCACAACGAGAACAAAAGTCTCAAGTGGGCCAGCGAAAGAAATTAAAGCGAAACGATCGTTTCTGGTTGGCGATATTTGTTTCGCCAAACTTGTTTATGTACACATTGTTTATTTTGGTTCCTTCAATTGCGGGAGTGCTCTTAAGTTTCTGTGAATGGAACATCCTTGGTCCGATCAACTGGGTGGGATTAGAGAATTACCGGCGTTTAGCCGAGGATGAATTACTTTTGCCCGCATTGGGTAGGACGGTGCAATTCTTAGCTCTTGGGGTATTGCCGACAGTATTCGGTGGTTTCTTGATCGCGGTCCTTTTAAATTGGAAGGTAAAAGGTATTGGTGTATTCCGCGCCATGTTCTTCCTGCCTCTGACGATTTCAAGCGCGGTAGCTGGCATTGCATGGTCGAGCATTTTTAATCCAGAAGCTGGTTGGATTAATCGAATTCTAAAAATATTTGGGATTACTGGTCCAGAATGGTTGGCGAGCGTCTCTTGGGCTCTTCCTTCGGTCACTATCATCGTCATTTGGTTGTCGCTTCCATTAGTAATCATTCTTTATCTAGCAGGCTTACAGAGAGTCTCTCCAGAGATTTTGGAAGCTGCCGCGCTCGATGGCGCAAATGCCTGGCAAAGAGTCTGGCAAATAATCTTTCCATGTGTCTCGGCAACAACAATCTTGGTCGTTGCGATAGAAATCCTGGCATTTCTTTCATCACCATTTGAAATTTCATTGTTGATGGTTCAAGGAGGTCCGCTTGATTCAACCACCTCACTTGCTTACTACGCATACAAGATGGCTTTCGAACAATTCGAAGTAGGTTATTCGGCGGCGCTAGTCATGGTGCAATTCTTTGCGCTTTTACTAGTCGCCCTGCCCATCATTCAGTTCCGTAAATACCGAAGGGCTAGGGGGAAATAACAATGGCGAGCTCAGTGCTCTTCACTCAGAAAAGGTCCGCAAATTTCCTTCGATACAGCTTAATTACTCTGCTCTCTCTGCTATTTGTCTTCCCACTACTCTATTTGGTTTCAGGTTCATTAATGAGCTTGGAAGAGGTGCAGGTCTATCCACCACGACTTATACCATCTTCACTAAATTGGAGTAACTATATCGAAGCGTTTTCAGTGATGACGCCGCGAATTTTCTTTAACACATTATTCTTTACTTTTGGAATTCTGATCTTGCAACTCATTCTCTCGTTCACCGCAGGATTTGCACTTGCAAAAATGCCTTTCAAATATGCCGCATTGATTGTGGCGCTTTTTGCAATTCCAGTATTTCTTCCTACAAACATCTCAATCATTCCTCTCTATTTAGTCACATATAAGTTGGGCCTTCTCAATACCTGGGGTGGGATGATCCTGCCAATTGTGGGCTCAACTGCTTTTGGAACTCTGCTATTTCGTCAATTTATGGTGAATTTTCCAGAGGGATTGATTGATGCTGCACGCATGGATGGAGCTAGTTGGCCGCGGGTTCTCTTCCGTATCGTGCTTCCGCTCGCCCGTCCACCAATTGCCTCCTACTCTGCAATCACCTTCTTGACTGCGTGGAATATGTACATTTGGCCACTCATGGTGGGAAGTAGAGAAGAGTTTCGCGTTGCAACGGTTCAACTGGCACCACTTATCGCCGGCGGAACGGGCTTCTACGGAAAAGTTGGCCCGAATGTTACGTACGCGGCAGCTCTCTTGAGCGCGCTTCCAGTGGTGTTGTTCTTCCTCTGGGCACAGCGTTGGTTTATCAATGCAATTGCAGGCACTGGTAACGACTCATAATGAACAAGAAACTAGGTGTAGCAATAGTCGGCTGTGGGTTCATGGGTCGCCGACATATGTTGGGCTTCAACGCACTTCACAAAGCGGGCAAACTCGATGGCGAAATTGTGGCACTCCTCGATATCAACGCTGAAACTGCCAATAAATTAGCTGAAGAGACCTTTTCTCTTATGGGAATGCGGCCGAGGGTTTACACATCAATCGATGAGCTGTTAAAAGATGAACGAGTAGAAGCGCTAGACATAGTCACTGACCCACGTACTCACCACACCATCGCAATCAAAGCAATGGAAGCTGGCCGCCACGTGCTCTGTGAAAAACCATTGGCATTGACGATGAAAACTGGTCGGATGATGGTCGAAGCAGCCGAGCGGACTGGAATGGTGCTAGGCACTGCAGAAAATTATCGCCGCGGTGGGGCTAATCGTGTAGCAAAAGCAGTAATTGATTCCGGACTACTTGGCAAACTCCATCTCATGCTCGAATTCTGGGCCGGCGGTGATGACAAGATTATTATTAGCAAGTGGCGCCACATGAAAGATACCGGGGCTATCGGACTCGATATGAGCATTCATTACGCCGACATCATCGAATATTACGTCGGTCCAGTAGAGCGAGTCTGGGGACGTGGCATCATCGCAGAGCCAACTCGAGTCACTGCTGATGGTTCCGAGACGATCATTCCTACCGGTGAAGATGCGCTCTTTGCAAGCATGCAAACTAAGGCTGGAGTAGATGTGCAGTACACATATTTACCTTCAGGACTTGGCAAGCGCTATCAACAGCGGAGCTTGCATGGCACCAAAGGCTCAATGACAGTTCCCCCTGATCGTTCAGATGGAGATGTTGTCGTTTACCTAGCTGACCAAGAGTTAAAGGGTGAGGAACTCATGGCGGAGTTAAAGAAGCTAGGTGCGTTTATCAATATTAACGATGTCACCAAAGCGGTACTCGGCCCAGATGGAACTGGCGGCAAGGGCGCTGCATGGGCTGATGTCGATGCGGGGTACCTCGCCGTTGAGATTGCCGACTTCATTGAAGCAGTCTTTGAAAAACGTGCTCCAGAGGTTGATGGAATGGGTGGCCTGCGCGCCCTCGCTGTCGTTTACGCCATCCTCGAATCAGGGATAGCCAAAAGAGAGGTTTCCGTTGACGAGATACTCAATGGCAGACTTCATACTTATCAAGATGAGATTGATGTGGCTATCGAAAAGATGAGTGGATGATTGGGTGAATCTATGAGCGAAGAATTGAAATTCCATCAAGTGGCTTATGTAGTAAAAGATCTGGATACCGCGGTAAAACATTGGGCCGATAATCTCGGGATTGGGCCATGGACGGTCTATACCTTGAAAGCACCGGGACTCCGTGATTGCATATATAAAGGTGCGAAGACTGAATTTAGTCTTCGCCACGCAATGGCTTTTGCTGGAAATATGCAATTTGAATTGGTGCAACCCCTTGATGGGCCATCAATCTTCAAAGACCAACTTGAGACAATTGGCGAAGGTATGAACCACGTTGGTTGCATCGTCCAAGACCACCCAGCAGCAGTTGCTGATTTCCTCGCGCGCGGTTTTACCCCGTTACAGAGCGCAGGAGGATTTGGCGCTGAAGGCGATGGTGCTTTTGCATACTTTCAACCTCCAGATGGAATCAGTGCAATTGTCGAATTGATTTCGCCACCCAAGGTGCGAATCAAGCCAGATTACGTTTATCCAGCGCAGGAAGGTGCATGATGAAATCTGCAGCAAGAATTGCGAAAGTCGAGACCTTTGTTGCGGGAATGTCATGTTTTGTTCGGTTGACGACAGAAGATGGCATACAAGGAGTGGGTGAATCCACTGCCTTTGCATTCCCGAAGAATGTCGCGGAAATTATCAAGAGTTTTGAGCCCTTTCTCGTTGGTGCTGACGCACACGATGTCGAGCAGAATTGGTTAAAGATGTATCGGGCTTTAGGTTGGCGCGGTTTGACTCTCGGAGGCGCAATTAGCGCGATTGACCAGGCATGCTGGGATATCCGCGGTCGAATCTTTGAAACACCAGTTTGGCATCTTCTCGGAGGTCGCAGTAGAAAAGCTGTACGTGGCATGAAGGTAGTTTTCGGGGCAACGAAAGAAGATCTACTAAAGGAATCTCTAGCGGCTCAAAAAGCGGGCTTCACTGCAATCAAAGTGATTCTGCATCAGCATGAACATCACGGCATGCGCCATGCTGAGAAAATCGCCGACCTCGTTGATCGAATGGCAGCACTTCGCGATGCGGTAGGAAATAGCCTTGATATCGGAATTGAATTACATCGCAATATGCAACCAGGCAATTCGATTGCCTTAATCCAAGAGTTGATGCCTTATCGGCCGCTGTTTGTTGAGGATCCAATCCCACCTGATAGCGTCCTATCTTTTGGCGAGGTATCCGAAAAGGTGGATACGCCCATGGCCGCCGGCGAACGCAATACCTCTATATATGAGTTCCGTGAATATATAGAGCATGCAGGTCTCTCGTTCGTCCGTCCCGACATAGGTCTTGCAGGTGGCTTCACACATGTGAGAAAAATCTGTGCGATGGCAGAGGCCCATCATCAGGGAGTTCTGCCCCACGCCGTTCCCTCTGGCGCGATAGCGACCATGGCACATATCCATATGGGAATTACCGCTCCAAATTGGGAAGCTCAAGAACATATCGATCAAAATGTTGATCCGGTGCAGCAGATGGTCAAGCGAATCCCAACTCTAAAAGATGGATGGTTATATCCATTTGACGAGCCAGGGCTTGGCATGGAGATCAATGATGCTTTCTTCGCGACAAACCCTCCAGTAACTGTCCACGGTGTAAAAGCTGATTTACGAGAAGATGGGTCGGTGGCTCTCCGATGAGTAAACCAAAGGTAGGAATTGCCTGCTCCGCAGCTACGCGGGAGTTGTACCTGGAAAAGCGGGACTTAGACCGTCTTGGGAAAATTGCCGATGTAGTCATCGAAGAGTATGACGTGCCAACTGATTGGGTGACTATCCCAGTCGATCCTGAGGTTGAGAAACGTTTTGCCAAATTCGCTCAGGATCTCGATGTATTAATTGTTTGTCATGGTGGGCCGCGAATTACCAAACCCGTATTTGAGGCTGGCAAGAAATTAAAGATTGTTGGTGAGCTAGAAGGCGATCGCTTTGCGGGACGCATCGATGTGCAGGCAGCAAAAGAAGCTGGCGTTATGGTCGTTGATACAACACATTCTTCTTCATGGCCAGTATCTGAGTGGGCGCTTGCGTTGACTCTAGTTGGTCTGCGCGAGCATGCACGTTTTCGCGACATCATCGCCGGTAAGGCAATGAGCCATGATGACTATCGAACAAAGCCGCCAGCTCGTGAGTTAACGGGTCGAACGGTAGGCATGATTGGTTTTGGCCATATTGCGTGGCGATTACGCGAATTCCTTGTCCCATTCCGCGCCGAGATTCTCGCCTTTGATCCGTATGCGCCGCGTGAATTAGCAGATGCGCTCGATATCAATTTTGCCTCGTTGGAAAAAGTGATGAATTGTGATGTTGTAATTTGTCTTGCACCTGATACACCCAAAACTCGCGACATGATTAGTGAACGTGAACTTGGTTGGCTCAAACCTGGAGCAGTTTTCGTCAATGTCTCGCGTGGCGTATGTGTAAACGTCCCAGCGCTTATTGCAAAGGCAAAGAAGGAAGATGCATGGTTCTGTCTCGATGCACATAATCCAGAACCTATTGCCGTTGATTCGCCGCTTCGCCAGATGCGCAATGTCTTCCTCTCGCCACATATCGGGGGTATGACCGAAGAGGCACAACCACGTTTCTTCACGTTAATGGTGGAAGAGCTAGAGCGTTGGCATGCTGGCGCTGAACCCCGTGCACAAATTACCGATCGAGTTGTTGCCGGAAGATCTGGAAAGTAGATGATTGCAGATAGTCATTGCCACGCTTGGCGCAGATGGCCCTACGACAAGTCTGTGCCTGACCCTGACCATCGAGGATCCATCGAAGCGCTGCTGTATGAGATGGATACTCATGGTGTGAGTAGAGCATCTGTAGTGTGCGCGCGCATTGGTGATGGTGCGGGTGGTGAAGGATTTGGCAACGAAGATAACAATGAATATGTTGCCAATTTCGCTCGCAAACATCCGGATCGAATCTCCACATGGGTCGATGTCGATTGCAGCTGGCGGAAAGAGCACCACACTCCGGGAGCCGTAGCTCGATTACGTGCAGAGCTTGCGAAGAATGATGCCCAGGGTTTCACTCATTATGTGAACTCAACTAATGATGGCTGGTTTCGTAGTGATGAGGGTAAGGAATTTTTCGCAACTGCCGCCGAGTTAAATGTCGTTGCATCTATGGCGCTTTCTCCAGAATGGTTAGCCGATTTAAGGGTGCTTGCCGCGGCTAATCCCACCCTTCCATTTCTCATTCATCATATGGGCATGCCAAAGAACACAGGTTCGGGTCACGATCAATCGGAAGTCAATGAGATTGTGGAATGTGCAAAAGTTCCGAACATCGGAGTCAAAATCTCAGGTTTTAATTACAACAATAGCAAGAAATTCGATTTTCCTTATTCAGAGTCTCAATCGCTTTTCAAAATAATCTACAAGAGTTTCGGTGCCCGCCGACTTTTCTGGGCATCAGATTTTCCCGCCTCGCGCGATATGTTGACTTATTCGCAAGCAATCGAAGTTATTCGCGATCACTGTGATTATCTTTCTGAGTCTGATTTGAACAGGCTTCTCGGCGATAACCTCAATGACTTATTGAATAATCCAGTTTTAACTACCGGACAGTTCCACTAACAAGAGAGAGGCAAGGGAAATAAATGAGCGCAGTACTAATAGCTCGATACTACGTAAAGCCGGGGAATTCTGCGGCAGTACGTGAGGCACTAACAAAGATGGCTGCCCGCGTAAAGGCAGATGAGCCAGCCTGCTTGGTGTATAACGCAAATATCGACCCTCAAAATGAGAATCTTTATTGCCTCTATGAGATCTATACCGATGAAGCAGCTTTAGCGGCACACCGCGAAACGCCACACTTCAAAGAGATCATCGAAGGAATAATCGTTCCGCTACTTGAAAAGCGTGAGCGCGAGATTTACCAGCAGGTTATTGGCTAATGAAGTTAATCTCCTTCGAGACGGTAGCTGGGAGCAAAAGGCGTCAACATCTTGGCGCCTTAGTTGAGGGTGATGCCGATTCTGGATTAGTCATCGACCTCAACGCTGCATCTCACTCGTTGCTGCTTTCGCAGGGGTTACCAACAGGTGTTGCGGCGGAGAAGTCCAATCAACTCTCTCCACCATCAGCTCTGGGTTTCATTCAAGGCGGCGCTCACTCACGCGAACTGGCAGAAGAGGCGGTCTCTGCTGCGCTGAAAAGCGGCGCTGAGCAATCCGCATCAGGTGCGCAGATCCGATTTAGCCCTGCTGATGTAACGCATCTACCCGCGATAAGTCGACCACCATTGCTTCGTGACTTCATGTCCTTTGAAGATCACCTACTCAATGTCTTTCCGAAGCTCAATCGTCCAATTCCTGATGAGTGGTATCGACGTCCTGTCTATTACAAGGGAAACCCATCGAGTATTGGCGCGCATCGACAGGAGATTGAGTTTCCGGAGTATGCGGAATTTCTCGATCTCGAGTTTGAATTTGCCTTGGTGATTGGTAAAGCCGGTGTGAGTATCAAAGAGGATGATGCTCGTTCCCATATTTATGGTTATACGATCTATAACGACTTCTCTGCCCGAGCAATCCAATCCGCTGAAATGACTGTTGGGCTAGGTCCAGCTAAAGGAAAAGATTTCGTTGGGGCGCATGTTCTCGGCCCGGTGCTGGTCACAGCTGACGAGATTCCAGACCCGTATGCGCTAGCGATGCGTGGTTGGGTGAACGGCGAGCAATGGACTGATGGCTCCTCTAGTGCGATGAACTGGAAATTCGAAGAGATGATTGCTTACGCCTCTTGGAATGAGCAACTCCAAGTAGGTGAAGTTTTTGGTTCTGGCACCGTAGGAAATGGTTCTGGCGCAGAGCAGGATAGAGTGTTAAATCCAGGTGATGTCATTCGCCTTGAGATGACGACAATCGGCACGCTCGAGAATAGACTGGTGCGAAACCGACCTTTTATTGGAAGTTTGGAATATCCATTTAAGCGTAATTTGGGGGCGCGATGATTCGTTCTGATCTGTATATCAATGGTCAATGGGTTGCCACCCCTAAACGCCATCCAGTTTATGACCCGAGCGATAATTCAGTAATTACCGAGATTGCTGTTGCTGGCGATAAAGAGGTCGACTCTGCCCTAGAGGCAGCTTCGAACGCATTTCCCACCTTTGCCAAGATGCCTGCTCGTGCTCGTGGTGAAATCTTGCGAAAAGCCTTTGAAATCATGATTTCTGAGGCAGACGATTTGGCCCGCCTTGTCTCGCGCGAGAATGGCAAAGTCTTCGCCGACGCCAAGGGCGAAATTCTCTATGCCGCTGAATTCTTTCGCTGGTTCTCTGAGGAAGCGGTTCGTATCAATGGTGAGTTTAGACATGCGCCAAGTGGTGATAAACGAATTTTGGTTACCCATCAACCTGTAGGAGTTTCTCTACTTATTACCCCGTGGAATTTCCCAGCCGCGATGGCGACGCGAAAAATTGGGCCAGCGGTTGCAGCTGGATGTACCGTGATTGTCAAACCAGCGATGGAGACGCCACTTACAACTCTTGCTATCGCCGACATCTTGCATCGGGCCGGGCTACCCGCTGGTGTTGTCAATGTCATCACACCAACTCCTGCGGGACCTGCAGTCACTCGACTTCTGGCTGATCCACGAGTGAAGAACCTTTCATTTACCGGCTCTACGCAAGTAGGAAAGTTGTTGCTGAAGCAGGCAGCAGATCGTGTGATTCGCACATCGATGGAGTTGGGAGGGAACGCCCCTTTTATTGTCCTTGATGATGCCAATATCGACGATGCAGTGGCAGGTGCAATGCTCGCTAAACTTCGAAATGGAGGCGCCGCATGCACAGCAGCTAATCGCTTCTATGTTTCAAAGAAAGTTGCCACGGAGTTCGTGGATAAGCTCACAGAGGCTATGTCCAAAATCAAGATGGCTTCAGGTTTAACTGAAGGTGCACAACTTGGTGCGAGCGTATCTATCAAAGAGCGCGACAAAATTGCAGATCTTGTCGACAGTTCAGTAAAGCAAGGCGGCAAGGTTACCCTCGGGGGAGCTAAACCTTCTGGTGAGGGAGCTTTTTATCCGCCGACCGTGATGGTTGTCGCTGCTGATAATGACATCCTGAAAGAGGAGATCTTTGGTCCAGTTGCAGTAGTGGTCACTGTCGATTCTGACGAAGAGGCAATCCGACTTGCAAATGACACCGATTATGGCTTGATTAGCTATGTTTATTCTGGCGCACTCGACCGGGCAATTCGCGTTTCAGAAGCAATGGAGTCAGGCATGGTAGCTATCAATCGCGGTGTCATCTCCGATCCCGCTGCGCCTTTTGGTGGATACAAAGAGAGCGGACTGGGACGTGAAGGTGGTTTTGATGGCATTCACGAATTCCTCGAGAAGAAATATATCGGGGTGACAATCTAATTTACTGCCGTGAACCTGCACCCGACGAGTAAATACAATCATAAATTAATGCGCCTTCAGGCATTCTGGGGTGGTGCAGCAAATGGTGCTTGGGTGATTTTTGCAATTCCGTACTTGGTTCGCCTCGATGCTTCAATCACACTGATTAGCATCTATGTAGCGCTAACATCCCTAGGCCCACTTTTAATCGGGCCTATTGCAGTAGCAAACTTGCGAAATAGGGTGCAACAAAGAAAGTGGATGTTAGTGTGTGGGGTTGCTTCACGCATTTTCTTCTTTATGCCTGGAGTGGCACTCCTTTTTGAGGATAATCAAGCGGAAATAGCTATAGCAATGTTCTGTTTCTGTGCCATGCCTACGATAGTTTTCGGCGCTTTATGGTCACCGACCCCTGGCGTCGTAGTGGAAGCCGAACATCAGCCATTGATTGTGAATGCTCGAGTAAGGATTGCGAATATAGGCGCACTCTCGGCAAATGGAGTTATTGGCCTTGGCATGATTCTTCTACCATTTCCATTTAATTATGTTGGTGTCTTTGTTATTTCAGGTTCACTAGGTTTGGCTGAGATGTTCGTGATCTCGCGAATAATTTATCCAGAATCCCCACACACCTATCTTGAAACATTTCGGGAAAATCTTGCCATAAAAAAGATTTGGGCTGAGAAACAATTTATCCTTTTTTTATTTGGAATTTGTTTGATTGTGAGCGCATCTTCAGTTGCAGGCCCTCTACTGTCGGTCTATTTCATTGAGGATCGAGGTGTTTCGGATAGGTGGCTTGGTATTTGGGCCATGGCGCTCTCTGCTGGGGCTGTTTTAGGTACTTTAGTCTGGCGAAAATTGCAGAATAAACATGGTAGCTACGCAATTTTTTCATGGACTGTTCCGATTTCTGGCATTTACTTCTTATTAATAATTCTTGCCCCTAATGTCGAGTTGATTCTGATGGCGACACTTTTTGCAGGTTGGATGAATGCGGGAACAGATACTGGTATTTGGCTCGGGCTCTTTCGCTATGGAAGCGAAGAGCGCCGCACTATGCTGATTAACATTTATGTGGGATTCGCGCTAGGAATCCCATTTATTGCCGCTTTCTTCATCCCATTCTTGACGAACCGGTTCACATTGACGGAAATATTCCTTGGATCCTTTGTGATTAGGACATTAGTGGGTCTATATTTCAAGATTCCTAAAGTCTATGATTTCCTCAGAAACGATATTCCCGTGACTCCTAATCAGAACAGGTGACCTACAGATTATGGCTAACGTTTATTCTGCTGAGGCTCTCAGAGGCCAGATTGTCGTTGTAACTGGCGGTGGTCGCGGTATTGGCAGTGGAATTTCGAAAGTCGTTGCGGCTGCTGGTGGTGAGGTTGTCATCATCTACCCACATGACAGTGAGCGAGTTCATGCCGATAAAGTCATCGCAGAGATTGTCGCAAATGGTGGAAGGGCAAGTGCATACCGTTGCGATATAGGTATTCGAACCGAATGCGAGAGTGTAATCAAAGAAATAATTCGCGATAAAGGGCGGATTGATGCTCTAGTAAATAACGCTGGCATCTGCGACTTCACGCCATTTGAAAAAATCACTCCAGAAATTTGGGACCGCCACCTAGCAGTTAATCTCTCAGGTCCGTTTTACTTATCTCAAGCTGCTATTGCAGATATGAAACCTCGTGGTAAAGGTGCAATTGTGAATATCAGTACCGTCTCTGCCTATCGTGGTGGCGATCGACAAGTGCACTACATCGCAAGCAAGGGTGGGTTGAGCTCGCTCACCACAGCTCTTGCGCATGAAATTGTTGAAACGGGAATCAGGGTCAATGCGATTCTCTGCGGTGGAGTTGCCACCGACATCAATATTCAGCAGCGTGCAGACCGCGAACGCGCTACCGGGAAACCTTGGACCGAGCGGCCAGGAGTTCGTTCTATGGGACTCCCTGATGATCTCGGAAATGCCGTTGTCTATTTGATTTCAGAGGCCAGTCAATGGGTTACAGGTTCTCTAGTGTCCGTAGATGGCGGCGCACTAATTAGTTAATAGGGAGTTGCGATGAAGATTGCAGATATCAAGGTCTATCTCACTGGTCCATATAAAAAGGGTGAGCCACCAGTACAGCACTATCGCATCAACCCAAGTTGGCTTTCGCGAACCGAGATTGCCAATCCGATGTCGATTCATCCTGAGTTTCGACCACGTCGTGAGATGTGGTTAGGGATGGGTGGACGCACCATCGTCCAAGTTATCGCTGAAGATGGCAGTTATGGATTGGGTGAGAGCGCTGGAGGTCGCGCTTCTGCTGAGATCATCGCGCAACACTTCAAGAAGTTATTAGTAGGTCGCCAAGTTCATGAAGTAGAACGTAATTGGGACATCATGTGGCGGGCTTCAATGCCGTATGGACGCAAGGGTGCGCCTGTGATGGCAATCTCCGCAGTCGACTATGCGCTATGGGATTTACTTGCGAAGTCTCGACAAGAGCCGCTTTATGTTTCGCTCGGTGGTGCTGCAAAAGATTCAGTCCAGTGCTATCTCACAGGTAACAACATCGAAGAGACCAAGGGTCATGGCTTTATGGGTCACAAATTAGCGATGCCATATGGACCTGCTTCTGGTCGCGCTGGAATGAATGGAAATGTCGAGTTAGTGAAGCAAACGCGAGAGATGGTTGGTTGGGATGTCGAGATCATGCTTGATTGCTACATGGCATGGGATGTCGAATACACCATCAGAATGGCAGCGCTTCTTGAGCCATATCGCTTGAAATGGATTGAAGAGGTACTTCCTCCAGATGATTATGAGGGCTATTCAATTCTGAATCGGAAGATCACCAGCACCGCAATTGCTACAGGCGAGCACGAGTACTCGCGCTGGGGCTTTCAACAGCTTCTTGAAGTTCGTGGATGTGAGATTTTGCAACCAGATATTCAATGGTGCGGTGGTCTGACCGAATCGAAAAAAATCTGCGCTTTAGCCTCGACAAAAGCCATTCCCGTTATTCCTCACGGCGGTGGGTTACGCCCTTGGGACTTGGCGTTGATTTTTGCTGAGGTGGGGATTCCTTACGCGGAGTACTTTATCTTTGGCGAATTTAATCAACCAAATCCCGATCCAATCTTCACTGGCATTCATCATCCAGTGGATGGATGGTTCGCTCCACCACCAGGAATTGGTGCAGGTATTGATTTCACTTCAGATGCCCATGATTATCTCTACGAGATAACTGGAGAGCTCAACTAGCTGATTGCCTGGACTTTCTCGGAGAGCGAATTAGTTCCTTCAGAAAGTACAGTCAGGAGCCAATCGCGATACGAAACTGTATCGCTTGGCATGGAGACGCTGATTGCGCCTATCGCTCTGTTGTTGTGATCCTTAATCGGCTTGGCATAACAGAAGGTATCTTCAGTGTATTCGCCACGATCGCGGGCGAAACCAGTGAGGCGAACTCCCTCTAACTCTCGCTTGAGTTGATCGAGTGAGGTAATAGTTCGCGGCGTAAATTTCTCGAAGTGATAGTCGGCAAACTTTTCATCAATTTCATCTTCGTTGTACGTGGAGAGCAGAGCCTTCCCGAGTGCAGTTGCATAGGAGGGTAGTCGCGCTCCAACTTCGGATTCCAGGCGAATATCGCGTCGAGGTTGGAATTTACTCAAGTAGACCACCTCGGTGCCGTCGAGCGCGGCAAGTTGGACGCTCTCATTGAGCTCTTGGGCAATCCATTTCATGGTTGGCCGGGCGTGTTGCAAGAGATCAGAGCTTCGAGCGGCAGCACGACCAATCTCGAAAACTTTTAAGCCCAGGCTGTAGCGATTGCCGCGTACCTTGAGGTAATTCTCATCTGCCATCGAATGCAGTAACTCATGAGCGCTACTTTTTGGTATCTCCAGAAGCTTACTAATTTCTGAGAGAGTTAAGCCAAGGGGATGATCGCGCAGGAGCGTAAGAATATGCATCACTCGAGTCGCGCTTTTTACGTCGCTCACGACCAGATTCCTCGCTTTCACATCTGTTGGAGGGGAATGTACTCCTTCAGGGCTAGGATGGAAAGAGGCAGTTTGGCCGCCAGGTGAGTTAAGGAGCATGGCATGCGAGATAATTCTTTTCCCGTTAAAGGCGATGGTGTCATTGTTACGGGCGCCGCTCGTGGAATTGGTGCGGCGACCGTGGCGAACCTGGTGGCAGAAGGAATTTTTGTCATTGCAGCTGATGCCAAGAGTGATTTACTGGGCGAGTCATTGAGCGTTATCGATCCCGCCGGGAAAATGACTATCGCGGTTACTGCAGATGTCACGAAAGAAGAGGATTGTCAAAAAATTGCCGAAGCCGCTGCTGCACAAGGGATTCGAATCAAAGGTTTAGTAAATAACGCCGCCGTCGGCGCGTTTAATATGAGCGTTGAAAAGACAACATATGACGAATGGCAGCGAATCATCTCCATAAATCTGACAAGCATCTATCTCATGTCTAAATATGCGCTTCCACTGATTCGAAAAGCAGGTGGTGGAGCGATTATCAATATCTCCTCGATTCATGCATTTGCAACGTCAACTGCAGTTGCGCCCTATGCGGCTGCTAAGGGTGGAGTGCTCGCGCTCACTCGAACAATGGCTCTTGATCTTGCGCCCGATAACATCCGAGTAATTTCTATACATCCAGGCGCGACTAATACTCCTATGCTCCATGAACATGCAGCGCGCGAGGGGAAGACTCTTGCGGAGCTCGGTTTTCCGACGAGTGAAAATGCCATCGGACGAATCGCAGAGCCTGAGGAAGTTGCTGATGTAGTTACCTTCGCGCTCTCTCGGGGGGCGAGCTTTATTACCGGTTCATCCATTACGCCCGATGGGGGCATACTTGCGAAGTTTTAACCATATTTGCCCAGTTTGACCTGGTCAGCGCCTATGGCTGAGGGTAATCTGGGAGGTATGCAACGCCCTATGGAGAGCGAAAAACTCCTCACCCCATCCGAGGTCGCATCCCTCTTTCGCGTCGATCCCAAGACAGTCACCCGCTGGGCTAAGGCGGGCAAACTCACCTCTATTCGCACCCTTGGCGGCCATCGCCGCTATCGCGAGAGTGAAGTTCGCAATCTCCTCAAGAATCTGCCCAACGGCTAATTTCGCCGCCTCGAGTACCCTGTACTCATGAGCACACCTGAATCGAAACCCGATTCTCAACGCGAAAAATTCCTTGAAGCGTTAGCGAAGAAAAAGGGGAAAGGCGCCAATCCAGGTAAAGGTGGTTCTAGCTCTGGCCCGAAGATTTCCGGTGCGCAGCAACGCGGTGGGATTCCGCGTCAGAATGTGCAACGTAAATCTGGTGGCGCGTAAGTCTTTATTTCTTGAGCGCACGTAACCCCTCATCCAGCACCATATGCTAAAGTCAACAAAGATTTGACGCGGAAGGTTAGTTAAGTCTATGAATGATTATGGGGATGATTCGGATGAATCTGATGTATAAGAAACTCCTCTTGTCAGTAGTTTCGCTCTCAGTATTTGCATCGCTCGCGCCCGCGGAGGCGCACTGGAGCGCAATAGAGCGACCAGGACAAGCACGAAAAGATTTTGTCATCAGCCGAGATGAAGTTGTAAATTCACTCCAAAACCAGAAGCTATATGCACTCGTGGAATATGGTGTCATCTCAAAGATCTTCGTATGGAACGAAGCCAAACCAAATGAATACGTCACCTCATATATTCCTGGATACTCACTACCAATTGAGATGATTGAAGAACTTGTATTTGTGGCCCAAATGCCAGATTCGCTCTCGGTAAATTACGTTGATAATTCAGGAGAGGTAAAAGCAGAACCAATCAATCATGGTGACAATGTCGCCGTGGTCGAAGAATTGCCCATAGATTTGGCCACGAAAGTTTCACTACCCACTCAAAATCCAGTTCAAGTGATCTCAAACGCTGTTGCCTCTGATTATTCAACGAGTATGACTATCGCTCCAATCGCTATAAATGATGCTAACAAGAGCGTTGAAGTCCAGGTAATAACCAATGGAATATCTTTTACGAGTATTGCAACTGATAACTCAGCAACACCAATTACTATCAATAACTTACCAAGCGATACATTTGTTAGTGTGCAAACAGTAATTCGTGATAACACCACCAACGAAGAGATTATTTTGCAGAACGTCGTGACCAAAACTCCCGATGCACAGATTCCAGTTGTTGCGAATGCTCGTGATGTGGCTGCTGACAAAGCAACTATTGCTGCTCCTGTCGTCTCAGCAAGATCTGTGGGTAGTAATGGAAGCCGGAGCGCGACCATAGAATTTGCGGGTATTCCTGATTTTGATCCCACACGGACTATCGCGTCCATTATGGTCGTGGGTCCAGGTGGAGCGACTACCTCAGTGGGAGTTAATGGCACTGGCAGCGCTATCAATATCGGAGATTTGGGCCTCGATAGCACCTATCGCCTGACACTAGTCATTCGGGATCTCAATTCAGGAGAGGAGACTCTCATCCAAGGAGCAAACCTTTGATGAGCGCCGCGACGCTTAGCGGTCTAGATTCATCAACGTACGCACACTAGTCTTCTTTCACCGAAGTGCTCCAGCATTCTCATCAAGGTGGTAGAACGATTTCCGTGGTTACAGATGAGCAAACCGATGACGAATTGCTAAGCGCATATGTGCTCGGTGACCATCGAGCACCGGTCTGGAGCTATGGGGTCCGGATTACATTCTTAAGACAATAAAAAACACTTGGGTTCCAACCGATATTGATCCTCCCATAGTCACTGTATTCACTCCTTCCTCCATCGCAGATTACAAAGCGGTCATGCCAGCAGCGGGACCAACGAGTACGACTGTGGGAGTGCGCTATGCACTCAGCGACGATGTGCTCGTTAATGCTGCAGTTCTTCGCTTTATAAAATCAGACGGGACAGTTGTAGTTGAACAAAATAATTCTACGGTTGGCAACGTGCGCACTTCTGCGCTACAAATACAAAAAGTCGTCATACCTCCAGGATCGGCAAATATTGGAGATGTCCTGACAATCCAAGTGCGAGCAACCGATGCCACAGGTAAATCCAGTCCCTGGACATCAGTAGGAACATTTACTATCGCAGCAGATATTCCTGACTATCCAACGATTGATCTCATCAATGTCACGACGCCCATTAGTCCAGTAGCTACAAGTGGCTCGGGTGGGCAAGGGCGAGTGGGTTCGACTATCACGACAAACTTTGTGACATTTGCCTCGCGAGGTTCAGATGGAATACCAACTCTAAAGTTAGTCATTGCTGGTATCGAGATACCACTTACGGTCACTTCCAATGGAGTAATTGGATATCAAGTGGGTGGCACTCGGACTATCCGTTCAGCAAACTTTGCGATTCCACAATCAGTTGTAGTGGGCACCACGTATTCAGTTAAAGCACAAATAACCGATTACTACGATTACAAGAGTGTATGGACCGATATTGGAACGCTCACTGTCTTACCGCCCTATACTCCGTAACGCTTCATCCACCTTGGCAAGAGTCTGAGCGATATCACTATCCGTATGTGCTGATGAGACAAACCATGTTCCACGCGGCAAGATTCGAACTCCGCGTTGGAGAAGTTCAAATGCAAAATCTAAATACATTGCGCGGTTTGCCTTCATAGCACTTCGATAATCCGTTGGTCCCTGCAGATCAAAACGGACGTTGAAGACTGATGGATACCCAACTATTTCGAAGAGGAGATTATGTTTGGTGAAAATTTCGCGTAAACCATCCATTAAGGCAGTGCCAGTTTTTGCAATCGCTTGATGCGGTTTCTCGGATTGGAGCGCTGTCAAGGTAGCAACAGTCGCTGCCATCGAGACCGATTGTGAGTTATAGGTACCGCCATGCATCACTTTCGCTTCGCCGATGAGATTCATAATCTCTTTCTTGCCGGCAAGGGCAGCAACCGCAAAACCATTAGCGAGCGCTTT
>Ga0194116_10000665_pt1 | contig 57271 bp, 63 predicted proteins | sample TA2MahsurfametaG_4_FD_148617 | JGI IMG/M metagenome (GOLD analysis project Ga0194116, IMG submission 148617) | Freshwater microbial communities from Lake Tanganyika, Tanzania - TA2015008 Mahale S9 surface | ecosystem: Environmental > Aquatic > Freshwater > Lake | place: Tanzania: Lake... | reverse complement strand
GTCAGTTCTCCACCCTCTACACGCAGTTTGTGCCCAGTGCACCGGCCTTCGGGCTCAAGATTGATCGCTCGATCCTGGGTGCTCTGAACGTTGATTTTCAGCAGGCGATGCAAACCATCGCTGTGCTTGCGGGTGGCAACTATTCGGGCCTCACCTACGAGAGCGGTCAGGTGCGCAACATCTATGTGCAATCGCAGCCCGATCAGCGCAGCAACCTTGACGACGTCCTCAGCTACTACGTCCGCAACCGAGACGGCAAGATGGTCCAGGTGTCGGAGTTCGCTGAAGCGGATCTCACCAGTGCACCACCGGTAATCAGCCATTACAACCTCTACCGCACGGTGCTGGTGCAGGGTGCTGAGGCGATTGGCAAGAGCTCTGGCCAGGCGCTCACGGCGATTCAGAACATCTTCAATAGTCTCGATTTCAATAACATTGGCTACGCCTTCACCGGCATCGCTGCCCTGCAGCTGTCTGCTGGAAGTGCGAGTGTGCTGGTGTTTGCCTTGGGCATCCTGATCGTGTATCTCGTGCTTTCAGCGCAGTACGAGAGCTATGTGACGCCGGTGATTATCCTGATGACCGTGCCTTTGGCGATGCTCGGCGCCCTGGTGTTTCTGGGGATCCGCTCGATCGATCTCAACATCTATGCCCAGGTGGGTTTGGTGACGTTGATTGGTCTTGCGGCCAAAAACGGCATCTTGATTGTTGAGGTGGCCGAGCAGCATCTGGAGGCAGGGATGAGCGTTCCGGAAGCAGCGATGGCGGCTGCGGAATCACGGATGCGCCCGATCTTGATGACGGCGATTGCTTCACTGGCCGGCTTCCTGCCTCTGGTGGTGGCCACAACGGCTGGTGCCAATAGTCAGCAGTCGCTGGGAACGGTGATCTTTGGTGGACTACTGGTGGCCACGGTGCTCTCACTCGGTGTGGTGCCACCGTTCTATGTGGCGATCAAGAACCTTGAGGAGCGCTGGTTTGGTGAGGGTGGTGGCCGCGAGGATGATTCGAGCAGCACTGCGGCGCCAACCCTGTCCGGCCCCCATTGATGAGGTCTGATAGTCGACAGAGCAAACCCCGTGGCTTTGGCTTGTTCTCACGGATTGTTTATGTGAACCAGGCGGTCTTGCTGGCTATTTTCGTTGCAGGGCTGCGGGTTTACCCAGCCCGTGGCATTACTGAGTTGGTGTTGCCGCACTCACTCGGAATTGTTCTGTCGATCGCCGTTCTGATCGCGATGTTTGGTGTGGCGACGCGCAAGTCGCTGAATGCTCTGAACTGGTTGCGGGTGATCTTGTGGGTCGGCGTAATCAAGATTTTGGTGTTCCAGCTGTGGCTGCTGGCTCAAGGCCAAATCGAGCTGATGTCCTACATCCGTGCCATGTTGATCAATGAGCTTGTTGCCATCCCGCTAGCCATTGATTGGACGCGGCCCGTTCACCGCAACTATCTGGCTTCGCTTCAGCGTTCCTGAGGCCCATTAGAAGACAGAGAGCAGCTGAACTCAGCTGTTCTCTGTCTCCGGTGCCGTTCGTCGCGTGATCAGGTGATCACGGTGGGCTTGTTCATGCCGGTGCGGGTTTTGATCTCCGCCAGCTGATCGATGGCGCTGATCAAGTCGCCCAGCGCAGCCTGGGGATCCTGATGGAGATCGCCACTGGGGGGCACGTAGCTCTCCAGATACACGCGCAGCGTGGCGCCCTGGGTGCCGGTGCCTGAGAGCCTCAGCACTACTCGGCTGCCTTCGTCAAGCAGTAGGCGCAATCCCTGGCCGCTGGTGAGGGAGCCATCCACCGGATCGGTGTAGGCGAAATCGTCGGCCGTGGCGATCGTGCGGCCGGCGAAGCTCTGGCCCACCAGGGAGGGCAGCATCGCCTTCATGCGGTCGTAGAGGCCGTGGGCAGCGTCGCTGGCGATGGCCTCGTAGTCGTGGCGGGAGTAGTAGTGGCGCCCGAAACGGCTCCAGTGTTCCGCCATGATTTGCGCCACAGGCTCACGGCGCTTGGCCAGGATGTTGAGCCAGAACAGCACCGCCCAGAGGCCGTCTTTCTCGCGGATGTGGTTGCTGCCGGTGCCAAAGCTTTCCTCGCCGCAGAGCGTGATCCGGCCCGCATCCAGCAGGTTGCCGAAGAATTTCCAGCCTGTTGGGGTCTCGAAACAGGGGATGCCCAGCTCCTTGGCCACCACATCGGCGGCGGCGCTGGTGGGCATCGAGCGGGCCACGCCGGCCAGCCCCTCGGCATAGCCGGGCACAAGAGTGGCGTTGGCGGTGAGCACGGCCAGGCTGTCGCTCGGGTTCACGAAGCAGCGCGTGCCAAGGATCATGTTGCGGTCGCCGTCGCCATCGCAGGCGGCACCGAAGCGGTAGGCGTCGCTGCCCATCAGCAGCTCGGCCAGATCGTGGGCGTAGGTGAGGTTCGGGTCGGGGTGGCCGCCACCGAAGTCTTCTAGGGGCACACCGTTGCGCACACTTCCGGTGGGTGCGCCGAGTAGGCCTTCCAGCAGTCGCGTGGCATACGGCCCTGTTACCGCATGCATCGCGTCAAAGGCGATCGGGAAGTTGTCGTTGAGCAGATCGCGGATCGCATCAAAGTCGAACAGCTTCTGCATCAATGCCACGTAGTCGTCGACCCCGTCGATCACCTCCACCTGCAGGGAGCCGATCCTTTGCGAACCGGGTACATCCAGGGGAAGATCCACTGGATCCCAAATGCGGTAGCCATCAAGAACCTTGGTGGAGGCATAGATCGCATCGGTGAGCGATTCGGGAGCCGGACCGCCATTGGCGCCATTTACCTTCACGCCGAAGTCGCCATCCGGCCCGCCAGGGTTGTGACTGGCCGAGAGGATGATCCCGGCAGTGGCCTGCCGCTGCCGGATCAGATTGGAAGCGGCCGGGGTGGAGAGGATGCCGCCGGTGGTGGTCACGATCTTGGCCACACCGTGGGCCGCTGCCATGCGAGCGATCACCTCGATGGCACGGCGGTTGCCGTAGCGGCCATCGCCGCCCACCACCAAAGTGCCTCCTTCGATGCCTGGCACGGTGCGCAGGATCGCCTCGATGAAGCTTTCGAGGTAGTGCGGTGTTTCGAACTGGCGACTGCTCTTACGCAGGCCTGAGGTGCCTGGCTTCTGGTCGAGAAAGGGCTGATCGAGCGGGATTTGCTGCACGCCGCTAGTCATCGAGAGCTGCCGAGGCGGCACCAAGTTAGTCCGAGTCTTGTGTTGGGCTTGCTGTGGCCTGCAGCCTTCAGCGCTGGCTGCCTCCGAAATTGATGCCACCCGCCTTCGGTTTGGCCTCCGGTGCTGTGGTGGCCTCGGGTTTCTCGCTGCTGCGGCACACCAGCAGCAGCTGCTCTGCAGGCTTGGCGATCGCTTCTCGGCGGTTGAAGCTGTTGGTGGCTGCGGGCTGAGCTTTCTCAAGCATCAGCCAGATCAGGTCTTTGCAGTTGGCCGGTAGGCGTGGATGGTCGAGCATCGGGTCGGCCAGCTGTTTGGCCTTGTTGCAGCTTTCGGCGGTGTTCTCTCGGGCACAGGCCAAGGCCGCTAGCTGCACGTCGCGAAGGCTCTCCTGAGTGGGGAACGGCACGTAGGGAGCGCCCACCACAGTGCCTGGCAGCACAGCCGCACTCATCAGTGCGGTGGCAGATGCCAACGCGCAGCTCCAGTCGCGGGACGCGGTCATCACAGCGGCAAGTGGTGAGCGCATCATGCTGCGTTTTGTTGGCGCTGCCAGATCCGTTCCAGCGAGGCCCGCATCTGATCGGTGTTGGTGCGGCTCTCCATCAACGGCCGCCGCAGCCAGCGGCTCATCTGCCAGAACTTCAGGCCCGCAGCCAGGGCAAACACGCTCCAGGGCAGCAGGATCAACAGCTGGTGGGAGGGCTGCGCCATCAAGCTCTGCTCAGTGGTCTGCCCATCCTGCTGCCTTTCAGGGCTGGGTGCTGCTCACCTGCGTCGCCTCCCGCTCGACCCCACTGCCGCAGCGCCTGCGGTTGTCCTGCAGCTTCCGAAGCAGCCGCTCCGTGATCCCCAGCTCTGCCCCCTTCCAGAGGCGATCCATCTCTCGGGTGAAGTGTGCTGCGAGCAATGGTGAGTGGATTACCAGCAACACCTCATCGTTTTGATGGGCTGCTGAGTGGCTCCAGTTGAAGCTCCCTGTGATCACGGTCTTGCCATCGAGCACTCCGAATTTGTGATGGAGCTTGTCCCCCCTGGCCAGGCGCGGAATGCCCACACCCTTGGCTGCTTCCGCAAGTGGGCGGTTGTCGGCTTCCAGCTTGCAGTGCCGATCCGCCATGGCGACGCCGAGAAGGTCGAGCACCTCGGAGAAGGAGCGGCTGGCAAAGCCCGGATCAGCCAGGAGCCGTAGACGGACGCCGCGCCCCTTCAGCTGCGTGAGCACATCGGTGAGGGATTGGGCGGAGAACACAAACAGGGCCAGATCAACGCGGTTCTGCGCGGTGGCCAAAGTGTTGGCGATCAGTGCCAGGCCGTGATCCGGATCGTTGCGTTTGTGGGGTGCGAACAGCACCTCCACTGGTGTTGTGCCCACCAGCACTTGAGCGGCTGGGCCCGACTGCTTCGCCAGGCCAAAGCGGCTGTTGGGTTCATCGCCAGGCCCATCGCCCCACATCTGGCTGAAATCGCTGGCGAAGCGTTTCGCGAGCTCTGCACTCTCAAGCCGCAGCAGGTGGTTCACATTGCCGCGCGTGCTTTGGTCCGCCGCATCGCCATGGATGCAGGAGGCGGTGAAGTTGGTTGAGCCCGTGATCACCACCCGGCGGTCGATCACCACGTATTTCGAGTGCATCAGGGCGCTGCCCTTGCTGCCATCGGCTGTGTCATCCAGCAGCGGAATTCCGGCGGCTTGGAGGATCGCCACGGCATCACCGCTGCGCTGCTCCTCAAGGCTGAGTTGGCCGTCGCGGTTGCTGTCGGCCAGGGCCTTGAGCAGCTGGTGCCGTTGGCGCCCATGGCCATCGAGCTCCGTTTCGTGCTGCTCGCTCCATGGGGTGCTGTAGGTGTTTTCGAGCACCACCTTCACGCTGATCCCGCGGCGATGTTGCTGCGCCAGAGCCTCGGCGATCTTCGGCAGGGAGAGCTCCTGCACGGCTACGAGGATGTCTTGTTCGGCGGCCTTGATGTTGCTGATCAGCAGCGCTTCAAGGTCGTCGCCATTGCGCTGTTGGCCGTGGATGGGGCTGCGGTAGTGGCGATCGCTGCGGTGGTTGAACGCCACGCTGATGCCGGCAGGCAACGGCAATGGCTTGGGCCGTGTTCCGAGCACGCGGCCGGCCTCGATGCCGCAACTCTGAATCAGGGCTAGGGCGATCAGGCTGCACCCGCCGCCCCATCGCCTGATGCAAATGCCCACTGCACCACTCCTGCGTTCTCAGGAGCATTCCCCGCTGGCCTGGATCTCAGCCGTGTTCAGGCAGTTCAGAGGTGCACAGCATCGCCACAAACCAGAGGCTGCTCGCCACAACGGCGGCGAGTACTCCGGTGCCGATGTTCACCTTCACCATCAGCAGGGTCACCACCAAAGGGAGCACCACAGCTCCCGTGATCGGCGTGAGGGCCACAAGTGCTTTCATCGCAGGGCGCTCAGAACCATTCCGCCACAGCTTGGTCGCTGGGGTTGCTGTTGTCTTCGGGAGTGGTGCGCTCGAAATCGAGCGTGATGTTGCGCTTCTGTTCGCCATCGGCAGCCACGGCCTCGATCGCGTACACCTGCTGACCATCCCGGAAAGGCACCTGGATCCGGAAGGTGCCGTCGCTGGAGAGGGGAACCTCCTCGCCGCCAATGCTGAGCTTGGCGGATGGATCGGTGGCGCCGTACACGATCAATTCGGCGTCAGCCACCAGCCAGAACGAGCGCTGCCGAGGTGCCACAACACCGGAACCGGATTCGCTGCGACCACTGGCCCAAACGCCTGCGCCCGAGGCGTTCAATCCGGCGCCGCTGCCCTGATCGAGTTCATGGAAGGCCTCGGAGCCACGGCCGAGACGGCGGGTGCCGAGGGTTGCCGTTTGGTAGAGCCGCTCATGCAGGCCGTTGTCGCTGCTGGTCAGCGTCTGCGGGCTGATGGTGGTAGGAGGCGTGTCGAGTGAGAAGGGCACGAACTGATCGAGGATCTGCTCGCTGGGATGCAGCGCTGGTACCCGCGCCACCGAGGAGAAGGCCAGCGAGATCCAGCCGCCACCGCTGACGCGGTAGCCAAGCTCGACGCGGTAATCGCGATCGCTCAGGGGAACGGGGAGATACCACTCGGTGGCGTGGCTATCGACCGGCACCTCTTGGAGGGTGTGCGGGTGACTGCCGCCGTTGTTCATCCCGGTGACATCCGCCACGCGCAGGCAGAGCTGACTGGCGCCTGCCTTGAAAGCCTGTTGGCGGTCGCGTTCACAGATTTCCCAGAACACATAGGCCCACTGGGGATCGCGTGGCAGAAACACCACCCGGGTCTCATCGAGCTGACGGCTCGGGGCGTGCTCCTGCTCGAGGCTGGTGAGATCGGCTTGGCGCTCGCCGATGGCGCTCACCAGTTCTTCCTTCGTTTTGCGGCTGTAGAGGGTCACACCCAGCTCGCTCGCAACCTGGCGCAGTTGGCGCAAGGTCATCCGGGCCAGCGATGACAGGGTCTGACTCACAGCTCCTCCGGATTCTGTTTGGGATCAGTCTGATCAACTCTCACAGGTCCTGCCCGATCTGTGTCCAGGCAGTCAGCATCCCAAGACGGGTTGCGGCGTGGCTGGACGACAAAAAAAGCGGCGGGTTGCCCCGCCGCCCGAGTTGTCCAATCGCCAGGGCTCAGCGGCCCAGGCTGCGGTAAGGAACCTTGGAGAGGTAATCGATATCGGCGCTGCCGGCGGCGCTGGCACCGCGGAGGGCGGGCAGGGTGCGCACCCAGGGCATGTAGTCCTGAGGGAAGCCACCACGGCGCTGCAGGGAGCGCTCGGGCAGTTTGCGGGCGGTGCCGGTGTACACGATCTGGGGGAAGCCCAGGATGCCGCGGTAGTAGGCGTCGTAGCGGGGGCTGGTGATGTTGAAGGGGGTCTCGCCCAGGTCACGGCTGCCCACCACGCGGTTGCGGTGGTAAGGAACGGTGTCGTAGCCGAAAGCGTTCAGATACTCCTCACTGTCGAGGATGTCATCCACCATGCCCTTGACGCCGCGGGTCATCAGCACAGCAGACCAGGCGATCTCTTCAGATTTGCCGTGGGTCTGGCGGCCCAGCAGTTTCTCCACTAGGTGGCGGGCCACCTTGTAGTTGCTGTTGAGGTTGTAGAAGCTGCGGTTAAAGGTGTCCGACAGGCAGAGCGAGCGGATGAAGTCCCGCACGGTGATCTGACCGTTGCGCAGCTGAGACTCCAGGGTGCGGTCGCGATCGACCTTGAAGGCATGGAAAAAGATCTGGCGGTAAGCCGCTTCAATCACGAAGTTCTGGTCTTCGCGGTCCATCGCCTTGTCCATAGACACGGCTTTGGGATCCTCGTCCGAGCCCGCGCGAAGGGGATCCACACGCGAGTTCTGCGTAGTGGGCGCGTACTTCAGGAGGGGGAGGGCCACTCGAACTTCGGCATCCGTCGTGGCTGATCGTAGAAGTGCAGTCAGGACTCCACTAAGCGGCCTCAGTCAGTACTCACAGTCCGTAACGTTCGCCACCGGCTGCGCTCACCAGCCCAGCAGCGACAGGGCCGGCTGGATTGTTTCATCTGAGGCTGACTGCGCCGAGGCGGTAGGTCGCTGCTGCTGGGCGTCGTCGCAGCGGGTCTCGATGCAGAAGGAGGCGTTGTTGGAGAGCCCCTCCACGGTGCTGCTGCGCACCCGCACATTCGGCCCGGCGAAGGCGAAGCGCTCCCACACGCTCATCGTTTCGTAGTCGGTGTTGAGCAGCAGGCCATCGCGCTCATCCATGCAAAAGCGCGAGCTGGCCGGCGCTTTCTCTGCATAGCCCAGATCCCGCAGCAGGATGCCTTCGCGGCCCTGCGCATCGGTGGGGATCAGGCCGATCACGCTCTCGCCGGTGTGGTCTTCGCCCGCTTTGTCCCAGGCCATGGATGCGCTCCAACGCACCCAACAGCCCCCCACCAGCCCTGCTGGGTCTTGGCCATGCAGTTGGGCGAGCTCCTGAAGGCGTTGGTCGCAGGCGTCCAGTTCCTCCACAACAATCAGCGATCCGCCCGCTTCGGCGCGCCGATGCAGCAGGTGATGCACGCTCCGCTGAGAGCGCCAGCGGCCGCAACTCAGCTGAAAAAAGCTGAGGGCGTTCTCGATGGCGAGGCTCACAGCGGTGGGGCAGCTGCAGCGATGATCGCAAGCCATCCCCCTTCTCTGGGCGCAGTTCGTTGTTGTACTGAGTTGTGCTGCTCGGAGCCCTGGCTGCTTTGGCGGCTGCTTTCTGTTGGACCGTGGCCAGCAGCCTCTGGCGGCGACTGCCCACCTCGCTCAGCGCTGCTGAGCTCAATCTGCTCAAGAACCTTCTCGCGGTGGCGGTTCTGCTGCCGCTGGTGTTAGGGCGAGGCGGCTTGGGAGACCCGGGCCCTCTGCTATTGCTCGCCCTCAGTGGGGTCGTGGGCATCGCCGCCGGAGACAGCTTTTATTTCGCGGCCCTGCGCCGTCTGGGCACGCGCCGCACCCTCACCATCGATGCCGGCGGCCCGGCCGTGGCTGCTGTGGGTGGGGCCCTCTGGCTGGCGGAGCTGCCAGCGGCTGGGCAATGGCTCGGGCTGGCGTTGATCACTGCGGCGCTCCTTTTGGTGGCCTGGCAGCGGCCAGAGGCTGGGGGCACGCAGCGCCGGGAGCTTCAAGGGGTGCTGCAGGCCGTGGCTGCTTTGCTCTGCGGCAGCAGCGGTGCTCTGCTCTCGCGGGCCGCGCTGCGGGTTGATGGCTTGGATCCGTTCCAGTCGGCTCTGGTGCGTTTGCTAGCGGCAGCCCTAGTGCTGTTGCCGTTGCTGCGCCGCTTACCGGCTGCGCGCTGGGGGCCGCAGCCGATGGCCGTTCGCTGGCCCTGGGGGCTGGCGGCCACGCTGCTGGGCACCACCGCTGGAATCGTGCTGCAACAGGCCGCCCTTCAGCGGTTGCCTGGTGGGGTGGCGGTGGCGTTGATGGCGACGGCTCCGGTGATGGCGATTCCCCTGGCCCATCTCGAAGGGGATCGCCCAGGCTGGCGCGGTTGGCTGGCGGCGTTGCTCGCCCTGGCGGGCGTTAGCTGTCTGGTGGGCTAGCGGTGGGTGCGTTCACCGTGCTGGCTAGCCGTTGATCGGCCTGCGTCTGGCCCCAACGCACCAGATCGCTGATCTCGAGCTCGAGCGGGATTTTGTTGAGTTCATCCCCAATGGCCTTGAGCTGAACGGCCGCTTTACCCAGTTGCTCCACCAACACGGGAATAAAGGTGGGGTCGACCGCCAGGTTGGGTTGTTGCAGGGCCCAGGCGGTGAGGCCCTCCTGCGCTGGAAGTTGATGCGACGGGGCGGCGGCTTGCTGCAGGCAACGCAGGCTGTGGGCCAGCAGACGCAGATGGTGCCGCTCGAGGGCCGGCAGCAGGGTGCTCTCCAGTTCGGTGAGGTCCTGTTCGCTCAGCACGGCTGCAGCAGGAAACCGCAGGCGTGGCCACCATCCAGTAACCAGTGCACCCGCTCCACCGCGCAATCGGGGAAGGTGTGGCGGATGAGCTGAAGTTCCTGGTCGCACACGCAGGGGAACTGCTCAGCGATCTTCATCACAGAACAGTGGAATTCGCTGATCACCCAGCCATCCCCATCGGGATTGGGCCGGAACTCGGCCACGTAACCCTCGCGCCGGCGCAGCTCAACCAGCCGCTCCAACCGTTGTTGCAGATCGCCTTCACCGATCAGACGGCGATAGTCAGCTGCCTTTTCCGCCGCTTGCCGTTTGAGCAGTTGATCCACCATGTCGGCGGGCAGGCTTGAGGCCATCGAACTGAGCAGTCCCAGGGCGAAGTGCTCGCTGCCATTGGGGAACTGCCGGCGACCGGCGGCGGTGAGATGCCAGAGATTTGAGGGACGCCCGGGCCCTTCAGGTGCCGGGCTGGCCTCAACCAGCCCTTCCTCTTCCAGTGAGCGCAGGTGGCGGCGCATCACTTGAACGGAGACAGACAGCGCCTCGGCAAGCTGAGCGGCAGTGGCCTCACCCTGACGCAGCATCAGGGTGAGGGCTGCTTCTCGCGTGGGTGCCTGCGTCGAGGCGCTCATGACCAACTCTTTACCACCACACCATGCCACGCCCCTTCGGCGGGTGGCGAGTGGATGTTGCGGCGCCGCCACACGCCACAATGGCCCTCACCCCCGGGTGCCGTTGGCGTGCTTTAGGGTCGACTTGCGAAACTTGATCGTTTCGTAATCGCTGGTCAAGCCTGCAACGGCATTTTTTCCCGTTTCGCCTCTGCGCCCATGTCTGCAGCTCCTGCTCCCCAAGCCAGCGACAGCCTTGAGGTGATCCGCAAGTTCGCCGAAACCTACGCGCAGCGCACGGGCACCTATTTCTGCAGCGACCCCAGCGTCACCGCTGTGGTGCTGGAGGGCCTGGCCCGTCACAAGGATGAGCTCGGTGGCGCTCTCTGCCCCTGCCGTCATTACGAAGACAAGCAGGCCGAAGTGGCGCAGGCCTTCTGGAACTGCCCCTGCGTGCCGATGCGTGAGCGCAAGGAGTGCCACTGCATGCTCTTTCTAACGGAAGACAACCCGTTCCGTGGTGAAAAGCAAACGATCACACTCGAAGAAGTGAAGGCCCATTGCGCCGGTTGAAGACACGATGAGCAACGCACAGGCCGTTGGTGATCTGGTGAGCCAGCCGTACAAGTACGGCTTCGTCACCGACATCGAAACCGAAAAGATCGCCAAAGGCCTCAGTGAGGATGTGGTTCGGCTGATCTCCAGCAAGAAGGATGAGCCCCAGTTCCTGCTCGATTTTCGCCTGCGGGCCTATCGGCAGTGGCTGCAGATGAAGGAGCCCGACTGGGCTGCTCTGGGCTATCCGCCGATCGACTACCAAGACGTTGTTTATTACGCGGCGCCCAAGCAGCAACAGAAAAAAGCCAGCCTTGATGAGGTAGACCCCAAGCTTCTCGAAACCTTCGACAAGCTCGGCATTCCCCTGAGCGAGCAAAAGCGTCTCTCCAATGTGGCGGTGGATGCGGTGTTCGACAGCGTGTCGATTGCCACCACCTATAAAGAGAAGCTCGCGGAACACGGGGTGATCTTCTGCTCCATCAGTGAGGCGGTGAAGGAACACCCCAAGTTGATTGAGCGTTACCTGGGCACTGTGGTGCCCAGCAATGACAACTATTTCGCTGCGCTCAACTCCGCCGTCTTCAGCGACGGCTCCTTTGTATTCATCCCCAAAGGGGTTGAGTGCCCGATGGAGCTCTCTACCTATTTCCGGATCAACTCCGGGGATACAGGTCAGTTTGAGCGCACCCTGATCGTGGCGGAGGAAGGGGCTTCGGTGAGCTACCTGGAGGGATGCACCGCTCCGATGTTTGACACCAACCAGCTGCATGCCGCTGTGGTGGAGCTGGTGGTGCTTGACGATGCTTCGATCAAATATTCCACGGTTCAGAACTGGTACGCCGGTGATGAAAACGGCGTGGGTGGCATCTACAACTTCGTGACCAAGCGCGGCCAGTGCCGCGGCGATCGCAGCAAAATCAGCTGGACCCAGGTGGAAACCGGTTCGGCCATCACCTGGAAGTACCCCAGCTGCGTGCTGCAGGGCGCTGATTCCGTTGGTGAGTTTTATTCCGTCGCCTTAACCAACAACAAGCAGCAGGCGGATACCGGCACCAAGATGATCCATGTGGGGCCGCGCAGCCGCTCGACGATTGTGAGCAAGGGCATCAGTGCTGGCCGCTCGGCCAACAGCTATCGCGGGCTCGTGCAGATCGGACCCAAGGCCGTGGGTGCACGCAACTACAGCCAATGCGATTCGATGTTGATCGGCGATCAGGCTGCAGCAAATACCTACCCCTACATCCGCTCGCAGCAACCTCAGGCCTCTGTGGAACATGAGGCGAGCACCTGCCGGATTTCTGAAGACCAGCTCTTCTATCTACAGAGCCGTGGCATCGGTTTCGAGGAAGCTGTTTCGATGATGGTGAGCGGTTTCTGCCGCGATGTGTTCAACCAGCTGCCGATGGAATTCGCCGCTGAAGCCGACAAGCTGTTGGCTCTCAAGCTGGAGGGCTCGGTGGGCTGAGTGTTGCCCCACCTCCCGGCCAGCTCTGCCTCGCCTAACCCCATCCTCTCTGTTCCACGCTTCTCCCCAACTCCAACGCCGTGATCCGCCCCGACGCTCCCGTTCTGCTTGAGATCCGTGATCTCCATGCCCGGGTGGAGGACAAGGCAATCCTCAAAGGGGTGAACCTCACCATTCGCGCTGGCGAGATTCACGCCGTGATGGGCCGCAACGGCAGCGGCAAAAGCACGCTTTCCAAGGTGCTGGCAGGTCACCCCGCCTACACCGTGACCTCCGGAAGCGTGCACTATCGCGGCGAGAACCTGCTGGATCTCGACCCTGAACAGCGGGCGCGGATCGGTGTGTTCCTCGGGTTCCAGTACCCCGTGGAGATTCCCGGGGTGAGCAATCTCGAATTCCTGCGCGTGGCCACCAACGCCCGCCGCATGGAGCAGGGCCACGAAGAGCTCGACACTTTCGCCTTCGAAGACCTGGTGCGGGAGCGGCTGAAGGTGGTTCAGATGGACCCCGCCTTCCTCGATCGCTCCGTGAACGAAGGCTTCAGTGGTGGTGAGAAAAAGCGCAACGAGATCCTGCAGATGGCTCTGCTGGAGCCCCTGGTGGCGATTCTCGACGAAACCGATTCAGGCCTCGATATCGATGCTCTGCGCATCGTGGCTGGGGGTGTGAATCAGTTGGCCAATGCCGATAACGCCACCCTGCTGATCACCCACTACCAGCGCCTACTGGATGCGATCACTCCCGACTACGTGCATGTGATGGCCGCGGGCCGGATCCTACGCACTGGCGGTAAGGAGCTGGCTCTTGAGCTTGAGCAGCGCGGTTACGACTGGGTGGATCAGGAATTGGCCGCCCTGGCGGCGGAGGTGGGCTGATGAGCGCAAGCCTGGCGGTCCCCACGTCCAGCAAGGCGGCCTGGTTGGAGAGCTGGCTCACTGGACTTCCCGCGCCCAACGGCGAGTTGCAGCAGGTGCAGCAGCGGGGCCGTGACGCCCTGGCCCGTGTGCCCATGCCCTCCTCGCGGCAGGAAGACTGGCGCTTCACCGATCTTGGCTTGCTCTCCAGCATCCCGCTGGCTCAACCGGCAGCGCCTGCACCTTTGACGCTTCCCGCTGCGGCGGCTGGTGTCTGCCGGCTCGAGTGGCACGGAACCACTGATCCCCTGGCAGGTCAGTCGCTGCCGGCCGGTTTGCAGGCGCTGAGTGCCGCTGAGGTGGCTCAGGGCCTGGGCCACACCCTCGCAGCCGTCGGCTGCGAACAGCATTGGCCGGTGGAGCTCAATCACGCAGCAGCAGAGAGGGTGTTGGCTTTGCGGGTGAGCAGCCGCAGCCAAGTGAGTTTGGAACTGATCAGCGCGGCGGCGCAGGGGCTGCAAGCCCTGCGCTTGCTGCTGTTGCTGGAGGAAAAAGCCCAGCTGGACCTCTCTCAACTGGTGGATGCTCAGGGATCGGGACTGCACAGCCTGGTGGTCGAAGCTCACCTGGCCCGCGGTGCCCGCCTCCAGCACGGTTTGGTGGCCTTGGGCCGCTCCGATGCGGCCTTGCTGGCCCATGTGGCGCTGGAACAGGAGCCAGAAAGCGAGGCCAAGCTCTGCAGCGTGTCTGCTGGCTGGGGCTTGTCGCGCCTGGAGCCGCGGGCCGTTCAGGTGGATGGAGAGGCCAACACCGTGGTGCGTGGCCTGCAGGTGGTTTCCGGCCAGCAGATCGCCGACACGCACAGCTTTGTGGAGTTCAAGGGCCCCGAGGGGCAACTCGACCAGCTCCACAAAGCCGTGGCTGCAGGCCAGGGGCGCAGCGTGTTCAACGGCGCCGTGCGGGTGCCGCGAGCAGCGCAGCGCACCAATGCCGCGCAGCTGAGCCGCAGCCTGCTCCTCTCCGATCGCGCCAGGATCGACACCAAGCCTGAACTGGAGATCGTGGCCGACGACGTGAAGTGTGCCCATGGCGCCACCGTGAGCAGCTTGCAGACCGACGAACTCTTTTATCTGCAGAGCCGTGGCATCGATGCCGATCAGGCGGCAGGTTTGCTTCAACGCGCGTTCTGCGAAGAGGTGCTGCGCGACCTGCCCGCAGCGGCTCGTGCCTGGTGCCCGTTGGAGCGTTTGCTGGAGGTGCAGGCATGACCACCACCCTCTCCGCTCCCCCCGCCCCAGCGGCGGCGCAGTCCGAGAACCTGGCCGCACTCACCCGCCCGGATTTCCCCCTGCTGGCGCAAACCGCCTGCCTGGGTCAGCCGCTGATCTACCTCGATCACGCCGCCACCAGCCAGAAGCCGCGGCAGGTGCTTGAGGCGTTGCAGCACTACTACGACCACGACAACGCCAACGTGCACCGCGGCGCCCATCAGCTGAGCGCCCGCGCCACCGAAGGTTTTGAAGGGGCACGCGCTAAGGCGGCGGCTTTCGTGGGCGCGATTAGCCCCAACGAGATCGTGTTCACCCGCAACGCCAGCGAGGCCATCAATCTGGTGGCCCGCAGCTGGGGTGAAGCCAACCTGCGCCCCGGCGATGAGGTGTTGCTCACGGTGATGGAGCACCACAGCAACCTGGTGCCCTGGCAGTTGCTGGCGGATCGCACCGGTTGCGTGCTGCGCCATGCCGGCCTCACCGAGAGCGGCGAGCTGGATCTTGAGGATCTGCGCAGCAAACTCAGCGAGCGCACCCGGCTGGTGAGCCTGGTGCAGGTGAGTAACACCCTCGGGTGCCTCAATCCCATCGCCGAGGTGGCGGCCCTGGCCCATGCGGCCGGCGCCCTGGTGCTGGTGGATGCCTGCCAAAGCCTGCCGCACCTGCCGGTGAACGTGCGTGAGCTAGGCGCCGATTTCTTAGTGGGTAGCTCCCACAAGCTGTGCGGTCCCACCGGCATGGGCTTTCTTTGGGGCCGCGAGGCGTTGCTGGAGGCCATGCCCCCATTCCTGGGAGGTGGCGAAATGATCCAGGACGTCTACCTCGACCACAGCACTTGGGCCGGGCTTCCCCACAAATTTGAGGCCGGCACGCCTGCCATCGGCGAGGCGATCGGCATGGGCGCCGCCGTCGACTACCTCCAGGCGATTGGCCTGGAGCGCATCCACGACTGGGAGCAGCAGCTCACTCGGCACTTGTTTGAGCGGCTGCAGAGCATTGATGGGCTACGCATCCTTGGGCCAACGCCCGATCAGCAGCCCGATCGCGCTGCTCTGGCGGCCTTTCACGTGGAGGGTGTGCACGCCAACGACCTATCAGCACTGTTGGATTCAGCGGGCATCTGCATCCGCAGCGGCCATCACTGCACTCAACCGCTCCATCGCCACTACGGCCTGAGCGCGTCAGCGCGGGCCAGCCTCAGCTTCACCACCACCTTCGAGGAGATCGATCGCTTCGCCGAAGAACTCCAGGGTTCAATCAGCTTCCTGCGCGAACACAGCTAGGCCGGCGTGAGCACCGCCATCGCCTCAGCGCGATAGTGGCCCTGCCAGGCCCACTCCCAGCGCCATCCAGCCGCCTCGGCGCACTCCTGGATCGTGGCTCGATCAGTGGGGAGATCGAACTGGCTGAGATGGGCGATCACGTGCTGCTGTTGCTCGGCGTTCAGCTGGGGCCAGGAGCTGGAAATCCGTTGGCAGTAGCGGCCGATGTAGGCATCGCGCGATTCACCGGGTTCGCGGAACACATCCACCCAGAGGAAGAGCCCACCGGGCTGAACACGCCGGCGGGCACCCTCGAGAAACCTGCTCTTTTGCGCGTCGTTGAGGTGATGGATCGCGAAGGCGGAGTGCAGGATGTCGGGCTGATCGAGGGCGGGGTCAGCGCCGTCTTCGGCTTCGGCCCAGCCGAGCAAATCGCCTTCGCGCCAGTGGGTTGCGTAACTCACTGGCCCTAACGCCTGCTCAGCCAGGGGCAGCACCACCGCTGCCAGGTCGAGGCCTGTGTAGCGCTTCAGTGGCAGTTCCCGCAGCAGCGGTGCCAGCAGGGCTAGATCACCGCAGCCCAGATCGATCAGGGCGGGTGGCGTTGCTTCGGCAGGCCGCTGGCCAAACCAATGCTCCAGCGCCTTTGCCACAGCCGCCGCAGCGGCCCGGTGCTCCATCAGGTCGTGCTCCACCACGGCCCGATAGGAGCTCCATTGCCGCTCAAAGAAATCCATGCTGCGCCCCTGCTCAGGCCACCGGCTCATCCCAGAGTGTCGCGCGCCTGTAGGGCCCGCCAGGCAGTTCCCAAAAGCTGCCATCCACAAAGCGGTGGTGCTGATCGAGAGCCGCGATGCGCTCCAGATCGCTGTGGCTCAGCCCCAGCTCGGTGGCCGCAAGGTTGCTGGCCAGGCGATCGCGCCGCACCGATTTCGGGATCACCGCCGTGCCGGTGGTCAGCCCCCAGGCCAGCAGCACCTGAGCGGAGCTGGCGTTGTGCTCGCCGGCAATGCTTGTGATCACCGGATCGTTCATTAGTGCTGCTTCTCCATCGCTGGATGGTGATCCCAGAGGGGAATAGGCCGTCAGGCGGATCTGTTCTTGCTGGCAGAACTGGAGCAGAGCGTTCTGTTGCAGCCAGGGATGGCGCTCCACCTGATTCACCACCGGCCTATGCCGCACCTCTGGCAGCAAGGCCGCGATCTTGGCGGCGCTGCAGTTGGATACGCCGATCTGCCGCACCAGCCCTTCATCCACAAGGGCTTCCATCGCCGCCCAGGTGTCGTGCAGTGGGAGTTGGTCCAAGGGGATCTGATCGGCGGCTTGTTCAGCCATCAGCACCCCATGGCGGTGGGCGACTGGCCAGTGGATCAGGTAAAGATCCAGTTGCTCGAGCCCAAGGCTCTGCAGGCTGCGCAGTAACGCCGGTCTCACTTGCTCGGGCTCATGGCAGTCGTTCCAGAGCTTGGATGTGATCCAGATCGCTTCTCGGCTCACCACGCCGGCCCGGAATGTCTGTTGCAGGGCGGCTCCAATTTCTGCCTCGGTGCCATATATGCTGGCGCAGTCGATGTGGCGGTAGCCAAGCTCGAGGGCATCGCGCACCGCCTGGCCCACCTCTCCTGGGGCTGCTTTCCAGGTGCCGAGGCCAAGGCTGGGCATGGAAGCGAGCATCGAGACCATGGGGGATCGCAGCGATGGCCTCAGCCTGGCGAGGTTTGGCGCGATTTCATCGCTCGCGCTTGATAAACGCTGATGCTCAGTGCCCCATCCGGCTGCTCAGCCAGCCGCGAAAAATGCTTGACACCAGCAGAGATCGCCTCTGCTTCGACGCTGCTGGAGGCCGCTGCCATCAGTGCCGGCAGCTCCGGGCGAATGAACTCCAGCAAGTAGCTGCAGAACCCCTCCACCGCGCTGCGTTGGCTGGGGCACCAGTGATGGATGCCCACCATCTCAACGTTCACCTGGCAGAACCCGCTCTGCTCCAGCCAGGGGCCGAGTCGCGGACCGGCATGGGCGTTGCCATGGCGGTTGAAGTGGGAGATGAAGGCCTGGAGCAGCGCCTCGATCGAGGCATCCGGGGGTGAAACCCGCAGGCTGGCGTAGTCGGTTTCGGTGAGGTGAATCGTGCCGCCAGGCCGCAGTACCCGCCGTGCCTCCCGCAGCACGGCCAAGGGATCGCTCAGGTGCTCCATCACCCACACCAGCCTGACCCGGTCGATTTGATCGGCGGGCCAGGGCAGCGCCGCGCCATCGCCAACCACCAGCTCAACCCGCTCGAGGCCAAGGCCCTGGAGGTGACTCCTAGCGGCTTCGATTTGAGCGGGGCTGATATCGATCCCGAGCAGTTGGGCATCAGGGTGGGCCATGCCGATCTGGCCCAGCACGGCGCCAACGCCGCAACCGATCTCCAGCAGTTTCTCCCCCGGCGCCAAGGCGAGATTGGCGCTCAGCAGTGCGCTCAGCTGCTCGGCCTGATCGATCAGGCGCTGTTGCTCGCGGGGGCTGGTGCCGTGGATGTAGGCGCGCTTGCTCATGTCGCCAGGAGATGAGCGGTTGCGCTCGCTGCTCTTTCTCCGGCCTCGATGGCCCCTTCGAAGTAGCCGGGCCAGCGGGGGGATGCCTCGGTGCCTGCCCAAAACACTCGGCCGTGGCGGCTTGGGCCCGGCCCGCCATCGCTGCCTGCGGCCAAGCGTGCATGGCTGCACCAGCAGCCCGGGGCGACGAAGCTGGTGAAACCACCGCCAGTCCAGGGTTCGTTGTTCCAGGCTTGCTCCACCAGTTCCAGCGGTTCCGCTGCCTCCGGGCCCCAGTAAGTGGCCAGATCCTGCAGGATCAGTGCTCGGCGCTGCTCCTCCGGTTGCGCGCCAAGCAGCAGCGCCCGTTGCCCGGCCACGAAGCTGGCCAGCACCGCCGGCTGGCCGCTGGGAGGTGCGCTGTCGGCGGTGAGTTCGAGCCAGGGCAGATCGCCAATCCCCAGGCCGTTCAGCCCCTGCTCGCGCCAGAACGGGCGCTCGTAGCGGGCCAGGATTTTGGTCATGCCGCCCATGGCGGTGCGCTGCAGCAGGGCCTGGTGGGCAGCAGGCAGGGCGGGCTCGAAGCGAATGGCCAGCCGTTGCGGTGGTGGAACAGCCACGATCACCGCCCGGGCCTGCAGCGGTGGCCGACTGGCGGCGATCACCTCCACAACGTCTCCGTTTTGAGAGACAACCTGCACCGGTACCCCGAGCTGCAGGCAGTTCGGATCCTGCGTTGTGAGATCGATGGCGAGTCGCTGGGCAACGGAGCCGGCACTGCCCTGCACCAGCCACGCCTCGGGACTCTCCTCTTGCGGCGCCACCGCCTGGGTCCAGGCCAGATGCAGGATCGAGGTTTCCCAGGGTTCAAAGCCGCCGGAGCCTCCCACTCGGCAGAGCCAGTCGAGTGGAAGCCGTGCCAGCGGATACCCGGTGTGTTGGGATGCCCAGGCCGCCACGCTGAGTTGATCGAGCGCTTCTGCCTCCGGGCTGAGCCACGGCTGATGCGGGTTGATCTGGGTGACCAGGGCGGCGAAGGCCTGGCGCAGGGCCTGGGTGGCCGCCAGCTCCTCGGCGTTCAGATGCAGGGCATCGGGTTCAAAGAACAGCAGGCTGTCGGCAAAGCGTGCCGCGAGGGGCGCTCGGGTGCGCTGTTCACGCCAGCACCAGATCCCCTCACCGCTGTAGTGGCTGCTGTAACGGCTGATCCCCAGTTCCTGGAGCAGTGCAGCAAAGCGGTGATGGGTTTCTCCTCCCCACTGACCGCCCAGGTCCACAACGCTGCCATCGCTCAGGCTGTGGCTCACCATTCGCCCGCCGATACGCGTTCGGGCCTCGAGAACTTGCACGATTAGCCCTTGGTGCTGGAGGAGGCGGGCGGCGATCAGCCCGGAGAGGCCGGCCCCCACGATCAGCACATCAACCGCAGCACCTGTCACGGAGTGCTTCCCCAGCTTCTGGTGGGATGCTGGCGGCGATCTCGGGTCCAGACCAGCGTTGGTAACGACGCCTCAGTTGTTTTTGGCGGTGTTGGGCGGCCGCACCGCCACCAGCCTGATCGAACTGCACGATGTGCGCTTCGTGGCGGGCGCCACGATCGACGACACCCTCCCGGAGTTGCGGCGGCAGTGGTTCGGGAGGCGTGAGGGCCTGCATTTGGACAGCTACATGGCGGTGCGGGCGATCGATGGCTGGATGGTGGGCCTGGGGCGCGAACCCTTCGCGCCCCGGCCTGAGCGCCTCTGGTTTGTGAACCTGGGCGCTTACCGCCCCGATTCGCTCGCGGAGCTGCATCACTTCGGTGTGGTGGTGGCCACTTCACCCCAGGCGGCCAAAGCCTCGGCGAAACGCCGCTGGCTGGTCGGTGCGCTGCAAGCGCACAAAGACGACCTTTGCTCTGTGGATGACTGCCTGGCTATCGAGCAATTGGAGCTGATCGGGGGTGAGCGCTGGCATGTGCAGCTGAGCCCCCATCCCGATGGGGCCAGTCAGGCGCAGGTGCCCGATTGGTTTGGTTATCGGCGGATTGACCGCTCCTGAACGTTGCGCTCGAGCGTGCCTGCTCTGCCTGCGAGCGCGGTTGGTAATCGGCTCCAGGCCACCGGCTGGCCTGAACTCACGGCATAGGTGGTCTCCCGTAGGGAGCCGTTCCGCCAGTTGATGTCGAGTGTGGTGTAGGTCTGCTGGGGGGGGATCCCTCCCTGCAGCAGGCGTCTGGGACCGCTGCCCATGGCCCCGAGTTGAATCAGATCGAGCTGGCCGCGCCGGGCGGGGAACCAGGCGTGCTGATGGCCGCTGATGTAGCCCTGCACGCGTCCGGCCTCGAGCAGCGCCAACACCGCGGCCGATTGATCGAGCACTTCACCGGCACGGTCGCGGCCCTGGCTCACCCCAAATAGGGGGAGATGGCCCACCACCAGGCGCAACTTCGCTTGTTTTGCGCGGGGGCTGGCCAGCTGTTGCTGGGCCCAGGCCAGTTGGCTGGCGGGCACCTGGCTGGAACTGGCATCCCACACCAGCCAGAACACATCGTTCTGCAAGGCGCTGTAGTGGAACGGGAAGTTGGCCCCATCCACGAACTGCAGCCCCAGCGCCTGCCGGCGTGGTGCCCAGAAGCGGCGCAGCGCTTCGCGGTCGGCGCTGAAGCCCGGCGATCCATCGTGGTTGCCCACAGCCACCAGCAGGGGCACACCCGCCTGGCGGACCGGCGTGAGCACGGTGCGGGCAAAGCCCTCCCACATCGCATCGAGCTGGCTGCTGCTGAGCCCGGGCTTCTGGCCGGCCACCATGTCGCCCGCGCACACCATGAACTGGGGCTGCAAGGCCAACAGCTGCTGCAGCCCCTGGCTCACCTGGGGGATGTAGGTGGTGGAGCCGTAGCTGCTGTTGAGGTCGCTGATCAGGCCGATGCGCAGGTCGGCGCGTGCTGCGGCCACCACGGGGGAGCGCTGTTGATCCAGCAGCCAGAGCCCCGTGCCAGCGGCCCCGGCGGCGGCGAGCTGCAGCAGCTGGCGGCGGCGCAGGGGCATCGGTGCAGGCGCGGTCGGAGGGCAGCATGGACGATTCGCCCCAGCGCTGCACCCCCATGAAGATCGATGGCAAGGCCTGGCGCACGATCTGGCTGGAGGAGGGCGCCGGATCAGGTGGTGATGCGGTTGGCGTGATCGATCAGACCGTGCTGCCCCATCGCTTCACCACCCGCGCGCTGCGCAGCTGCGACGAAGCGGCAGAGGCGATCCGCAGCATGGTGGTGCGCGGTGCGCCGCTGATCGGCGTGACCGGTGCCTACGGCCTGATGCTCGCCTTGCAGCGCGATCCCAGTGATGCATCGCTGGCGGCAGCGTTTGAGCAGCTCAACGCCACCCGGCCCACGGCGGTGAATTTGCGTTGGGCGCTGGAGCGCGTTCGTGAGCTTGTGCTGCCGCTGGCTCCCGCCGATCGGGCGGAAGCAGCCAAACGCGAGGCCGCAGCCATCGCCGATGAGGACGTGGCCATGTGCGAAGCGATCGGCGACCACGGCCTGGCGATCTTCCAACAGCTGGCGGCGGCAAGGCCGCCCGAGCGGCAGGGGCAGCCTTTCAACGTGCTCACCCATTGCAATGCGGGCTGGCTCGCCACGGTGGATTGGGGCACGGCCCTCGCACCGATTTACAAGGCCCACCGCGCCGGTCTCAACATCCATGTGTGGGTGGATGAAACCCGGCCGCGCAACCAGGGTGCCTCCCTCACCGCCTACGAGTTGGGGCGTGAGGGCGTGCCGCACACGGTGATCGTTGACAACGCCGGTGGTCATCTGATGCAGCACGGCCAGGTGGATGCGGTGATCGTGGGCACCGACCGCACCACCCGCCGCGGCGATGTATGCAACAAGATCGGCACCTATCTGAAGGCTCTGGCAGCCCACGACAACGGTGTGCCCTTCTACGTGGCTCTCCCCGCCTCCACCATCGACTGGAGCATCGACGACGGCGTGGCAGAGATCCCGATCGAAGCCCGCAGCGCGGCGGAGGTGACGCATATCCAGGGGCGTGTGCAGGCGGGCGCCGCCGCTGGCGAGCTGGTCCAGGTGCAGCTCACACCGGATGGCAGTGAGGGCTTCAATCCCGCCTTTGATGTGACGCCGGCGCGGCTGGTGACGGCCTTGATCACCGAGCGCGGTGTGGCGCCCGCCAGCGAAGCTGGCCTCAGGGGGCTGTACGCCAATGACTGAACAGGAGCTGCGCGAGCAGTTGGTGACCGTGGCGCGGCGCATGCAGGCCAGCGGCATCAACCAGGGCACATCCGGCAATCTCTCGGCCCGCATCCCCGGCGGGATGCTGATTACCCCTAGCTCGCTGCCCTATGAGCTGATGCAGCCGGGTGATCTGGTGGCCCTGGATCTGGCGGGCAAGCCGCTGGTGAGCGCCGAGCCTGGGCGCCCGCAGCGCCGGCCCTCCTCGGAGTGGAGGCTGCACGCGGACGTGCTGGCCAGCCGGCCGGAGGTGCAGGCGGTGCTGCACTGCCATTCGATTCACGCCACCGCCCTGGCTTGCCATGGCCGCGGCATTCCGCCCTTCCACTACATGATTGCCGTGGCTGGTGGCCACGACATCCGCTGCGCCCCCTATGCCACCTTCGGCACGCAGGAGCTCTCCGATGGTGTGGTGGAAGCCCTGCAGGGACGGCTGGCCTGCCTGATGGCCCAGCACGGCCAGGTGGTGGTCGGCCCCACGCTCGAGCGGGCTCTGGCCTTGGCCGTGGAGGTGGAAACCCTCGCCCGCATTTACCTCCAGGCCAGGGCCATCGGTGAGCCGCCGCTGCTCAGTACCGAGCAGATGGACCAGGTGCGCCATCAGTTCCGCACGCTGCTCTACGGCAACTAACCAGGGTGCCGGCCCAGCTGGGTCAAGAGCAGTCCGGTGCCGCCAGCCAGCACCACCAGAGCGAAGCAAAAGCCTGTCCAGGTGGGCAGGCCCCAGCCCACCACCGCCAGGGGGGCCACCACGGTGATCACCCCGCCGGCCAGGAACGGCTGCAGCATCAGTTGTTTGAGGGAAAATGCCGGCATGGCCTGGCTGTGGTCATCCGGATCGGCCATGCGCAGCAGCAGCAAGCCCGAAGCCGCCACACCGGTGGCCTGTCCAAACTCCAACACCGCCCGCTCGAACCAATCGGCGGGCAGCAGTCGCGGTGCCAACAGCAACGTGACGCCCAGATTCCAGGTGAGCCCGGCCAGCGCCAGCACCGTGAGCGGTAGCCAGTCGGCTGCCAGTAAGGCCAGGTTGAGGCAGGCCGTCGCTGAGGTGATCAACAGGTCGGCGGAGAGGGTGCCGATTTCGCTTTGAATCGGCGCGGAAGCCCAGTGGCTGTTGCTGCTCCGCTCGAGCAGCCAGCGCACCAACAGTGAACCGATGATCGCCAGCGGGAACACTGGAAGGGATTGGCCTACTTCGGCGACGCCCCCGCCGATCGCATCGGTGCCGAGTTGCACGAGATGCAGCAGCACCACGCCGATCAATACGGCGATGCCCACCAGGGCAAGGTTCACGGCCCAGGCGGCCCATGGGGGCCTGGGGGCTGGCGAGGCTGTGCTGGAGGCGCCATCCGCAGCTTGGGACGCAGCGAGCTCTGGGGTTGTTGGCGAGACCTGGGCCAGCAGCCAACCCCGTTGCCGGCCCACCACCACCACCACGCCGCCCACCAGGGTCGAGCTCAGCAGGCCAACGGTGGCCATCGCCAGGCCGAGATCCTGGCCACCTGGAAATCCCAGGGAGGAATAGCTGGGCCCCATCGCAGCGGCGGATCCATGGCCGCCCTCGTAGGCCACTTCAATCAGGCAGGCCATCACCGGACTCACGCCCAGTAGGGGTTGGAGCACCAGCAGCACGGCCAGTCCGCCCACCACGTATTGCCCGAAGGCCAGCACCAAGGCCAAACACACCTGGCCGCTCACCGGGCGCCAGAGGCCTCCGAGCTTCGGCAACGGTTTGCCGAGCATCAACGAACCGAACACCAGCGTGAGCAACACCAGCGGCAGATCTCCCCACAGCTGCATCAGGTGAGCGGGCAGCAGGGGCAGCAGACCGGAGGGCGCCACCAGTAGCCCGATCAGCCCCGCCACCAGCGCCTCGGGCACACCCCAGAGCCGCAGCTGAAGCCGCCGGCCAATGCGGCGGCCCGCCGCGAGGATCAGGCTGAGCACGGAACCAGCTAGGGCCAGCCAGGCCAGTTCGTGGAGGGTGCCGACGCTCCAGCTGCCCGGCAGCAGCTCAGTCATGGGGGCCCCTTGGCGATGGTTGCCGGCTCACAGCTGAAAGTGGCGGCGGAAAAACGCTTCCGTGGCTTCCAGCACCTGGATCTGCGTGGCTCCGTTGCGGAAGCCATGGCCTTCATCGGCGAAGAGGTGCACCTCCACCGGCACGCCGTTGGCCTCAAGGGCCGCGGCCATCCGTTCGGTTTGCTCCGGTGGCACCACCAGATCCTCGAGCCCCTGAAAAAAGATCACCGGACAGCGGATACGGCCGGCATGCTGCAGCGGCGAGCGCGCGTCGTAGGTGGCCTTCGCTACGGGCCAGGGCCCCACGAGGTTGTCGAGATAGCGAGCCTCAAAGCGATGGGTGTCGGCGGCCAGGGAGCTGAGATCGGCGACGCCATAGCGGCTGGCGCCGGCGCGGAAGGTGGAGGTGAAACACAGGGCGGCGAGGGTGGTGAAGCCACCGGCGCTTCCCCCTTCGATGGCGATGCGTTCCGCGCTAGCGAGCCCCTGGGCCACCAAGGTGTCGGCAGCGGCCGCGCAGTCGGCCACATCCACCACGCCCCACTGGCCATCGAGCCGTTCGCGGTAGGCGCGGCCGAAACCGGTGGAGCCGCCGTAATTCACATCCACCACGCCCCAGCCGCGGGACGTCCAGAACTGAATGCCCAAGCTCAGTCCGGTGCGGGCCATGCTCGTTGGGCCGCTGTGGCTCTTCACCAGCAGGGGTGCCTCCGGGTGGCCCCCGCCGGCCGGCGGGTAAAACCAGGCGTGGGTGCGCAAGCCGCCGTGGCCCTCGAACCAGAGCTGCTGCGCCTGGCTGACCGCCTCGGTTGGCACGGGGCAGGGAGCGGCGGGTTGATGCCGCCACTGGTCACTGCTCAAAGTCAGCTCCAGCAGGCCCGAAGGTTCTGTGGCGCTGCTGGCCACACACGCGAGCTGCCCTGCTTCCGCACAGAGATCGGCGAGATCTCTGAAGGGTGTCGCGATCGCCTGCCACGCGGCCGTGCTGCTCGGCTCGCTGGGCAGTGTTAGTGCGCCCAGCTCCCAGCTCCCTTCGCGGCAGCAGATCGCCACCAGACGCTCACCATCCCAGGCGTGGGTGCTCATGCCGAACACCCATTGGGGCATGGCAAAGTCCGCCTGCATCGGTAACAGCGGCTGCCATTGGGGCTCTGCAGCGGAGGCTCCACTGGCTCCGGTCCATCGCTCCAGGTTCCAGAAGCCGCTGCGGTCATGGCTCACCACCAGGTCGGCTCCCGCCCAGATCGGCTGAAACACCGAGCAGCCCTGGGCATCTCCCGGCGTGGAGCCAGCGATGGCTCGAGCGGAAGCGAGGCTTCCATCGGGCTGGATCTCGGCCAGCCAAAGCTGGCTGCGGTCCCAGGGCATGCAGGGCTGCTGCCACTCCACCCAGGCCAGCTGTCGTCCGCTCGGGCTGAGGGCCGGGTAGCCGCAAAAATCCACCGGACTGTGCAGTGGCTGCGGTTCACCGCCCTGCAGCGATACGGCCACCAGCTGATCCTGGCCATCGGCTTCCAACACACCGATCCAGCGGTTGTGGCTGGGATCGATCACGCCGCCACCGAGTGCTCCTGGGAAGCGGCCGTCGCTGCCGGGTGGGGTGAGCCGCTGGGGTTGCGGGTTGTCGCCACTCAGGGCGAGCCGCCACAGGCAGCGATCAGCGTCGTGAACGAACACGGCAACGGGCTCACCGCTGCCCAGGCGGCCGATGGCGCAGGCACCGCCTCCGTATTCATGGACGCGGCAACGCAGGTTCCACGCCCCTGGCGTGAGCTCCACGGCCGCCTGATCGGGGCTGCAGCGCGCCATCAAGGTTATGCGGCCCTGCTCCTGAGGGCGCTGCTCCAGCCAGTAGAGAACGCCGCCGAGCAGCCTGGGTTCCTTGATCGTGGGGGTCTTGCCCAACACCAGCTCGGCGGAGAGGGGGGCAGGGCTGGTGCGCACCGAGGCCATTCAGCGATGGCTCCTAGAATCGCCTGAACGACAACGCCAGCGAGGACAAGCTTTGGCCAGCAGCTTCGCCAGATTGGCGCGGTCCGCCGAACATGCCGGCCGGTTGCAGGTGTCGAAGGAGCCGGTGGATAATCCTCCCTACGACATCCACACCCTCGGGGACCAGGTGCTGCGCTCGCCTGCCAAGCGCATCGGCAAGGTCGATGACAGCGTCCGTCAGCTGGCCCGCGACATGCTCGTGAGCATGTACGCAGCCCGCGGCATCGGCCTGGCTGCACCCCAGATCGGTCAGCCTCTGCAGCTCTTGGTGATCGATCTGGAGATCGAGGATCCCAAGAGCGCGCCGTTGATCTTGATCAATCCAGAGATCAGTGCTGTTGGCGGCAGCCTCTGCACTTATGAGGAGGGTTGCCTGAGCATCCCAGGCGTGTATCTGGATGTGGTGCGCCCAAGTGTGGTGGAGGTGAGCTACCGCGATGAGATGGGCCGGCCCAAGCGCATGAAGGCGGATGGCCTGATGGCCCGTTGCATCCAGCACGAAATGGACCATCTCAACGGTGTGCTGTTTGTGGATCGCGTCACCGATCACGACAAGCTGCGCGAGGGCCTCGGCGAAAAGGGCTTCAATCCCGCCGACGTTCACTCGATCGCTTGAGGCCCTGATTCCATGCCGATGAAACCCCTGGCCGGCGTCTTCCTGGCCCTCGCCTGCCTGCTCGGGATCGCCGCCACCGGCTCTGTGTTCGAGCTCGCCTACGGCGATCCTGATCTGGGTGTGTCCACCACCAGGCTGATCCTGGGATTGGCCTTGCCGGGCACGGTGCTCAGCCTCCTGGTGGCGATCCGGATCAACAAGCCGGCCTGAGGGGCTGGCGCTCCCGTCTGGCACTTCTACGATCCACGGGCTGCAAGCTTGTGTCTGTGATTCATTCGGTCCGCACCCTGGCCGCACGGCTATCTCTGGCGGGTGCGCTGCCTCTGGCCGGTGCTCTGGCTTTGGTGGGGCATCAACCGGCTGTTGCCCAGTCGCTCTTCGGGACGGTTGAGGTGGATCAGAGCAAGTTCGTGATCGTGTCGGCGCCCATCGGCGATGGCAGCCGCGCCCAGCTCAACATCTATGAGCAGCGCACCGAGGCTCGCCCCTGCTACGCCGTTCAAGGCAGCAAGCCTGCGGTGGTGAATCCGCTGCTCTCCAGCTTTGATTTCACCGGGATTTGCAACCGGTTCATCGATGGCAACGGCTACTCCTTGCGGATCGGCAACAGCGATCTGGGCACGGTCTATCGCCTCAGCGTGGTGAAGGAAGCGGGCGACACCCTGCTGATGGCCCTGCCCACCAAAGCTGGCGCCGGTCCGGAGATGGTGGTGGCCCGCAGCGGCGGCAGCGGCAACGGTTTTCTGCTGCTGGTGCCGGAGCCGGGTTGGAAGCTGATGCGCCGTCAGTTTGGCGGTCGCACCCTCGGCCACGTGTACGTCTATCGCGACAGTTGGCCCGCTGAAGCCGCTGCAACACCAGCCCCGCCAGCACCTCCCGCGGGCAGCTGAGGGGCGGTCGCCGCGCTTGCTACCATCGTCAAACTGCACAGATTCTTGATCGGTTTATGACCCAGGTCACCGTCGGCGAAAACGAGGGCATTGAGTCGGCGCTGCGCCGCTTCAAGCGCCAGGTGTCCAAAGCCGGGATCTTCGCCGACCTCAAGCGCCTGCGTCACCACGAGACCCCTGTTGAGAAGTACAAGCGCAAGGCTCAGCAGCGCCGTCGCCGTCGCTGATCGGCAGGTCCGAACCACTCAGTGATCCTGAAAGCGGAAACCGGTAAAAACACCGGTTTCCGCTTTTTGTTTGGCTGTTGATGATGGAGGGACTCCCGCGGAGGTCTCCCATGAAGCAGCTGATGCAGGTTCTGAATCGCTGGTTTGGCGCCAGTGTTGGCAACGCCTTCGGCAATCCTCTCGAGGAGCGTCAGCACCAGCCGCCGTTGGTGGGCGTGCAGCCCTATCGGGATCAGCCCCATCGCCATTGAGCATCAGGGCTGCTGCTCAGAGTCCTGAGCGGCACTGGTCAAAACTTCTGTAGCTGAGCGCTTCGGCAATGGCTGCGGCGCTCACCGCATCGCTCTCGCCAAGGTCGGCGATCGTGCGTGCAACGCGCAGCACCCGTTCGGCTGCCCGGGCGCTGAGGCCCCGTTGGTCGATTGCCTGTTGCCATAGATCCAGAGCCGCTGGTGTGATCGCTGCGCAGCTGCGCAAGGCACTGGCTGGCAACTGGCTGTTGTTCACCGCCCCTGGATTGCGTTGCAGCATCCGCTGCCGCGCCACGTTCACCCGCTGCCGCACGTCCGCACTTCCCTCGGCTTCGGCCCCTTGCCGGTAGCGAGCTCCCAGGGTGCTGCCCTCCAGCCGCCGCATCACCACCTGAAGGTCGATGCGATCGAGCAGTGGCCCGGATAGCCGGCTCCAATACCGCTGTTGTTGCGCTGTGCCGCAGCTGCAGGTGCGTTCGGGATCACCGGCCCAGCCGCAGGCGCAGGGGTTGGTGGCTGCCACCAGGTTCACAGTGCAGGGAAAGCGCAGCCGTTGCCGGGCTCGGCTCAGCCATAGCTCTCCCTGCTCTAGGGGTTGACGCAGCTGATTCAGCACATCCCGCCGAAACTCCGCCAGTTCATCGAGGAACAGCACACCGCGGTGTGCCAGCGCCAGCTCCCCCGGCCTGAGCCGTGCTCCACCTCCCACCAGTGCCGCACTGGAGCAGCTGTGATGCGGGCTGCGGAATGGTCTCTGCTGCAGCAGGCCCCCATCGGCGGGCAGTAGCCCGGCGACCGAATAAAGCTGGGTGAGTTCGAGCATCTCCGTGCGGCTGAGCTCGGGCAGCAGCCCCGGCAGGCAGCGGGCCAGCAGGGTTTTGCCGCTGCCTGGTGGTCCAACGAGCAAGAGGTGATGGCCTCCGGCAGCGGCCAGTTCGAGGGCGCGGCGCCCATGCAGCTGCCCCTGCACGCTTGCCAGATCGCTGAGGTTGGTGCTGCCGGAAGCGCTGATGGGCGCGCGCTCAGGCGGTGATGCGGCGATTCGTTCGGGGTGCTGCAGCCACTGCAGCGCCTCGCTGAGGGTGTCTGCCGGGGCGAGGGGCAGCTGGTCCACCAGGGCGGCTTCATCGTGGTTGGCTCGAGGCAAGAGCAGGGCACGCGCTCCATGGCGCCGCGCCGCCAGAGCCAGGGCCACCGCGCCGCGCACCGGCCGCAGCTCGCCGCCAAGCCCTAGTTCACCTGCGCACCAAATCCCTTCCAGCTGGTTCGGCGCCAGTTGCCCGCTCGCTGCGAGTACGGCGAGCGCAATCGGCAGATCAAAGGCCGGACCCTCCTTGCGCAGATCGGCCGGCGCCAGATTCACGATCACCCGCGTCAGCGGCATGCGCAGGTTGCTGTTGCGGATCGCGGCGCGCACCCGCTGCCGTGATTCCTGCACCGCTGCGTCCGCCAGTCCAACCACCTGCAGCCCCGGTAGCCCTGGCGCGATATCCACCTCCACCGCAACCGCGCGGGCTTCCAGCCCCACCAGGGCGGCTCCGCTGCATCGTGCCAACATCGGGCTCTCTGAAACCTGCACAGGTGGAATGCCACCGCTGTTTCACCGCCTTGCTTGCCCCTGCATCCGCTAATGGCTGAAGCCCCTCAACCCCCGCAGAACGACACGATCTTCGGGCGCATCCTGCGTGGTGAGATCCCCTGTGATCAGGTGTATGCCGATGAGGAGTGCATCGCCTTTCGCGATGTCTCCCCTCAGGCGCCCGTTCACATCCTGGTGATCCCCCGCGAGCACGTGGTGAATCTGCTGGAGGCCGAGGCAAGCCACGAGCAACTCTTGGGGCACCTGCTGCTGGTGGCGGCCAAGGTGGCGCGGCAGGAGGGCCTCGATGCCTTCCGCACAGTGATTAACAGCGGTGCGGAGGCCGGGCAGACCGTGTTCCATCTGCATGTGCACGTGATCGGTGGGCGCTCCCTGGCCTGGCCGCCGGGTTGAGCCTGGGCCGGTGAGAATGGGTTGATCTGAACGCCGACATGAACCCCCTGCAGGCCTTCCGCAGTCAGCTCGGAAAGCTGCGGCGCCTTGCCCAGCCCTACTTCCTGCCGGTGGAAGACACCAGCGGTTGGCAGTTTCTGCTGCTGATCCTGGCCCTGCTGACGGTGGTGGTGGGCAGCACGCTGTTGCTGCTCACGGGCGTGGTGGCTGCCAGCGGTGCCCTGATTCCTGAGTTGCAGGCCCGCTTCCTGCCAGGTGTGCCTCAGCAGGTGAATGCCATCTGGGCCAGCCCCGTTGGCCCGGTGGTGATGGTGCTGTTCGTGGCAGGCCTGATCTGCTTCGGAGCGCTGCGCAGCAAATTGCGGCAGGGGCGCTGGCTGCCCTGGCTGCTGATGGGGGTGATCACGCTGCTGATCCTGGTGATCAACGGCATCAACGTGGGCATTAGTTATATCGCCCGCAATGTGGATAACACGCTCGTGGCCTACAAGGCCGACGAGTTTTGGCAGGTGGTGGCGATTTACGCCTTCTGCTTGGTGTTGGCGCTACCGATCCGGGCTCTGCAGAGTTATTTGATCCCCAAGCTTGGGCTGTTGTGGCGCGAATGGTTGAGCGGGCGCCTATTGAATCGTTATCTCCAGAACCGTGCCTATTACGTCTTAAATCCAAACGACGAAACTGCGGAGGAAATCGATAACCCCGATCAGCGGATTTCCCAGGATGCGGCCAGTTTTACCGGCACCAGCCTGAGCGTCACGGTTGAGATCGTTTCGGCACTGCTCACGTTTGTGAGCTTCATCGTGGTGCTTTGGAGCATCAGCACCACCTTGGCGCTGTGGCTCCTTGTTTATTCGGTCGGCGGCACGGCCGTCATTGTGTTTGCCAGTCGCAAGCTGGTGGCCCTCAACTACGACCAGCTCCGCCTCGAGGCGGATTTCCGCTACGGATTGGTGCACATCCGCGATAACGCGGAATCGATTGCCTTCTACCGCGGGGAGCAGCAGGAATCCCGCGAAGCTGAGCGCCGGCTCGATGGAGCGATCCGCAACTACGACAAGTTGATTGTTTGGGAGGCGTTGATCAGCGTGATCCAGCGCTCCTACGACTACTTCTCCCGCTTTTTGCCCTGGCTGGTGATTGCGCCGATCTACTTCGCGAAGGAGGTGGATTTTGGTGTGTTTGGTCAGGCCAGTATTGCCTTCTCACAGGTGTTGTTCTCGGTGAGTTACATCGTGAACAACATCGATCGCCTGGCTGCCTTCTCCGCTTCGATTAGTCGTCTTGAAGGCTTCCAGGGCAAGGTGGAAGCGATCAACCGCTCTGAAGCCCAGCGAGATCTTTTGGTGGACGATGCATCGCGCTCGGCTCAGTCGCTGTTGGTGCGCCATGTGGATCTGGTGCCGCCCGGCAGCGATCGCCGCTTGATCCGCGACCTCAGCCTGGAAGTGGCTGCCAGCCAGCGGGTGTTGGTGGTGGGCCCCAGCGGCTGCGGCAAAACCTCGTTTCTGCGGTTGGTGAGCGGCCTGTGGCCTCCCGCCGCGGGCGAGGTGGAGCGGCCGCCGCTCTCCGAGCTGCTGTTCATCCCCCAGAAGCCCTACATGATTTTGGGCAGCCTCAGGGAGCAGCTTTGTTACCCCCAGGATCCGCAGCGCTTCAGCGATGAGCACCTGCGCAGCGTGCTCGAGGAGGTGCGGCTCGGGGCCCTGGTGCAGCGTTACCCGGATTTCGAGATCAAGCAGGACTGGCCGCGGCTGCTGTCGCTCGGTGAGCAGCAGCGCCTGGCCTTCGCCCGGCTGCTGCTCAACTCGCCTCGCTTCGTGGTGCTCGACGAGGCCACCAGCGCTTTGGACGTGAACACTGAGCAGCATCTCTATGAGCTGCTGGCCCAGCGCGAGATGGCGTTTGTGAGCGTGGGTCATCGCCCCACCCTCAAGAGCTTCCACAACCTTGTGCTCGAGCTCGATGGCCAGGGCGGTTGGAAGCTGATGCCCGCCGCCAGCTATACCTTCAACTCCGGCGTCTGATTCCGCGATGACCAGCACCCCCGAAGCTCCCGCCAGCCCCGCCACCAGCGCCACCACCAACGATGTTCCTGCCTTTGGCTGGAGCGGCTACGCCGAGCGCGTGAATGGCCGTTTCGCCATGGTGGGCTTTGTGGCTGTGCTGGCCGTGGAGGCGATCAGCGGCGAGTCCTTCCTGCGCTGGGCTGGCTTTGTGGGTTGAGCGCCCTGCCGCTCAGGGCAGCTCCAGCAGATCCACTTGCCAGAGCCCAGAGCGGCTCACCTCCACCGCCAGCACCCGCCCATCGGCGTTGATGGTCACTCGGCTCGGTACGCCGGCGGGTTCGATGGGCACCAGCTGGGTCGCCTGAATGGAGCGCCGGTAGAGCACGAGTTCACTGCGGTCATCGCGCTGCCGCACGACGGCCAGGTGTTCGCCCCGGTGGTCGACCGCCACGCTGATCGGCAGGCTGTCGGGCCGGTTCAACCCCAGGAGCGGCACCGGTGCATTGCGGCGCCGATCGATCAGCTGCACCTGCGCGCGTCCTCCCGGCCGGGTGGCAATCAAGGCCAACCAGTCGCTGGCGAGCGATGGGCTTTGGCTCTCCCCAAGCCGGATCAGCTGCTGGTTAAGACCCGGCAGCGGTTGCAGCCCGCCCTGGCAGCCCATCAGCAGCAAGCCCGCCGTTCCGGTGGCGGTCAGCAGGCTCAGCGCCCTCATGGTTGTGCGCTCGGGCCGCCTCCGCTCTCGCGGAGCCCCGGGGGCCGGTCTGGTTCCAACATGGCGCTCAGGCTGAAGAGCTGCAGCCTTTGGCTGCCGGATTGGATCAGCTCCAGAGCAATGCTTTGCCCATCGGGCGCCAGGCTCAGCTGCTGGGGTTCCTGACCGGCCGGTAGGAACAGGGGGTGCTGTTGGCCCGTGGCGCGATCTTCAATCACCGCCTGACGCCGTCCTCCCTGCTGCACCACAACAGCCAGATAGCGTCCGTTCCAGCTCAGAGAAGGAGAGCTGTGGGGCTGGCGGTTGCGCAGATGGCGTAATGGCAGCACCCTGCCGCTTTGGCGCTCCTGAAGCAGCACCGTGGTGCGGCCAGCCCGTTCCACAAGAGAGGCCAGCAACCTGCCGTCGCCGCTGAGGGCTGGCTGCTGGCGTGACTCAGCCCCAAGGCCTGTAGGGGCTGCCGGTTGACGACGCAAGGGCATCAGGGCGCAGCTGCTCAGCGCTAGGCCGAGCACACAAGCCAGGGGCAGCAGGTGTTTAGTCGTCGAAGCGTGAGCTGTTGTCGCGTGGTGCAGAACCACTGGGGCCGCCGCCGCGGCTGGAGGGAGGGATGGGGCGGAACTCGGCATCGCTCACCCCGGCATCACTAGCGGACGGTGCAGAACTTGGCGTGGCAGGGTTCTGGGGGCGATAGGGCGCACCTTGAGGGACGCCAGCAGGGCGATCGGTTGGCCGATCCGCCGTTGCTGAAGGACGGCGGCTGGAGCGGGGCATGTCGTCGCTGGCGGCAGCCGGCCTGGAGCCACGGCGCGCCTCCTCACGGCCCTGGCGGCGTGCGCCAAATTCACGGCCAGAGGCTTCAGCTGGTGCGCTGCCGGCGCGGAAGCGGCTGGGTGCAGGACCTGCGTCGCGACCTGAGGCTGCTCGCGAGTCCCGTTCGTCAGCGCGGCTGCCCCAGTCATCGCGGGACGCTGCCCGCTCGGGAATGGCTGCTCGAGCTGGGGCGCGGCGGGGCCGGTAGAGGTCGTCGTCGTCGCGCTCGCCATAGCCCTCCTCGCGGGAGCGGATCCGCCGCCGCAGCGGTTGGGGCTCATCGAAGCGGTCAACGTCATCACGCCAGTCGCGACCGCCGCCCATGCGGGGTTTTGGCAGGGGTTCGTCGTCCTCGAAGAACGATGAGCGCCTGGCCTGCTCGGTGGTCACCCCGCGCAGGCGGACGCTCTCGTAAGCGAAGAACACCGTGGTGCCGGCGAGCAGAAACTGGCCGAACTGAAGGATCGGATCCAGGCGCCAGCCCTGGAAAAACAAGATGCCGCCGCAGAGCAAGCCCACGGCGGCAAAGAACACGTCGTAATCGCGGGCCAGGGCTGGCTTGAAGTTCCTCATGAAATAGAGGAATGCACCGCCAACGGCCAAAACGATCCCAACAATGCTGGCCCAATTCAGGCTGGCGTTGACCACGGATCGCTGCGCGCTTTCGAGCCACTCTAGGGCTGGAGTCGAGGCCTGATCAGGCGCCCGCTCCATCTGGGGCAATCAGAGCTTGCGGTCGACCCGATCGTTCTGGCTGATCAGAATCACAGCCGCCGTGATGGGAACCACCACGATCACCGCGCCCCACGCGAGGCTGCTCAGGAAGTTGGCGAGGGAGGGGGTCATGGCAGTGACGAATCCGCTCGGGATCCTAGGCAGTGATCGCTGCTTCCTACGATCTCATCACCGCTGCTTAGGGCTTTGTGACGGGATCCGAGGCTGACACCCTGGCGTTGTTGCGTCAGATCCTGCCGCCCGTGCACCTGGTGCTGGGCGTGCTGCTGTCTGCCTGGACGTTGCTTTTCCTGTTTCGGATCGTGCTCACCTGGTATCCCCAGGTGGATCTGACCCAGGGACTGTGGCGCGTGGTGGCTATCCCCACCGAGCCGCTGTTGGCGTTCACCCGCCGGTTGATTGCGCCCATCGGTGGCGTTGATGTAACCCCGGTGATCTGGCTGGGGCTGATCAGCCTGGTGCGCGAACTGCTGGTGGGTCAGCAGGGGCTGATCACCCAGGTGATGATCCGAGCCAGTGTGCTTCCGGCTTAAGCCGGCGGGAGCATTTCCTGCTCCACAAATTTGGTGTGCACGTCACCGGCCTGAAACTCCGGTCGATCGAGCAGTTGCAGGTGGAAATCGATCGTGGTGGGAATGCCGGTCACCGCGCATTCTGAAAGGGCACGGCGCAGCCGCTTGAGGGCATGTTCACGGTCGGTGCCCCAGACGATCAGCTTGCCGATCAGTGAGTCGTAGAAGGGGGGAATCTCGTAGCCCGTGTACACGTGGCTGTCGAAGCGAACACCTGGGCCACCGGGAGGTAGCCAGCCGGTGATCTTGCCGGGGGCGGGGCGGAAGTTCTGGCGTGGGTCTTCGGCGTTGATGCGCACCTCGATTGCGTGACCGGTGAGCTTGATCTCGTCCTGCCTCACGGAGATCGGCTCGCCGCCAGCGATGCGCAGCTGCTCAGCGATCAGGTCGACCCCGGTGACCATCTCGGTGACGGGGTGCTCCACCTGGATCCGGGTGTTCATCTCCATGAAATAGAAGCTGCCGTTGCGATCCACCAGGAACTCCACGGTGCCGGCGCCCTCGTAGCCGATGGTGCGGGCGGCAGCAACGGCCGCATCACCCATTTGCTTTCGCAAGTCGGCGTTGATCGCCACGCTGGGGGCTTCCTCCAGCAATTTCTGGTGCCGGCGCTGGATCGAGCAATCGCGCTCGCCCACGTGCACCACGTTGCCGTGGCGATCGGCGAGCACCTGCACTTCCACGTGCCGGGGCCGGTCGATGAATTTCTCCATGTAGAGGCCGGGGTTGCCGAAGGCGGCTTCCGCTTCGCCCTGGGCGGCCTTAAACAGGTTGTCAAGTTGCTCAGCGCTGGGCACCAGGCGCATCCCACGGCCGCCGCCGCCAGCGGTGGCCTTGATCATCACGGGATAGCCCATCGATTCGGCCAGCTTGCGGGCGTCATCGACGCTTTCCAGTAAGCCCTCGCTGCCGGGGATTGTGGGCACTCCCACGCCCTGCATCGTGGCCTTAGCCGTGGACTTGTCGCCCATCGAGCGAATCGATTCCGGTGAGGGCCCCACGAAGGTGATGCCGTGGGCGGCGCAGATTTCGGCGAACTTGTCGTTTTCGGCTAGGAACCCGTAGCCCGGGTGGATGGCATCAGCTCCCCGCGAGGTGGCTGCCGCGAGAATGTTGGGGATATTGAGGTAGCTCTTGCTGCTGGGCGCATCGCCGATGCACACCGCCTCATCGGCGAGCTGCACGTGCAGGGCGTTGCGATCAACCGTGCTGTACACGGCAACCGTGGGGATGCCGAGTTCGCGGCAGGTGCGCAAGATGCGAAGAGCGATTTCGCCACGGTTGGCGATCAGCAGTTTGCCGATGGGCATCCAGTGGCAGGCCGGCAGATCCGGCAGCGCAGGCCGCTGGGGACTGTATCAGTGCTGACCAGGCAGATTTGCGCCGGGCTGATGGGTATAGTTCCGGAGCGGAGCTCAGGCACCGCAATCCCTCACGCCTGCAGTCAACGCCCTTGCGGCCAAACGCTTGCAGACGACCCCAACCCGAGTGAGGCGCGCCTGTCGTTGCTCAGCTCACAACCACGCGGATGTGGTGGAATTGGTAGACACGCACGTTTGAGGGGCGTGTGACTTCGGTCTTGCGAGTTCAAGTCTCGCCATCCGCATTTTTGGCTGCTCTCCAGTGCTGAGCTGCCCTCCATCCAACGAATTGGGCCCTGAGCAGGCCGCGATCGTGCTGGTGTGCAACGGCCCCGGTGAGCTCAGCACCTGGGTCCGCCCACTGGCTCAACGCTTCAGCAGTGAATTGCCGCTGCGCCCGTCGCAGCCGAGTGCAGCCACTGGTCTGCATCTGGTGTTGGTGCCCTGCCCCAATGCCACCGGCACAGAGCACCGGGTGGCTGCGGGCATGGGTCTGTTTGAGCGGATCATTCCGGCCGCGCGCTTCTGGTGGCTGCTGCTGCGCCCCCGGCGCTACGGCCCCTGGCCGCGCCGGGGTGTAGTGGTGTTTCTCGGGGGCGATCAGTTCTGGACGGTGCTGCTCTCAGCGCGTCTCGGTTACCGGCACATCACCTATGCCGAGTGGGTGGCTCGCTGGCCCCGCTGGAACGACCGCATCGCCGCCATGGGGCCCGCAGCCGCCGATCGTCTGAGCAGCCGTTGGCGCAGCCGCTGCCAGGTGGTGGGTGATCTGATGGCGGATCTCTCGGACTCAGCGCGGAGCGAGCAGCCGCTGCCAGCCGGCGATTGGTTGGCGCTGTTGCCCGGTTCGAAACGCGCCAAGTTGCAGGTGGGCGTGCCATTCCTGCTCGACACCGCTGATCGCCTGGCGGCTCAGCGCCCCGAGTGCAGGTTTTTGTTGCCGGTGGCTCCCACCACCAGCGTGCAGGAGTTGTTGGCTTACGCCAGTGAGGCCAATCCGATCGCCCGCCACTACAGCGCAGGTGAGCCATCCGTGCACCAGGCTGAGCAGGGGCTTGAGTTGGTGAGCGCCAAGGGCACGCGCATCCTGCTGATCGAACAGCAGCCGGCCCATGGGGTGCTCAGCCAATGTCGACTGGCGCTCACCACCGTGGGGGCGAACACCGCCGAGCTCGGAGCCCTGGGGATTCCCATGATTGTGTTGGTGCCCACCCAGCATCTGCACGTGATGCAGGCTTGGGATGGCGGCATCGGCCTGTTGGCGCGTCTGCCGCTGTTGCGCCGGCTGTTAGGCCTGGCGCTCACCGCCTGGAGGATGCGTCACCACGGTTTCCTGGCCTGGCCCAATATTTCGGCGGGGCGGATGGTGGTGCCCGAGCGTGTGGGGCCGATCACCCCGCAGCAGATTGCAGTGGAAGCAGCCGACTGGTTGGATCAACCAGCGCGCCTGCAGGGCATGCGCGATGACCTGCGCAGCCTGCGCGGCCAGCCGGGTGCCGTGGCGGCACTGGCGGCCATGGTGCGTGAGCTCCTACCGGCTGCCTAACTTGTGGATCCGCTGAATCCCTGCCATGGCTGACGCCACGCCCAACACGTCCAACAACGAGCAGTGGCGCGACAAGCTCTCCCCCGAGCAGTTCCAAGTCGCCCGGCTGGGCGGCACCGAGCGCGCCTTCACCGGCATCTACTGGGATAACAAGGCCAAGGGGATGTACCGCTGCGTCTGCTGCGGCAGTGAGCTGTTCAGCTCCAACACCAAATACGACTCCGGCAGCGGCTGGCCCAGCTTCTGGGAAGGGGTGAAGCCGGAAGCGATCACCACCGTTGAGGATCGCAGTCACGGCATGGTGCGCACGGAGATCAAGTGCGCCAACTGCGATGCCCACCTGGGGCATGTGTTCAACGACGGCCCGAATCCCACGGGCCTGCGCTATTGCGTGAACTCCGCGTCGCTCAATTTCGAGCCGGCTCAGGGCTAATCGCAGGGCCGACAGCGCTTACCAGCGGTCGGCATCACGGGGGGCTTGGCTTTCGATGGGCTCCACATCCAGGGGCCCTTCATCGCGCACGTAGCGGCGGCGCGGCGCTTCCTGTTCGTAGCCGCGGCGGGTCTGCGGCTCCATGGGCTCCTCATCGAGGTAGCGGCGCTGGCGCAGCGGTTCGCGCTCACGGCGCTGCTCCACCTCCACGTAGTCGTAGTCCTCTTCCGGTTCAAAACGGCGGTTGGTGGCCGGTTCGATTCGGCGCTGCTGCTCCTGAACGCTGGGCTGGCCGGCGGCCAGCTGGTTTTCCACCGGCACCATATTGAGCCTGTAGCGCTCGCGCTCCTCCTGCTCCCAGCTGGGGCCGCCCACGCCGAGCTTCTCCAGCAGGCCGGTGCCCAGCTGCTTGAGCTTCTCTTCCGCGCCCTCGTACACGATGATCCGATCCGGGCCGCTGCTCACGATTTCCTCCACCGTGAGCTCCCAGGTGCTCAGCACCCCTTCGCCCAGCAGCGGAATCCCGAGCGCCCCAAGCACCAGGGAGGTGAGTTCGCCGGTTTCGATGTCGAAGCTGAAGCCGAGCACCTTGCCGAGCTGTTCACCCGCTTCGGTCACCACCTGGCAGTTGATCACCTTCGAATAGCGATCCGGGTTGAAGCCCTCGGCCAGGGAATCGGCCGAATCCACCAAGATCACATCGCCCACCTGGCGGATGCTCTGCAGCGGCATCCAGCGCGGGAGCCCTGGCAGGAAGCGGGTGAGAGGGTTATCGCGCAGGCCCAGCGCTACCACTTCACGCCGGTCGATATCCACCACCACTTCACCCACGACGCCGAGGCGACGGCCCGAGTCGCGGGTGATCACCTGGGTGCCCATCAGCTCCGAGCGCAGCCAGAGGCGATCGCTGGGGGTGGCGGTCGGGTCGCTGCCGGGAGGGGTGGTTGTCATGGGCGCATTGTGGCCGAATGGCAAGGCCTGGCTTTCAGGCCGCAGGTGGTAATCCCACCACCTGGGTGTGGGCGCCGCGGGCCTGGGTCACGCCGATGGTGCGGGTGGCGGCGCCGATCATCGGGCGGCGGTGGCTCACCACCAGAAACTGAGCGGCTTCGGCCTGCTGGGCGATCAGGGCGGCCAGGCGCTCCACATTCACCCCATCGAGGAAGCTGTCCACCTCGTCGAGGGCATAGAAGGGCGAGGGGCGGAAGCGCTGCAGCGCAAACAGGAAGCTCAAGGCGGTGAGCGACTTCTCGCCGCCGCTCATCGAGGCGAGGCGCCGCACCGCTTTGCCCTTCGGGTGGGCCACCAGGCTGAGCCCGCCATCGAGCGGCGACTCGGTGTTCTCCAGCTGCAAATGGCCTTCGCCATCGGAGAGGCCGGCAAAGATCTCGCGGAAGTGGCCGTCCACGGCGTTAAACGCCTCCATGAATGCCTCCTGGCGCAGGGTGGCCACGGTTTCGATGCGCAGCAGCAGCTCTTCACGCTCCTTGCAGAGCACATCCAGCCGCTCCTGCAGATCCGCCAGGCGGGTTTCCAGCTCTTCCAGCTCCTCGAGCGCCAGCATGTTCACCGGCTCCAGGGCCTCCATGCGCGCCTGCAGGCTCTTGAGCTCCGCCTGCAGGGCCTCCAGGCCGTTCTCGCGCACCTCCTCGGGAATCTCTGGCAGGGGATCGGGCAGTTCCCGCTGCAGCTGCTCCAGCCGGAGCGCTCCGCTGCGCTGCTGCTCCGCGAGCGCCTCGAGCTCTTCGCCCAGGCGTTGCAGCTCCCATTCCTTTTGCTGCAGGCTTTGGCGCTGAAGAGAAAGCTGGGCTTCGGCTTCATCGCGGGCGCGGCGGCGCTCACCGAAGCGCTCCTGGAGTTCCTGCTGGCGGGCCTCGAGCTCGGCGCGTTTGTTCTGATCGGCCTGCTGCTGCTCTTTCCAGGCGGCTCGCTCGGCCACCAGGGCATGTACGGCTTGCACTAGCCGTTGCTCTTCGCCCGTGAGGGCCTGCAGCTGGCTGGCCACCCGTTCGGCCGCCAGCCCCCGTTCGCGCCGTGCGGCCAGCAGGCCATCCCGCTGGTTACGGGCGGCGGTGAGGGCCGCGTCGGCGGCCTCGAGTTCCTGCTGCAGGCCTTGCCAGCGCTCGCTGTCTCCGCTGGCCTGGGCGCTGGCTTCCTGGGTTTCCAGCTCCTGCAGGCTCTGCTGCAGAGGCACCAGCTCCGCGGCGAGGGTTTGCAGCCGTTGTTGGCCGGAGCCCAGATCCGCTTCGATCTGGCTGATGCGGCTGAGCAATTGCTCACGGCGCTGCTGCAACGGTCCGCTGGCGCGCTGGGCGGCGCTGCGTTCGGCCTCAAGGGCGGCGCGGCGCTGTTCGAGTCGGCTGAGCTGGGGGCGCAGCTCCTCCAGTTGGCGGCCCAGCTCGGCCTCCTTGCGGCGGCTAGCGGCCAGGGTTTCCCCCAGCTCTAGCAGGCGCCGGCGCAGCGGCTCGGCTTCATCGGCATCGCTCGCTGCACCGAAGCTGAGCTGGTTGCCCCGCTGCTGGAAGCTGCCGCCGGTCATGGCGCCGCTCTTCTCGAGCAGTTCGCCATCGAGGGTCACGGCGCGGCAGCGGCCCAACTCGCGCCGGGCGCTGGCCAGATCGCGGAACACCAACGTGTCGCCGAACACGTAGCGGAACACCTCGCCATAGACCGGCTCAAACCGCACCAGCTCCACCGCGCGGCCCACCAAGCCCTCACCGCCACTGCTGCCGCCGCCTCGTTGCAGGGCTGCGCTGTTGCCAGGCCCGCCGGCGCCCCCGCGGATCTTGTTGAGCGGCAGGAAGGTGAGGCGCCCGGCCCGGCGGCTCTTGAGCAGCTCGATGGCGCGGGCGGCGATGCGGTCGTCGTCCACCACCACCTGACCCAAGCGGGCGCCGGCGGCCACCTCCAGGGCGAGCCGGTGCAGTTCCTCCACCTCTCCCAGTTGGGCTATTGGGCCGTGAATGCCGTCGAGGCCGGCCTCCAGCAGCAGGCGCAGGGCGCCGGTGCCGCGGCTTTCCTGCAGGGTTTCGCGCCGGGATTCCAAGCGGGCGATCTCCCGCTCCAGGTTCACCTGCTCTTGATCGAGCCGTTGGCGGGTGCGCTGCTGGAGAGCCAGGGCCTCGGCCAGCTCCTGGGCCCGGCCTTGTTGGCTGTGTAGGTCGTGGAGCAGTTGCTGCCATTCGTTCTCCAGCTGCCCCAGGGAGTTGGCTACCCCATCGCTGCTGGCGGCCTCATCGGCCAGTTGCTGCTGCAGCTCAGCCAGCCGCTCCTGCTCCTGGCGCAGGCGCTCCACCAGTTGTTGCTTCTCCGCCTGAAGGGGGGAGAGCTGGCTCTGGAGCTCCTGGCGCCGCTGGCTGCGCTGCTTCTGCTCCTCCATCCAGCTGCCGCTGCGGCCCGCCACCTCGCCGAGCCGGCGGCGCGAGAGCTCCACGGCGGCTTCGGCGCTGCGGCAGCTGGTTTCGGCCTGCTCGAGGGCGGCGTCATCGTCCGGGGCAGCTAGCTGGCTCTGCTGCTGACGCAGCTCTCCCTGTTGGCGGGCCAACTCCTGGCGCTGGCGCTGCAGCTCTTCAGCGCTTTGCTGATGTTTCTCGGCTTGGCGAGCGAGTTCCCGGCCGCTGGCCTCCAGGCCCGCCAGTTCCGACTGCACCGCCAGGAGGCTGTCTTCCCCTAGGGCCTTCACCTCGGCCTGCAGCGCTTCGAGCGCCTTGGCGGATTGCTCCAGGGTGGTCTTGGCTTCGGTGATGGTCTGTCGATCGCTCTGCTGCTGGCGCCCGAGCGCGTCCTGGCGGCTGAGCAGCTGCCGCTGTTGCTCCTCGGCCTGCTCGAAACTGAGCAGCTGCTCCTGCAGGCGGCCCCGCTGGAAGCGCTCGCGCATGTCTTGGTAGGTGCGGGCTTTGGCGCAGTCGCGCTCCAGCTTCTGGCGCGACACCAGCAGCTCCTGCTGCACGATCGCGCAGCGCTCCTCGCGCTCCTGCACTTCGGTGAGCTTGCTGCGGGTCTGTTCGATGCGGGAATCGAACAGCGCCACACCGGCTAGCTCATCGATGATCCCGCGCCGCTCCCGGGCACTCATCGACACGATGCGGGTCACGTCGCCCTGCATCACCACGTTGCTGCCCTCGGGGTCCACCCGAAGGCGCCGCAGCTGGGTTTGCAGCTGTTGCAGGTTGCAGGCCACGCCATCGGCGCTGTAACTGCTGGCGTAGGTGCCGCCGGGGGCGATGCGCAGCCGGCGCGTCACGGTCCAGTTCTGCTGGCCGGGTTGGATCCAGGGCCCTTCTTCCGGTGGTTCGAGGCCGGCTTCCGCCTCGTCGGGTTGCCAGTCGCTCAGGTCGAAGCGCACCGACACCACCGTTTCAGCTGCCTTGCCCTGTTTGAGCATGGAGCTGTTCACCAAATCCGGCAGGCGCTCAGCCCGCATGCCGCGGCTGCTTGCCAGGCCCAGGCAGAACAGAACGCCGTCAAGGATGTTGCTCTTGCCCGACCCGTTTGGGCCTGTCACCACCGTGAAGCCTTGCTCGAGGGGGATGGTCATCGACCCCCCGAACGACTTGAAGTGCGTCAGCTCAACCTGATTGATGTGAACCAACAGGCCCGAGCGCCGAGCAGCTGCAAGGTAGCTGAACCCGTGACGTTTTCAAGCGACTGTCCTTACCTTGGACGCAGCACCGCAGGCCATCTGCCTCGATCGCCATGGACCCGCACCCGCCCGGCGAGACCTCCGCTGACGCTGAAGCCCAAACTCCAGCCGCAGAGTCGGCCACGAGTTCCCAGTTCTCCAGCCAGTTCCGGGATCGCTTTGAGACCCTGCTGCCCTCGATCCAGCGCGAGTGGCCGGAGGTGGCACGCCACACCCTCGAGGCCACCCGCGGCAGCTTCGACACCGTGGTGGAGGTGATCGCCCGGCAGACCGGTCGCACCAGTGAGGGGGTGAAACAGCAGTTGCTCGATTTGGTGCAGGTGACTGGGGATCAGGCCCATCAGCTGGCCGACTCGCTGCGGCCCCTCGAGCAGCAGCTTGAACAACTTCTCGATGACCTCAACGCCAGCCTGCGCCCCCGCATTGAGAAACCCGTGCGCGAGCGGCCACTGATGGCCCTCGGCGTGGCGGCCGGCGTGGGCGTGCTGGTGGGCTTGCTGCTGGCTTCGGGCCGGCGTTCGGCATGACGGAGAGCAGCCCGAATCAGGAGCGCCGGCGGGGTCTGCCGCTGGAGGCGGCCTCCCGGGTCAGCGGCCTGGTGACCTCCGTGATGGATCTACATGTGCGCATCGCCCTCAAGGAGGTGGATCGCGAAAAGCGCCGCTTGATTGTTGGGGCGGTGCTCCTCGGTGGAGGGCTCGCCGCTCTGCTCGCAGCAGTGTTCGCCGCTGAGCTGGCCCTGCTGCTCTGGCTGGTGCTGCTGAAGGGGTGGACCTGGATCTCCGCTGTGCTCGCCTTCGCGGTGTTCAACCTGGTGTTCAGCGGCGTTCTGCTGCGCATCGGCGGTCAGCTCACCAAAGGGCCCTATCTGCCCGAAACGATGGCTGGCCTCACGAAGACAACCCGGGCGATTGTTGGCCGTTGAGCCAGCGGCACACCGGCGGCAGCGACAGGCCCTGCAGCAGCAGGTTGAGGATCACGGCGATGAACACGATGCTCTGGCTGTTCTGTGCCAGCTGAGCCGCCAGCTCGGGAGGGAGCCCCCTCAACTCTGGGATCGTGTTGGCCAGGTTGAACGACAACGCCAAGGGCACGGCACCCCGTAGCCCGCACCAGGCGATCAGGGTCGAGTCATTGCGATTGAACGGCGAAAAGCGCTGAAAGCAGAGCACGCTGATCGGCCTGGCGAGCAGCATCAGCACGGCGGCGGTCGTGATCCCCGCTGGCAGGCTGGGCAACAGGTCGGCCGGGTTCACCAACAAACCGAACAGCAAAAAGATGCTGATTTCGGTCATCGTGTTGAACGGCAGCAACACCTCCTGAATGCTCTGGTGGTTGATTTGCTCGTCCTGGTAGCGGAGGTTGGCCATGAACACGCCCGTCACATACACCGCCACAAAGCCAGAGCCCCCCAGGAAATGGGTGGCTCCGTAATCCATAAAGGCGATCGACATCGCTACCACCAGCAGCTGCTCTTTGTCGACCACAAAGCGGTTGATCACCACCTTGGCGATGTAACCAAAGCCAATGCCCACCAGCAGGCCCGATCCCAGCATCTGGAGCAGCTCACTGGAGGCGCTCAGTGCCATCGAATTGATCGAGGGCCCCGCGCTCCTGGTGAGTGTGAAAAAACTCAGGCAGATGCTGTAGAAGATCAGTGCGGCTGGGTCGTTCACAGACGATTCGAATTCGAGCAGGTGGCGCACCCGCTCCGGTACCTGCCGTCGCACCTGCCGCAAGACGCTCAGCGTTGCCCCAGCGTCGGTGGAGCCCAGACAGGCCGCAATTAAGAATGCGGCGCCGAGTGGCATGGTGTCGCTCAAGCCGGGTGCCAGCCCTGCTCCGTTGCTGGAAGCGAGCCAATAGATCGCTCCACCTAGGATCAGTGTAGAGATCACGACACCGCCCACGGCCAGGAGTAAGCCGTATTCGAGAAAGCCGCGGATCGATTGGATATCTGTTTTTAATCCGGCGTAAAACAGCAGGAGCGCCAGGGCAAACACATGCAGTGTTTCAACTTCTGAATGGCTCACATCCAGCACGTGGATGTTGATCATCAGCCCCAGCGCCAGAACTCCCAGGATCGCGGGGATGCCGATGCGAATCGAGAAGCGACTCACCAGCAACGTGCCAAGAAACACCACGCCGATGAACAGCACTTGGGCTTCCAGTGGCACGGTCTGCAAGGAGGGATCGGCTGCCCCTGCGGTGCTGCCCAGCGGCAGTCCAAGGGTTGGGAGCATCACGGGCAGGGCGCGGTTGTGGAATTCTCGGACGCGAGCTGCCGCCTCAGCGGATGGCGTAGTGCAGCCAGCGGCAATCAATACCGCCATTGCTCACGGGAATGCGCCGGCTGGCCTTCATCCTCAGGGCTCCTGTGAGTTCAGGATTGCCGCTGAGGAGCCAAAAATCCCAGCCGCTGCAGCGTTCTTTCACCATCTGCCCCAGGTCGCCGTACAGCTGCTCGAGCTCATCGCGCTCCCCGATCCGCTCGCCGTAAGGGGGATTGCACACCAGCACACCAGGTCCGGCGGGGGGCTGAAAGTCGCGGAAATCGCCGCAGCGGATCGCCACAGCACTCCCTACTCCCGCTGCTTCTGCGTTCGCTTGGCCTTGTTCAGCCACTGCCGCATCCAGCTCCATGCCGAGCACGGGGGCCAGGTTGCTGCCATCGGCTAGCTGGTTGCGGCTGCTGGCGCTGGCCAGCTCCAGGGCCTGGCTCCAGAGCTGAGCGTTGAAGTCGGGCCAGCGCTCCAGGGCAAAGCGGTGATTGAGGCCCGCTGAGCGGCCGAGGGCCATGCAGGCCGCTTCGATCAGCAGCGTTCCGGAGCCGCAGAGGGGATCGGCCAGGGGCCGGTGCCCATCCCAGCCGGTGAGCCGGATCAGTCCGGCCGCCAGGTTTTCCTTCAGCGGTGCCAGGCCCATGCGGGGCCGGTAGCCGCGGCGGTGCAGGCTCTCGCCGCTGCCATCCACGCTCAGTTGCACCTGAGCGCCGCCGAGGTGCACATGCAGATGCAGGTCGGGATCCTCCAGATCCACTGATGAGCGCTCACCCCACTGCTGGCGCTGCCAGTCCACCAGAGCGTTTTTCACCTGCAGGGCGCTGTAGTGGCTGTGGTTGAGGCCAGGCAGGCTGCCGCTGGCATCGATCCGGAAGCTCACCTCAGGTGGCAGCCATTGGTTCCAGTCGGCGGCCTGTTGCACGCCTGCATAGAGCTCATCGCGGTTGCGGCAGGGAAACACCGCCAGCTGCCGCAGCAGCCGGAAGGGCAGGCGTGCCTGCAGTTGCAGCCTGTAGAAGCCGGCCAGATCGGTGCGAAAGGCCACGGCCCGGCGCAGGGGCTTCACGTGGGTGGCGCCCAGTTCGCTCAGCTCCCCTGCGCCGCACTCCTCCAGGCCGGGCGGAAGCACCGCTGTGCACTGAAGCTGCTGCTGTTCGGTCATGCCCACCTCTGCCTCCCGCTGTTCCTCCTGCCACAATGAAGGAGTCCGGTTTCGGCCGGACTAGGTGGCTCACACCAGTGTTTCGGACAGCGGTTCGATTCCGCTCAGCTCCACTTCATGGGGCTGCAATGGTTTCGACGGGGCATGAGGAGGGTGACTGAAGCCTGCTCGGTAAGAGCAAACACGTAACAGCGAACAACATCGTTCGTTTCTCCCGTCAAGCCGCCCCTGTGGCCGCCTGACCCTTAAGGGGAGATGGGGTTAGATCAGCCTTATCAACCAAATGATTCACGGGGGCTGGAAGGCCCCTTTTAATTTCTCGCACGACCTTCTCGACGACGGCAATCGCGTTCTGTTGGCTCTGTCTGGGATTCGCGCAAACATGAAGCCATGTGCGCAGGGCTGCATCCCCTCCCGTCTCTGCGGTTAAAACGCGCTGAGCAGCGCATCGGGTGAACATGGCCGGCACCACAGAGCTCATCTACATGGGTAATCTCAATAAGGCTGGCTATGGGCCTGTTGAGGTGTACGTGAATGTGGGTTATGAGCCCTATCCGGAGGGCTATAACCCGCTGCCCGATTCGGCATTCTCAAGCTATGTGCCCGACCCGGGCTACAGCCTTAATACGGGCTTGCGCACGCCGTTGTTTACAGGGCCGTTTCTCAGTAGTCCCCTCTTGCCGGATGGTGAGTATGAGTACATCACCGATAGCCAGGGATACACCTGGCTCTACAACACGTTCAACTACATGGCGATTGAGCCATTCAATCAAGACGATTACGACCCTGGTATCACGCGTTATTCAGCTGCTTTGGTGGCGCCGGTGCCACCGGGAAGCATTCAGTTGGTGATCAATGATAAGAATCAGCCACAGACGTTCGCTGCCCGTGATTCCTCCGGTCAATTGATCGACTACTGCTTCGCCACTGATCCCAATGGAAATGTGTTCATTGTCGGATCGGTCGATACGGCCTATGCCGAAGATCCGGTCGCTCCCTTTCTCGAGGCTGAGCTGCCGAAGGGGTGGACCAAACAGGTGAAGACCCTCGAGCAGGATCTCACGATCGAACCGGGTGCGGGTGCTGGTCATCGGCGTGTGTATAACCAGTTTCGAGACAATCTCACCAACAACTTTTTCCAGATTGACTTTGCCCCCAATGGCATTGGCATTGCTCGGGGTGTTCCTGGTCTGCCCCTCTCGGGCGGAGTGGACAGTGATCTGATCCTCGGGACCCGCCTCGATGAAGTGATTTACGGGGCGCACGGAAATGATCGGCTCAAGGGCTTCGCCGGCGATGACCAGATCTGGGGTGATGCCGGAGATGATCTGATCCGGCCAGGCCGCGGCGTGGATCAGCTCTGGGGTGGCTCAGGTCGGGATGTGTTCCGCGTGAGCCATGGGGCTAAAACCATTCACGACTTCTCGGTTTCCGAGGGCGATCGCTTGCGCTTCGCCGCCACGATTGATTCGGTGCGCTCCACGCCTGATGGCGTGGAGATTCAGGCCGGCTCCAGCAGTGCCCTTCTCCTTGGGGTGGAGCGCTCTGATTTGCAGATCCGTTCGCATCAGGTGCTGTGAGCCGTCCTCTGCCTGTGGCTACCACTTTTGACTTGCCGGGCTACCGAATCCTGGAAACCCGGGGCGTGGTGCGCGGCATCGTGGTGCGTTCGCCAACGTTGCTGCAGGGTTTTCTGGGCGGTCTGAAAACGATGATCGGCGGCCGGATCGGTGCGTACACGGCCATGTGTGAGCAGACCCGCCAGCAGGCCTACGACGAAATGGTGGCTCATGCCCGACAGCTGGGTGCCAACGCCATCGTGGGCATGCGTTACGACGGCTCCACAGTTGAAACCGGCTCCAGCGGCGCCACGGAGGTTCTTTGCTACGGAACAGCCGTGCTGGTGGAGCCGCTCTTGGCTGCAGGGCCAACCGTCTGACAGCATCGCTGGCGAGATCCCTGCCCTGTCGCCGTGTCCGTTGCTGATCTGAAGGCTTTCCTCGTCAAAGCAAACACCGACGAAGGCCTCCGCCAGAAGCTGCATGCCGCCACCGGTATGGACGACATCGTGGATCTGGCCGCCTCCCACGGTCACAGCGTGGACAAGGCCTCCGTGCTGCGTGCCCATGGTGAGGTGCTGAGTGGCGCGAGCGATCACGAGCTCAAGGGCATCAACAGCTGGGGCGACGCCCTGATGCATTGCTTCGGTGCCACCGAAGAGGATTGATCGCTTGGATCAGCGGTTGCTGTAGCCGCTCCAGATCTCTAATTCCTTCAGGCTGAGCACTCCGATCCGTTGCTCACCGTTGAGTTCCCAGGTGGGGTAAGCCCTCACCTGGGCCTGCTGGCAGCGCGCTCTGCCGGCGTCATCTTTGTCGCACTCCACGTAGGGAAGCAGTTCGATGGCTTCGACGCCGAACAGCTCCTTCTGGTGGGTGCAATGGGGGCACCACCAAGCTCCGTAGAGCACAGCGCCTTTGAGCTTGAGGTGCTTGGCCAGCTCTTTCTGCCGGTTTGTGGACGCCGGGATCGTGCTGGCGGCTGCGCCGGCGCTGCTGCTCTCAGCTGCTTGTGCCGCAGGCAGTACTGCGATCCATCCCGCGGCGAGCAGGCTCAACAGGATGGGTAGCGATCGCCAGGGGCCTTGGGCTGATTGAGTCGTGATCGCCATCACGCAATGCATCGCTGCCAACGACCCTAGGTGTGATGGGCCGTTGGGCCTTCCGCCCCGTGCCATTGTCATGCCGGCCCCTCGCTGCTGGGAGACTGATCGGGCCGGTCACGCTTTTCCCCAGCAGCTGCGATGAGCGCCAACGGATATCGCGATTACTTCAAGGTGCTGGGGGTGGATCGCAGCGCCGATGCCGACACCGTGAAGCGTGCCTTCCGCAAACTGGCTCGTCAGTACCACCCGGATGTGAACCCAGGCGATCAGGGCGCTGAGGCGAAGTTCAAGGAGATCAGCGAGGCCTATGAGGTGCTCTCCGATCCCGATAAGCGCAAGCGCTACGAGCAGTTCGGCCAGTACTGGAGTCAGGCTGGTGCCGGTGGGCCGGCCGGCATGGATGTGGATTTCGGCCGCTACGGCAACTTCGACGACTTCATCAACGATCTTCTGGGTCGCTTCGGCGGCCCCGGCGGTGCTGGCTTCGGCGGTGCGCCGGGTGGATTCGGTGGCTTCGGCTCTGGCTTCCCCGGTGGATTTGCCAGCAGTGGCTTTCCCGGTGGCGGGTTTGCAGGGGCCCCCGGCCGCGCCCCTGCTCCCAACCTGGATGCCGAAGCGAGTATCAGCCTCACCTTTTCAGAAGCGTTCCGTGGGTGTGAGCGCACCCTGGCGGTGAACGACGAACGGGTGCAGGTGCGCATCCCCGCCGGCGTGAAGCCCGGCAGTCGCCTGCGGCTCAAGGGCAAGGGCAACCTGCAGCCCGGCACTGGCCGCCGCGGGGATCTCTACCTCAACCTGCAGTTGCAGGATCACCCGGTGTGGAGCCTCGAGGGCGATCAGCTGAAAGCGGATCTTCCCCTCAGCCTCGATGAGCTGGCCCTCGGCGGCGAGGTGCGTGTGGCCACCCCCGATGGCGAAGCCACGGTGAGCGTGCCTCCGGGCATGGCGGTGGGCCGCAGTCTGCGGCTGAAGGGCAAGGGCTGGCCCGGCAAGGCCGGCCGCGGAGATCTTCTGCTGAGCCTCAGCCTGAAGCAGCCTGCCAGCTACAGCGATCAGGAAAAACAGTTGCTGGAGCAACTGCGGGCTGCGCGCAGCACTGATCCGCGCGCCGAGTGGATCAGTGCCGCCCGGCTCTGAAACGCCCCCTGTTGGACTCGAACCAACGACCGGCTGCTTAGAAGGCAGCTGCTCTATCCAGCTGAGCTAAGGGAGCTGATGCCAGGCATTGTTGCAGTAGAAGCTGGGCGACGCAGCGGCTGATGGCTTCTATGGTGGTGTGCTGCGAACCCTTGCTTGATGGCCGCTCCAAGGCTTAACGACAGCCAGAAAGAGGAGTTGGTGGCTCGCTATCGCCAGGGTGAAACCGCACAGGCCCTTGCCGCGGCCTACGGCTGCAGCCCAAACACGGTGAGTCGGGTGCTCAAGGCAGCGCTAGATCCCGAGGAGATGGCTTCGATCAAGCGCCAGTCGCGCGGCCGCAGCACTGATGTACCGGAGCCGGTTGAGCCGGCAGACCCCCCGCTGGCTGCACCTCCGTTTGCAGAGGCTGCTGCCGCTGCTGATCCTCCAGCAGGCTCCGAGGGTGATGGCGACAGCGCCGTTGATGCCGAGCAGAGCGAGCTCGCGATCGACGATGCCGATGACTTCGCCGAAGACGGCCTCGACGACACCGACACCCTCGACGACGCTGAAGTCGATGAGGCTTCAACCCTGCCGGCCGCGGCGATCGCTCCGGGGGTTGTGCTGGAGGCCCAGCCGCTGATCCCTGGGGTTCTTCCGGCAAGCGTTTACATGTTGGTGGACAAGACGGTGGAGCTCCAGGCCAAGCCCCTGCGCGAGTTTCCAGAGCTGGGCACCTTGCCCGAGGACGAGCAGGAGCGCCAGGCCTTAATGCTGTTCACCAACCCCCGCCAGGCCAAGCGCCAATGCGGCCGCACCCAGCGGGTGATCAAGGTGCCCGATGCCGGCGTGCTCGAGCGGCGCTCCTCGTATCTGGTGGCGCAGGGCATCACCCGTTTGGTGGTGGAAGGCGGCTCGCTGTTTGCGCTGGCGGGTAGTTGAGCTAGCAAAGGAGGGCCGCTGCAGGGTGTTGGCGTGCTCCATCGTTGGGGTGGCTTGCTTGTCGCGTTGTTGCTGCTCAGCGGCTGCGACCCCTTGCCGGGCCGGTTGCGTACGGATCCCCCGGGCACAGCCCTGAACGCCAGAAGCTCACGCTGGCAAGGCTTGTCGTCCACCGGTGCCTACAGCAGCGTGCGCCAGGTAACGACGGGTGTGAATCAGTTTTCGTTCAAGGAAACCTGGTTTCGCGGCAAGGGATCGCAGCCCCTGGTCACGATCGGCCGTGGCACCTATGAGCCCTCTACCGGCATCAATGTGTACGAATACAGCCAGCCCAAAGGGGTGGTGGTGGTGAGCACCCATGAAGGGGAGGAGCAGTTCACCACGGAAGACAAGGTGCTCGCCAGCACCCTGCCTCTGTTCCAGGCGGGTGAAACGATCACCTACTCGTTGCGGCCCTGAGCGTTGCGCGGCAACAGCAGCGCCGTGGTGGCTCCGCCGCTGATCACGCCGATCGCCAAAGCAACGCCCATCAGGAAGCCGGTGGGGAGCTGAGCCGTGCGGCCAAAGCCGAGGTTGAGGCTGGCCCGTTGCTCCAGGTTTTGCGCGCCCAGGCAGAGGATCAGCAGGAGCAGCGCACCGCCGCCAAGGCTGGCCAACAGCAGGCGCAGACGCAGCAGCATCAGCTCGGATCCTCTGGGCTATGGAGCAGAGCGTAAAGCTCGCGCCTGGCCATGCCGGTCTGTTGGGCCAGTTGGCGTGCGGCATCGCTGCGGCTCAGGCCGGAGCTCACCAGGTTCTGCAGCGCGTTGCGTAGGTCGGCTTCACTTTGGGGCTGGGGTGTCGGCTCGCTGGCGCCGCCGAGCACGATCGTGAATTCCCCTTGGGGTGGGTGCTGGCGGAAGTGCGCCAGGGCTGCCTCCACCGATGGACCCACCTGCTCTTCATGGCGCTTGGTGAGCTCACGGGTCACTGCGATTGGGCGATCGCCCAGCTCGATCAGGAGATCCTCGAGCAACTGCAGCAAGCGATGTGGGGCTTCAAACAGCACCAGGGTGCGGGGTTCGCTGGCTAGCTCCTGCAGGCGGGCGCGGCGCTGATTGTTCTTCGGCGGTAGGAAGCCCTCGAAGCAAAAGCGCCCCGATGGCAGGCCGCTGCTCACCAGGGCGGTGGTCACGGCGCAGGGGCCTGGTACGCAGATCACCGTGCGCCCCTCGGCCCGGGCTGCTGCCACCAGGGCCTCCCCTGGATCCGAAATCCCCGGTAGGCCAGCATCGCTAATCACCGCGATCGCTTCGCCCTGCGCCAGCGCTTGCAGCAGCTCCGGGATCCGGGCGGTTTGGTTGTGCTCGTGGAAGCTCACCAGCCGCGCTGGCTGATCGCCGCTGCGCAGCCCCAGCTTGTGCAGCAATAGGCCGCTGTGGCGCGTGTCTTCGCAGGCGATGCGATCGACACCGCTCAGCACTTGCCGCGCCCGTGGCGAGAGATCGCCGGTGTTGCCAATCGGCGTTCCCACCAGATAGAGCACGCCTGCAGCCGGTTCGGCGCCCTGCATCACAATGCCCCTTTGCCAGCTCCATGATGCCCGCCGCCGCCTGCATGCCCCCAGGCATCAATGAGGAGCAGCTGCTGGCGGAACTGCGGCGCTTGAGCTGGGGAGCGGCTGACATCCTGCTGGCCTACGGCCGCGGTGAGCAGCCTCCCTACGGCTTCCCAAAGGCCTTGAGCGTGGATGAGGGCGGCGAGGGCCCGGTGAGTGCTGCGGATCTAGCCGTGAATCAATGGCTCCTCGATGGCTTGGGGAAGGCCTTCCCCGATGCGGGTTGGACGCTGCTCAGCGAGGAAACCGCTAAGGAACAGCTCACCGCCGGACAGCCCCTCGATGCTGAATGGCTGTGGATCTTGGATCCTCTCGACGGCACCAAGGATTTTTTGCAGGGCACCGGTGAATACGCCGTGCATTTGGCCTTGGCCCATCGGGGTGAGCCGGTACTCGGCGTGGTGTTGTTGCCGGAGATGGAGCAGCTCTGGATCGGCTTGGTGCCGCAGCAGCGGGCCTGGTGCGAAAACAGCGCCGGCGAGCAGCGCCCCGCCACCCTCAGCTCCCGCCAAGCTCTTGGTGAGCTGGTGCTGGTGGCCAGCCGCAACCACCGCGATCAGCGCCTGGAGCAGCTGCTGGAGGCCCTAGCCCTGGGCGACACCAAGGCGATCGGCAGCGTGGGCGGCAAGGTGGCCACGATCCTGCGGGGCGAAACCGACCTCTACATCTCGCTGTCGGGCAAGAGCGCTCCCAAGGATTGGGACATGGCGGCACCTGAGGCGGTGCTGCGCGCGGCCGGCGGCGCTTTCACCCACGCCGATGGTCGTGCGCTCAGCTACAACGACGGTGACATCCGTCAGGCTGGCTGCCTGATCGCCAGCCATGGCCGCAGCCACAGCCAGCTTTGCGAGAAAGCTGCCGCGGCGATGGCCACGATTGATCCTGGTTTTGCCGTGTGAGGGCGAGCCCTTATCGGTTCAGCAGGGTTGGAGCTTCACGCCCACGTTGCGGCAACACTGCTGCAAGGCGCGATCGCGGCTTGCCAGTGGTGTGCCGAGCCGCATCGCTAGCTCCAGATAGGCCGCGTCGTAGCTGGTGAGCCCCGTTTGTGCGGCCAGCTGCAGTCCGTCATGCCATGCCACCGCCGGATCGGCCTGATCAATCTGCAGGCCCAGCGACTCCACCAGTTGCAGGGCTTCCGCACGCTCCGCCTGGTTGATCCGCTGGCGGCGCTCCGCCATCAGCAGCACGTTGGCCACTTCCCAGAGGAACAACCCCGGTACCCAAACGCCCCCTGCCTCCAGCTGCTCGAGCAGTTGTTCGCTCTCGGGGGCGGTTTCGTCTTCAAAGAACAGCGCGCAGATCGCGGAGCTGTCCACCACCAGTTGGGCGTTCACCGCTTGCGACCCTCATCTCGCAGGCTCTGCAGGCTGAGGCCATTCAGCGTCTTGCCTATGCGAAACGCGCGCAACCTTGATACGGCCTCCGCACGTTGCTGATCAACGGGCGGTTCAACAGGCAGCAGCCGCGCTACAGCCCTGCCGTGGCGCGTGATCAACACCTGCTCACCAGCCTCCACCTCCTCCAGCAGCCTGGAGAGATGGGTTTTTGCCTCAAAGGCCCCAACGCATTTCACGGTTCTCAACCAGTTGCCAACCAGTTTATCGCTGTTGGCCTCCCGGGTTGCTTGCCATCAAAAAGCCGGCCCTGCAGGGCCGGCTGGTGAAAGCGATTCATTCTTGAATCGCCGGGCCTGATGGCCTCACTCCACAACGCTGACGGCTGCTGCCGGCTCTTCAGCCTGGGGCACACCGCGCAGGGTGAGGTTGATGCGGCCGCGGTTGTCGATCTCGCGGACCCGCACGGTGACGTGATCGCCCACGCGCACCACGTCTTCCACCTTCTCCACTCGAGCTTCGCTGAGCTGGGAGATGTGGATCATGCCTTCCTTGCCGGGAAGGATTTCCACGAAGGCACCGATCGGGATCACGCGGGTCACCGCGCCACTGAACACTTCGCCCTCCGATACGCGGCGGGTGAGGCCTTCGATGATGCGCTGGGCTTCCTCAGCGGCAGCACCGTCGTGGCTGGCGATCGTGACGATGCCGCCATCTTCGATGTCGATCTTGGTGTTGGTGCGCTCGGTGATGCCCTTGATCGTGCGGCCGCCGGGGCCGATCACGGTGCCGATCAGCTCGGGATCGATGCGGAAGCTGAGCAGGCGGGGAGCGTGGGGGCTCAGCACCTCGCGGGGCTTCTCGATCGCCTCGAGCATCTTCTCGAGGATGTGCAGACGGGCGGGGCGGGCCTGGTTGATCGCCTCGGCCACGGTTTTCACCTCAAGGCCGGTGATCTTCATGTCCATCTGCAGGGCGGTGATGCCCTTCTCGGTGCCGGCCACCTTGAAGTCCATGTCGCCGAGGAAGTCCTCGATGCCCTGGATGTCGGTGAGGATCCGCACCTCCTTACCTTCCCGGATCAGGCCCATGGCGGCGCCGCTCACGGGAGCCTTGAGGGGCACCCCGGCATCCATCAGGGCGATGGTGCTGCCGCACACCGAACCCATGGAGGTGGAGCCATTGGAGCTCAGGCACTCCGACACCACTCGCAGCACGTAGGGGAAGCTCTCCTTGCTGGGCAGCACGGGAATCAGGGCTCGCTCCGCCAGGGCACCGTGGCCGATTTCGCGGCGGCCGGGGCTGCGCATCGGCTTGGTCTCGCCGGTGGAGTAGGGCGGGAAGTTGTAGTGGTGCAGGTAGGTCTTTTCGTTGGACGGGTTGAGGTCGTCCATTTCCTGAGCGTCGCTCGGGGTGCCGAGGGTGGCGCAGGAGAGCACCTGGGTGAGGCCGCGCTGGAACAGGCCCGAGCCATGCACGCGCTTGGGCAGCACGCCCGCGGCAGCGCTGATCGGACGCACCTCATCGAGGTTGCGGCCATCCACGCGCTTGCCGTCTTTCACGATCTGATCGCGCATCAGCTTTTTGGTGAGCGACTTGTAGCTGTTGCCCAGCGCTTTGCCGTTGCTGCTCACCGCCACCTTGATGGCGTCGTCGTCTTTGAGGGCTTCGATCTTCTCGGCCACCTGAGCCTTGATGGCATCCAGTTGCTCATCGCGCTCGGCTTTGGTGAGGCTAAATTGCTTCAGCACCTCACCGATGCCCTTGGCGCATTCCTTCTCGAGGAATTTGGGCAGGGTGTCGTCTTCGCTCTTGGCCTCGGGGATCACCTGCTCGATGCCGAGCTCCTTGAGCAGGGCTTGCTGCGCCTTGATCAGTTCGCATACCGCTTCGTAGCCGAAGTCGATGGCCTCGATCACGTCTTGCTCGGGCAGCTGGTTGGCGCCCGCTTCCACCATGATCACGCCCTCAGGGGTGCCGGCCACCACCAGATCGAGTTCTGAGCGCTCGATTTCGCGGTAGCTGGGATTGAGCACGAAGTCGTCGCCCAGGAGGCCCACCCGCACGGCCGCCATGGGGCCGTGGAAGGGGATCTTGGCCAGCAGGGTGGCCAGGGAAGCGCCGGTGACGGCGAGCACATCGGGCGGCACGCGCTCATCGAGCGACATGCAGGTGGCCACGATCTGCAGGTCGTCACGCATCCAGCTGGGGAACAGCGGCCGCATTGGGCGGTCGATCAAGCGCGCAATCAGAGTGGCGCGCTCGGGGGGGCGGCTCTCGCGGCGCATGAAGCTTCCGGGGATGCGACCAGCGGCGTAGAGACGCTCTTCGTAGTCGCAGATCAGGGGCAGGAAGTCGATCCCTTCACGACCGCCGGAGCGGGTGGCGGTGACCAGAACGGCTGTATCTCCGCATTCGACCATCACTGAACCGCCTGCCTGGGGAGCAAAGCGGCCGGTGGTCAGCCGGATCTCCCGACCATCGAAGGAGATCGACTGAGTGTGACCTTGCACTTGGGCTTATGTCTGTTTTGTTGTCAAGTGCGATTCTCGCATCTGGCCCCCGAACGCTGTGGGAACGCCCGCAATCTCTTTGGAAAGCGTTTTTCGAGGAGAAGCTGTTGCGCGTTGAGGTTGTGGTGAACCTTCATCCACCCAGCCAGGGCGAGGATCGTGGATGGATTGGCTGCTTAGGCAATAAAAAAGCGCCTTGCGGCGCTTGTGAACAACAGATCAGGACTAAACCCTGAACTCACCAGGAGGACTTCACCACGCCGGGCAGCTCACCCTTGTGGGCGCGCTCACGCAGCTGGTTGCGGCACAGACCGAAATCGCGGTACACACCACGGGGCTTGCCGGTGGCCCAGCAACGGTTGCGCAGACGCACCTTGGCGCTGTTGCGGGGCAGGCCCTGGATCTTGCGGTGGATTTCCAGGCGCTCCATCGGATCGGCAGCGGCTTCGAAGGCAGCCATCAGAGCGGCGCGCTTGGCAGCGA
>Ga0194116_10000658_pt1 | contig 57538 bp, 53 predicted proteins | sample TA2MahsurfametaG_4_FD_148617 | JGI IMG/M metagenome (GOLD analysis project Ga0194116, IMG submission 148617) | Freshwater microbial communities from Lake Tanganyika, Tanzania - TA2015008 Mahale S9 surface | ecosystem: Environmental > Aquatic > Freshwater > Lake | place: Tanzania: Lake... | reverse complement strand
ATGAACGCGACCTTTGCCGCGTGGTAGCCACGAAGTCGAAGGTCGACGCCCGGTCGGTGCCAACACACGTGATCGTGGATGGCAGCAACCTTGCGACCGAGGGTCGCAGCACACCAAGCCTCAAGCAGCTCAACGAGGCCGTGCTTGCGTTCATGAAAGAGTTTCCGAAGGCGCAGGTCACGGTGGTGGTGGATGCGAGTTTCGGTCATCGCATCGACAAGAAGGAAGCGGGTGAGTTCTCCGAGGCGATTGCCAACGGCGAACTGGTCACGCCACCCGCGGGTGCCGTCGGGCGTGGTGATGGCTTTGTGTTGATGATCGCCGACAAAGTGAATGCCACCGTCTTGTCGAACGATAGCTACCAAGAATTCCACGACCAGTACAAATGGCTCTTTGATGCTGGTCGCCTGATGGGTGGCAAACCCGTTCCGCACGTGGGATGGATATACGTCGATCGCTTGCCCGTGCGGGCGAAGACCGACTCGCCGCCGCGTCGCGGCGTGCCGAACAAGACCGCGCCGATTCCGCGACCGTCACGCCCGCCGGCGGCGACGCGTGCCCCTGCACCGCCGCGCGCTCCTGCACCGCCGCGGGCGCTGCCCAAAGCCGACACCGCCATACCTTCGGCCGTCAATTCACCCGAGCAGTATGACGCATTCGTCGCCAAGTTCGGGATTGGCGCGCGAGTGAAAGGAGCGGTCGAATCGTTTGCGTCGCATGGCGCGTATGTGCGTATCGGCGACGTGGCGGGCTATCTGCCGCTACGCCTGATGAAGTCACCGGCACCACGCACTCCGCGCGAGCACGTGAAGATCGGCGAACAACTGGCGCTCACCGTGAGCGGTTTCAACCCCGGTCGACGCAGCATCGAAGTCAGCCTGTTGCCCGCTGAGAAATCGGCGGCTGCGAAACCCGCGAAGACGAGAGTGGCGCCAAACATCGGACAATCGAAGGCCCGTCGTAGGGTATCAAAGGCTCCCTTGCGGTCTCGGTCGCGAAACCCAAATCGTCGAGACAATCGCTGAGACTGTAGGCCCGAAAGGTCGCCGGGTTGAAACGTCTGCTATGGTAAGCCGGATCAGGGGGTGGTTGTGACGAGATTCTTGACGCTGCTGGCTTCGGGGTTGTCGCTTGGAGCGGTTTACGCGATGGTATCGCTCGGGTTTGTTCTCGTCTTTAAGGCCACTCGGGTCTTGAATCTAGCCATGGGCGAGTTTCTCATGATCGGAAGTTACATCGGCTTCTTTTTGATATCGCACCTCGGAATGCATTTCGTTCCGGCACTCGTGATCGTCGCTGTTCTGATGGGGATTCTGGGTCTCTTGGTCCACTATCGCATCATGCGTAATCTCGTCGGTCGTCCCTTTTTCGCGATAGTTCTCGTCACGATTGGCGTTGCAATCGTGATTCGAGGCGTGATTCTGGTCGTGGCTGGCCCGATTGAGCGAAGTCGCATGACTGGACTCACGAATCGAATGTTTGATTTTGGTGGAGTAAGAGTTGAAGCCTTCAATTTTTTCATCTTCGGTGCAGCACTCGCGCTCGTGGGAGCCTTTTATGCATTCTTCCGACTGTCACGCCTCGGGTTGCATATGCGGGCAGTAGCTGAAAACCTCCCCGCGGCGTCTGCCATGGGCATCAGCCCCGACCGCATCTACGCACTGGCGTGGTGCATCAGTCTCGCGATGGCGGGTGCGGCCGGTGTCTTCTTCGGTCACTACACCGCCGCCATTGACCTCAATATCGCCGCAATTGGCATTCGAGCCGCTCCAGCCGCAATCGTCGGTGGGCTGGACAGCGTTGAGGGCGCGATTGTCGGTGGTCTTGTCGTCGGAACGTTGGAGCAAGTCGGCTCGGGTTACCTTGGAGCGGATTATCGTGACGTGATTCCGTTTCTCATTCTGACAATCATGTTGTATGTGAGACCTGCTGGTCTCTTCGGTTCAAAAGAGCTGATTCGAATCTGAGCAGAATCATGCAGAGGGTGGTCCGAGAAAGGCGGTTGCACTGTGGCTCGTGAGAGGTTTGTCCTCGATTATCGAGAAGACATGCGAATGATTCGCACTCGCCCACAACGCGTTTGGACAGTCGCCATCGTGGTCACGCTGGTCGGGCTTCCCTTCTTGTTGACGAATGGTTGGACACCACCGCTGAATTTTCCCTGGGAAGCTTGGCTAACTGTACTCAATCTCACATTGACGGCAGTAATCGGGGCGGCTGCTTTCAACATTCTCGTAGGCAACACAGGGCAAGTATCACTTGCTCATGCCGGTCTACTTATCTTTGGCACGATCGTCTCCGGTTGGTTTGGTCCCAAACTCGGTGTGGACTTCTTCCTCGTGCTCACCGTCACGCTGCTCCTCGGCGCCGTAGCAGGCCTTGTCATTGCCTTGCCTGCGCTTCGTTTGAAGGGTCTCTATCTTTTGCTTGCCACGCTGGGTATCTACTATTTCGCATACTTCGTCTACAAGCAGTTTCTCATTTCCAATTTTGGGTTCATCCCGATCATCTATGAGTTCCCCACCGTTCCGCGTTGGTTTCCATGGTTAGATGAAGGGGAAGCCGGCCTCACAATTTCAAACAATTTCCGCTGGTACTGGGTGCTACTGCCCGTGACGGCTTTGTCATTGTTGTTTTTGAGCAACATCGTTCGAACAAGTGAGGGGCGTGCCTTTGCGGCGGTCAAGGCGCGCGATACCGCCTCGAGTCTCGTGGGGGTAAACCCAGTTCGCTCAAAGCTCTTGGTCTTTATGGTCTCGTCAGCGTTCGTGACGATGTCGGGAGCGCTCCAGTCGTACTACTTGACGGCCCGTGAGGAGGCGTCTTACCCCTTCCAAACCACTCTTGATTATGCGATCATGATCGTTCTGGGTGGGTTCTCGTCCATTCTGGGAGCCGTTTTCGGTGCTGTGTTCTTTTACGGAGCGCCGGTGTGGATCGATTGGATTCGTGAGGAGACACCAGTCCTCCGTGACATCCAATTCTTATCCAGCTACCGCAGTGAGATAAATCTCGCAGTGTTCGGTGCCCTCATCGTATTGGTGCTGGTGAAATCGCCCGATGGCCTGTCAGGGCTTTGGCGTCGAATCAAGAACTATTTTGCAAAGTGGCCATACTCCGTATGACCTCAGTCGTCACTAATCCACCAATTCTCGAAGCGCGTAATTTGGAGGTGGTATACGGGGGCGCGATTCTCGCGCTCAACGATGTTTCGGTCACGGTTCCGCGTGGTGGCTTCGTGTCCGTTCTCGGTGCCAATGGGGCTGGCAAGACCACGTTGGTAAGGGCAATCTCTGGCAATCTCGCGATTATGGGTGGCGCGATCACGGCGGGGTCTGTGCACTACGAAGGACGCGACATAACAAAGTCATCCTCACAGAGCATCGTTAAGTTGGGCCTTGGGCAAGTTCCGGAAGGTCGACTTGTGTTTGCTCGTCTCAGCGTGGAGGAGAACCTTCTTTGTGGTGCCGCGACACGCCGTGATAAAGCCGCGTTGCGGGACGACATGGAACGTGTATGGACCCTCTTTCCCCAGATTGCAAGTCGTCGAAAGGAGCAGGCTGGCTGGCTGTCGGGTGGGGAGCAACAAATGGTTGCGGTTGGCCGAGCGCTCATGTCGAAACCTCGGTTACTTGTGCTTGACGAGATGTCGCTTGGACTAGGACCCCTCGTCGTCCGAGAGATATTTAATCTTCTTGTCAAGCTGAATGCCGAGGAGGAGCTATCAATTCTCATGATTGAGCAGAATGCGCGGCTGGCAATGGAAAGCTCCCATTACACGTATGTGCTTGAAACTGGTCGAGTCGTTCTTGAAGGACCGACCGCAGTTCTTCGGAAGAACACATATGTGGAGGAGTTGTATTTGGGTGGCGCTGGCGACGCTCGAGAAGTTTATGAGTCAATCAAGCGATTTAGGAGGAGAAGGTGAACGCTGTTGGCTCGCTCGTGCTTGATGTCAAGAACTTGACTGTTCAATTCGGTGGTCTTCGAGCAAATGAGAATGTGACGTTCGATGTTCGACGCAACGAACTCTTTGCACTCATCGGACCGAACGGCGCGGGTAAGACGACCACGGTGAACGCTATTACAGGCATTTATGAGCCACTTGCGGGAGCATCAATCCAGTTTCACGATGCCAAGGGCACCGAACATGATCTCCTCGGTCGCAAACCGAACAACATTGTGAGACTCGGAATTGGTCGCACCTTTCAAAACCTCGGGCTCTACCCCGAGTTATCGGTGTTGGAGAATCTGATGCTGGGTCGTTACATTCACCGGACAACCGGAATACTTTCTGCGGGGTTTTTCACGCGCAAACTTGTCCGTGACGAGTTGGAAATTCGAGAAGTTGCGGAGGACATCATCCACCTCTTGCGCCTCGAACGTGTTCGTTGGGAGCCAGCCGGCGGCTTGCCATATGGCCTGCAAAAGCGTGTCGAATTCGGTCGAGTTCTGGCGATGCGACCTCACCTACTGATGCTCGATGAACCGATGGCGGGCATGACTGTCGACGAGAAAAAGGAAATGGTCCGATTCATCTATGAGGCTCTCAATCAAATTGACATCACCATTCTCATCATTGAACACGACATGGGAGTCGTGATGAGTATTGCCGACCGTGTGATGGTGCTGAACTTTGGTCGCCAGATTGGATTGGGGACCCCCGAAGAAGTTCAGGGTAATCAGGAAGTCCGATCGGCCTACCTCGGAGGATGATCACAGGATGAGTTCAGTCGCCAATTTGCTTACCGCGCTCCTCGACCGTGCTGAGCACCACCCGCACGAACGAGCACTCTTGCAGAAACTCCGGGGTAAGTGGGTAGAGACAAACTGGCAAGCGTACGCTCAAAATGTTGCCGATGTGGCTGAAGGCTTGCAAGGTATCGGGCTCTCCGCTGGGCAAGTTGTCTTGTTGGTCATGGATAATCGTCCTGCTCTTGCATATCTAGATTTTGCGACACAATCCCTTGGTGGAGTGACGGTGCTCGTGCCGCCCGAAACGCGTCATGACGACGTGCGTGAACTCGTCGGTCGGTTGCGCCCGTCACTTGTTGTCATTCAGGACATCGAGTGGGTCGATGCCTTGTTGCCTGCCGTGCCGACGGGGACTCGAATGGTGCATGTTGAAACTGCAGGAATCGCGGCATACGACGACGATCGGTTGCTTGACTACGACTCACTGCGCGAGCGAGGTGCTGCTACTGGGAGTTCTTTGGCTGCGCTCCGGTCGCGCGCAGCTGCATGTGCGTCTGACGGCGTTGCAACATTGAGTGTTTCAACTGGTGCCCATGGCCGACTACGCACTTTTTCATTCACGCATGGTCAGCTGTTGGCAGCTGCTCAGGTGGTGTTACGAAGATTTCCGCTCAAACCTGGCGAATTCGTGCTCTCTCAAGTGTCTCTCGGAGTGACAGTAGAACGTGCGCTGAGCTTGCACTCAGGCGTCCTTTCGGGTGCAGTGGTTGCTTTTCCAGAGAATTCGAGTGTTGCTGCTGCCGCGGCCACCGAAATCTTGCCGCATTTTGTGCATGCGCCGACCACGCTGTTGGAGAATCTCGTTCTGACATCTCGCCAGCGTCTGGAGCGTAATCGAGGAGTTAAACGATTGCTTGCGCGAGCGTGGCTTCGCAGTCAGTCAGCAGCTAATGGGACTGGCGGACTTCTCCATAATCTCGTCGGGAGATTCATCGTGCGACAGCTTGGACTTTCGGGTGCACGCGTTCTTGTCGTGAGTGATCTTTCGGTGACCGGAAGCACCCGTGCATATCTACAAGCTCTTCGCCTGCCGGTGGTTGATGCGTACACAGTTGCAGCTTGTGCCGTTCCGGTACTGCTGACGACGGATGTGGGGGCCGGGTACACGGAGGACGTGGAAGGCCTCGAGTCGGAGATCTCTCAGCTTGGAAGACTGCGAATTCGAGGGCCGCTCATATCAAATGAGGCAGTCACAACGGCTGGCTGGTATGACACTGGTGATGCTGCTGAGCGGGACGGTAACGCGATCGTCATCCACGGCCCCGCCACTTTGTGTGAGTCGGTTGGTTCGGTACGGCGACTCTCACTTGAAATAACTGCATCAAAGTTCATAAGACGAGCCGACATCGCCGAACTGGATGCCCGCATTCATCTACTGATTGAAATTGACACGGATGCGATTGGAGTCTGGGCGCGTGAGGAGAAGATCAAGTTTCGTTCGGTTGAGGCAGTCGTGGATGACGAGCAGGTTCAGCAGTTGATTGCAGCTGAAGTTCGTGCCGCAATAGGTAGGCTTGGCGTCGCCGTGCGGCTTGGTAGCACGACGTTGCTACGGCGTCCGTTGTCAGCAGCAGCTGACAATCTGACGGTTACAGGGAAACTGCGTGTCGCGTCCCTCGATCCGCTTCCTGACGGAGTGGCGTTGACGATTACCTACTGATAGCTCCCCGAGCTGTCACCGAGTTACTACCACTGGGGAGGCAACTCGTTGCCCGGAAGCGGCGCATGTGAAGTGTTGCACTAGCGATCCGCGTATCTCACCTCGCGAAAACATGAACCGCGAGCTGAGTAGTGCGGGATCTCTCCCGTGAGCGCAAATGTGCTAGGTGGACTTGACGGACGCCCGGTCCCTTTGGTAGACCACTATGAGCGCATAACGCTCGTCGTTTCTTGCGTCATCAGTCCAAAAAAGGGGGCAAGGTTATGAAGAAGTTCAAGAAACTGCGATGGCGAGCACTCGTCGTCTCTGCCGTTGCTGGTGCGTTTGTCATCACGGCTATTCCGGTGTCCGCAAAGTCGGTCAGCGTCGCTGTGGGCCAGGCGTGCACTAAACGCGATGTACGCGACAAAGCAAGCAAACTTGTTTGCATGCCAACCAAAGGTGATGCCAAGAAGCTGACGTATCAGAAAGATTCGCCGAATTCAGAGGGCGACGGCGTAAGCAAGGACACGATCAAAATCGGCTGGATGGGGGACATCACTGGTCCGACCGCGTCGGCACAGGCCTTCAATTATCACGGTCTGCAATCGTACGTGAACTACCGAAATTCGATCGGCGGATTGCTGGGTCGCAAGCTTGAACTTGTTGCACTTGACGACAAGTACGTTGCTACTACAGCGGCGATCAACTTCGACCGGCTTGCCAACACAGACAAAGTACTCACCATTGCTGGCATGGGCGGTTCCCACATCTCAGGTCTTGTCGACGCCAAGATGACCGCACTCTCGAACCCATTGAATATCGTGGGTGCGCAACAGACCACCATCGTCGAACAGAACAGCGCGAATTTCTTCTCGTGGATGCAGTCGTACAGCGATATCGCTGATGTCGCGTTGAACAAGTTTCTCAAACTGCAGGGAGGTGACGGGAAGAAGATTGTGGCCGCGACCTACGCCCTCGCCGTTCCGTCTGGAACAGAATACGGCGAATGGATCAAGAAGAAGGTGCAGGCAGTCGGTGGAAAGTACTGTGGCACGATAACTGAAGCCGGAACGTCCACAGATCACACCGCTGCGGTCACTCGATTCAAGGCCCTGCTTGATTCTTGTGGTGCTAACTCGGTTGGGCTCCACGGTGCACCTGGTTTCGTGAAGCTCTACGCCGCAGCTGCTGACAAGGCCGGTCTTGGCAAGTACCCGCATGTCGGAATCCATGGCATCGCGAGTCCAGTCGTCTACGAGGGCATGCCTGCCTCAATGCTGAAGGCAATCCAGGGAGTGCACACATTTGCCGGAGCTGGTAAGGCGAATAAGACACCTGGTGGTCAAGTGATCAACAAGTACATGAAAGGCAAGCAATACGAGAACGAGATCGATAATCCAAATTTCGTGCACGGCTGGGTCAACGGAATGTTGGTGTCGGAAGCCGTTGAAAGAGCATGGACGAAGTCTGGGAAGGTCAATCGCGGTACCCTCCGCGTAGCTTTCAAAGGCAAGTTTGACACACAAGGATTGTCATGTGCGATTGACTTCACTATCAAGCAGTACAACCCATGTGCGGCGCCAATGACATGGACGCCAGGACGTGGTTTGGTGGTTGAAGGAGCTTTTGCGACTTGGAAGAAATCGTTGACAGGAGATAAATCGCTCTAGTAGTTGTAATTTGAAGGTGACGTGCGCCCGGACGATTCGTTCGGGCGCACGTTCGTTTCTGGGATAGCGTTGAAGGGGTGTCTGTTCGCCCCAGTCAGCGCCAGGTCGCCATAACGTTGCCTGTCGAAGCTGGTCTTTCTGCGCAAGAACTGATGTCATTGGGTCAACGTGCCGAGCGCGAGGGCTTTGATTATGTCGTATGTGGTGAAGTAGCGAGTGTAGATGCCATCGTTCTGCTTGGTGCTATCGCAGTGCGTACCTCAACCATCAGACTCGCGACTGGAATCATCGCGACAACAATTCGTACACCCCAACTGGCTGCGATGAGTTTTGCTACGTTGTCGTCGCTTGCTCCAGGTCGGGTAGTCGCTGGAATCGGCGCATCGAGTCCGATAATCGTGGATAGATGGCATGGCCTTTCGTTTGATGCGCCGTTGACTGTAACGCGAGAGTTTGTCGAAGTGTTTAGAGCGGCAATGCGTCGAGAACGGGTTTCATACCGTGGCTCGCGTATCCGCAGTGATGGTTTTCAGCTGCAGCTTGATCCCGAGGGTGACGTTCCCGTGTGGCTTGGCGCAATCAACAATCGCATGTTGCAGCTCGCTGGTGAGACTGCTGATGGAGTCTTTCTCACATGGTGCCCGCCCAAAGAAGTGGGTGAGCGTCTATCCCAAGTCGCAGAGGGTGCTCGAGAAACGTTGTGTTTTCCACCAGTTTCGCAAGTTGCCTGCTCATTCTGGGCATACGCAGGTGATGACGTTGATGTAGCCCTAGACAAAGCACGAAGAATCGTGTTGCAGTATGCGATGGTCCCAACGCACCAACAAGCCTTCGTTCAGTCATTTCCCGACCTAGCGAAAGCCACCATGGCCTGGAACGAGGGGGACCGTAAGGCAGCACTGGCACTCTTGACTGACGACGTGGTGATGGCGATGTGCGCAATCGGCTCTCCGGCACACGTAGCAGATCGGATAGTCGCCTATCACGATGTTGGTGTGGATGTCGCCATCATTTTGCCGATTGCGACAGAACATGGATCGGCCACTGGGATCTCTATGACCTACTTTTCGGTGGCCGAAGAATTGCGAAAACGAGGTGTAATCCAAGTTGAATCTCATAGTGATGGGCTCAATCAATGAAGATTGAGATCGGTGTACCTGGTCAGATCATGCCCCCAGCGGACAGGGCCATTGAACTAGCCAAAAAGAATGAGGCAGCAGGGTTTGATGCGGTCTGGTGGCCGTGCCATCTCATGGGTTGGCATAGCGATTCTGTGTGGACAACAGATATAACGCCCCTCGCGTCACTCCAAAAAAGTCCACATGTTTACTTTGACCCGCTTGTGATGATGGGGGCCGTCGGTTCGCATACTGAAAGATTGAAGGTTGGCGTAGTCGTCACCGACCTCATTCGACGACACCCAGCGGTGGCAGCAGAGATGATGCTGACTGTCGACCACCTATGTCGAGGTCGGGCCATCTTCGGTCTGGGTTCTGGTGAAGCTATGAATGTCACTCCCTATGGAATGGATTTTTCGTCGCCAGTTGGCAAGTTAGCAGAGGGCATTGAAGTGCTACGACTGCTATGGCGTGCCGACCGACCAGTGTCGTATACGGGGAAATACTTCCAGTTGAAGAATGCGGTGCTGGGCTTGGAGCCGTATCGGGGAATCGAACCGCAGATTTGGACGGCTGCGCATGGCCCAAAAATGTTGAGAATCACCGGTGAACAAGCTGATGGCTGGCTACCAACGAAACTTGATACTGGTGTTTATCAGGACTCTCTAGAGAAAATTCGCACTGCTGGTGCGGCTTGCGGCCGCGATATGGATTCGTTCACACCAGGAATCTTGGCCTACGTACTCGTGGCTCCGGATGAAAAAACTCTTCGTCGACTTCAAGAGCAACCGCTCATTCGTGCGTTAATGGTGATGCTCCCGCCGGATATCTTTCGTCGGCTTGGCGTCGAGCCGCCGGTTGAGGGCTTTCACGGAATCATCCCCGCAGCTATCGAGCGCAGTGAAGCCCTACGCATCATTGACGCAATTCCACCGAAGATAGTGGACTACTACTGCTTCTGTGGCACTCCTGAGCAGATTGCCGACCAAATCGCCGAATATCACGCCGTGGGGCTCCGGCATGTCATTATGTGGAACATCACCGCGTTCGGCGATCCGAGTCTGGCGGGCTGGTCGTTTAAGGCACTTGAACAAGTCAAAGACAGCCTTCGGAGTCGGTAGGAGTCTCATGCGTAGCAATCTCGAAATCGTAAAGACTTACTTTCGTTGCGTTGATTCCGAGGATCTAGAGACGCTCAACTCACTGTTCGCCACTGATGCCGTACTGCTTGCAGCCGGTGCCGGCGAGCGGCGCGACGAGCGCATCATGAGTTTTTATCGAAATGTCTTCAAGAAGTTTCCTGAGCACAAGGATATTCCGACTCGATTTTTGGAGGTTGATGATTCAATCGTGGTTGAAATCAGATTCAATGGCCGCAGCGCGACAGGGGTGAGCGTCGAATTCCCAGCTGTTGACGTATTCGATCTTCGTAATGGAAAAATCATCCGACTTAGTCAATGGGTTGATACCGCTGCACTTGAGCGAAAACTACAACAATAAGTCGCATCGTTGGTCTTGCCCACAGTCATTGCCGTAGGACATCGTCAATGTCAGCTATCCCACCATCGACACCGATTCGTTGTCCAGTGACATAGCTAAAGAGTTGAGACAAAAGGGCGGTTATAACCTGAGCAACGTCGTCGGGTTGACATGCTCGACGAAATGGAAACATTGACTCGACATTGAGCTCGGCGCTGCCCGAACCCGTTACGGCTCGTACGAGGCGGTCGCCCATCTCAGTCATCACCAGCCCGGGGGCGACGATATTCACGCGAATACCGTGCCGTGATTCCTCCTTCGCAAGTGTGAGAGCGAGGGCTTCCATGGCCGATTTCGCCATGTTGTACGGCGCACCGTTGGCGTGCATGGCTGCTACTTCGGCAGATGAAACAAAGATGACATCAGATCTCAAATTCTGTCGCAGGTACGGCAGCAGTCGCGCAGTAAGCACATGCGGTGCGATTGCGTGGACGGTCATAACTCTTTCGACCTCTTCTCGCGAAGTTGAAGCCACATCGAGACCACGACTTGCGATTCCGGCATTGTGTACGACGACATCGATTCCATCGAGGGCGGTACTGGCGACATCGGCAATCCGTTCTACATCATTTGGGATCGCGAGATCACCACGTATCGCCATCGCTCGACGTCCGAATGAGCGAATACCTTCAGCCACATTCTCGGCTTCAACATTTGCTTTTCTAAAGCTGAATGCAACATCCGCTCCAGCGGATGCGAGTCCGAGGGCGATTGCTCGGCCGATTCCACGGCTACCGCCAGTTACTAGCGCGCGCCGTCCCTCGAGCAATAAATGAGCGGTCATAGCTCAGAGACGTACGGCTGCATCAAGTCGAATGACCTCACCATTCATCATTTCATTCTCGACAAGGAACTGCACGAGATGAGCAAAGTCCGCTGGTGTACCCAGTCGTTTGGGAAACACATTGAGATTGATGATGCCTTCACGCCGCTTCTCGTCGACACCCGCCAACATAGGGGTATCCATGACACCTGGGCAGATCGTATTCACTCTCACCCCGATCTCTGCAAGATCACGAGCCAGCATTAACGTGAGGGCGAGTAAGCCGCCTTTTGAGGCCGTATAGGCCGCCTGGCCACGCTGTCCCTCGATGGCTGCAACTGATGAGACATTTACGATTAGTCCTCGTTCTCCGGACGGCCCAGGCACATTCTTTGCCATTGCGCCTGCCGATTGCCTTATGACGTCAAAGGCCCCGATGAGATTTATCTCTAGGGTCTTGCGGAATAACTCGAGGTCGAACAGGGTTCCATCTCGTCCAACTACTCGTTGGGCCGGGCTCACTCCCGCGCAGTTGACATTGACATTTATCAAGCCCATTGCCTTAAGCGCACTTTGGACAGCGGTCGTAACCTCCGCAGACTTTGTCACGTCACACGGAGTGAAGGTCACCCGCTCGCCGAGTTCGCTCGCCAACATCGGACCCCTTGATGATGGGAGGTCGATGATCGTTGCCATTCCTCCCGCTCCAATAATTGCGCGAACAGTTCCCTCACCCAGACCTGATGCACCGCCAGTTACGAGAGCCCGTACGTCTGAAAGTTTCACTTTTCATCTACTCCTTAGATAGTTGTGATTTTTGGAGATTCAACTCATGACAGAGAGCGTCACGCAACTTGAATTTTTGAATCTTCGTCGATGACATCGGCCACTCAGTAATGAACCGCACGTAGCGGGGCACCTTGTAGCGAGCAATCTGCCCAGCACAGAAATCAATGATCTCTTGTTCAGTCGCCCTGCATCCTGGCCTCAGTTCAATGAAGGCTGCTACAACCTCTTCATACTTCGGATCGGGGACTCCGACCACTTGCACAATGCTGACGGCGGGGTGAGTGCTGAGATAGCCCTCAACCTCCATCGCCGCGACATTCTCACCACCCACCTTCAGAGTGTCTTTGAGTCGCCCGAGGAAAGAGAGAGCACCATCTTCGTTCAACGCTCCAAGATCACCGGTCCGAAACCAACCGTGCTCATCCAGGCCACTGTCCCCAGACTCAGGTCGGTCGTAACCATCAAAGACGGATGGTCCACGCACGACGATCTCGCCGCGCTGGTTGGCGGAGAGTATCTCCCCGTTCACCGGGTCAATTATCTTTACTTCGATCCCTGGCAGCGGCTTGCCTTGATGAGTGCACCGTTCATCGAGGGTTTCGTCGGGTGAGTTGATGGAGACGGAGCCAGCCGTTTCAGTCATACCAAAGCCGCCTACTTGCACGGTGTGCGGCATCCGTTGCTGCATCTGACGGAGCAGGTCTGGGTTGGCTACGTTGAATGTGGTGCGGAGATATCGAAAACTTGACTCACTATAGGACGCATGATTCAGCATTTGCTGAATGATGGTGGGGAATGCGGGAAACATCGTTGTTACTTTTTCGTCAACGATCTGGCGGAGCGCAGACTCCGGCTCAAAGTGTGTCAGCGACATCCACGTTCCCCGACAACAGAGCATAGAAAACAGCGTCTGCGTGGCGCTCGAGTGAAACATCGGTAATGGCAACCACATTCGTTCATCTTCGCTGAATCTCATTCGCTCTACAGTCGCGGTGGCTTGGCGTATGAATACTTCATGAGAGAGAACGCAGGCCTTGGGCATCGCGGTAGTGCCAGAGGTATAGAACAGAACTGCTGGAGAACGAACTGATGTTCCAGCTAACCGATCCGCGACTTTCTGAATGGTCACACTTTCACCAATTTTGTCAAATTCATCGGTACTTAGATAGGACGGATGCCTCTTGGCACCGATAAGAAGCCGATGTCGAAGATTCCGATGACTCGCCGGCGGCTCACCGATGGCCGAGTTGAGGAGATCAGGTATCGCGACGTCAAGCAAGTCGGTAAAGTTCGTGTGCTCGTCAATTAGATCGCTCGTCACCAGCATTTTGACCCGAGAGTGTCGAGAAACATATTCAAGTTCTCGGGCCTTGAAGCGAGCATTTATCGGTGCGATAGTCGCTCCAGCGTAAAAGGTTCCGAAATACCATTCGGCAAACTCGACGCAGTTGGGAAGAAGAACGCCGATCCGATCATGTGGTTCGATGCCGAGAGCGATGAGAGATTTTGCAATAGCTATTGCACGCTCATGCATCTGCAGGTAGGTGCGTCGCGCATCGGGGAATACGACGAAGTCCTTTGAGGATAGCGATGCAACCGCGTCAACAAGGGAGTCACCAATTGTTTGGACGCGGTGAACCTGAAACATAATTGGGCGCGAGACAAAAGTACCAGAGCGTGCGTAAGCCTGCCCTGTGTATATTACGATGCTCTTAAATGGATGTTGGACTGTACCTAGATTTGCGGAATCCGCCCGACTGGAGGCGTGATTGGGCTAGTCACTACGCTGCATCACTCGAGCTTGCAAGTCATGCCGATGAACTTGGCATTGGTCAGATTTGGTTGTCAGAGCATCATTTCTTTGAGGATGGCTACCTCCCTCAACCACTGACTTTTGCAGCAGCCGTCGCAGCCCGAACGCGCAGGGCGCGAATCGGCACCGCAGTTTTGCTCGCAGCATTAAGGCACTCGTTACTCGTCGCAGAGGAATCAGCGATTGTTGACATCCTGAGCGGGGGCCGCCTCGACCTTGGTATCGGCGCAGGCTATCGAATTCCAGAATTCTCTGCTTACGGCGTGAGCCTTTCGGAACGATACAGGCTCGTGGAACAAAGCATTCTTGAGATTCGACACTGGTGGCTTGGGGGGCGGATGACCCCACCACCGATTCAGCAACCGATTCCAATCTGGGGCGGATTCTTTGGACCCCGCGGTGCAAAGATGGCGGGTCGCCTCAACGTTGGATTGCTGGCGGCGAGCGATGATCTTCTTGCGCACTATCAGAGTGGCCTGAAGGACGGCGGACATGATCTGTCGCTGGCCAGAATGCGTGTCAATGTCGAGCTTGTGCTATCCGATGATCCGGAGCGAACGTGGTCTGAGTTGCGACCGTTTGTGTCCTATCAATGGACAACATATCGAAAGTACATGGCCGAAGGCACAAATCGTCCGACGCCAAGACCTGTAGACCCTGAACCACTTCGCTTGCCAAGCACGGATGGCTCGCCGCCGCGATTTCAAGTGCTGACACCAGACGCAGCCGCAGAATTCATTCTCACGAGATACGCCGGCTTACCAGTGGAGCAGGTGTACCTATGGGCGAGCATTGCTGGCATGCCCGATCACATCGTGCATCACCACGTGGATCTACTCTGCACGCGACTCGGTCCGCTATTGCGTAGCAATTCTGCTCCCGCCCTTCGAGGCGTCAACGAAGACTGACCTCGGCACCGTGCTCGTCACGCAATGAGATTGCCTCCATCGGACAGGTCTGGGCTGCCTCGATCAATAGAGCAGGATTCACCAACTCGGCGCCGGCTCTCACGACTGCGGTGTGCTCTGGGCCGAGGGTGAATGCGTCGGGAACCTCCGCGATGCACAGTTGATGACTCATGCACTTTTCCGAATCAACCGTGGCAAAGAGTCGATCAAACTTCACGAAGTTGCCTCGTGCGTGATGTGAAGTTCCTTGAGTCCTCGCGCCGAAAGAATTGGCACCCACTCCAAGTCATCCTTGACCAACTTGATATTCGGCAGGCGAACGATCACTTTCTCAAGTGCGATTCGGGCTTCGATTCTGGAGAGCTGGGCGCCAATACAAGTGTGTATCCCCTTGCCGAAAGCTAGGTGAGGATTCGGGTGGCGGCCGATGTCAACAGATTCTGGATTTGAGAACTTTCTCGGATCACGATTTGCTGAAGAGAGACAGAATAGCACTCGATCCCCTTGCCGAATTTTTTGATTTTGGAGCACGAAGTCTTTGAGAACCCATCGATGGAGAATCTTGATCGAGCCGTCGAAGCGGAGGACCTCCTCAATTGCAGACTTCGTCAATGATGGGTCAGCGACCAGACGATCATATTGATCCTTCCGCGGAATGATTGTCGCGATAAAGGATGCGATAAGGTTCGTCGTGGTTTCATGTCCAGCAAACAGAATTAGCGCACACATCGACTTGATTTCGTTATCGCTGAGTGGTCGCTCAAGATTGTGTTCGGAATGTACCAAGGTGCTTATGAGGTCTTCGCGTGGAGCCAGTCGACGCTGTTCGATGAGAGTCTGAAAGTAGTGGGACATACCATCGAGTGCGACCCGTGATCGTGCGTAGCGATCGTCTCGTATGTCGGCTCCAGCACCAAAGGCGATAAGTGCCAAGTCGTCGGACCATGTTTTGAATAAATCCCGGTCGGCGTACGGAGCTCCAAGAAGGTCGCTTATCACCGCTGCTGGCAGTTGAAAGGCAATGTGTTTGATGAAATCTGTATCTCCGGAGGAGATGAATGCATCAATGAGGGAGTCAGAGATTGCGTGGATCTGCGTCTCGAGGAGAGCAATTCGAGCAGGTCGGAATGCCGGTGTAACAAGCTGACGTAATCTCGTGTGAGCCGGTGGATCCGTGACGACCATCCACTCGCCAATCATCGAGAGCAACTCGTCTGATTCGGGTGTTGCTCGCTTGGATTTCCCGATTAGGGGACGTACCCGATCAGACGAAATCTCCGGTCGAAAGAACAGTTCTGCGACATCGTCGTACCTTGTAACAATCCATGAGTGATGTCGTTCACTCCAATGAACTGGGTCGTTTTCACGTAGCCATGCGAAGACAGGATGCGGATTTTGCAAGGCTTCATGTGACAATAGATCAATCGGAAGTTGCATTCTCGTCGTGTCTCCAAACCAAAAGTGATGTCAGGTGTTACTTGCCCTTCGCGTGAGCCATGACTAACCTACTCGGCATTGAGCAAACCTTGAGCTGGGAGTAATCAGTGACAGATTTTGACGTGATTGTCATTGGTGCAGGTGCCGCTGGACTATCCGCGGCAGGACTTTTGGCGCGCGAGGGTAAGCGAGTACTGGTGCTCGAGCGCTCAAAGTATCTCGGGGGACGAGCTCAACAGGTGAATGATGAAGGATTTCGGGTCAGCCTTGGCGGGCATCTTATGGAAGACCCAGGCTCGGGACTTGTCAGAATCGCGCGGGAGATCGGACACACGATTGAAACGGGACCACAATCTACAAACATGGCAGTTTGGGACCACGACGCAATGAAATGGGGGAGTATTCGGGATCGCTACGCGGGTCAGAATCGTGCCGAGTTGAAGAAGGTCATCAAAGTGCTCGAGGAGACGCCCTATGCAGAGTTCGAAAAGTGGGATGATCGCCCTTTACGCGACTGGATTAACCAATACACCACCGATCCTGGAGTGCATGATTTGTTTGAGTTCACCACACTGCTCGAATGCATGACTGAGCGTTGGTACGAGCATTCTGCGTCGGACAGCCTCTATGTCAGAAAACTCCACTATGGCGAAGCACGTAAGGCGGGTTATTCCTTCTGGCCTAAAGGTGGATGGGATGGCATGTTTAGTGGCATTGCGGCCGCAGTTCGTGCGCGCGGGGCCGAGATTCGACTCTCGACGCCCGTGTCGCGAGTATTGATTGAAAATGGCAAAGCTCGCGGAGTGCTCGTAGCCCGTGATGCAGTCCTCACGAATACTCTCTGGGAAGAGGATCTCATTACTGCTGATCATGTGATTTCTACCGTCGGAGTGTGGAACGTCTTGGACATTGTTCCCGCGGAAGAATTGCCACTGTGGTATGCAGAGCAGATTCGTTTCCTTAGTCAGGATAAATTTCGACTAGCACTGGTCGGATTGCAGATTGCCACCGAAGAGCCGTGCCCGATTCTCGATCGACTGGAGCTCTCTACATGGTTGCACACACCGCGAGCCCGGCTTTCGGGTTTCTTGTTCGAACAGACTGCAATGGACCCGGCAACTGCCCCACCTGGACTGTACTTATACACGATGGGAGGAGTCATTCCTGGTTCCAGAGGGCGTGACGAGTCATGGTTGCGTCAAACAATGGAACTCTTTGAACAAGACATGAAACAGATGTATCCCGGTTTCAAGAATGCCATATGGCGACGGCGATCGCTGGTATTCAATCCTCCGTTCGGTGTAGTACAAATGCCGGGACTTGTAGGACAGTATCGCCCCCACTGGCGCTGTCCCAACATCGATGGACTTTGGTTTGCCTCTGAAACTTTCCGAAGTCGAATGATCGGTACTGATCGAGCTGCTCGCGCGGCACTGACGGTCGTTGAGGAGATTCTCGGTCGACGACTGTGGTCAATGGAGGAGACTTGGCGATACTGATAGACGAAAGACAGTGCGCCTTTGCGTAATCGAAGCGAACGACACGAAGAGCTCTTACAGGCGGCGGCTCAGGTCTTTCACGAAAAGGGCTATACCCAGACTTCATTGCAAGACATTGCAGACCGAATGAAATTCACCAAGCCAGCCATCTATTACTACGCGGAGAGCAAAGAAGCCCTCTTTACAGAACTCTACGAAGCGATCGTGGTTTCTGGAATTGAAAATGCAAGGGCGGTGGCCACCGAGGAGGGGAGCGGACGCCTGCGCTTTGAAAAACTCATCAGGGGACATATGAGAATATTCATCGAGAACGTTCAGGCAAACGCGATTCTCGAGGTCGCTCGTGGTGCATTGAGTGCTGAGACCCGTGCCCGAATGACTTTTCTTGAGCGCGAATACTCCACTATTTTGCGCGATGTCTATCAAGCCGGCATCAATGATGGTTCGCTTACCAATCTAGATCCCGGTCTCGTCGTTAATACCGTGATAGGAGCATGCAATTCGCTTCATCGATGGTATATGCCGAAAGGAAAGTTTGAACCCGATGAATTCATCGGTGCCGTCCTTCGATTACTAGGTGATGGATTCAATTCGCGCCAGTAGCAGGCCGCGAGTGACAGCATCTCCCGGGGAGACCAACAGCTCCTGAACGACCCCTGTAACGCCTGCGGCGATAGCGGTTTCCATTTTCATCGACTCAATAAAGGCGATCGTCGTTTCAGGTGTCACATGGTCACCGATGCTGACGGTGAACCGCAATAAGGATCCCGTCATTGGCGCAATGGGTCCCATCGTATGATTCGGGCGAACGGAGCTACCTACTTCAAGTGCATCTCCCATTGCATCAACGTGGGCAGATGCGACTGAATGCAACACTGGTAAGAGAAGAGAAATCGGTCCGCTGGTTGATTGGATCGTGAAGAGCTGAGTCTCCTGATTCGGGGCCCCTTGGACGGGGATGACCGTTCTGTCCCCATCAGATTGCTCAGACCACTTCGGTACAGAGGACATCTCAATTACGCCTTCGTCGATCATGGTTGTCCAATGGTTGCCTGCGATGAAGCGTGGGTGCCTCATCACGGCAGTTGAGAAACCAACTGTTGTCGGCAGACCCTCAACAATCAGCTCCTGGGTGGCTCGTGTCATAACAGCAACCGCGGAGTCGCGATTTTCTGCATGGGCAATAATCTTTCCGAGCATTGAGTCGTAGAAGGGGCTTATCTCCGACGCAGATTCAAAGCCAAAGTCAACTCGAATACCGCGGCCTTCCGGTGTGACCAGGCGACGGAGCGTCCCGGCGTGGGGTCGAAACCCATTGTGTGGATCTTCTGCGTTCACTCGCACCTCGAGAGCGTGGCCTCTGAACTTCACATCGCGCTGCTTGATTTCCAGCGGTAATCCAAGCGCAACACGTAGCTGCATCGCCACCAGATCAAAGCCTGTAATCATCTCGGTAACCGGATGCTCGACCTGCAGCCGCGTATTCATTTCGAGAAAGTAGAAAGAACCACTGATGGGGTCAACGAGAAATTCTGCAGTGCCTGCGTTGACGTAGTCGACATATGAAGCGATACGGCGAGCAGATTCGCGAATCTGCTCAGTCACATCGATCGACAAAAATGGTGCTGGAGCTTCCTCAATCAACTTCTGGTGTCGCCGTTGCACTGTACAGTCTCTTGTTCCAAGATCGATAATCGTTCCTTGAGTATCGCCAAATACTTGTACCTCGACGTGACGTGCTCGTTCTACGAATCGTTCGATAAAGACATCTGACTTGCCGAATGCAGCGAGACTCTCGCGCCGCGATTGCTCGATGGCGAGACCGAGTTCGTCGTAGCCCCGTGCGATGCGGATGCCGCGCCCGCCTCCACCGTGGGCGGCTTTGACGAGTAGCGGGAAACCCAGGTTGCGTAGCGCGTCATGCGTTGGAGGCACAGACTCATCAATGAGCATCCCAGGTACCACCGGAAGCCCTGCAGCGACGGCGAGCTCCCTGGCCCGACGTTTGTCTCCAAGATCGCGCAAGACCTCCGGCGCAGGCCCCACGAACGTGAGTCCGGCTTCCGCGACAGCAGTTGCGAAGTCAGCATTCTCCGAGACGAAACCGCATCCCGGATGTACCAGGGTCGCGTTAGTGCGTCGTGCGGCGTTGACGAGAGCTGAAATATTGAGGTAGGACTCCCGGGGCGCGGCACCGCCAATGCGGATTGTTGCGTCGGCCAGCTTCACTGCGGGAGTGGCGACGTCGGCATCGCTCCATCCGACCACGGACCGCAACCCGAGATCGCGGCATGTGCGAACGATGCGCAATGCAATCTCACCGCGGTTCGCAATGAATACCGAACTCACATCCCCCCACTTGCAACGAATTCTACTAACCGTTAAGTTAGTATACATCTGAAGGGATGTTGCGATGAACAACTCAGACTCTGAACTTCTCCGGGAAGAGCTACGACAGCGTCGAGCCGAAGGTCGTGCTATGGGTGGGGTGGAGGGGATTGCCAAGCATCATGCGTCAGGGCGTTTGACGATTCGCGAACGGATTCAACGACTCGTGGACGGTAACTCGTTTCACGAGATCGGGGTTCTTGCAAAACCAGAATTACGTCGCGAGAAGCCCATTCCTGGGGACGCCGTCGTTACGGGATATGCGAAACTTCTCGGCAGAAATGTCGGTCTGATTGGAATTGATTCGAGTGTCGTGGCCGGTACGACGGCGCCAGTCAGCATGCGCAAGCAGAGCCGCATCATCGAGACGTCCCAGCGGGTAGGACTGCCAATCGTGATGCTTTGTGATGCGGATGGTGGGCGCATTCCCGATGTCATGGGGTGGAGGTTTTCTGGTCTACCACTGGATTTTCAGACGTTCCTGAAGACACCCACGGAGTATCCAACTGTGCCGCGTATTGCTGCGATACTCGGTCCAAGTTATGGTGACTCGGCCTTGCATGCCTCCACTGCCCATTTCGTCGTAATGGTGAAGAGTGGCTCTGTTGCACTCTCCGGCCCATCGGTCGTCGGTAATGCAATCGGGGAGACGGTATCCGATAGTTCCCTTGGCGGTCCAGAGATGGCTGGCGCAGTCGGCAACGCTCACCTCGTTGTCGAGAGTGAGGACGATGCCTTCCTCGCGATGAAGGCATTTCTGTCGTACCTGCCTGATAACGCATCACATCCGGCACCAGTTCTGCCGCCCCGTGCCCCAATTCGCTCTGTCGAAGGCTTGGCCAATGTGGTACCCGCCGACTCGCGTCGTGGTTATGACATGTATGCGTTGCTTGACCACATCGTTGATGAGGCATCTCTGCTGCCTTACGCGGACACATGGGGCCCGAGTCTTATCACGGCACTCGCTCGTATCGAAGGCCGCGTCGTCGGGATCATCGCATCGCAGCCAATCGTCGGCGCCGGGGCCCTCGATCCCGCTGCTCTGACAAAAGAAAAGCAATTTGTCGATCTTTGCGACACCTTCAATATTCCTTTGGTGTTTCTCCAGGACGTGCCAGGACTACTGATTGGTACGAATGCCGAACAGGGGGGCATCCTTCGCTGCTACGAGCAGGCTGTACTACGCATTGCACAGGCGCTGGTTCCCAAAGTGGTGGTCGTGCTCCGAAAGGCCTATGGAGGTGGGCACTTTGCTCTCGGAGGTCGACCTACGCACCCCGACTTTCTCTATGCCTGGCCGACGGCCGATATGTCATTCATGGCTCCCGATACAGGTCTGTTGACCGTCAATCGGCGCAAGCTCGAAAAGGCCAGGGCAGAAGGAGGTCAAGAGGCGTACGACGCAATGCTTCAGGGTCTCGAACAGGAGTGGGCAGATGAGTGTGCGCCGTGGGAGTCAGCCGCAAACTTTCATCTCGATGACGTCATTGATCCAGCAGAGACGCGCGCCACGATCGCACGTAGTATTGAGATCGCTTGGGGAGCGCGTAAGTTCATGGCTCGGAGGTTCTCGTGAGCGAGCTAGTGACGGAATCGGACTTGACCGTCGAGCAAAAGGGCTCAATTCTCGTCGTGACGATGACGGGAAGGGAACGCATGAATGCCCAGCGGCGCTCTTTCTGGCCGGCACTTCGTTCGATTCTCCTGCAAGCAGAATCTGACTCGTCGACCTCGGTGATCGTGATCACGGGAGAAGGCGACAAAGCATTTTCGGCAGGGGGCGACATCATCGGATACAGGCAGTTGACGACTACGGACCAGCGCCGGGAGTTCATCGTCGATTGCATGAGAACCTTCGAGGCAGTGGAGACATGCACCAAGCCGGTCATCGCGGCAGTAAATGGTGTCGCAGCTGGAGGTGGTTGCGAACTTGCTGCAGCCTGCGACATCGTCCTTGCTGCTGCTCATGCCCGATTCGCTGTCCCTGAAACACGCCTCAGTCTTGTGCCAGGTTTCGGAGTAACGCGACTCGTCGACATCGTAGGAGTCTCGTTTGCGAAGTATTTGATTCTGACGGGTGAATTCATCGACGCTCCAACTGCTCAACGTGTGGGCTTAGTCCATGAAGTCGTCTCTGACGTACCGGTACTCGAGCGAGCCCTCGTGGTCGCTGAGAAAATTGCAGGAGTAGGACCGCTGGCATCGAGTACAGCTAAGGCCCTCGTCAATCGTGGACTCAATACGTCGTATCTCTCAAGCGTTGATGCCGTGGTGATGCTGCAGGGGACGAACGATGCCGAAGAGGGAATCCGAGCATTTGAAGAGCGGCGTAAACCTAAGTTTTCGCGCACTTAGTCGTGGTCACACAGCCATCAGCCTTCGTTGGGCTTATGCGTCGCTACTGCCTCGATTATACAAATCGCCACGATATCTCTCAGGTTTCGTCAATCATGGTTGACGACTACACCTTGACGATGGGTCAGCATCGCCTCGTGGGTCGCGATACGGCGTATGTTCCGGCAGCGAGCGCGCAGTTTCGCCAGTTCCCTGGACTCGGCCTTACTGTACACGAGGTGTTCACCAATGGGGAACGCCTCGCAATGCGTTTCAGTGAACACGGGCGAAGTAAGAAACACTTCGATCGTGCCGCTTCATGGTCCGGGCTGGGTTTGTATTGCTGGGATGGCTCCCGCTTGACCCACAATGCAGTCGAACAGGACTACTACGGTCGCAAAGTGCAGCTTGATGGCGGTGCTACGCGAGCTATTGAGGCTCCTGCCGTCGCGCCATGGGACGTTGTTGATACCCCCGCCAATGCCGCAGCAGAGTCAGTGGTACGTGAATTCGTTCTTTCGGGAAAACTCCTCGAGGTCGTGACGTTTGATGACGGGTGGAGTCATGTGTCCGCTCAGCCGAAGTTTGATAATCCTCGTTATGAAATCGACGACTTGTTCTCGGCGGGTAACGATGTCGCATTTCGACTAGTCATTCATGGCACGTATAGCGGAGGATTGCCAGAATTGGATGACCGTATTGGAAGCGATACCGTTCACTATGCAGTTGGAACTGTACGGGTCGAAGCCGGACTTGTCTCGACCGGGCGCGTGATTACCGATCGTTTGGGTCTCGTGCGGCGAATGAATGCACGCTCGCGCGATTGACATCGGTGTACTTCGGTACGCCAATCAAAGTCAATGTGCGTACGAGATCGGTCCGCATTATCTCGAGCATTCGTGATACTCCCGACTCACCGTCGGCGGCTAGCGCAAAGAACCAAGGTCGACCCGAGAGTGCCGCAGTAGCGCCTAGTGCACGGACTTTGACTACATCCTCACCACGACGAATCCCACCGTCAATCAAGATCTCTGCACGACCGGCAATCGCATCACTGATTTCAGTGAGCACAGACGTTGACCCGGCAACGGAGTCAAGTTGTCGACCGCCGTGATTTGAGATATACACGGCATCTGCTCCGCGCTTTACACTCTCCAATGCATCGTGCGCCGAGAGAACACCCTTCACGACCAGTGGACCATCCCACTTGCGACGAAGCCAGTCGAGCCGGTCCCATGTCACTGTTGGATCGACAAGCTCGCGACTCGTATATTCACCGATAGAGCTTGCGTCATCACCTCCTGCAATGCCACGCAGGTTTCCAAATGTGATTTCATTACCGGTCACAAAATGTGACAGCCATCGCAGACGCCAGATTGCGTCGAGGATATTGGCCGGACGAATGCGCGGAGGCAATGACATGCCGTTTTGTAAATCGCGCTCCCGTTTTCCTACTGCAGGTACGTCAATGGTGAGAACGAGTGCCCGACAACCACTTGCGCGCGCCCTATCGATGAGTGAACTTATGACCGCCTCACTCTTCCAGAGGTACAGTTGAAACCAGAGCTTGCAGGTTGGGGCGGCTTCTGCGATTTCTTCCATGGAGTATCCCGAACCTGTGCTTACGCAAAAGACCGTGTCGGCCTTGGCGGCTGCTCGTGCTACAGCGAGCTCGCCATCCTTGTGAACCACTGAGGCAAGTCCCGCCGGCGCGAGTAGATAAGGCATCGACAACGTATCACCAAGAACCTTAGTTGCGATGGAGATTGAAGATACGTCACTCATCCAGCGCGGCTCAAAGACCACGTCCTCGAGGGAGTGGCGATTTGCTCGGAGTGTTATCTCGCCATCGGCACCACCATCGACAAAATCGAAAACCATCTTTGGCACTTTGCGGCGGGCGAGCGCGCGAAAATCTTCGTAGGTATTGAATCGCGGCATCTTGGCTCGCGTGAAGAGCATGCGCAGATTACTCATGGCTCAATTCCCTCTAAGGTCGCAGTCGATACTCTCAATTACGTTTGTCACAAAAGTCAGAAGCGGTAGATGCAATTCGTGTTGTGAGCCTATTTCAAGCAAGTCGCGAAACACCGCACGAACTTCAGTGGGTCGCCCTCGATCAATCGACTGGAGCATGGATACTCGAACCGAGGTTTGTCCACTTTCAACGAGCCTCGCTGCAAGCCTTTCGAGAACGAGGTGAGCCTCATCGCGTGGAAGGCTGATGAGATGACCCGCTTGGAGAGGACCGGGTAGATCGATCAACGCAATTCCCTCGGCACGTGCCACGCGGGCACCCTCTTCCACGAGATTGAGGAAGGCACTACGATTCCCCTCGAGTTCGAAAATGCGGTGGTAGTACATCCGTGTCAGTGCCGACATTCCCATTGCTGCTGCTGCCAAGACGGCTTTCGACCAAACCACGGACATGATGTCGGAGCGCACGACGAAGCCTGCATCGGGGAATGCCGATGAGAGTTCATCGGCGGCCACTGTGGCGGTACGAAGATCCGCACCTTGCAATGGTCCGAGGTAGGTGGCTCCGTCAAAGGTGTGTGCAACGACTCCCGGTTCCAGCATCGTTCCACCAACCATGGATACACAGGCCACAGCACGATGGCCGATTTTGCGAAAGAGAGCTTCACCCTGCCTCACTCCATTCTGGACGGAGAAGGCGGCACGTATGGTGCGAGGACGCCGAAAGAAATCGTTGACTAGCTCGTGCGTATCTGGAGCTTTACACGCAAGACACAGGTAGTCGCATTCGTCAACCCCAGCCGCGTCGGTCAGGGCACGAACTGCGAAGTTTCTGCGAACACCGTCCCGAGTCACCAATGTCAACCCATTGCTGTTGATCGCATCGGCATGTGGTTTCCTTGCGATCACCGTCACGTCACAGCCACACGATGCAGCCCACGCTGCATATACCGACCCGAGCGACCCTGCTCCCAGCACGGTAATGCTCACGCTCATCTGAGCCTCATCTTCCTACCCCTACTTGGTGAACTGCCCGCAAAGGCTAGGTTCTCTCGGGGTGGGTATTCAATTCTCAGAGATGCAGGATTTGATCGGCTACGCGTTCCCTGGCGGAACGTATCGAATCGAGTCGTGGGAGAACTTCCTCGTGCATGATGTCATGCTCGTGTCACCGGGGAAGGACGGTCTCGCGCACCCTCTCTATTTCTTTCACATACCGGTATCTGGACTTGGGGTGACAATTCAAGACATATTCAATTTGTGCCGCGCGGAATCGCCGGGTGCCGTGCGTGCGGGTGAATATGTCTGGGATATCCGCCACCCTCTCCGTGAAGGCAATACCTACCGCGTTGCGGGCAAAATCACCGCCGTAGAGAGGAAGTCGGGACGTCGTAGTGGGTTGATGGATCTCGTAACTTTCGACACTGATATCTTTGAGACTGATACCGACACGCTCGTCGCGACTGTATCGAACACGTGGATTTTTCTGCGAGCTGCAGCATGAGCAGCACTCTGCAGCCCGGCGACAGTTTGCCGAGTTGGGGCGTCGCGAGTGTGCCGATCGAAAAAATGAAACTGCTCGCAGCACTGCTACGTGACCCAAACCCGATTCACTGGAGCCATGATGCGGTAAGGCGAGATGGGCTCGGTGAGCGAGTCATCAATCAAGGACCAATCAATCTCTGTTATGTCACAAATATGCTCGAGCAATTTGCTGGTCCTGGCTGCCTGCGTCATCTACGAGCGCGATTCACATCCAATGTCATGGAGGGTGATGAAATTGTGGCCGGAGGTGTCGTGACAAATGTTGTCGTTGAACGTGGGACCGTAGTCTACGACTGCGATGTTTGGTTGGACATCGTCGGTGGTGCAAGAGCAGTTGAAGCAACGGTACGAATTGAGTACTTGAAGTAGACGGCTGTCAGATTCCTGCGTTTGGCTCGAGCGAATGTATGAGCATCGACACGACTTCGTGGACTGGTGTTGCAATGCCATGTAGCCGTCCTAATTTTGAGATTGCGCCTGACATGGCGTCGATCTCTGTGCGCCGGCCCTTGGCGACGTCTACCGCCATTGAAGTGTGATGCGCACCTACGTTCGAAAAGGTTGTGATGGCATGCTCCCAAATCTCAGCTGCATCAAGCTGTACCCCTTCCGCATATGCCACTGCAATGACCTCATCGAACATCCTGCGTAGAGTGTGCAGTGAAGATTCGCTCGAGAGCAAATCGGCGACGGTGCACCGTAGTATTGCAGTTAGTGGGGCAGCCGTTGCCGCAAGACAGAGTTTTTTCCAGATGACCTCGCGGACCGATGTGCGAATGTACGTTGGAAGTCCGGCTTCAGTCAGCAGATTCGCGGCGTGCGTCGCTCGCTTGGCGAATCCAGGGTCATCCAGTAGCTCTGCAGCGATTGGGGCACACTCTGTTATTGAGCGACCTTGTGAAGTGATTGGCGAAAGAGTCACGATTCCCGGACACACGAGCTGGGCACCAGCCGTAGTGGTGCCGCCCAGCACTCTGACGATGCCGAGGCCGTCAGCGAGGACGTGATCGTTCCCAAGTCCATTCTGAACAGTGATAACTAATCCGTCCTCTGTAAGCACGGATTGCAAGGCGTTTGTGGCATCCGCTGTAGCCCACGACTTCGTGAGGACGAACGCAAGAGAAATAGAGCCTAGGGATGCAAGTTTTGTCGTGGCGATTGGGTGAGTGACCTGCTGGATTCCTGATGCATCACGCATGACGAGACCCTGTTGACTGACTGCATCTACATGTGTCGTGTCAACGTCAACGAGGGCAACGTCATTACCGGCAGCCGCGAGCATTCCGCCGAACATCGACCCCATCGAGCCTGCGCCAACGATTGCGATCATTTCGTACTCCTGGTTCGGGTGACTCCCCATCGTAGGCGGAGCTTCGAAATGGCAGTATGTTGCTTGTTCAATTTCCAAGCGAGGCGAAAGGACTGCGAGCTATGACCGCTGAGCTTGCTGCAGTGTTTGAACAAGTAATGACGGGTAAACCGATGGATCTTGCCGCGTTCTATAAGCAGGCCCGCGAAACCACCCCTATCTTTTGGAGTGAGGCATTTAATGGATGGGTGGTGACTCGATATCACGATGCACGTCGAGTGCTGACTGACGAAGAGTCATTCGGACCGCTTACGTACGGCGCCGGGTCATCGATTATCCACGGTCGCACGATCCTTCAGATGGAGGGCGATGAGCATCGGCGCAAAGGAGCAATTCTCGCAAAAACGTTGCGCAATACGCGTTTGCTCGACGGAGTGCAACGTGACTACACACGAAAGCTGGCGAGGTCACTGTTTGACAAGTTCCCTTTAAATGGCCCAGTAGATCTCAAATCTATGTTTACGACGCCGCTACCTCTGGGAGTGACCTCGTGGGTTATGGATATCCAAGAAGCCCCAAACTTTCGCGGAAACTACGATGCGATAGTTGCTGCTGGTGCATCGAATCTTCGTGGCGACCCCTCGGTGGTGGAGCGAGCCGTACGCGCCAAGACGGAGCTCTTCGATTTCATTACGCCGCTCATTACCGAGCGTCGGTCGGAGCCAAAGGACGACCTACTTTCGACGTTGTGCTCCGTTGAATACGAGGGTGAGCGGCTATCTGACGATGAGATTCGCTCGTTCTGTTCGTTTCTTCTGGCTGCAGGTGTCGAGACGACCGACCGATCGTTGTCATCCCTGGTCAAGTATCTGTTGGTTTGGCCCGAGTTGTGGGAACGTTTACGCGAGGATCGTTCGCTCATCCCGTCCGCCATTGCCGAGAGCCTTCGCTGGGCACCGCCTGTACACGCTGTAAGTCGCGGTGTGCGCCGAGGTACGGAGTTGGGTGGGCAGCATGTAACTGAGGGAGAGCGAGTCGTGACGCTGATGGCGAGCGGCAATCGTGACCCCGAGGTGTTTGCGAATCCCGATGTATTCGACATTGAGAGATTCAAAGACCACCCCGATCGAGAGTTCAGCGTCAAGGCCCAAATTCTCTCATTCGGCTACGGACGACATCTCTGTACGGGCTCGCTTCTCGCAAAAATGGAGATGATCGAGAGCCTGGAGATACTGCTCGACGAGTTTGTGACAGCGACATTCTCCAAAGGTGTGCCGAACGATGTCGGATTTGTCCTCCGATCACCCGAGCATCTGATAGTTACCCCGAAGAGAGCTACCTGAAGTAGCGCATCGAGCAAAAGTTCAGTCAGAGAGCGGTCGGATGGTGACGGGAATCGCAGTTTGTGCAACCATTCCCGTCAATTGGTCCACGACATGCTCCGTCGTAAGCATTGACACATTGGCATCCCGCCACCCATGCGGTAGCGAGATACTGTCAGGATTGATGCTGTCACTAAGTAGCGCCTTGGTTCTCAGTTCGCCGTACGCACTGGTAATGACCAGTTCCTGTCCGTCCTTGACGCCGTAGTGAAGGGCTGTAGTCGGATGGAGGGTTGCGGTCCTACCTTCGGATGGGCGAGGAGAAGGGGCCGGATGCTGCGAATTCAAGTGGGTGTGTTGTCTACGACTTGTTGCCACCAGGCCTGAAGGCGGTACGAGCCGCCTCCAGTCCGCGAGTTGTTCGGTCAATTCGGTGGGTACCAGACGCCACCGTCTTTCAGGGAGCACGTTGTCAGTCACCCAACCGAAGACTGGAGTCGTCTTTAGATAGCGACGCGACTTCATTTCGTCGAAGGAAGCAGCCGCCCGTCCAGCAATAGCGCCGAGCAGGTCATCATCGCTCGAGTCGATCGAAATCGACGGAGGGAGTATCGACATGCCGAGGTACTCGGCAAGCTTTGCCATAATCCACCACATGCTTCGCACATCCCACGTTGGGGTGACGATCGCTGGAGAGTACTGTGTCGAACAATCAAGGTTGAATTGGTCGACAAAGTAGGGGATGTCGGGGCGCTCAAGTTGACCCTTAGTGGGCAGGATGTGGGTAGCGAGCGCGGTGGTTTCCGTTTCCACGACGTCGAGCACGATGAGTGCATCGAGACGCTGAAGGACTCGTCGCATGCGTTCGGTATTGGGAAATGCACTCATCGGATTACCGCCAAGAACGATGAGTGCTCGTAGGTTTCCTGCCTCAATTTCGTCGGCCATGACCGAACAGGGATACTCGTCCCCCCACACCTTTACTTCGGGTCTGCTCTTCGGTCCACTCTGCGGCTTCGGTGCTACATGGTTCGGCTTGATGCGCGTGTGCAGTTGTCGGATAAAACCAGGATGAAACCACATGCCGCCTGGTGAATCGTACGAGCCAGTGATGATTTGGAGAGTCCAGACCATCCACTCCGTGAGGTTCGCCGTTCGTGACATCGTGGTCCCGGTCCCGGTCTGAACCGAGATCCTGCGGTGGCGACGCACGGCTGTAAGCAAATCGCTGAGATCTTTCGCCGGGCAGCCAGTGACCGCACTGGTCTGGGCAAGGTTCCACTCATCCAGCAGCTCGCTGAGCAACTGCAAATCGGTCCTCTGAGTGTGCTTCGCTACGTACTGCTGGTCGAAGGTCCCCTGGTGGAGCAGCTCGCGTACGAGGTATGCAAAGATTGCAAAGTCCGTGCCCGCTCGGGGAGTGAGTGAGCCGGTCGCAAGTCGGCTCGACTCGGTTCGTCGAGTGTCGACGACCCAGAGCTCGCGAGGGCTCGTAGCCAAGTTACGCAATCGCACCACGGGATCCGGGAAAGCGTTGAGGTGACCGTGGCTGACAACTGGGTTGCAGCCGACGAACACCGTGAGGGTGCAGCGTTCCTCATCGAGCACCGGAACGAGACCGGGGAATCCAGACATCAGCAGTGACACGAGCGGCTTGCACGGTGTGTCGATGCTCGTAGCCGTGTACTTCGATCGAGAGCCGCTGACACGCGCAAAGCGTTCTCCTGCCCATCGCCCTGCGGCGTCGAATGACGAGGCGGTGGCGAGGTACACGCCGACGCTGTCGGGACCGGACGCCAGAGTGCACTCGTTTAGTCGATGGGCAGCATCCTGTAGGGCGTGAGACCAGGTCGTCGCGACCAACTCCGAACCACGACGAACTTGTGGACTGCGTATTCGATTCAGGTGATGATGCCATCGTCCAAGCGAGCGTCCCTTAGCACAGGTATACCCACGAGAACCCGGATGTTCAGGGTCTCCCTTTACGGCAACAACCTCGGCACCTGCGGTCGTAACACGGATTCCGCATAGTGCCACGCAAAAACGACAAAAACTGCGAGATTCCTGGGTCACTGTGACGTGGCGCCCCCGTCAATTGCGATCACTTGGCCAGTGATCCACGACGATTCGTCACTTGCCAGGAACGCCGCGAGTGCGGCAATCTCGTCGACAGTTCCCAGCCTGCCCATCGGTACTCTCGCGCGTGAGCGATCAATGATTTCAGCAAAACTGGAAGCGCCCTCCGAACGTTTGTCGGCAGCAAAGCCACCTCGTTCGCGATAGGTTTGCTCAACCAAGGGAGTTGGAACAGTGCCAGGGCAAATCGCGTTCACGCGAATGTTGTGCGGGGCATACTCCACGGCCATTTGCTTTGTCAGACCAATCACCCCGCCTTTTGCGGCGGCATATGAGGCGATTCCCGGTACGCCGATCAGAGCACCGATGCTCGACTGATTGACGATGGACCCGCCGCCGGCCTCAATCATGATTGGAAGCAGATAACGGCTTGTTAGCCAAACACCCGTCAAGTTGATGGCGATAACGCGATTCCAACTGTCGAAGCTTACGTTATTGGCGCTGCCTGAACCTGCGACTCCAGCATTGGCATATACGACTGTGGGATGACCGAGAGTCGCCACAGTGCTGCGAACCATCTCGTCTGCATCCTGTTCCGAAGAAATGTCTGCTCGTATCGCTATGGCCCGTCCTCCCGCGTCGTCGATTTCTGCGACCGTTGCCGTGGCGCCATCAAAGTTGAAGTCAACGCAGGCAACCTTGGCGCCCTCACGTGCAAATCGCTTAGCTGCCGCAGCGCCGATGCCGGACGCAGCCCCTGTCACTATTGCTACTTTCCCGTTCAAAATGCCTGTCATGGCTTACCTCCAGAATCGATGGTCGCGTGTTCTCTACAGTTCATCACACTCCGAGGTGACTACCGATGTCTGCGACACGTGGCTCGGTGTTTGGCCAATGTGTGCGTTTCTTCTCTGCGAATCGCGTCGCGAGCTCATGTAGGGGGAGAACATAGAGAAACTTCACTTGTCGTTCGCGGAAACGCCATCCATCCGTGGTGCGCACATAGACATCGTGATATCGCAACGCAATCCAGACGGTCTCGCCAGCGATTGCCAACTCGGCGTGTGCGCATACTATGCCGTGGGCGTTAACCTCGGAGTCTAAGAACACTTCATGACTGTGGGGATAGTGGTACGTGGGGCCGAATTGGCTGGTTCGTTGTTCGTAGTAGTCGCGGATGGCTCGCCGCCCAGTAATCCGACCGCCGACGGTGTCAAAGACAGATTCCTCGGCATAAAGTTGCTCAACAGCGTCCCAGTTGCGGTCATCAACATGTCGTCCATAGGCCGCGACGATGTCACTGATCTCCTGACGGTCCTCGATGCGGCGTAGTTGGGTCTCAATTGTCATGGTTGCTCCGGTACCTCTTTCGTTGCAGTTTCAAGTCATCGCTGAACAAGATAGCCCGCCTTGTCTCGATCCCAAGTATCAGCCGTAACGCCGTCCTCACGAAGTTTGAATTTTTGGATGCGCTGCGACGGTGTCTTTGGAAGTTCGGTCATCCAGCGCACGAATCGAGGAACCGCAAAATGTGCCATCCGTGCGGTACAGAAGTCGAGGAGGTCGACCTCGCTCAGATTTTTCCCAGGTTTCAGCACCACAGCCGCCATCACCTCTTCTTCTCCAAGCTCTGACGGTGCGCCGAAGACGGCGGATTCCAAGATCGCGTCGTGTGTATTGATCACGGCTTCGACTTCAAAACTCGAGATGTTTTCTCCTCGACGTCGCACGCAGTCCTTCATTCTGTCGACGAAATAGAGAAAGCCATCTTCGTCGAATCGTCCACGGTCACCGGTGTGAAACCACAGATTACGAAATGCCTGCAATGTCGCCTCCGGCATCCGAAAATATTCGTCAATCATTATTGAGGGTTTCAACGGACGTACCACGATTTCTCCGGCGGTGCCTGGCGGAACTGGGTTATCATCGTCATCAACGACTTGTAAGTCGTAATAGGAACACACTTTTCCGCAAGAGCCGATCTTCTTTTCTGACTTGGTGTTTTGGGTCGCAATTGCGATTTCTGTCATACCGTACACTTCGGTCAGGTGTAACCCAAATCGCCGCTCAAAGGGTTCCCAGATCTCAATCGGGCATGGGGCACCGAATGCATTGCGCACTGGATTGTCGTGGTCATTGGCACGCTCGGGTTGCTTCCACAGCATCATGAGCAGAGCTCCTTGATAGTTGAAGGCAGTAATGCCTTTCTTGCGGCAGATATCCCAGAATCCACTAGCTGTAAAGCGCTGGTCCATCACCAGCCGTGCATCTGACTCCATTGCACACATCACGCTCGTGTACTTTGCATTGATATGAAACAATGGGAATGCGGTGTAGAGCACATCACTTGGCTCGTATCCAACTAGCCACTGTAAATGTCGGGCAAGATTGAGGTTGGCCTCGTGGGATAGCACTACGCCCTTTGATGGGCCCGTTGTGCCAGAAGTGTAAAGAATGACGGACGGCGAAGCAAAGCTGATTACTGGTCGGGGTGCTGCTCCAGCTTGGTAGATATCGGAGAGCAGGTGTATTCCAATTCGCGGCGGAATTGAGGGACTCCCGAGATTGCGTCCTTCATCGAAAACAATAACGTGCTCGAGCAAGGGAAGGCTCTCGGCAATCTCGGCGATGCGTTCGACAAACTCCTCGTCGACGAAGATGGCACGACTTTGTGACTGGCTGAGCAGGTACTGAAGAAGATGACCACGATTCGCCGTATTAACTGGTACTTCAATGATGCCGCTCTTGCACATTGCGAACCAGACATCAACGTTCTCCAATGAGTTTTTCATCATGATGGCTGCACGATCTCCGGCTTGTAGCCCGAGACGGGCGATACCAACCGCGACTCGATTGCTGTCGACGTCAACATCTAGATATGTCTTTTCCCGCCCCATGATTTCGAGCGCGACTTTTACTCCATTTCGCTCAGCCTTGAGTCGTATCCAATCTCCAATCGTCCTCGGTGAATCGGGCGATAACTGAAATGTCTTCTCGTCGGTCACAATCTCAATCTCACGGCTTTCATCGTCGAATCTTGTATCCAATGATCTCACGATCCCAGGTGTCTGGGGTGAGGCCGGTACTACGTAGTTTGTACTTCTCGACTCTCTGGCTGGGCGTCCTAGGAAGCTCACTTATCACACGTACGTAACGGGGGATTGCGAAATGTGCCAAACGTCCCTGGCAGAAGTCCAGCAGTTCGTGGGGCTGAATCGTCTTCCCCTGCTTTGGGACAATTATCGCGAGCACCTCCTCCTCGGTCAGTGGAGAAGGAACGCCAACAACGGCGCTTTCGAGAACCTGTGGGTGCGTATTCAGGACCTTCTCAACCTCCCATGATGAGATGTTTTCGCCACGACGACGAATGGCGTCCTTCATTCGATCCACGAAGTAGAAGTAGCCATCCGAATCCATGCGACCGCGGTCACCGGTGTGAAACCAGAGGTTACGAAACGCCTCCAACGTTGCTTCTGGCATCTTGTAGTACTCGCTGAAGATGACGCCGGGTCGGGTTGGCCGTACCACGATCTCTCCTTCAATCCCTGGGGGGCAGGGAGAGTCGTGCTCATCGTGAATGGCAACTTTGAGGTAAGGAACTGATTTGCCACATGAGCCAACCCTGAACGAATCGACGGTATTCATCGTCGCCGTTCCAAGTTCCGTCGACCCGTACACCTCGACGAGCTGGACGCCGAATCGGCTTTCGAAATCAGCATAGATCTCGACAGGGGCGGGTGCGCCATAAGCACGACGGACGGGATTATCCGCATCGTCCGGCCGGGGTGGCTGTTTCATGAGCATCATTAGGAGAGCGCCCATGTAGTTGAACGCCGTGACATTCTCCCGGCGGCAGAAGTCAAAGAAGTTGCTTGCCGAAAATTTATCGTGCATGACGCAATCACCGTCCACCAGCCAGGCTGGCAGAACGGTCGTGTAGCGAGCATTGACGTGGAAGAGGGGAAACACCGTGAACAGTCGCTCACCTCGGTCGTACCCCATGAGCTCGCAAACATTGCGTGCCAACACGAAGTTCGCTCGATGCGAAAGTACGACACCCTTTGATGGTCCCGTCGTGCCAGAAGTAAACAGAATCACCGAGGCATCCGTGTCGAGAATTCGCTCGCGGGGACTCGTCGTGTCACCTCGGGCGACGAGGTCGGCGAACGAATTCATTGCAAGTGCGCTATTTTCGGTCGTCAGTGTGCCAATTGTCGTTGTCTCGGTATCTACCACGATGAGATGCCGAAGATGATCTACATCCGATGAGACCGGAGAGAAGTGTTCCAGAAACCGCCGCTCGATGATCAGCGCCGCGCACTCCGCTTTGTTCAACAAGTAGGTGAGCAGCTCCCCGCGGTATGCGACATTTATCGGAACTTCAACCACGCCGAGGCGAGCGAGGGCCAACCAAGCAACAAGGTACTCAGGGCTGTTGGGAAGCATGACCGCACAGGTCTCGCCCTTGCGGAGGCCTAGCCGAGTGATGGAGTCTGCAAGTTGGTTAGCTCTACCGTGCAGTGTCGCAAAGGTTAGTTCATCCCTTTCAAATCGTATGGCCCGTGCGTCAGGGTGTTGCGCTGCACGTGCGGCGACGAGAGCCCCGAATGTCTGTACACCATCAAACATGACTGTGTCTAACATTAGGCATACATGACGAGGCAAGCCGAAAGCCATCCAATGATGACGTCACGCTGGGAGCGGATCGGATTGATACGCGGTAGTGGTGAGCACGAGGGAGCATATGCGCGGCGCTACGAGAGACGAATGCGTTCCATGTTGCGCGTTCTACGTGATCAAGCCCTCCGACGCGGCGACCACTTGTGGCTGGTTTGCGACGCAAAGGATGAGATTACTTTCTCTGAGGCGTGGTCACTTGTCAAACGTATTGCCTCCGCAGTGCGCCGCGATGCCGGGGAAGGTGCTCACGTTGCTCTGATGCTCAGGAATCAGGTTGAGTTCATGCCGGCCTTCTATGGGGCACAAGCCAATCACGGAGTCGCGGTGCCGCTTAATGCCGAGAGCCGAGGCAAGCATCTTGAGTTTCTGCTGCAGAAAGGGGATGCCAAGATTCTGATTATCCGCGATGAGCTATTCCCGCGGTTGGACGATCTCGAGAGTCTCGGAGACGTGCGACTCATCGTGGTTACCGGAGTGCCTCCGTCTTTGCGAGAAGTTCGTGGAATTCGAGTTGTCGAATGGAGCTCATGGCTCCAAGATGTCAGTGCAGCCGAATTCGACGATACTGATGAATCGCTGCCACGCTGGGACGGGCCAGCAGTCATTCAGTTCACCTCCGGAACTACTGGACGCGCAAAGGGTGTGCTGTTCTCGCATCATTACTTGTACATGGCATCCGCCGTGGTTGCCGACTCGCTAAAGCGACAACCCGACGACGTTCTATTCAGCCCCCTACCCATCTTTCATGTCGGAGGATTGCATTTCATCGCGAACTCATCGTTGCACTCAGGCTGTACCGCCCATCTTGTCTCGGCGTTCAGTCCCACAAAGTGCTGGCAACAGGCAGCGGAAAGTGGAGCGAATTTCGCGATGATCCTCGGTCCAATGTTGGCACTCGTTGACAAGGTCACGGATGTCGTTCCAACCCATCGCGTAAAGGAAGTATTTTGTGTACCACGGCCGCCCGCTTGCGAATCATTTGAGTTGCGATTCGGAGTTCGAGTTCTCTGGCAAGCATACGGAATGACCGAAGTGCACCTGCTTCCTGCTCGGCTAGAGATGCTTCCTGACAAGCCCGTTGGAACGCTCGGGAAACCTGTGTCTTGGTGCGACTTTGGGGTGGTCGATGAGGAGGATAATTTGTTGCCGCCCGGCGAGATTGGTGAGCTCGTCTTTCGGTCTTTACTGCCCTCGGCGATGATTTCTGAGTACTACAAGGATGCGGAAGCGACGGTTTCCGCTTTCCGAAATTTCATGTTCCATACAGGCGACCTCGCAACCTACGACGAAGATGGCGTGGTCTATCTCAAGGGACGAAAGCAAGATCGTATACGTCGTCGGGGGGAGATGGTGGGAGCGATAGAGATTGAACTGCTCGTACTACAGCACCCAGAAATTCTTGAGGCTGCCGTATACCCAGTTCCCTCTCAGCTCGGCGAAGACGACATCAAACTCGATTTCGTCGCCCGCAGAACACTCGCGGGCACCGATGTACGCGCATGGTGTGAGCAGCAACTGCCGAAGTACATGGTCCCGCGATACATCGAACAGCGGACAGAGTTCCCGAAGACGCCCAGTGAACGAATTGAGAAGTATCGATTCAAGGCAGATCCGCTTGAGCGCGACGCGGTCTATGATGCTGAGGCAAAGGAATCATGATTACACGTCTTGGCATGGCACCCCGACTCGCGGGTCACTCTTATGAAGAGTTTCAACACCATTGGCGGACATCCCATGCTGATGCTGCTGGCAAGATTCCAAATCTGTTGCGCTACGTGCAAAACCATGCAGTGTTACGGGGGGGCGTGCCGATACTCGGTTTCCCCGGCTTTGACGCGTGTTCAGAACTCGACTTCGAGTCGGTCGAGTCAATGACGGCCGGCTTTAACTCAGAGGAGTACCAGATTCGTGTTCGGGCCGATGAGCGGTCTTTCGTGGAGAAATCTAAATTTTCGTCGGTGCTGGGAAGAAGGGAGGTGCTTGTCGCAGGCTTACGACCAATTGGGGGAGTAAAGCTCATGTTGTTCTATCGGCTACATCCGCGGGCCCGAGTCAGCGATCTGCTCGGCGTGCTGCGGGCGGCGGACAGTGACCGCCTACAAGATGAAGGGGTCTGTCGTCGTGAAGTCCTGGTGCCACTCGAATCACATTCCTCGGATCTCGGTGCGCCGGCCGCTGAAATCGTCGATATGCATTGGTTTGATGACACTGCAGCGGCTTTGTGTTTCCTGCAATCAAGTTTCTATGACGAGTGGCTATGGAATCTTGCCGGTATCAGCTTTGGTGGAGCGCGTCATTTGGCGACTGAAGTGGATGTTGTTGGACCGAAGTAGACAAGCAAGTCGCGCATCCTGTCACGTCGCGTGAGCACTTCCTGTATCAACTCGGCTCGTGAGATTACCCCTCCCTCCACTGATTGCATTCGATTGGCTGCGCCCGCTGAGTACGCGGCAATGACTACTTCGATGATCCGACGACGTGTAGTGGTCCGAGAGTCTTGAGAGACGGAGAGGGATGTCTGGACCGCGCGGAGGCGCTGCAGCATGCGCTGCGTATATGGCTCGACCGGTGCGTTATGTTGCCCGGTGACAACGGTGCTGGCTTCACCATGAAGCCCCCAGGCAGCCGATGCTGCACGCAACAGGTTTGCGGTGACGAGCCCGAGTCCCATTGCTGGCAGAGTGACCTCATCGGACTCTGCCTCGAGGAACGCTCGGGTACCTTCAAGGGCTTGTCCGGCCCGCACGAGTTGTGCGACGACGTGAAACCAACAAACTTCCGCTTCGCTTGGCACGGAGCCGGATTCCGCGTAGCCATTCAGGACTTCGAGTGGATCGGCAAATCCCAAGACCGACCAAAGTGCTGCACCAATATCCTCACCAGGATGACCCAATGACGTCATTTCCCAATCGAGAAGGCCGGTTACTCTGCCGTCTGCAACCAGCATGTTGTGAGGTCCGGGATCTCCCCAGAGGCGAACTGCGCGAGCCGTCGTTTCGGGAATGTGCGACTCCGCCCACTGAAGTAGCTCCGTCGCTAGAGGCTCTGTCCTAAACAGCGTGTGTTTGAATCGCACAGATGTTGCCGTGAGAATCCCGGCAAGATGTCCATGTCCGACCATGTGTGAATCACGCCGTGTTTTATGGTGAAGTTGCGCGAGAACACGCCCGAGTTCACGCGCCATGGCACCATCAAAGGAGCGACCTGGCGGCTTACCTGGTAAGGCCTCCATAACAAGATAGGCACGCCCGAGCGAGCCACCCTCGGGTTCGTGCCACAACACGCGAGGTATTGGAAGACCAATTGACTGCAATGATTCGAGTACTTCGAACTCCATGGAGCGAGACGTCCATGTCAAAGGCCCGCCCTTTGCGCTGCGACGCACGACAAAGCGTCCCACAGACGTCTCAACGAACCACGTCTCCTGACCATTGCCAATTGGGCTGCGTCGGACTTCTAAGACATCGACTGACTGCTGCAGGTACGAGGTGAACAACACACCAAGCAACCGGCTGTCGTGGATCGGATCAATTTCCACGGTCAGGGCCGTCTCGTCACGGAGTCCTGGCAAGCAATCGAGCGATGGTTGTGTCACGCGTCGACCGCTGTTCCATGCCTCGAACATTGAGTGGGTCTATTCGATTGAGCGCTTTCAGAACCTCAGAAGGTATGGCCGCTCGATGGCATGCCGAGCCTATGTCGACACTGAAGCCAAACTCTTCTTCGATCCCTTCCCGTTCACCCTGGTATTCGAGCACCGCGGGCGTAGAGCCGAGCCTGACCGTCGCGCGAGCCGTTATTGCAGTTAGGGCACCGTGTCCGATGTGGCGCGGACCTAGTCGCCGGTCATCCGGTGCAGCGCCACTTACGAAGGCGACTCGGTCTGGGAAGAAGCGTCGGTCGTGATCCACGCGATACGCGACGAGGCGTCCGACAAGAGCTGCAGTATCGGGAATTGCGAGGCTCCCCGCAAATCGACGCCATGTTCCATCGTCATTCAAAACCCGACTCACGTTGAGATTCCCCTGTCGGTCAATCTCGAGCGGGCTGACGAACTGGAGGGTCACCCCTCCACGCGCGAGATAGTCAAGCACTTCAATCTGGGAGTAGTTTCCAACAGCGCAGTTGGCCACGACTGAAGAGTCGAAAAGCGAAGCTGCGAGATCGAATGACTTCGGATCGATAGCCGTGCCAAAGAGCACGGTCAGATTTGGGTGTAGGACGTCGCGCGCCAGAAGTGCAGCTATGGCGGCAAGAGGTGTCCCGACACCAACGATGACTACGTCACTGGGAAGTGTTTGGCGGGCCAATGCCCAGCACACCTCGGTCGCCTTAGATGGCAGTTCACCTTTCTTCACGCGTCCATCTCCGCAAATGATTCGATCATCGCACTGTGGCAGGGGTGACCATCTTTGACGAGAGAGAGATATTGGAGAATCCGTTTCCGTTGGGCCAGGTATTGGCCTGGGAGTTCCGTCGGGGCGGCTCCGCCGCGCACTTCGATCACGTGGTCAATTTCGTGGGCGAACAGAACTGGCGCTGTCAGTTCGTCCGTATCGACGATGTGCTCGACGCCAACAATGGTCATCTGTGATGCTCGGGCCAGAGTGAGGTCGGAGTCCCAGAGAAAGTCTCGAATTCCTGGTGCGTCGACGTTCCCGAAGCGATCCGCGCGCTCTGCATGAATCAATGAAACATCCGGCCGAAGGGCGGGAATCGCCCACAGTTTTTCTTTGGTGTAGGGACACTCAATCTCACGAAGAGAGGCGGTAATCGCAAGATCACTGCCAGCTGCGCCACGACTTGGCAGAAACGATACTCCTGATGCGCTTGCGCGCAGGCCAGTGACAAACATCAATTCGCTGAGCTCGTGCATCACTACCGAGCCTGCGTTGAGGCTGTCGTTCCACGCTGGCGTACCACCGTAGGACTCGAGCCCGACGTAACCACTGGTGAGTTCGGCAATACGGCCATGTGCAGCAAGCCACTCAACCTCAAAGCCACCGAGAAAGGTGATTGCGCGAATCGGATTACGTTCAACTCGAAACAAACTTTTCAGGAGTGACATTGGCTTGCGTCGTAGTAAGACACCACCGATTCCGATCAATGAGTCAGCAGTTACGAGCGAGGGAACGTCATTGAGCGTCGCAACCTTGTCCGATAGAGATCGGACTGGCACTAGGGAGTGTCCCCGGGGCTCTGCTTGCTGAACATCCCGCTTCGTGTTCGTGAGAGCTCTGCGTCAGTGAGAGCTTGTAGCCGTACCATAATCGCAGGACCATCTGCCGATTGTGTCGTGATTGCCTCGACAATGGCGGCAGCTTCATTTCGTGCAGTTTCGTCGCTCCATGTGGTTCGTGTCGCAATATTTCGCAGCAGCTCGACTGCTGCGAGCGTCTGGTGTCGGGCGAACTCACTTGTCAGTTCTGGAAGCACGACATCGAGGAGTGTAGAGGCGATCCCGTCGAAGAGTCGCGGCAATGAGTTCTGCATCATGAGACTGCCTCCAAAGCGATGGTCAAGTGCTTGTAGAGATGTACCACTTGATGACCCATTGCGGCAAGGCGCAGGTCATTTGTGCCTCGGTCTTCGAACGCGCGTGCAGCTCGCAGATGAGGAACCGACGCCTTGACGAGATTGAAGATTGTCCAGAAGTGGAACGCTGGTTCATCTACTGGCCTACCACCTCGAGACTCGTAGATTTGAAGGAAATCGCGCGCTGCCAGCAAATGCGACCACAGTGGTGACCTGCCTCGAAAGAGAGGTAAGGCGGCCCAGGCGAGATCCGATGTCGTGTCACCGATGTGAGCCAGTTCCCAGTCGAGTATGGCTACTATGCGTGAGTCGCGAACGATGAAGTTGCCAATCCGATAGTCACCGTGACATACCCCACTGTGTGTGCTGCTGGGAACATGGGCTCGGAGCCAGTTGATGGCGTAGAGCAACAAGGGTTCTTGGGCGATGATTGAAGCGTCGTACATCGCAATCCAGCGTTGAAGCTGCAATCGAGTTCGCCCCGATGTGTCGACGGCGACCGAACCTGCAAGAAAACTGAAATCATCGACACGGGAGGAATGAATTGAGGCAAGCATTGCGGCGAACTGCTCACCGATGCTCTGACGTGTCTTCTCATCCGGGAAGACCCGTGGGTCACTGGCATTCCACTGCACAGGTACGAGTCCCTCGATTCGCTCCATCGCGTAGAAGGGCATTCCCAGCACCTCGCAATTCATTTCAAGTCCGTACAGCGCTGGAACTGGAACGACATCAAGTTTCGCGAGCGTCGCATGGAGTCGATACTGAAGTTCAATGTCGTATGGAGCCAGCAGCCCGTCTTCTGGTTGACGACGAATGGCAATTCCTCGGGAGTGATCTCGATCGTTCAGAACGAAGGTGAAGGTATGCCACGACCACCCTTCGGCATGGCGCTTCAGTTCCGAGAGATACGAGTGTGGGCCAGCGCCGAGTCGCTCGCGACACCAGTGCAGTAGCCGTTGGGTAAGGCTCTCGTTGTCCATCGCTTATGAATGCCGCGTCATTGCTGCTGCATCTGGATGCACGAACATTTTTCCGATTTCAAGGATTCCTGCTCCTGACTCGCCACTGGTCTCATCGAGATATGGGCAGAAGACCTGACAGTCCTCGTAGACAATCTGACCGTTCTCGTGTCGAGCGTTGAGAAAGTTTCGAGCAACGGCTCTGTCAAGTTGCGCAGTAATGACGTGGACGTTGCCGTTCGAATCACTCAGTCGATAGGTAACCGCCTTGTCGAGGGCTGGTAGTTGCTGATTGGTGGCGGTACCCCAATAGGCACTGGATACATCAACCTCTCGTACGGGCACATTCTCTCGCGGAGTGCCTATGAAACCACCAAATTTGATTCCTGCGTAGCTTCGCTCTTGCATGACTGACCCCTGCACGAATCTGTCCACGAAGTTGGCGCAGACCCAGTGGTGGAAATCAAATCCAAAGTCATCACGCCACCCCCATGAGTGATCACGATTCCCGAATCCAGACAAGTGAATGACCGTGCCCGACCATGTTCCCGAACGAGGAGTGAACTCCGCCTCAAACTCAAGACCTTGTTCGTAATGGTGAAATGGGAACACATGTCGCCCGATCTCTCCAAGTGTTGAGGGTCCTGGAGCCAGTGTCCCATCGGCAAAGTCAAACGGCTGAAAACGTCCTGTAAACATCACCGTGAGCGCCCCATCATCACCGTCATAGGTAAGCGCGAATCGTCGGTGTGACTCGAGGATTTCGACCCGTGTTCGCTTACTGGCAATCTCGGTCAAGTCGCATGGGTTGCGCCCAATCGGCTGGCGTTCCACCGATTTGAGGCGTACCCGCTCGCCTCGCACCTTTCCATCGAGTTTCACGGAAAAGATCCCCTCGCCAAATTGTGGGCGCAAGGAGACATGAAAGACGAAGCCGACACCCGATGCGATATCGACCCCGGTGAAACACCAATTCTCCTTCCATGTCATGAGCGCCCATTGGTGGGGAACGTGGGGAAAGTCGTCGCGCTCGGTAAGCATCGCTTGGCATCGTCTAACTTACACACCAGACGACTCAGTTGTTCTATTCTGCTTACGCAACGCGACAACTGTGTTCGGGAGGACTGACATGGACGCATCATCTGGTATCTCTCGTTGGGACGATCTTCCATTCCACCAAACAGTTGACTTTTTCGGGGTTGCACAGACCTCGGACTCGCACTTCAATGACGGCTACTATTTTGCGGCACTGAGCCACGGGTATCACATCTTTGCTGGATTACGACTCCATCCGAACAATAATGTGATGGACGGATATGCAGGTGTGGTGAGCCGAGGAGAACAGCGCAACCAGCGAGTGAGTCGCGCCCTTCTACCACATCGTGATGAGTTGGTTGTCGGTCCACTTCGACTCGAGATAATAGAACCGATGCGGCGACAACGAGTAGTGCTGGACTCCAGCGATGTAGGGCTCCGATTTGATCTCATCTTCAAGGGAGTGGGGCGCCCATTCGTCGAGACACGCCATCGCCAAGTGCGATTTGGGCGCGTCATCAACGATGTCCTTCGCTATACGCAACCATGTCGAGCCGCTGGCACTGTGGAGATCGATGGCGAGACGATCCTCGTTACCGACTGGTACGGCGCCCGCGACCACTCGTGGGGCTTACGTTCAACCATGGGCCCATACGTGCCGCTTGGTGGTCTCTTGAGTGAGCAGAAGAGCGATGAGCGTGCACTCCGTTTATGGGTTCCCTTTGCAATGCAGGACCACTCTGGGTTCTTTCATCTTCACGAGGACGAGCAAGGTCGAGTTCTCGACTGTGAGGGAAGAATCGACTTCGATGATGGCTCGGCAAATGAAATCCTCGCAGTTCGACACCGTCTTCGATATGTTGCTGGAACTCGCCGTCTTGAAGGAGGAACATTCTCCATTGCCGTTGATTCAGGGGCAGTGCTTGAGTACGAATTTGAGGTGGTGTGTGCGCCAGCGCACCCCCAGGGTTTCGGGTATGTCCGTGGATGGCAAGACGGGGGTCAGCCGGGGGTCTATCGCGGAGAGTTCGCGAGCGAAAGCGATCGATTCCGCGTCGACGACCCTACACAAGCTCTCGGACCGTCACATGTGCGCAGCGACAAACGAACGGGCGGCACCGAATACGCGTGCGCGCTCGTCGCTGGCAGTAGCAAAGGGATGGCCCACGTCGAACACATGATTTACGGCACCTATCGGCCGTATGGATTTCTAGAAACAGGCGGCAACTGACGGTGGGGTGGAGAACAGATCCTGTGCGAGGTGCTCCCTCTCATCTTCCACTGAACCCGGTTGTGCAACCCAGGATTCACCACTGGGACCACGTAGGCATGGCGGTCCGCGATCCACGGCGGGCGATTGCACTGTTTAGAGACGTATTTGGCGCACAATTCGTGGTAGGGGGCGACAACCATCAGATTGGAATCCGCTCCATGGTGTTCAAATTGCCAACAAACGTGAAGGTGGAGTTTCTTTCACCCCTCTTCGCCGACTCGTATCTGGCAAGATATCTCGATGAGTATGGCGAGGGCTTCCACCATGCCACTCTCTTTGTAGACGACATTCAGAGCACAATTCGTGATCTTGAGTCTCAAGGATTCGAGTTGGTCGATACGAAACTCGATGACACTCATTGGCTGGAGACATTTCTGCGGCCAAATTCCACCTTTGGATGCCTCATCCAGGTGGTGCAGAGTGACCTTGACTGGTATCAGCCCCACCCTGTCTGCACCCCCGAATCGGTGCTCAATGGCGAATGGCGTTGGTGGGGTACCCAGGTGTGGCACGTCTCGGCGTTGCCCGCCGATTACAGCGAGGCTCGAGTCACCCGCTTTCAACGCGGAGCCTGAAGTAAATGATGGGCACGAACAATGTTCCCTCCGAGCAGTACCAGGGTGAGTGGGTCGTGTCGAGGCTCTTGTGGGATCGCGCAGATCGGTTTCCCGAAAAAGTTGTGATTCTCGCCGAAAGCCGCAACTTAACTTATTCGCAGCTGGCAGGATGTGCCGCTCAATTCGCAGGCGGGCTGCTTCAACTTGGCGTACAACCCGGCGATCGAGTGGCGACGATGCTCACGCCGACCCCGGAGTACCTGACGACATGGTTTGGCATCGTTTGGGCCGGCGCAATCGACGTTCCTGTCAACAACGATTTCAAGGGAGAGTTCTTGCGCCATATCTTGGCTGAATCCGAAGCATCCGTTGTTGTCATCGATGCGAAGTTCGCCGATCGGCTGAATGGTTTGGCGTTGCCGCATCTCCGTCATGTCATTGTCGTGAACGGTGCAGGTGCCGATCACACGATTGACTTTTCTGACGTTGCCGCCGAAGATCCCTGTTCTCCAGTTCCGCGCACGGAGCGCGATATTGCGTACGTGATGTACACCTCCGGAACAACCGGCCCATCGAAGGGTGCCGTATTGCCGCATCGGACTGCACTGTGGAATGCTTTCGCTTGGATAGACATTCTTGACCTGACGGCAAACGACGTGGCGTACTCCATGTTCCCGTTGTTCCATGTCACCGCAAGATCTGCGGTCGTCACATCGTCGATGTGGGCGGGCGCCTCCGTCGTGTTGCGCAGTGGCTTTTCGCTGAGCCGTTTTTGGTCTGACGTTCGCGAGACTCGTGCCACTTTCTTTGCGTACATGGGCTCCGTGATTCATCTACTTCATGCTGAGCCACGCCACGAGTTGGACTCTGCGAATCGCGTGCGAGTGGCATTTGGTGCTGCTGCACCGCCGGCGATTGTGGAGTCGTTTGAGCAACGATTCGGACTCGAGTTGCTGGAGGTTTACGGTTCCACCGAGCTTGGACCGGCAAGTGCTCCAGCGCCGGGCAGAGTGAAGCGCGGCACGATGGGGAGGATCTGTCCCCATTTGCAAGTGCAGATTCAAGATCCTGAAACTGGTAGAGCGCTAGCACCCGGGGTTGCCGGAGAAATCTGTGCTCGACCTGCCGTGCCGATGGGACTCTTCTCGGGCTATTGGAATCGTGTTGATGCAACCTTGGAAGCATTTCGGGATCTCTGGTTTCATACTGGTGACCGCGGCTACCTGGATGATGACGGCTATCTCATTTTTGTCGACCGAATTAAAGACTGCATCCGACGTCGGGGGGAGAACATCTCGAGTTTCGAAGTTGAGCGATCGGTGAACGGATTTCGGGGCGTCCGAGAGTCGGCTGCATATGCCGTTCCATCCGATCTTGGAGAGGAGGAAGTGATGGTTGCTCTCGTTCTTGAGACTGGTCACGAACTCATCGTTGACGACTTTCGATCGTACTGCGAGTCCACGATGCCAAGATTTGCGATTCCTGCATTCGTGAGGGTGGTTCCCGAATTGCCAAAGACTCCCTCTCAGCGAGTACAGAAGTTCAAACTTCGAGCTGATGGAGTTACGGCAGAAACTCTCGATCTGCGGCGAGACCGCAGGAGCGCCGCCAACTCGCGAAGTCCACGTTCGGCTGCGTCGGGACATGTCACCACCTGATGCCGCGCCGAATCGCGTTCGTTCATTGTGCCATGATGGTCACGGTCGCACTCTGGGGGCTGGTGTTCGTCGGCGTTGGACGCATGCTGCGCGAACTCGATGTCGTGCAACTCGTGGTTATCCGTTTTGGTCTTATGTCGCTAAGTTTCCTTGCAATCGCCTATTCACGCCCAGCCATGCGCCCTCGCTTCAAAGGTCGAGAATACTTATGGTTGCTCTTCGCAGGCATCCTGTGTGTCCCGTTGGCGCAACTCCCGATAGTCAATGGGCAGCGGTATCTATCGCCGGCTCTTACCTCAACCATCGCTTCTACTTCTCCGGCATGGGCTGCTGTTCTGGCCGCTGGACTGTTGGGCGAGCGAATGCGGATTCTTCAGGTAACTGGATTTCTCGCCGCGCTCCTTGGTGCAGGGATTGTTGTCGTTACAGGCTCTGGTGATGGTGAATTCATCGTGCGGAATCCTTGGATGGCCGCGTTGGCCGTACTAAGCCCGCTGTCATGGGCAGGTTTCACCATAATCTCCAAACGATTTGCAGAGAAAGCCCACCCCCTTGCAACACTTGCAGTTTCATCGGCTATGGGAATGCTGGTCATGCTGCCGTTGTTCCCACATGGCCTTGTAGGAGTATCACGGATTTCGGCCGCTGGTTGGGGATGGTTGATGCTCTTGGTGGTCGGGGGAACCGTCTTGCCGTACATAATTTGGTTGTACGCCTTGCAGGTATTGTCCACTAGCAAAACAGTTGTCTACATGTACGGGATACCGCTGGCCGCATTGCTGTGGTCGTGGATCATTCTCGGGGCCATACCTCGCGCGGTGTCGCTCATTGGTGGTGCGTGCATTATCGCGGGTCTCATCATCATTCAAAGCGCGCGGGCGAACAGCGAAGTGGTCAAAGAGTCAGATCTTGGCTGAAGGCGGAGCACCAGTTTGCAACCCCGATGGGCGTCAGTTTCTTGGCCGATTAAGAAACTTCCCGATGCGAGTTTGGGTATCGGGCATAGCAAACAGCAGGGCAGTTGCCTCGACTGCCATTGCGATGTCTTCGGCTGAGTTTCGATTCAGCACGCTTTTCAGAGTATGCAGGGTGGCGTCAGGATTTGCAACGAAAGTTTCAGCAAGGTCTATACACCTCTGCACGAGTTGCTCGACGTCGACGACCTCTTGGACGATACCCCAGTCAAGTGCTGTCTGAGCATCGATGACTTCCGCGCTGCCGACCAACCGGAAGGTTCGTGCCCTTCCAATCATGTGTTGAAACTTGAGGACGCCATACGAGGGGACAAGTCCGTGGGCTGCTTCTCTGAAACCCAATGTGGCAGTTCTTGCCGCGACGCAATAATCGACGCCACCAAGGATCTCGAGCCCACCGCCGTGGGCGATCCCATTTACTGCGGCGATGATTGGCACCCGGCAGCGCTCGAGTGAATGAAAGGAGTCAAACACCAAACGCAGATGCATGCGCGCACCCTCGGGACTTTCAGTAAGGGTGGGGAATGTCGCAATATCGCCACCGGCTGAAAAGGCCCGTCCCGAACCCGTCAGAATTACTGCTGCAATCCCAGGTGCTTCTGTGATTGCTTGCGTCACGGATCGCAGCTCGCGAAAGAATAATGGGTCCATCGCGTTGAGCTTCTCTGGCCGGTTCATAGTGAGCAGCAGGATTCCAGGTCGTACTTCTTCGGCTAGGAATCGCTCATAGAGACCGAGATTTATCATGTGAACAGTCTCTCAGTCGTTGGGGCACGAACGCAATGCATCAATAATCTCGCGCCCGAAGCGTGCAATTGCCTCCAGTGTTGCTGAATGTCCTGGGCCGCCTGGATGTCGCATCCTCAGTGCCAGGTAATCACAGCCGGTCAACTGTCGCCACTCCTCAATCGTCGCAAGAATGTCTGAAGCGTTTCCGAAAAGGAAGCGGCCGGGAGCGAGTCGTTCAAACGTAAAGTCGGAGCGGTCTCGCACGTCATCAATCCACGGCTCGAACGCCTTGCGATAGACACCAACATTGAAATAGAGCCGGTGGATGGCGAGTGCGTGCTTGCCCCACGCTTGCTTGCAAGCGGAAGCGCTGTCATCTATCCAAGCTTCGCGAAACAGACCAACTGCAGGCGCTCGGCCCACGAGATCGCACTGGGCACGATAAAAGACGGCGAGGCGTCCGCATGTAGCCACGTCACGTTGCGGGTCAGATAGCCAAAGGTCTGCCCATTGTGCCGCTCGTTGAAGCCCTCGCCGAGAGTGTGCGCCGATCCACACTGGCGGTCGTGGTTGTTGAAATGGCTGGGGGGTTATCGACGCTTCGATGTTGAAGAATTCGCTGTGGTATGCAAATCGTTCTCCGCGAAAGCAATTCATAATCACGTTGAGTGATTCATCGGTGAGCTCACTACGTCGATCGCGTTCCACACCGAATGCCGAAAAATCAGGAACTTGATGACCGATGCCAAAGCCGGCGATGACGCGCCCTTTGCTCATCCAATCAAGCATGATGATTTCTTCGGCAACCCGCACCGGATGATGGAGTGGCGTCGCTAGCACCGCAGCGCCGAACCGTAGACGGGTCGTTGCTCGCAGAATTGCCGCACCGACGAGATGGGGAGAGGTTATTGCGCCGCCGTGAGCCTGGTGAAACTCGGGGAGGAAACATCCATCGAAACCTGCGGCCTCAGCCGCGATGGCTTCCTCAACAATCTGATCGATGTGTTTGTCGAGCGACTCCAATTGCGACTGAATTGGCAGGACCAGGCCGAACTTCACGCGAATTCTCGCTTTCGAGCCCCGCCAGGATCAATCACTTCACGCAAGAGTCGAATCTCCTCATCACTTGGTCGGGCAGTTCGCGGCGGCACCTTTTCAGACGAATCAAGATTGAAACCGGTCGCGGATTCAACGTCACTGCGGCTAACTCCGGGGTGGAGAGTTTCAATTTGCATCTGCTTGGTGACGGGGTGAAACCCGAATACACAAAGATTGGTAACACAGACGACCGGCCCGCCAGCGATACCACGGCGTTGCCTATCGTCACCGCCATCGCCGTAACCGAGCCCAGAGCGGAAGTCGACACGATCGACGAATGTACGTGGAGTATGAGTGGTGGACCACAGCATTATTCGAGGAATCATCACGCTGAGATCCGCCATACCCCCACCGCCAGCGAGTCTCACCTTTGGCGACTCGTACTGACCAATAACCGAGTTGTTCACGTTGCCGAATTTGTCGATTTGGGCACCTCGAAATGAGAACGTGTTGTACCGCGCTCCTTGCGCATGAGCCCAGAAGTCAAATGGTGAGTTCGCAAGCATTGTGGAGCCCTGCCAGATTCCGTCGCTGAGGGTTGACTCTGGGATTGCGGTGGGTGACGCGTCGATTCCTATGGAGCCTGCGGCCCACACCAGTTCTGGCGCATGGGTTGCTCGAGCGAGCATAAACCCACAGGCAGGGATGAACGAGACCGCACCGTTAAACGCACGTGTATCCGGCTTCAGGGCGCGGGAGAATGTCACGACCATCAGTTCGTCAATTGTGCAGTCGTATCCTGGTACTTGTGGGGTGTCGTTAATTTTCATTTTGTTTGTGTAGCTCGCCGAGGTTGTTCACTCGCAGAAAGTCTTGCCAGGTCTCTGGCTCGACGATGTACTTATTAAAGAAAGTAATAAACGTTCTCTCATCTTCGCACGCCCGTGAGTAACGCTCATAGAACCCGGACGCATGGCTGTAGACCTGAAACATCGAGGTCGGTAGTGCACCCCACGGGACGCAGGTGACGGACTCGGTCATGAAACTCGGATACGTCGTCCGCCAAGGTTCGGATCGAAACTCGTCGGTCCCGATAATGGACTCCGAAGACACGATGGTTCGATCTGCGGCATTTACCAATTCATTGTCCATCCAAATTAGTTTTGGATTTACCCGAGCGTTTCCGAGTCGGTCTACTTCGTGACAATGCACGAGTGCAATGTCCACGGGAAGTCTGGAACACGCAACATACGACTCGCCCGTGACGGGGTCGATTTCTTCGCGCACCGCTCGGCTGTGGCTGTGAAGCTTCAGAATGTCGGTGCCGAGTCCGGCGCGTGTCGGCACGAATGGTAGTCGGTGTGACTGGGCCTGCAGGCGGCAGATCAGCAGATGCTCGCTGTACTCCTCGATGGCGATTGACCCGCCCTGAACTGCTCGGCGGAAGTTCTGCGCCAGTCCGAAGCCCTCCAAACTGACGAGCCCAGTAATGACACGTTCTACAGCACCAACTGCCGCCAGCCAGTCGATTGGCATGCCCGCGACTAGTGCGACGACCGTAAGGTTCTTCTTACCCTGACGCACAATCTCCCTCACGAGCGCCATTGGCACCGAGTTCATTGACAGTCCACCAAGCCCTATCACTGCACCGTCTGGAATCGTTGCAACGACGGTGCTTAGATCGTGCACCTTGTCCCGCATGGTGGCGCCTATGGTAATGATGAAGATAGAGGAAATGTGATTCTCTTCCTGTAGCGATAAATAAGGGGTCTACGTATGGCTGAAGTCTTTGAGATAGACGAATCCGACGCCCAAGAAGAAATGTTCGCGCGGAACTGGACCGATGGTCTACCAGTTGTCCCACCAACGAAGCAACGCGTGGAAGAGATGCTCTCGGGAGCTGGACTGAAACCCGATGAAGTACTTGGGGAGATTCGGGAGCGCTCGCGATACCTGACCGCTGAGAAGGCTGCCATCAACGCGGTGCTTGCAGGATGCAAGCCGGAGTACTTCCCCGTAGTCGTTGCTGGGCTGCGAGCTTTGCTTACTCCAGCGTTTAATGCGCATACCGCGCTGACAAGTACTGGCGGTGCGGCCTCGTGTCTTGTGGTGTCAGGGCCTTACGCAGAACGAATCGGTATGCGCAGTCGATTGAACGTTCTCGGGCCTGGCAACCGAGCCAACATGACAATTGGGCGCGCCGTTCGCTTGGTTGCAGCCAACTTTTTTGGCGCTCGTACAGGAGAGATGGATGGCTCATCGATTGGACATCCAGGGAAGCTGTCGATGTGCCTTGCTGAATACGACCCCCCCGCACCTTGGGAGCCACTGCGAGTGGAGCTTGGTTTTTCACTCGAATCCACGACCGTAACAATCATGGCGACCGAAGGTCCGCGCCAAGTTGCCAATCATTTGAACCCCGACCCTCGGGGTGTGCTACTTACATTTGCAGCTGCAATCCGGAATCCGGCCACCTACTGTGTCGGCAAAGCCAGTCAAGGGCTGGTGATTCTTGGTCACGAACATGCGCAGATTCTCCACGAGGCCAGCTGGAGCAAGCATCAGATTCGAGAATTTCTCGTCAAAGAAAGCCGGATCTCGAAAGACGAGTTGGCGGAATGGGGTGTTTTGGCGGAAAAGGGCTCGCAACACGATTTCGGTCCGACGGCGGACGGACGGCTTCCTTCAATTGCATCGGTTGACGATCTCTTTGTTATCACTGCAGGTGGTGCGGGAGCTGGGTGGTCGGCCTACATCCCCGTATGGGCGCCAACCTTGCACAATCGGTCGGTAACTGTGCCGGTTGAACTTCCCGTTGTTGATGCCGCGCCCATCTCGGCCAAGGTCGCACGGCTACGCGAACTGCTCGCTAGCGGCCTGCGGTCAGACGGAGCAGATCTATTGGTCGAAGTTGTAGCGCCGCGGAATCTGCGGTTTACTCTCGTGATTCCGACAGCAGCTTGTGCCGAATGCGTCATGCCGTCCAAGGTGCTACGCACGGTCTTTGGGCGACATGTGGAGGCCGAGCTTGGAAGTGACTGGTCGTTCACAATTGTCGACCCCCGAGAGACCTAGCGAGTGGTATAGAGTCCAGATGTGACTGTGCAGGTGCTTTCTCCGTTGTTCGAGGGCGGGGCAGTCGCGCAGTTGGCATTTGCGCCTCGCCGCGAGTTTGTAGCTGATGACAAACTTCACCTACTCGTAGTCGAGAATGGAAAGCCCAAGGCGAAGCAACTGTTGGGATTCCTTGCTGAAGAGATTCAACGTCGGCTTCCTGTCGCAACAATCGAGGTGCATTCCAAGCCAAGCGCAGGGCGACCGATCGATGCGGATCTAGTCAAAATGTTCGCCGCTCGTAGCCACCTCGTGATTTCTGGGCTTGGTGATTGAGGCGCCTGCACTGCGTGCAGTTTGCACGATGCCGTTCAATTCGAAGCTGAGGGAATCCCCTCGGCACTCATTATTACCGAACCTTTTCGCCCGATCGTTGCTGGATTTGCTCCTACGATCGGGGCAGCCGGCTTCATTGGTTGTGAGGTTCCCCATCCTGTATCAACACTCGACGAGCCGGCGCTTCGACGCCTTGCTGCTCAGGTCGTAGAAGAGGTTGTGAAGCGCTTGTCTCGCTGAAAGTTCAATGGGTAGTTGGAGTCGCAATTGCGCGAGAAATCACCGCGACAACCTCGTCAGGAGTGGCTCCCGCGGTCAGTACATCGCAAACACCGAGTTGCTTCAACTTCCCAATGTCCTTTGCCGGGATGATGCCGCCGACAACGACCGGAATGGACGAGCTTCTTTCACGTAGTCTCGCTACCACTTTTGGAGCGAGCGCCATGTGGGCTCCAGAAAGCATGGACAGCCCAACAGCATCGACGTCTTCATCAACGGCGGCGGCAGCCACCGTCTCTGGTGTCTGAAACAAACCGGTGTACACAACCTCGAATCCAGCATCACGCAGGATTCTCGCCACGACCTTCACGCCCCGGTCGTGGCCGTCAAGTCCGACTTTTGCGACGAGAACACGATGAGGCATAAGTTCAAACTTCGATCAGATAGTCGGGGTTTCGATGTGGCGTCCGAACACGTTCTCCATGGTGGACATGATTTCACCGATGGTCGCATAGGCGAGCGCAGCGTCGATCAAGGCAGGCATCACGTTGGTGCGTTCATCGGCGGCCTGGTCACGAAGCCTCGTGAGTGCTTCTGCAACCTTCTTTTCATCACGTCCGGCTCGAACAAGGTCGAGGCGCTTGAGTTGGCGCTCCTCATCGGCACTCGTGATCTCGAGAGTATCAATTTCCCCCTCTTCGTTTCCCTCGGTATACCGATTGACACCGACGACGACACGCTTGCCTTTGCCCAATTTCATCTCGAGCTCATATGCAGAGTCGCCGATCCGACGCTGAAACCAGTTGTCTTCGATGCCGATGATGACGCCTTCCAGCATTGATCCTTTACCCATCTCGTTCAGCTTGGCAAAAATCTCCTCAGCTTGGCGTTCCACCTCGTCGGTTAGAGACTCCACGAACCACGATCCACCGAGTGGATCGGCGACGTGAGCCACATTTGTTTCAAAGGCGATTACCTGCTGAGTGCGAAGTGCGATGCGCGCAGCCTTTTCGGTAGGCAAGGCGAGAGCCTCATCCATTGAGTTGGTGTGAAGACTCTGGGTGCCGCCAAGCACGCCGGCGAGGGCCTCGATCGCTGTGCGAACGATGTTTACCTCCGGCTGTTGTGCGGTGAGGGACACTCCAGCAGTCTGTGTGTGAAACCGGAGCAAATGTGATTTTTCATTCTGAGCGCCATAGCGCTCCTTCATCCATCGTGCCCAAATCCGCCGAGCGGCACGGTATTTGGCGATTTCCTCGAAAAAGTCAATGTGAGCATTGAAGAAAAATGATAGTCGCGGTGCAAATTCATCGACACTCAAGCCCGCCTGTTGTCCGAGTTCCACGTAGGCAAAACCGTTGGCCAGAGTGAACGCCAATTCTTCCACGGCCGTGGCCCCAGCCTCACGAATGTGATAGCCGGAGATGGAAATCGAATTCCATTTTGGCATCTCGCGGGTGGCAAATTCAATAGTGTCGCGGACAAGTCGCATGGCCTGACGAGGTGGAAACACGAACTCCTTCTGGGCCTGAAATTCCTTCAGAATGTCGTTTTGGAGGGTGCCTCCAAGCACCTTCCGAGAGATGCCTCTCTTTTCGGCTTGAGCAACAAACATCGCGAAGATGACCGCGGCAGGCGAGTTGATTGTCATTGATGTCGTGATCGTTGACAAGTCGAGGTCGGCGTAGAGGTCTTCCATATCGGCGAGGGTGTCGACTGCAACTCCGCACCTTCCGACCTCGCCATCAGCCATCGGATGGTCGGAGTCGATTCCTAGCAAGGTTGGCATGTCAAATGCCGTCGACAAGCCGTCGCCACCCGCCCTAATGATTTCCTTAAATCGGTGATTTGTATCTTCGGCGGTTCCAAATCCAGCGAACATCCGCATGGTCCAGAGCTTTGACCGGTACATCGATGCGTGGGGCCCGCGTGTGTAGGGATACTGCCCGGGGTACTCGCTGTCGTCGGCGCCGTAGACAGGAGCAAGCGGTATACCTGACATCGTCGAGAAGTCGGCGTCACGCAAACGTGAAGCTTCAAACATTTTGCGCCAGCGAGCAAGGCGACTTGATGGCTGCCCGTCACTCGTTGGCTGCTGATTGTCCTTGGCCATGAATGGCTCCATTCGTGACAGGTCGACAATTAGTCGTCTGTGGTTTTGCCAACTCTAACACCGCGCGTTTTGCAATGTCTTGCGAAGATGCAGTTGAATAGGGTGACGGACAACTTCGTGGGCTATATGTCTAGAGGTGCGCGGTGAGAAACATAGGGCGGCTGGCAGAGAAGTGGGCGCGACTGACCCCGCATGCGGTAGCGGTGATCGACGCTTCGAGTGAGCGTCAGATTGCCTTTGGTGAATTCGATCGAATGATTCGTCGGCTTGCGAATCATCTTCTTGGTCTTGGTCTGACCCGAGGCGAGCGTGTCGCAGTGTTGAGTCAGAATTCTGTGGAGTACCTCGTGATGTACCTGGCCTGTGCACGAGTTGGCCTTGTAACTCAGCCACTGAATTGGCGGTTGGCGCCAGCAGAACTCTGCAAAATTATCGAGAATGGCGAGCCAACGGTGTTCATTACCCAAGCCCGATTTGTTGCGGTTACTTCTGAACTACGGGTCGGAGCGACGAGCGTTCGACACTGGCTCGAGTATGGTGACGGAGGTGATGGCTCATTTGAGCTTGCGTTAGCCAGCGCATCAGACGAAGAGCCCCACGAGTCAAGCGAAATTGGTGATGACGATGCGTGTTTCATTTTGTACACAGGTGGCACCACCGGCGAGTCGAAAGGCGCGCTGCACACGCATCGGAGCGTCTTCTACGGCATGCTCAACCAAGCAGTTGCAGAGCGCATCGTTCCGTCTGACGTCTACATGCTGACGGGGCAGATGTTCCACATACCTGTGGTTCTGGCTCTCAACTATCTTTCGCACGGGCTCCCACTCGTTCTCATGAATTTTGACGCAAGACTCGCACTACAGCTCATTGAGAAATATCGCGTTTCGGCATTCCTTGCAGTAACAACGATGTTGAACTGGATGTTGGCAGTGCCAGACTTCGCTACCTTTGACCTGAGTAGTTTGCGAAACATCCAATACGGTGGCGGACCGATGCCCACGCGCGTCATCGAAGAAGCAATGCAGAAGCTTAAGTGCACATTCATTCATGCTTACGGTCAGACAGAAGGTACGACGATGACGGTGCTGCCTCAAGAGGCACACATCGCTGCTGTTCGCGACGGAATCAACAAGCATCGACTCTTGTCGTGTGGTCGCGAAGTGTATGCCACAAGCTTGCGAGTGGTTGACAAAGCGGGAAACGATGTTCCTTGTGACCGCAGTACGCCTGGTGAGATCATCGTCAAGTCCCCAGCGAACATGGTTGGCTACTTCCGACGACCAGAGCTAACGGCTGCAACCATTCGAGATGGCTGGATGTACACCGGTGATATTGCGACAATCGATGAGGAGCGTTACGTGTACATCGTTGACCGAGCGAAAGACATGATTATTTCCGGTGGAGAGAACATTTATTCAGCGCAGGTTGAGGAAGCAATAGCTCGGCACCCTGGCGTGCTCGAGTGTGCTGTCATCGGAGTCCCTGATGATGAGTGGGGTGAGTCAGTCAAGGCATTCGTCGTATTGAAGCCGGGATTCAGCGCAACCGAGCAGGAAATCATCGGTGTGGCGAGGCAAAATCTTGCCAGTTACCAGAAGCCAAAGAGTATCGAGTTCATAGATGCACTGCCCAAGGCGCCAACTGGCAAGATCCTAAAGCGTGAGCTACGAACGCCGTTCTGGCTGGGCCGAGAGCGAAAAGTGTGAATCTCTGGGCAATCGAGACTCTTGTCATTCGCGAAGTACCAAATCCCTACCTGTCATCAGGACTGATCTCCTCCAGCTCGCGGTGCGCAGTCTCCGGAAAACTCACGAGCACGATCACCGACACGATAAGTGGCGCGATCGCCAGCGTCGCCATGACGCGACCGTAACTCCAGCCTGCGTCAAGCAGCTGACCCGCGGCGATTAGACCCACACTGCCCCCGATCAAGTTGCTCGCGGTGACCGTTGCCGCACCACCACCGCGATGCGCGGTCGGGAACATCTCTCCGCGGTACACACCGAGCGCGGGGTAGGCGATCCCGAGGCAGATGCCACCGAGCATCTCTGCCAGCCACATCGTCACACCGCTCGCCGAGTATGACGCAGCGACAAGCAGTGACCCGAGCGCGAGCGATGCCGAACCGGCGATTCGTCGCCCGCGTCGGTCGGCCAGGCGACCGCCAATGATGAGTCCGACGCCTGCGGGCAGCGCCGTGCCGATCGTGAACAGGCTCACGCTGAGTGCGTCATAGTTGCGCACATCGCGCAAGTAATTGACGAGGAACACGCTCGCCGAGCCGACGAACACGCTGGTGAGAAACGCAGCAACTATCTGGATGACAAAGCGCGAGGGGGCGATTCGCGCAACGCGTGCCGCGTTGGCGATGTCGTGCACCCGTGCGAAGCGAGCGGTTTCGCGCAGGTTGCGTTGCAACACGTACGCAACGGGCAGCCACAACAGGGAGAACACATACAACAAGCGCCAACCCGATGCGGCAACATCGGCA